>Ga0316628_100003862_pt1 | contig 11634 bp, 9 predicted proteins | sample OWC_Aug_M2_C1_D5_FD_207648 | JGI IMG/M metagenome (GOLD analysis project Ga0316628, IMG submission 207648) | Wetland soil microbial communities from Old Woman Creek delta, Ohio, United States - OWC_Aug_M2_C1_D5_C | ecosystem: Environmental > Terrestrial > Soil > Wetlands | place: USA: Ohio... | reverse complement strand
ACGACGCCGTGAAATGCCTGACGAAAATCATCGACAACCCGGGCGGCATCGCCGACGGCAAGATCTACAACATCGGCAACCCGGCGAACCTCTACTCGATCCGGCAATTGGCGGAGATGATGCTCGAGGTCGCGCTCGCGCGAGCGGAGTACGCACCGACCGCGCAGAAGACGAAGATCGTCGAGGTCTCGGCGCAGCAATATTACGGCAAGGGCTATGCGGACATTCCGGCGCGCCTCCCCTCGATCAAGAACACGCGCGCGGAGCTCGGCTGGACGCCGACGACGGACATGCGCACGGCTCTGTCGGCGATTTTCGACTCCTACGCACACGCTCTGCCGTCGGCGTCCGCGCTGTTGTCGAGCGATGCTTGAAGGCGCGCACATCGGCCTGAAGGTCGATGTCGACACGCTGCGCGGCACGCGCGAGGGGGTGCCGCGGCTCGTCCGGCTGCTGTCGCGGCTCGGGGTCGACGCGACGTTCTATTTCTCGGTCGGCCCCGATCACACGGGGCGCGCGCTCCGGCGCGTGTTCCGGCCGGGGTTCGCGCAGAAGGTGGCGCGCACCTCGGTTCTGAAACACTACGGCCTGAAGACCTTGCTGTACGGCGTGCTCTTGCCGGGACCGGACATCGGCCGCGCCGCCGGGGACGTCATGCGCGGCGTACGCGATGCGGGCTTCGAGGTGGGGCTGCACACCTACGATCACGTGCGCTGGCAGGACTACGTCGCGACCGCGGATGGCGCGTGGACGCGCATCGAGTTCGAGCGCGGCCTCGCGGCCTTCGAGCGTGTGTTCGGCTTTGCGCCGGCGTCGCACGCGGCCGCCGGCTGGCAGATCAACGACACGGCGCTCGCACTCGAGCGCGAACACGGTCTCCTCTATGCGAGCGACACGCGCGGCACGACGCCGTTTCTGCCGCTGCTGCCGGATGGCCGCTCCTGTCCGCAGTTGCCGACGACCCTGCCGACGTTCGATGAACTCATCGGCGTCGGCGGCATCGGCGAGGCGAACGTCGCCGACGCGGTATTCGATCGATCGAATGCGGCCGCGGCGCCGCTTTCCCAGGTATTCACGCTGCATGCCGAACTCGAAGGCATGCGCCTGCTTGCCGAGTTCGAGCGCTTGCTCGTGCGCTGGCAAGACGCGGGCGCGGTGCTTTGCCGGATGGCGCTGATCCATGCGCGCGCGGCGGCCGCGCCTCTGCCGGTCATGCCGGTCGCGCGCGGCGAGGTTCCCGGCCGTTCCGGGCTCCTCGCCGTCCAGGGCGCCGAGTCGGCGGTTTCGTGAATACCCGCGCCGCACCCGCGCTTTATTTGGCGCTGGCCGCGCTCGTCGTCGCCATCTGGTTCGCGGCGAGCGCGAGCCGGCCGCTGTTCAACCCCGATGAGGGCCGCTATGCGGAAATCTCGCGGGAAATGCTCGTGACCGGCGACTGGGTGATTCCGCACCTGGACGGCATGCCGTATATCGAGAAGCCGCCGCTGCAGTATTGGGCGACGGCCTTAAGTTTTCGGCTGTTCGGTCTGTCGGAATTCGCGGCGCGGCTCTACACGAGCTTGACCGCGATCGGCACGCTCCTCGTCGTCTGGCTATTGGCGCGCAAGATATGGAACGAGCAAGCCGCATGGCGCGCGGCCGCGATACTCCTCAGCCTGTCGCTGTTCGTGATCGTCGGCCAGTTGCTCTCGCTCGACATGAGCCTGACGTTCTATATGACGCTCGGACTGGCGGCGTTCCTCCTGGCGCAGTGCCGGCCGGAGAATTCGCGCTGGGCGATGCCGCTCGCCTGGGGCGCGATCGCGCTCGGCGTACTGACCAAAGGGCTGGTCGCCGCGGCGATCCCGGCCGCGGTGTTGATTCTGTATTCGCTCGCCGCGCGCGATTGGGCGGTCTGGCGCCGGCTGTCGTTCGGCATCGGCTTGCCGCTGTTTTTGGCCGTAGCCGTGCCCTGGCACTGGCTTGCCGAACGGCGCTTGCCGGATTTCCTCGATTTTTATCTCCTGCGCGAACATGTCGAGCGCTATTTGACACCGGTGGCCGATCGCCAGGAGCCGTGGTGGTTTTTCAGCGCGGTGTTCCTCGCGGGTTCCTTGCCGTGGACGGTGTCGGCGGTCGGCGCGCTGCTGCGCGGCTGGCGGCGCCGCGGCGCACCGGGGGCCTTCGATCCGCTGCTGTTCCTGCGGATCTGGGTCTTGTTCGTGCTGGTTTTCTTCTCGATCTCCGATTCGCAGTTGATTCCGTATATCGCGCCCGCATTTCCCGCGCTTGCCTGGTTGATCGCAGTCCGGCCGGTCGCCGCGCTGCGCCGCGACGTGCTGATCGCCGCCGCGGCGACCCTCGTCGCCGCGATCACGCTCGGTACGGCGAGCGTGTTCTTGCCGCGGCTGGTCGCGGGATCGGCACGCGCCGTCTATTTCCTGCCGCTCGCGGGGCCGCTCGTTCGCATCGCGCTGGTGCTCGCGGTGTCGGCGCTGTTCGTGCTCATACGGCGCGAGCGCGAACCGACCGGCGGCGCGGTATTCTTGGCCGCGGGCTGGTGTTTGGGGCTCCTCCTGTTGATCCGTGCGGCGGGCATCGCCGCGCCGCTCTATTCGGGGCGCGGGCTTGCGGCGGCGCTGCCGGCGGCGGATCGCACGGCGCCGATCTATTCGATCGAGACCTACGATCAGACGCTGCCGTTCTACTGGCGGCGCACCGTGGATCTCGTTTCCTATCGCGGTGAGTTGGATTATGGCCTGCGGCGTTCGCCGCACCGCGAAATCGCGAGCGTCGCGCAGTTCGTCAAGCGCTGGTCGGCCCTGGGGCAAGCCTGCGCCATCATGGAGATCGACATGTTCGACTATTTGCAGGCGCGCGGCGTGCCGATGCGTGAACTCGGCCGCGATGCGCACCGCGTGTTGGTGGCGCGCCGATGAGCGTCATCACCTGGATCTTGATCTTGAGCGGCGTCGGCTTGAATGCGGCCGCGCAGCTCGTGCTGAAAATGGCGACCCGGCCGCTCGCGCAATTCACGCAATTCGACACTACGACGCTCATCGCGAGCGTCGCGCTTCTGTTCAAGAGCCCGCCGTTCTGGATCGGCATGGCCTGTTATGGCGCGAGCCTCTGCGTCTGGCTCGCGGCGCTCGCCAAGGCGCCGGTCAGCATCGCTTATCCGATGCTCTCCTTAGGATATGTGGTCGTCGCCGCGGCCTCGGTGCTGTGGCTCGGAGAGACCTTGTCGCCGGCCAAAGTGTTCGGCATTGCGCTCATTTGTGCGGGCGTCGTGCTCGTCTCGAGGAGTTCCGCATGAACGATTTTCTGCCCTTCACCCGGCCCGCGATCGACGAGGAGTCGATCGCCGCCATTGCCGACGTGTTCCGTTCCGGCCAGCTCGCGAGCGGTCCGAAGGTCCTCGCCTTCGAGGCCGCGCTCGCCGCCTACATCGGCGGCGGCAGGAGCGTGCGCGCGCTCACCTCGGCGACCGAAGGGCTCGAGATCGCGCTCGCGGTCGCGGGCGTCGGCGAGGGCGACGAGGTGATCGTGCCGGCGATGAGTTTCGCGGCGAGCGCGAACGTGGTCGCGCGCCTGCGCGCCAAACCCGTGTTCGTCGACGTCGGTCTTGCGACGCGCAACATCGACGTGGCGCTCGCCGAACGCGCGGTCACCGCGCGCACCCGTGCGATCATGCCGGTGCACTTCTCGGGACTCGCGGTCGACATGGACGGCCTCGGGCGCCTGGCGGCGCAGCGGAACTTGCGCATCGTCGAGGACGCCGCGCACGCGATCGGCACGCGCCATCGTGGGCGTCCGATCGGTTCGTTCGGCGATATCGCGGTGTTCAGCTTCCACCCGAACAAGAACATGACGTCGATCGAGGGGGGCGCGATCGCGGCCGCGGACCCGAAGGCGATCGAACTCATCGAACAGCACCGCTTCCACGGGATCCGCCGCAACGCCGACGGCGAAATCGACGTCCTGTTCCCGGGCGCGAAGAGCAATTTGTCCGACGTCGCCGCGCAGGTCGGCATCGATCAATTGCGGCGCCTCGACGGGTTCAACGCGCGCCGGCGCGCGCTCGCGGCGCTCTATTTCGAGGCCTTGGCGGGGTTCGATGCGCTCGTGCTGCCGGCGCGCGGCGACGAGGGCCATAGCTGGCACATGTTCACCGTGCTCATCGATTTCGCGGCGCAAGGCACGACGCGGCCTGCCTTCCAGAAGGCCATGGCGAAGCGCGGTATCGGCGTCGGCGTACATTACCCGTCGATACCGAGCCTGTCGTACTACCGCGCGCAGGGCTATCGCCCCGAGGACTACCCGAACGCGCACCGGATCGGCCGCGAAACGGTCACGCTGCCGCTGTTTCCCGCGATGCACGACGCGGACGTCGCGCGCGTCTGCAATGCGCTGCGCGCGGAGCTGCGCGCGGCTTGATCGTGCGCTGCGATGGGCGCAGACTCGCTTTCCCCAAAGCCTAATCGCAAAGGACCGCCTCATGAAGCGCATCGTCTTTACCGCGTTGTTCAGCTTAGGTCTCGCCTCGCCGTTGTATGCGGCGCTGAAAGTCGGCGCGACGGCACCGGATTTCACGACCCAAGCGACGCTCGCCGGCAAGCCGTTCACGTTCGCCCTCGCGGATGCGTTGAAGAAGGGACCGGTCGTGCTGTACTTCTACCCGGCGGCGTTCACGCCCGGCTGCACGATCGAAGCGCATGAGTTCGCCGAAGCGACCGCGAAGTTCAAGGCGCTCGGTGCGACCGTCATCGGCGTCTCGCATGACCCGATCGAGAAGCTGAACAAGTTCTCGGTCCTGGAATGCCGCAACAAGTTCGCGGTCGCCTCGGATGCCGACCAGCACATCATGAAGGCCTACGACGCCGTGCTCGCGTTGAACCCGAAGTATGCGAACCGCACCTCGTACGTGATCGCGCCCACCGGCGAGATCATCTACGAGTACACCTCCCTGAACCCCGACAAGCACGTCGCCAACACCTTGGCCGCGGTCAAGAAGTGGGACGCGGAACATAAGAAAGGGTAGGGGCCCTGGCATCCGCGATGCGGCCGGCGGCGAGGAGGGCCATCCCTCCTCGCCGCCCGCGTTGCGCGGCTCCGCGCTAGAAACTCACCTCGACGGTCCCGTAGTAGAGCCGGCCGATCGGCGAGTAGGTCGATACGTCGGCGTTGTTGTCGGTGAACGCGCGCGGCGCGAGCGGCGGCATGCGGTCGGTCAAGTTGTTGACGCCGACCGCCACCTTCAACTTGGCGCTCTCGGCGAGCCCGTACGTGTAGGCGGCGCGCAAGTCCCAGGCGACGTAGCTGCTCACCGGGATCGGCGGCGTGCTGGTGCCGTTCGGGCCGGTGTCATGGACGGACGACACATAGGTGTTGCCGAGCATCACGTCGAGGTCCCGGTAGTTCCAGTTGATCGTCGAATAGAACCGGTACTTCGGCAGGGTGCCGCCGAAGACGCCGGTATTGTTCGCCGCCCCCGCGTACTGGATGAACGCTTGTCCCGGCAGCGCTTGGAACTTGAACGAGCTGAAGACCGCGCCGTTGGTCGCCAGGCTGAACGTGCCCATCGTCTCGGTCGGGATCTCGTAATCCGCGCTCACCGTCCAGGAATGCTCGATGAGCTCCGCCAAATTGCGGAACTGGTCGATCGCATACAGGTTCGCCGCCTTGGTCGGATCGCCCTTGCCGGTCGCCGGATCGGTGAGATACGCGAGCAGCGCGCCCGGCGTCGTGAATGGATTGGTCGCGCCGGACGTGCCGGGGAACGCGTCGATCGCGACGTTGTTGAAGTACGGCGACGCCGAACCCAGTGTATTGACGCTCGCGAGCACGTTGTTGAAGCCTAGACCGCCCTGGAAGCCGGTCAGCGTGATGTCGGAATAATCGGCCGTCATGGTGAAGTGGTTCAGGAACCGGGGCTTCAGCACGAAACCGACGGTTCGCGAAATCGCGTTCGCGGGCTTCAAGTTCGGGTTGTTGCCGTCCTCGCCGTTGAACGGCAGGCCGCCGTAGCTCGAGCCGAACACGCCCTGGATCACGCCGGCGCCGACCTGGCGGGTGTCGGTCGGTCCGTATTCGGAGAACAGCGTCGGTGCGATGAACGACTTCGCGTAATTGCCGCGCAGCGTGAACTGGGAGTCGAGCGGCTGCCAGCGGAAACCGAATTTCGGCACCGTTGCGCTGCCGACGTCGCTGTAATGTTCGGTGCGCACCGCGCCCGTCAAGTCGAACGCATGGAACGCCGGAACGTTCCAACTCGCGCTCGTGATGGGTACGCGTGCCTCGATGAACGCGCCGCTGATCGTGCGGTCTTTGCGGAACGGGTCCGCATACGTGCCGCCGAGCCAGAACTGGTCGTTGCCCGTGGTCGATCCGGTCACGGGGTCCGTGACGCGGCCGTTGGCGTCCGCGCGGCCGCTCAAAGATTCGCGGCGTACGCTCGCGCCCGCCGCGACGCCGATATCGCCGGCCGGCAGACGATAGACACGGCCGACGACCTTGCCGTCCCAGGACTCGAGCTGGCTGATCGCCTTGATGACCTCGGTGCCGTAGAGATTCGCGAGCGCAGCGGGGTTCAATCCCCCCGCGGTCGCGAACGGATCGAGCGCGGGCTGCAGGACCAGCGGGCCGCCGACCGAAAAGCCGCCGTAGACCTTGCTGTAGCCGCCGCCGGCGAGCGCATTGCCGGCGGCATCGAAGCCGCCCGCGATCGCGGGCGCGAGGTTCGGCTTGAAGATCACGCCCGTCTGGTCTTGTGTAAGATCGCTCTCGCTGTAGACGAAGCCGGTCTCCCAATTCCAGTTTGCCGTGATGTCGCCGCGCAGTCCGAAGGTCACGTTGCTCGCGGTGACCGTGTCGTAGAAATCGTGCGGCGTCGCCAGTTGCGCGAACGTGACGCCGGTGAAGTTCGTCGTCAGCGGATTGAACGGCGCGCCTGCGGGCACCGTGAGACCCGTGGCCGCGATCGGCAGCCATTTCGTCCAGCTCTTGCCGCGCGAGACCATCACGTTGCCGAACGCCGTCAGCCGATCGTCGCCGATGATCGGCATGTCGAACGTGCTGGCGAAGGAGGCCATGTCCTGTTTCAGGAGCAGCGTCTGATAGGGCGAGACGTCGAAGCCGCCGCTGATTTGGCCCGGCGTCGTCGCCAGGTAGGTGCCGTTCGCGATCAAATCCGCGAGCGAGCCCGCGGCTGCGTTCACGCCGGTGGGATTGCGCGCGCTCGGGCTTTCGAGCGCCGGGCTCAAGATGGCGCTGCCGCCGCCGACGACGCCCGGAATCCCCGAGGTCTTGCCGTATAAGGGACTGGTGAAGTCGCGCGCATTCTGGAACAAGGGATCGGTGTGCGTGAGGCTCGCGGTCGCCGTGATGTTCAAGGCGCCGATGTTCGATCCGCCGGTCAGGTAGAACGAGTGTTCGCCGTAGCGGTCGCCGGTCGCGCCGCGCGCGCCCGCGCTGAAACCGTGATAGTCGGATTTCAGCACGAAATTGACGACGCCGCCGACGGCGTCGGAGCCGTAGATCGACGAGGCGCCGTCGGTCAGCACCTCGACGTGATCGATCGCCGCGGCGGGAATCTGGTTCACGTCGACGAAGTTCTTGCCGTTGATGCCGCCGATGCCGCTCGTGGCGATGCGCCGGCCGTTGACCAGCACGAGCGTCGGCAGATTGCGCAGCTGCACCTGGGAGCCGCCGGCGGTATTCTGATTGTTGTTGTTGGCGTTGCTCGTGCCGGCGTTGCTGCGCCCCTCGAACGCGGGGATCGTCTTGCGAAGGATCTCGAGCGCGTTCGAACCGACGCCGCTCGATTGCAGCTGCGCGGCGTCGAGGATGTCCACCGGCACCGAAACCTCATCAGGGGTCGTCGGGATGCTCGTGCCGGTGATGATGATTTCCTGCAGCGTCGAGTCTTGCGAACCGCCGGACGGCGGACCTGAAGGCGTCGCGGCTTGCGCCACGGCGGCGGTGATCGCCGCGGCGAGGACTCCGATCGTCGATCGACCATGATTCAATTTAGCCATGCTCCCCTTGCCTCTCTTTTTGAGTTCTTTGCGATCGTTCGCCGCGCATCGAGTGCTGCGAATTGGCACTACAGGTAACACGAGTTTCTTAATTCAGCCTGAATTCCAGTGTGGCGGCGAAGCGACCGGGCGGCCGCGATGAGCGCGGACGCGGGCGGCGCCCGCCGTTTAAGCTTCACTTCAGGTACTTGATCTATCTTGAGCGCCCGAGTCAAGTTGGCATAAATGGGGGAATGATGAAATATCTGTTCGCCGGTCTTTGCGCGATCCTCGCCGTATCACCGGCTTGCGCACAGAAGATCCCGCTGAAGTCGTACGGCCAACAATTGGTCGATGAAACGCTCGTGAAGAATCCGGACATTCTCGTCATGGCGATGCACGCCAAGCCGTCGCAGAGCGTCCACGCGATGATCATCGCGTCGAACATCGGCCGCTACGGCAAGAAGGCGGATGCCGACGACATGCGTGTCATCGATACGGGCCGGCCGAATCTCGAGCTCGGGCACGGCGATACGCGCTTCGAGGTCGAGGCGGCGCTGAAAGATGTATCCGGCGATACGATCGGCGCGGTCGGAATCGTTTTTCCCTATCACGCGGGCGTCGATCGCGTCGCGCTGCAAACGAGGGCCGAAGCGATCCGCGATGCCCTGTCGCGGCGAATCACCAACGCCGGCAACTTGCTCGAGCCTTATCCCTACGACCCGGCGGCGACCACCAAGACGCACGCACAAAAGCTCGTGGACGCGACGATGGCGAAGCATCCTGACCTGTTGATCATGGCCCTGCACGTTCAACCGCCCGACCAGCCGGCGAACATCATTCTCGCCTCCAGCATCGGCCGGATCGGCAAGAGGGCCGACGCCGACGACTTGAAGGTCGTCCACACCGGCAAGCCGCTGCTCGAGGTAAATGCGGCCACCCATCGGCGCTTCGAAGTCGAGATACCGCTCGAGGATGCCGCCGGTGCACGCATCGGCGCCTTGAGCACCGTGTTCGCCTATCGTGCCGGCGACGATCAAGCCGCGTTCCTGAAGCGTGCCGAAGCGATACGCGATGAGTTGCGCCCGCAGATTCCATCGCTCGCGTCGCTGATTGTGCTCGATCCGTAAGCCTGCCGGAACGCAGGGTTCCGGCGTGAGGTCGTCGGTACGAATATCATGATAGGCTTGCACCGATGCGGTTCGCACAAACACCGGTGAGGGCGGCTGGCGCAATCGCGACCGCGATCGCCGCGTTATTCGCGCTCGCCGGCTGCGCAACCTATGCGCCGCTGCCGTTGCCCAAGTCCGACGATCTGGCGGCGGCCGCGACCGTGCATGCGCCGCCGCCGCTCGACATGAACGCGGTCGCGACGCTCGCCGTGCTCAATAATCCGGATCTGCGCGCGGCGCGCGCGAAGATGCACGTCGCCGCGGCGCAGGCGTTCGCCGCGGGCATCCTGCCGGATCCGCAAGTGAACGCGAGTGCCGATCATCCCACCGATCGTGTGAACTCCCCGAGCGACCCGCGCTACCCCGAATATGATGCCTACGGCTTCGGTTTGGGCCTCGATTTGCGCGCGCTGCTGACCTATCCGAGTTCGCGCACGGCGGCCAAGGCCGCATACGACCAAGCGCAGGAGGACCTTCTCTGGCAGGAATGGCAGACGGTCGCCGCGGCCCGCGTGCTGTTCGTCGCGCAAGCGATCGGTGCCGACCGCAGCGCCTTCCTCGCGCCGGAAGCGCAGCTCCTCGCACGCGCCGCGGCCCACTCGCAAGCGGCGTTCGGCGAGGGCAACGTGTCATTGGAACAAGTGAGCGCCGATCAGGCCGCCTTGGCTGCGATCCAGGGCCAGGAGGGCGCGGCGCAGCGCAATCTGCTCGCGGCTGAGCACGGTATGCGTGCCTTGCTCGGGCTCAAGCCCGACGTAGCGGTGCCGCTTGCACCGCTCACCGCCCCGCCGATACCCGACCGCGCCGCCGTCACCGCGGCGGCGGCGCGGCTGCCGCGCGTGCGTCCCGATCTACGAGCGTTGCAGCACGGGTATCGCAGCCAGGAGGCGCAGGTGCGCATCGCGGTACTGTCGCAGTTCCCGAACGTCGTCGTCGGCTTTACGCGCGCGCGCGATTTCTCGAACGTGCATTCGATCGGCGGCGCCGTTTCTTTGACGCTGCCGCTGTTCGATCGGGGCCGGGGCCAGATCGCGATCCAGCGCGCGACGCGGGCGCAGCTGCGCGCCGAATACCAAGCGCGGCTCGATCAGGCGTCATCCGACATCTGGCAGCTATGGAGCGACATGCAAGAGCTGCGAGGTGAACTCGAGGGTCTCGACCGGCGTTTGCCGCCGCTGCAAAAAAGCGTCGACAACGCGCGGCGCGCCTACGCGGACGGCAACTTCCCGGCGGCGAATTATCTCGCGCTCGTCAACGCCTACCTCGCCGCGCAGTCCAGCCGTTTCGACGTGCTGCAATCGCTCTGGACCGACTCCATCGCGCTTGCGGCCCTCACGGGGACGCAGATCGAACCCACCGTCATCGACCGACCGGACCGCAAACCACTATGACCCGACTCGCTTGGATATTGATCGCCGTCGCCGGCGTATGTTCGGCCTATGCGCCCGCGCGCGCCGCGGACGGCGCCGCGGCGGCGAGCGTCCTCGTGCAGACCACCGCGGTCAGGAAGGGCAGCCTGCCGCGCATCGTGATCGCCTACGGCGCGGCGCAGGCGGCCCCATCGGCTCGTGACAGCCTGATGGCGCCGGTCGCGGCGATCGTCGCCGACGTCTATGTTCGTACCGGGCAGAGCGTCGCCAAGGGTGCGCCGCTCGTCGCGCTCGCGCCCACGCCGCAGACGGGCGCGGCCTACGCCGCTGCCGCGTCCGCGGCGAAACTATCGCGCGATGCGCTCACGCGCACGCGGCAATTGCGCGCCGAGTCGCTCGCGACCGAGCTGCAACTCGCGGCCGCGGAAAAGGCCGACTCCGACGCGCGCGCAGCGCTTGCCGCGCTGCGCGCCCAGGGCGCCGCCGGCACCACGGTGCTGCGCGCGCCCGCGGCCGCGGTCGTCACGGCCGTCGGCGCAAACCGGCGCGCAATCGTCGCCGAAGGGACGCCGCTCGTCGATCTGGCGCGGCCCGGCGGCTTGGTGCTGCTCGCGGGTGTCGTTCCCGCGGAGGCCGCGACGATCAAGCCCGGCGACCAGGTCGCCGTCACGCCGATCGGCGCGCACGCAAGCTACCCGGCGAAGGTCCTGCTGCGAGGCGCCGCCGTCGATCCCGGCAACGGCCTCGTGCCGATCGAAGTCTCGCTGCCCGCGGGCGCATTGCTGCCCGGCGAATCGGCGCAAGCCGCGATCACGACGGGACGCGTGACGGGCTTCGTCGTGCCGCACGTGGCCGTGTTGGTCAACGACCAGGGCGGCACCTACGTCGTCCAGGCGATCGCCGGGGCCGCGAAGCTCGTGCCCGTGCGCGTGCTGCTGCCGGGCGGTGAAAGCGACGTGGTCGACGGCGCGCTCGATGCCGCCGCACGGCTCGTGCTTGCCGGCGCCTATCAGCTGCAAGACGGCATGAAGGTGCGCTTCCGGTGAACTTCGCCCGCTTGCTCGAAGGCAACCGCAAGGCGCTGCTGTGCGTGGCGTT
>Ga0316628_100003861_pt1 | contig 11637 bp, 13 predicted proteins | sample OWC_Aug_M2_C1_D5_FD_207648 | JGI IMG/M metagenome (GOLD analysis project Ga0316628, IMG submission 207648) | Wetland soil microbial communities from Old Woman Creek delta, Ohio, United States - OWC_Aug_M2_C1_D5_C | ecosystem: Environmental > Terrestrial > Soil > Wetlands | place: USA: Ohio... | reverse complement strand
AGAGACGTCATAGGGCAGGCTCAGACAGGGACGGGGAAGACGGCCGCCTTCGGAATACCGATGGTTGAGCGCGTGGACCCCGAGGACAGGCGCGTCCAGGGACTTGTGCTGGCCCCGACGCGTGAGCTAGCCGTCCAGACCGCTGATCATATTCGCCGGATCAGCAGGTACACGAAGCTGAGGGTTCTACCCATCTACGGTGGGGAGCCCATCAACAAGCAGATCAACGAGCTTAAGAAGGGTGCCCACATCGTCGTGGGCACACCGGGGCGGATAATCGATCACCTTCAACGGAGAACTCTTAGCCTCTCGGGGGTCACGTGCGTGGTCCTGGACGAGGCGGACCGCATGCTCGACATGGGGTTCATCAAGGACATCGAGCGCATCCTCTCGAAGCTCCCCAAGAACAAGCAGACGAGCCTGTTCTCCGCGACCATCGACCAGTCCGTCCTGAACGTATGCGACAGGTTCATGAAGGAGCCTGAGAGGATACTGGTGAGCAGGGACGAGATAGCGCTCCCGCAGATAAGTCAGTATTACATGGTCGTGGACCCGAAGAGGAAGTTCGAGGCCCTGACAGGCGTCCTGGATGAACACAGCGTCGAGCGGGCCATACTGTTCTGCAGGACCCGCAGGGAGACAGGTAAACTGGCGAGGAGCCTGAAGGCGAGGGGATACGACGCCGAGCCTCTGCACGGCGGCCTGACCCAGCCCCAGAGAGACGCCGTCATGGAGTCCTTCAGGAGAGGCAACCTGAAGATACTTGTAGCCACGGACGTGGCCGCGAGGGGCCTGGACATCGTCGGCGTCACCCACATCATCAACTACGATGTCCCAAATGAGGCGTCCGTATACTTCCACAGGATTGGGCGGACCGCCAGGATGGAGGCCGACGGGACAGCCATAACCCTTGTGAGCCTGGAGGAGATGGCCGATCTGCGGCAGATCAAGGCTCTGACCAAGACGAAGATCCAGGAGCTGAAGAGCGGGCACGCGTCGCGGGACGCGTCCCCTGAGACATATGACGCTGTCTGCCATGACTGCGGCAGCAGGTGCGAGGTCCCGTTCAAGCCGACCCAGGGCCGACCAGTCTACTGTAAGAACTGCCTCCAGAAGCACAGGCCGGCAAGGTACGGGGCACTACGAGCCGCCTAAAATCATATTCATTCAACGAAGGGTTAGTGGCGTTTGACGCCGGTTATCCTTTCAAGCTGCTGGGTGGCTTCCTCCAGGCTCCTGCCTCCCCCGCCCCGGGGGAAGTACCTTCTACCGTCCTCGGACTCGTAGAAGCTGTAGACGCCGTAGTAGGGTTCACCGTTATGCATGTACTTCACCAAGATGTACTCACCTTCGCGGGCCACCTCCTCCGCGTCCTTAGGAAGCTCTTTTTTAGGCTTCATCTTTCACAATTCACTATAAATAGGTGGGCGCGGAGAGATATCGTTTGCCATCGGTAACATATCAAAGCGCATCCAAGGCACTGGGCAACCCAGAGACAAGAGGAAACACTTTTAAATCCAGCCGAGCCTATGAAGAGCCTGTCGGGGTGAACAAATGACAGGTGAATATTTCCTCCAGGCCTGAAAAGGCCGATCCGACGCCCGACCCTAGAGAGATAATCCGGAGCATAAGAACCCTCAAGCGAGAGGTATCTAGGATCGGGGAATCCAGCACGGGCGCCGAGTACAGCCGCCTAGAGAGGCGGATCGACGCCCTGGAAGAGTCAGTTAGGCACCACATCAGCCAGCTCGACCAGTTCGAGCAAGCACTGATGACGGCAGCCAGCACCAGGCTCACGGTGAAGCAGCGGACCATCCTCAGCTGGCTCGTGACGCACAGCGAGAGGCCCGTCTACACGGTCCTCATACAGCAGCTGTCGGACGAGCTGGCAATACCCGAGTCGACGGTGCGCTGGAACCTGAAGGGCCTGCGGGAGGCGGAGCTCATACTCGCCGGGACCAAGGACAACAAGGGCGTCCCTGTGAGCCTCACGGCCATGGGCCGCATCATGGCGGGGTGCGCCCCCGCCCCCATGGACTAGAGCAACTATTTTAAACCGCTGACGGGTGGTGGTTTGTGAGGCAACATGAGCATAGAAGCCTACATAATGATGAACATCAAGTCCGGGTCCGAGGACGAGGTGTGCGAGAAGCTCACGATCTACAAGGAGGTAGAGGAGGTGTCCACCATATACGGCGAGTACGACGCCATCATCAAGGTCAAGACAGAGGACATGAAGACCCTTGACAGCTTCATCATAACGAAGCTAAGGAGCATCCCCAACATATTCCTCACGGCGACGATGCTCATAGCCAAGCAGTATAAGTGAAGAAAACTGCTGTTTTACACATTTTCCCCGTTTTCATCGAACCCTTTCCGGTTCTTGAAGACTTTATTCTTTCATGATAATAGTGAGTTTGTTCTATATAGGACAGTTCGGTGATTCCAGTCAAATATATTTAATATTGTCAAGTAGCTTTTCAAAAGGAGCTATATCCTTTCATAATCTCCACGATTAAGTAAGAGCTGCACTAGCTGGACTTGGTAAAAATTTTGTTAAGTGCTCTACAATTTATCTGGCTCCCTATGGTTTATTTCATGTGGAACAGGTAGCGCGGCGGACGGGATTCGAACCCGTGTGAACTGGGAGTTCCATTCGGTCATAAGCCGAAACCGTTAGGCCTCTCCGGCACCGCCGCCAACCTTTAAAATCCTTTGACAGACATAAAAGCTCTCGACCGATATTTGATAAGAAAGGTGAGTCTAGGAACTCCCAGTTTTACTCGGCTCACCTTTCGCGGGATTCCCGCGTTTGAAGGATTCTCATCGAGGTATTTATAGTTTGAGGAGCATCTGGAGGACGTGTTTTGGACACTTTCCTATTGCTCCACGTGGAGCAGGGCTCTACCTCATAACCACTAAATACCGCTGAACCTTTGGCTCTATCGCAGCGGGGCGAAGTTGTCACACCCCACGTGGGTTGCCGCACCCGCAAGGACCGGCACGACGCCTTGCCTGTACTCTTTTCCCATAAACCGGTGGGGTAGGAGGGATTTAAGCCTCTCACCAGAAGCTTGCCCAACCCCCGCTCCTCAAACTAACCCTCCTCCCCGGCAGGCCGATCTTCACCACGTTGGCCCCAGCCTCTACAGACGCAAACTTTATTATCCATCCCCGTGTTAAGCCATTTCGCGTTTGCCCTGGTAGTATAGTCCGGTCCAGTATGCTCGGCTGTCACCCGAGCGATCCCGGGTCCGAATCCCGGCCAGGGCGCCACTTATTAGAAACTTGAAATGTACCATGTGTGCACAATTACATACCCGGAAAATAGCCTCATCTTATTTTTACATAGCTTTAAAAAGAACGATCTGCGTAGCCCCGTGTGAAAGATTTGACTGTAAATTCACAGAGAGACACGAGAACATCTCGTCTAGGACGAAACAGTTCTAAAACATTCAGCTTACTACTGGGTGGAGTTATTATTTTAGCCGGCTTATCACAGCTATTTAAAGGGGTCTTTGACTGGCTTAATTGGAATATTATGTGGCCATACTTGATCATAGGGTTAGGGCTGCTTATAGTTGGAAGGACCTTAGTATCTCAAGGTTCCTAAGATTCGTTCCATTTGACCCTTTTACCTAGTTTTTTGCTTTCCCGTAATAGTTACTGGCGCATACAATATTATGCGCGTATCGAGATGGCGCGTGCAGCGATCCTTCTCTAGTTAACCGCGCGCGAAGAATGCCTCTGCTTCAGAGTTATTGATTGCTTTTATCAAGCATCCGCGCTCGTTCTAACCAGGCTTTTTGGCCCAAATCGTATCAAGAGACAAATAGCCAGTATCCAGGCAAGAACGATAAAGATAACATAAGCAGGAACCACGGTTGTAATGGGCAAGTAGGCTACACTGAGAATATTGTAAGACCAATGGAATAGGACCACTTCCAGCCTCCGACGCACAAAGCATCGCAATGTCACCGATCCTCACAACGTAGGCGAACAACGAGCAATCCGCGGACACCAATCAACGGTAGTCGCCGCCAAAAACCCCGGAAAAAGTCACTGAGCCGGAAAACAAACACAAAAACGAGAAACCGCGGCGACGACGACTACACCCCCCTCCCCCCTCCACGTGCACGCGCAGAGAAACAGATAGAGAGACATATCCGGCCAAAACCCCCAAAATCGCTAACACGAGTCGCATCCACGGCACGGCCCTCAAGTATCTTTTTTAGTCAGTGCAAGTACACAGGTATGAGAAAAGCAGCGAAAGAGGGAAGTGAAAGGATTTGTTCATGCCAAGGGCCTACGACAGGGCCATAACCATTTTTTCGCCGGAAGGAAGACTATATCAGGTAGAGTACGCCCTCGAGCTGGTCAAACGGGGAGCCCCCATAGTCGGGGTCTCATGCAGCCACGGAGCAGTGCTGGCGGCAAACGAGACACCCGAGAGCAACCTGGAGGACCCAGAGTACTTCAAGAAGATATACCAGCTAGACGACCACGTTGCCTCAGCCATCGCCGGACTCAGCAGCGACGCACGCGTCCTAATAGAGCAGGCCAGAGTCCACTGCCAGAGCAACAAACTACTATACGACGAGCCCCTGGACATCGAGGTACTCGCCAGGAGACTCGGAGACCTGTCCCAGCTCTACACGCAGCACGCCGGCGTAAGGCCCTTCGGCGTCAGCATGATACTCGCCGGATGCGACGCCACGGGGAGCAAAGTCCTCACCACCGACCCAAGCGGAGCCTACAGGGGCTTCAAGGCCACGGCCGTCGGCAGGAAGAGCGAGGAGGCGAACAAGCTCCTAGAGGAGAAGTACGGCGACGACATGAGCATCGACGAGGCCGCCAGGCTCGCCGTGGATGCCGTCAAGGTAGCCTCCGACACCGAGGTCACGGCAAAGAACGTGAAGGTCGCAGCCATCCCCGCGGACACCATGGTCTTCCGGCGGCTCAGCGAAGAAGAAGTGGAGAAGCTGCTGAGATAGCGGAGGCTCAGACATGAGCACGAAGTACACCCTCGTACGCTACCAGCACAGCGGAGAAAAGTTCGAGATACTCGTAGACCCGGATAAGGGGCTCTCATACAAGCGCGGAGAACCCGGAGACATATCCAACGTACTCATCGTGGACACCATATTCACGGACTCCAACAAGGGCGAGAAGGCCTCGGCGTCCAAACTGGAGGAGGCCTTCGGCACAAGCGACCCAATAGAGGTCGCAAAGATCATGTTCGAGAAGGGCGTATTTCAGCTCACCTCGGCCCAGAGGAAGGAGATGCTGGACCAGAAGCTCAAACAGATAATACACATCATCTCCAGGACCTACGTGGACCCAAAGACCAAGCTGCCCCACCCGCCGGTCAGGATAGAGAACGCGCTGCAGGACATCAGGATACAGATAGACCCCTTCAAGGACGCCGAGGAGCAGGTCAAGGACATAGTGGACGCCCTGCGGCCGGTGCTACCCATGAGCAGCGAGAACGTCCAGATAGCCATAAAGATCCCCGCCGAGTACACGGGCAAGAGCTACGGCGTGGCCAAGGACTACGGGGAGATCAAACGGGACGAGTGGCAGAAAGACGGCTCATGGGTAGCCGTCATAGAGCTGCCAGCCGCAATGCAGGTCGAGATGCTGGAGGCCCTGGGCAAGACGACTCAGGGCAACGTCCAGTCGAGGATAGTCAAATAGGGAAGAGAGGAAGAGTGAGCGCCAAACTAGAGGAACGGAGCATAGTGGTCCCAGGCGACCTCGTGTATGAGGGAAAGGTCAGGGCCGGAGACAACACGTACAGGGACGGAGGCAACGTATACGCCACCAAGGTCGGGCTGGTGAACTACAGCAAGGACCGCGTCTCAGTCATAGCCCTGGAGGGAGGCTACACGCCCCTCGTGGGGGACCTCGTCGTAGGCACCGTCACGGACATAGAGCTGGGCCAGTGGCTGGTCAACATAGACGGCCCGGGAGACGCCATACTGACGGTGAACGAGGCCATAGACAAGCCCTTCAGAACCAGCCTAGACATGACCCAGATACTGGAAGTGGGCGACCTGATAGTGGCCAAGGTCGTCGACCTGGACCGCAACAGGACCCCAGTGCTATCCATACTGGGCAGGGACCTGGGCAGGATCCACGAAGGCTTCGTCATCAGAATCACCCCCTCCAAGATACCGAGACTGATCGGTAAGAAGGGGAGCATGATCAACATGATCCTTAAGGAGACCCGGTGCAACGTGACCATCGGCCAGAACGGCCGCGTACTGATCAACGGCAGGAGCCGGGAGGACGAGGAGATCGTTGAGAGTGTCATACACAAGATCGAGGCGGAGGCACACACCTCGGGCCTCACAAACAGGATCCAAGAATATTTGAAATCGATAAAGGAGGAGAAGAAATGAGTAAGACTAGGAAGAGAAAATCCAACAAAACTTGGGAGAGAGTCGACGGCAGGAAGCAGGATGAGCTGAGGCCCATCCACATAGAGAGCGGAGTCCTGCCCAACGCCGACGGCTCCGCCTACATAGAGATGGGGCGAAACAAGATCATCGCAGGCGTCTACGGGCCTAGAGAGATGCACCCGAAGAGGCTCAGCAAGCCCAACGAGGGCGTCCTCAGGGTCAGGTACCACATGGCGCCATTCAGCGTCGACCCGAGGCGGTCCCCGGCGCCCTCCAGGAGGGACACCGAGATCAGCATGGTCATGAGGGACGCCCTCGAGCCGGCCATGTTCCTCGAGCGCTACCCGAGGAGCGCCATCGACGTGTACGTCGAGATCATCCAGGCCGACGGCGGGACCAGGTGCGCCAGCATAAACGCGGCAGCTGTGGCCCTTGCAGACGCCGGGATACCCATGAAGGACCTCGTGGCGGCGTGCGCAGCGGGCAAATACGAGGGCAAGATAATAGTGGACCTCGGCGACTACGAGGACAAGAAAGGCGAGTCGGACGTGCCCGTCGCCTACATGCCAAAGTTTGACCAGGTGACCCTCCTGCAGATGGAGGGTATCATGACGCGGGAGGAGACCGAGGAGTGCATCAAGCAGGCCGTGGAGGGCTGCAAGAAAGTCTACGAGATACAGAAGGAGGCACTCAAAAAGAAGTACGGCATGATCCAGGGCGAGGCGGCGCCTGAACCCGAGGAGGAGGCCAAGACCGAACCCGAGGAGGCGCCCGCGGAGGAGACGCAGGAACCCGAGGAGCACCTCGACGTAGACGAGGCTGAGGAGGAGAAAAAACAATGAGCAACAACATAGTGTCCAGGCTCAAGCGGAAGAAGATCGACGAAGTAATCAAGACAGGCAAGAGGATGGACGGCCGCGACCTCCTGCAGTACAGAGATTGGCAGATAAGGACAGGCTTCCTGGAGAAGGCGGAGGGCTCAGCCGAGGTGAAGCTGGGCAAAACCCACATAGTGGTTGGAGTGAAGTCCGGCATAGGCACACCCTTCGAGGACTCGCCTGACGAGGGAGTCATGATGGTGAACGCCGAGTACACCCCTGTGGCCCACCCAACGTGGGAGCCGGGTCCGCCGCCGGACAGCGCCATAGAGCTGGCCCGGGTGGTGGACAGGGGCCTGAGGGCCGCCGAGGTCCTCAGCATGGAGGAGTTCGGCCTAGTCTCAGGCGAGAAGGTGCAGATGGTCTTCGTGGACCTCTACGTCCTCAACTTCGACGGCAACCTGATAGACGCGTGCAGCGCAGGAGCCCTCGCCGCAATGAACACGGCACAGCTGCCCGAGTTCAAGGTGAACAAGGGTGAGGTCACGACCACCGACAAGACCAAGAAGCTGAAGCTGAGAGCCCACCCCATAGCCGTGACGGTCGCCAAGATAGGCAGCGAGTTCATAGTGGACGCCACCGCGGACGAGGAGGAGGTCATGGACGGCCGCATAACCATAACCCTGGACGAGAACAACAACGTGAACGCGATCCAGAAGATGGGCCCCATAGGCTTCACCGTTGACGAAATAAAGAAATGCATAAATATCGCGTCTGAGAAGGCGCCTGAGATAAGGGCTAAGGTAATGGCGAGCGCGTAATGGCTAAGAAGAAGAGAAAAGACATAGGGCTTGGGACGAGGGGCGGGGCGACCCTCCGCAAACGCTACGCCCGCGTCATGAGCACGATGAAGGCCATCCACAAGTGCCCTAGCTGCGCCAGCCCATCGGTGAGGCGCATCAGCGTAGGACTATGGAGCTGCAGGAAGTGCGGCTACAGGTTCGCCGGAGGCGCCTACACGCCGTCGACCAAGCTAGGCCAGGCCGCTCAACGCGTCCGTGGCCAGAGCTAGTCTCTTACACCCTAACTTTTTGATCACAATGCCGCTTGTTCTACGTGCTCAGGCTGAGGTCAGGCTGGAGTTACCCGACGGGATTACACGAACCATCGTGGAGGCCCTTGCCCCTGAGGTCGAGTCGCCGTCTTCCGACAGATCCAGCACAACCGTGGAGAGGTCCCAAGGAGGCGTCGCTATCAAGGCGTCTGCCAGCGACACGTCGGCTCTGAGGGCCAGCCTGAACAGCTACCTCCACTGGGTTCAGGGCATCATGGACGTGGTTGAGAGGCTAGAGTAGCCGTCCGAGAAATCCTATATACGGGCTTCAACCGTCATATGTGAACCGATAAAGGTGAATTTTAAGGTGAAGAATGAACTCAAGAGAAGGCTCAAGGCCGGCGAGCAGACGTACGGCACCTGGATAACGGTGGAGAGCCCCATGGCCTCGGAGATGATGAGCACCATGGGATTCGACTACTTCGTCATAGACACGGAGCACGCCCCGCTGGACATGCTCACGGCGCAGACCCTCATGCAGGCCATGAGGCCCGGCAGCAAGACGACGCCCATCGTCAGGGTCTGGTGGAACGACCTGGTGCAGATAAAGAGGGCGCTGGACGTGGGAGCCTACGGAGTCCTGGTCCCATGGGTCAACAACAAGAAGGAGGCCGAGGCTGCCGTCAAGGCGACGAGATACGCACCTGACGGCCTGAGAGGCTGCGGCCCAAGGCGGGCGGCCATGTTCGACCCGGACTACCTGAAGACAGCGGACAAGGAGATACTCGTAATAGTGCAGATCGAGACCAAGGAGGCCGTTAAGAACATAGAGGACATCTGCAGCGTGGAGGGCGTCGACGTGCCCTACATCGGCCCAGCCGACCTCTCGGCCAGTTACGGCCACCTAGGCAACCAGAGCCACCCGGACGTCCAGAAGGCCATCGACAGGGTCTACGACGCCACCAAGGCGGCCGGCCTAGCGACGGGCATCCATGAGGCCTCAGGCAGCACCATCAAGGCCCGGATGGAGAAGGGTTACAACTTGATTACCCTGGGCAACGACCTGATCTACATGAGGAGGGGCGTGGAGGCCCACCTCAAGGAGCTGGGCATAAAGAAGTAGCCCTCCTTTACTCGTACTCTATGGTAGCCGGCGGCTTAGGCGTAACATCGTAGTACACTCTGGTCACGCCGACGCATGAGTCGAGTATCTTGGCCGCGGCTCCCCTGAGGGTCGCCCACGGGAGCCTCACGGAGTCGGCTGTGAGGAAGTCCCTCGTCTTCACCGCCCTCATGGAGACCACGTAGCCGTCCCCCGGCCTCTCATCTACAAGGACGAGTAACCTCGTCGCATCAGGGTGCCTGTCCTTGAGGCGTGTGAGCACCCCGGTCAAGTCGTCATAGCTGGGCTCAACAGCTTCGCCGCCGCTGTCCCTGAGGGCGAGGGTCACCACCGAACCGTAGGTCCTCTTCCCGTCCACCATGCCCGTCGCCTTCTCATTCAGGAGCCCCGCTCGTATCTGTTTAGGGTCCAGCCGGGTTACCTCAGCGGCAGCTGTCTCGATCGCCTTCACACACTTGGGCGACTGACCGTTGAATACGGCGCAGAAGTACTGGCTGGGTCCATGGGGCTTGAAGGACTGCTCCACGGTGAGCGTCGCCTTCTTGAGCTCCTCCAGCTTCTCGGGGGTTATCTCGCCCACCACCCTGATGCTGAGGCCCGGCCCGGGGAAGGGCTGCCTCTCAGACAGCTCAGGGGATGCTCCCAGAGCCCGCGCGACCTCCCTCACCTGGTACTTGTACAGGCTCTTCACGGGCTCTATCACCTTGAACCCGAACCTCTCGACCGGGTTGATCCCCATCTGCTCCAGTATGTTGTGCTGGGTCTTTATGCCCGCGGCCGTCTCATCGATGTCCGCCTTGATTGTTCCCTGGACAAGGTACTTCACGCCCTCTGCCTTCGCCACGTCTCCCAGGGTCTCGTAGAAGGTTCTCCTGAAGGCTTTGCGCTTCTCCTCGGCGTCCGAGAGCCCCCTGAGGGCCTCCATGAACCTCTTCCTCTCGTTCAGTATCCTGACGGGTAGGTTGACGGGCTCGCCGCCCAGCATCGCCTTCACCTGCTCTCCTTCGCCGAGGCGCATGAAGTTATCGTCCACGAAGACGCAGACTAGGCTGTCGCCGATGGCCCTGTGGGTGAGTATGGCCGACACGGAGCTGTCCACGCCGCCGGAGACGGCCACCAGGGCCTTGTCTCGGCCGAGGGCTCTCCTCACCGCATCGACCTGGTTCTCTATGAAGGCTTCAACGTCGAAGTCAGGCATCATAATCAGAGCATCATGGCTGGATTCCCTGATAAAAGCTTTACAGCCTGGACTGAAAACGTGTTAAAAACCGGCGTATACTGGTCCGCGGTTTAATCTGCCATGAAACGTTTAATTATAAACGGACGTGTACATGGGTAAGGCGATGCAAGCATGATTCGGAACGTTGCTGTCATAGGCGCAGGCGTCATCGGGGGCGCTATAGCCAAGTGTCTGGTCCAGTCGGGGAAGGTTGAGAGGGTTTATGCCACGAGGAGGAACATCGAGGCGCTCATACCGTTGGCTGATCTGGGCGTCAATATCTCTGACAGCAACCCTGCGGTGTGCCGCGAAGCCGATGTGGTATTCATCTGCGTGAAGCCGGGGGACACTGAGAAGGTTCTGGTTGAGATCAGTGGTGAGATACAGGACAAGCTTGTGATCTCCACCGCCGCCATCGTCCCCCTGGAGTTCCTGGAGTCCAAGGCGCCCGGCGCCAGGTACGTCAGGACCATGCCCAACGTGGCGGCCATAGTGGGGGAGAGCTTCACCGCCTACAGCATGGGCTCATCTGCCACTCTCCAGGACAAGGCCGTGGTTGAGACGCTCCTCGGAACCATGGGCACCTGCATGGAGATAGAGGAGAAGTACATCGATGCTGTCACCGGCCTCAGCGGAAGCGGCCCCGCATACATAGCCATAGTCATAGACGCGCTCACCTACGCGGGCCTCAGGGTCGGGCTACCCAGGGACCTCTCCAAGCTGGCGGCGGCCCAGTCCGTGCTTGGCACGGCTAAGATGATCGTCGACGGCGTCATGGCTCCGTCCGAGATAGAGGAGATGGTCACTACCCCTGGAGGCACAACCATCGAGGGCATCTACGAGATCGAGGACGGCAAGCTGAGGACGGCGCTGATGAATGCGGTGCAGGCAGCCACCAACAAGTGCATCAACTTAAGGCACCTCTGGGACAGGGACGACTAGCCCGCCTCAGAAAAAATATAACGCCCACGCTTCTGTATCATCTGAGGACATTCCACATGTACGACCTACTGGTCAGG
>Ga0316628_100003860_pt1 | contig 11638 bp, 8 predicted proteins | sample OWC_Aug_M2_C1_D5_FD_207648 | JGI IMG/M metagenome (GOLD analysis project Ga0316628, IMG submission 207648) | Wetland soil microbial communities from Old Woman Creek delta, Ohio, United States - OWC_Aug_M2_C1_D5_C | ecosystem: Environmental > Terrestrial > Soil > Wetlands | place: USA: Ohio... | reverse complement strand
ATGGCGCTGCACAACACTCGACTGCATGCGGACGCAAGCCCCGCGGAAGAATTGCCCAAAGCGCCGGGACTCACCAAATACGTCTCGGAATTTATCGTCAACACAAAATACGAAGACATCCCCGAAAACGTAATCGCCCTCGGCAAAAAAACAATTCTGGATGGCTTCGGACTGGCGCTCGCCGGTTCGGATTCCACCGCCGGCCCTCGCATCCGCGAATATATCGAGTCTCTCGGCCCATGCGGCGGATCCTCCAGCATCATCGGAACGAAACTCAAGGTGCATCCGCGCTTCGCGGCCCTGGCCAACGGCGTCTCCATCCACGCCGATGATTTCGATGACACCGGCTCGGCCCTGCACGTCGCCGCGCCCACGCTTCCGCCGTCCTTCGCGCTTTGCGAAACGGGACACCGCAGCGGCAAGGACCTGATGCTCGCATTTCATATCGGCGTCGAAGTCGGCAACAAAATCGGCGACGCCGTCTCTCCCCGCCATCAGCAGGATGGCTATCACACCACCGGCACCATCGGAACCTTCTGCAGCGCCGCTGCCTGCGCGAAACTTCGCGGATTGAACGCGGACAAAACCGCCATCGCCCTGGCCATCGCCGGCTCCGAAGCCAGCGGCCTGCGCGATAATTTCGGCTCCATGACCAAACCGTTTCACGCCGGGCACGCTGGAGAAAGCGGCACCGTCGCCGCTGACCTCGCGGCCATCGGCTGGACCGCCGCGCCGGATATTCTCGAAGCCCCGCTCGGATTTTTCCAGGTCGGCGGAGGATTCGATCCGAAAACAATCGTCGGCCGCCTCGGCAAGCCGTGGATGTTCGCCTCGCCCGGCGATCTGATCAAGCGTTTCCCCTGCGGCACCATTCAGCAGCAGGTGATGGACCTGATGCTGCGCCTGATCCAGCAGAACCACATCAAGGCCGCCGACGTCGACAAAGTGGAAGTCGGCGGAAACCTGAGCAACTACAGGACAATCTTTCAGCACCACCCCACCACCGGCCTCCAGGCGAAATTCAGCATGGAATTTGCCATGGCCATCCTGCTGATCGACGGCAAAGCCACTCTGCGCTCCTTCACCGACGCCGTCGTCCAGCGCCCCGAGGTCCAGGACATGATCCGCCGCGTGCACTATTCCGTGGACCCGGAATTCAACAAGCTGGAACTGCAGGGAGCTTCCTTGCAAGCCATCCTCGTCGAGCAAAGCGGCCTGAAGATCTACATGAAGGACGGAAAAGTAATTTCCGGCCGCACCGAACCCGCCAAAGGCAGCCCCGAAAATCCCATGACCTACGAGGAGGTGGCCGACAAATTCCGCGGCAACGCCGAATTCGCCAAGTGGCCGAAGCAAAAAGCCGAGTCCGTCATCGAAATGGTGAAATCCCTGGAAACGCTTCCTGATATGAGCCGGCTGACCGCGGCGCTGGCCGGGTGAGTCATCCTGAATTTGTAGGGGCACAGGACCCCTGTGCCCTTTCAGGAGCCAGAAAGCCACATTCCGAGAAGACAACTTATGAATCCAATGGATGATCGTGGTGTGCCAAATGGACCCAGATTTACGCAACATGTCCACATTTGTACAGCCCCGGTTTCTTTATCATTGCACCCTAGCCTTCATGGGTACTAATCAATGACTGAAATACGCAACCTGCTGCTGATCGACAATAACCCCGCTCATGCGGATGCCTTTCGCGAAACTCTGGCCAACATCGATAAAGGCCAGTTCCACGAGGAATGTCTTCAAACACTCTCTCAAGGCGTGGAACGACTGAGGGAGAAAACAATATGGGCCATCTTTGCGAATCTATCTTTGCCCGATAGTCAGGGTCTGAATACGCTCGAAAAGCTCATGCAGGCGGCACCGGATACTCCAATCCTAGTCGTCGGAGGTATCGAGGACGAAGAGCTTTGTAACGAGGCCCTGGCGCACGGAGCCAAGGACTACTTGTTAGAGGGTCATATCGATGTGTATTCATTTGACCGTGCAATACGCAACATGTTGGAGCGAAGAACAGCAGAAGAAGTATTGTTTGCGGAAAAAGAGCGTGCCTCTGTGACGCTCAACTCCATTGGGGACGCCGTACTCAGCACCGACATGGCCGGACGCGTCACCTACCTTAATGTTGTAGCGGAAAGAATAACCGGTTGGAAATGTGTGGAAGCGCTTGGCAGACCTCTTCATGAGGTCTTTCAAATCATAGACGGCACGACTCGAAAACCGACTCCGGATCCCATGGAAGAGGCAATAGGGGAAAACAAGACGGTAAAACTGACGCCGAACTGTACTCTCATCCGGCGCGACGGAAGTGAATTTTCCATTGAAGATTCAGCAGCTCCCATCCACGACCGGTCTGGGTCAATTACAGGGGCGGTAATCGTTTTCCACGACGTGACGGAGTCAAGAGTCATTACGGAACAGATGTCCCATCTGGCCCAACACGACATCCTCACGGACCTGCCTAATCGGCTGTTGCTAAAGGATCGAATCAACCGGGCGATTGTTGCAGCCCGTCGCAATAACACCAGAGTTGCTGTGCTGTACCTGGACTTGGATGGCTTCAAGGACATTAACGATTCACTGGGGCATGCCACTGGGGACCGTGTACTTCAGTCGATTGCAAACCGCTTGCTGAGCTGCGTTCGTAGCTCCGATACGATAAGCCGCCAGGGTGGGGATGAGTTTGTCGTGCTTCTTTCGGAAATCAAACAACCATTTGACGCGGGTATAACAGCGAGAAAGATTCTAACTGCGCTCGATGAACCGTTCAGCATTGAGGGGCATGAGCTGCAACTCACGGCAAGCGTCGGCCTGAGTACGTACCCGGATGACGGTGGGGATGCGGAAATCCTGCTGAAACATGCGGACACGGCCATGTATGAAGTCAAAAAGGGACAGCACCATAATTTTCTCTTCTTTAATCACGATATGAACGACCGGACGATCAAGCGCAAATCGATCGAAGCCGACCTTCGCGGCGCCGTGAGACGGAAGGAATTTGTATTACATTACCAGCCAAAGATAAACCTTCGCACGGGATCCATCACCGGGGCCGAGGCATTAATACGCTGGTTAAGTCCGGACCGAGGTCTGGTACCGCCCTTGGAGTTCATCCCGATCGCGGAAGAGTCCGGGCTCATTTTACCCATTGGCCAATGGGTTATAAGGGAAGCATGCACGCAAGCGCAACAGTGGGTGGATGCCGGTTTCCGTGCGACTCCCGTGGCGGTGAACGTATCCTCGATGGAGTTCCGCAGCGAGGGCTTTCTCGAAAGCCTTCGCGCTATTCTGCAGGAGACACGGTTGGATCCGCATTTGCTGGAGCTCGAACTTACTGAAAGCGTGCTCATGCAGCACGCCGAATCTTCCGTTTCGGCGCTCACTACGCTCAAATCCATCGGGGTACGTCTAGCGGTGGACGATTTCGGGACTGGCTATTCCAGTTTGAGTTATCTAAAAAGGTTTCCCATTAATTCGTTGAAGATTGACCAATCCTTTGTCCGCGATATCGCTACCGATGCGGACGACGCCACAATTGTCAGCGCAGTGATCAGCATGGCTCGAAGCCTCAGGCTCTGCGTTATCGCGGAAGGCGTGGAAACGGAAGAACAGATCGCATTCCTTCATTCACATGCCTGCGACGAGGCGCAGGGCTACTATTTCAGCAAGCCCATTGTTTCCGATCAGCTTGTGCGGCTGCTTGAAACGGGAACAGCGATGTTCGCCCCACACGCTTTCGTCAGCGTCGCATCGTGATTTCGCCAGGCGGTCACCATTCTAGCTTCGCAAGAAATTTACCGCTGAGGCAATCAACTATACGGTTTTTGACCAAGCAATGCTGTTCTTCTAAGGCTAAAGATCCCGCCTGAGCCAGCAGGAATTATCGGAATGTGGCCCAACCCACCAGGTTCAAGCCTTCGGCGTTCGACCTGATAACAATCGAATGCGCGAGGCTTCCTGAAAATCGACCTCGGTTTCGCGCTAGCGCTTGTACGATCCCGTTTTCAAATCCTCCAGCACGGCCCTCGCGCGAGGCGTCCATCCCAGTTCTTTCCTGGCCTTCTCTCCGCTCACCTGCTGATCGAGAACCAGCGCGTCCGCAAATGCTCCCATTGTTTTCCGTGCCTCTTCGAGAGGAATGGCTTGCGTCTTGCCGTGAGTTCCCGCGCCGATGCTGGCGGCCTCCGCGATTTCGCGGACTCGATAAGAAGGTCCATGCGCCGCGTTGTAGATCGACCCCGCCGGGGCTTTCTCCAGCGCCAGGACGTAGAGCTGCGCCAGGTCATCGTCATCCACGAAAGCCCAGCGGCCTTGGCCGTCTCCGACGAAGCGCGCCGCGCCGGTTTCCCGCGCGGACTGCGTGAACGATTTGGGCATGCCCCCGCCGCGCCCATAGACCACCGCGGGACGTATCACGATCGCGCGCACGCCGCGGCCCTTGTAGCCGAGAACTTCCTGCTCGATCCCGGGGCGATGCGCCACCAGCGGCGTCGCATTCACCGGCGAATTCTCGTCCGCCACGCGGTCTCCGGTGGAGCCGTACACCCACACGCCGCTCGTGTAGAGGAATGCTTTCCCCGAGCCTTCCAGGGCTTTCAAAATCGCGCGCACGACGGCCGCATCCACCCTCGCCGCATTCGCATCATTCGTGTTCGCCATGTGGATCACGCCATCGGCCGCGCCCGCCCCCGCGGCAACCGTTTCCGGCTGGAGCAGGTCTCCCAGGATTGCGCGAACTCCGCGCGCTTCCAACTGCTTTGCCTTTTCCGCGGTGCGCGCCAATCCGGATACTTTGTGCCCCGCTTTCTGCAACGCTTCCGCCACCGCGCTTCCGATATACCCCGTCGCCCCAGTCAGAAAAATTTCCATTTGATTTTCGCCTCCCAGTTGGATCATTGTACAGCCCGGCAAGCAGAACTCAACGCCAGCCAGTTCCGAAAATAATCTTGCGCAAAAGCACGATCGCTATCGGTTCTTAGTAGCACAGGCTTCACAGGTTACGGAAAAACCCAAAATACCGTCATTCCGAGGCATGTTTCTTGCCGAGGAATCCCTCTTTTCCCAAGTTTCAATCGAAGAGGGATTCCTCGCTTCGCTCGGAATGACGGGAAAAGAGAGTTTTTCCGCAGCCTGTTCAGCCTGTGGGGTTTTGTGCAGGCACAATCGATCCCGTTGGCAACCAACCCCCGCAAGCTGAAGCCCACGCCCCGAAATTCCGTTTCCACGATTTTTCCTGTCCCCCCGCAGCGGCGAAATACAGTTAGATTCTCCGCGCAGTAAGGAATCCAGACGAATTCGCACAAAACAGCGTGATCGAATCCCCCGATAATTGTAAAGTGTGAGCCAGCCAAGAAACGGAAACGAAATTTCCGGATTCGCCGAGGAGGATTACGTGAAAGACAATCGCAGCGGCACGCCTTCGCCCAAGGATAATTCCGCTCCGGCGGGCCTCACGCGCCGCCGCATCTTGCAAGGCGCGGGCGGAGCCATCGCCGTCGCCGCGTTTCCCGCGAAAGCTCTGACAAGCGCTGCGCCAAATCCTCGTCAAGCCTCTTCCGCTGAAAAATCGTCCGCCGCGCCTGCCGCCGATCTCACCGGGCGCCTCGCGCGCTATATGGTCGAGTCGCGCGAAAAAACGCTCCCGTCAAGCGTCGCGCTCGAAGCCAAGCACCACATTTTGGATACGCTCGGCGCGATCGTTTCCGGAACGCATCTGAAAGCCGGAGAAATGGCCATCGCCTACGTGCGCGCGCAAGGCGGCACGCCGGAAGCTTCCGTCATCGGCGCGAATTTCAAAACGTCCGCGGTCAACGCCGCGCTGGCCAACGCCATGTCCGCGCACGGAGACGAAACCGATGACGTCGAACTCAACACGCATGCGCATCCGGGCTCCTCTTCCGTGCCCGCCGCTCTGGCCATGGCGGAGCGCGGAGGCCGCTCGGGCCTCGACCTCCTGCGCGGAGTCACGCTCGGCTACGATGTCGGCTGCCGCTTCTTAATGGCCCTCGGGCCCGAAATTGTGCGCGGCGCACATCGCAGCGCGGAAGGTCTCGCGTCGACGTTTGGGGCCGCGGCCGCCGCGGCGTCTCTTGCGCGCCTGGACGAAACGCAAATGCGCTATGCGCTTTCGTATGCCGCGCAGCAGGCCTCGGGCCTGTGGAGCTGGATACAGGATACCGACCACGTGGAAAAAGCGTTCGACTTTGCCGGCATGGGAGCGCGCAATGGCGTGACCGCCGCTACCATGGTCCAGGCCGGATTTACCGGTGTCCGCGACGTTCTGGAATGCGAGCACAACGTCCTCGAAGCTCTATCCTCGCATCCGAATCCCGGGGAAATGGTGGCTGGCCTCGGCAGCCGTTTCTGGATCGCGGAAACTTCCATCAAAACTTTTTCCGTCGGCTATCCCATACAGTCCGCGCTGGACGCATTTCTTACCTTGCGCCGCCAATATTCGTTGCGCGTGGACAACGTGGAACGCATCGTCGCCCGCCTGCCAACCGACGGCGCGGGCATCGTCGACAACAGTTCCATGCCGGACGTCAATCTTCAATACATCCTCGCGGTGGCTCTTGTAGACGGCGCCGTTTCGTTCGCGGACAGCCATTCTCACGAGCGCATGGCCGATCCGCAAATACGCGCCGTGAAAGAGCGCGTGCAACTCGTGGCTGATGCCAAACTCGTCGACCCGGCCGCGCCGCGCAGCGCCAACGTCGACGTCACTCTCAAGGACGGCCGCACCGTGAGCCACTTCACGCGTTTCCCTCCTGGCACAAAGGAAAACCCGATCAGCACCGAAGCCCTGAACGCCAAGGTGCGCGACCTCATGGCGCCCGTCCTCGGGGCCGCCCGTACCGCAACGCTCATCCAGCGCGTGAACGCCCTAGAGGACGTCCGCGACGTGCGCGAGCTGCGTCCATTACTCACGCTCTAGCGCCGTGCGGCCGCGCATGAAACGGGGCCTGAACTGCCGGATGCCGCATTCTTCACGCCTTTTGTGAAGGGTGCGGATTTTCCCGCATCTCCCTTCGCCAGTCACGATTTGCAATGTCGAGCGCATCGCCGTCCCCTCTTGACAATCGCGCTCTTCCCCGACAGACTAGCGCCATGAATTCATTCTTCAAGCGGCTCTTTCTGGCTGATTTCTGGAAGGGAATGATCCTCACCTTCCGCACGCAGAATCCCAAGAATATTTATACCGAGCAGTATCCGCAAGAGCGGCCCATGGTGGCCGAGCGGTACCGCGGAGCGCCGCGCCTGAACATGAATCCGGAGACGGGCGAAACCCTGTGCATCGCGTGCAATCTTTGCGCGCTGGCCTGTCCTGAAAATTTGATCGTAGTGGGCTGGCATCGCGACGACGCCACGCGCCGCAAAGTGCTCACGAATTTCACCTACGACACTTCCCGCTGCATGTTCTGCGGATTGTGCGAGGACGCTTGTCCCACCGATTGCCTGGAATTAACCCAGGACTTCGAGATGGCTTCCTACACACGCGAATCGGCGATCTGGGACCGCCACCGGCTCGAAGAAGGTCCCACGCCCGCGCGGTACACGCGCTAGTTTCGGCGCTTCGATTACCCCGTTATACGAATCATTTCAGGACGTGACGTTCGCCCGGCGGATCTGTTGTAGCCCGCCTCTTCAGAGGCGGGGGTTTTCTTCCACATTGGCAACCAACCCTCCGCCTCTGAAGAGGCGGGCTACAACAGCCCGGCCATCATTTAGGATGGCAATAGTGCCCATCCGTCTCATTAAAAGAATCCCCCCTTCTGCAATCCGCCCGCATAGCTTAAGATTCCAGCATGGAACTTCGTAAAGATCCCATTACGCGCAGCTGGGTGGTTGTCGGACACAGGGAAGACACCTGCGAAACCTCCGGGGGATGCCCGTTTTGCCCCGCGAAGATTGATTTCAAGCCCGCTTTGCTTCGTCTTCCATCGCAGGGCCCCTGGCAAGTCACCGTTCTGCCGCACCCGGACCCGCTGTACAAAGTGGAAGGTGATCCGAGCCGGCGCGCCGACGGAATTTATGACACCATGCAAGCGGTAGGCGCCGATGAAATCATCATCGAAACGCCGGAACACGACCGCAAACTCGAAGACTTGAGCGATGACCAAGTCCTGCTGGTGATGGAGGCCTGGCGGCAACGCATCGAGGATCTGAAGCGCGACCTCCGCTTCAAGTATGTCTCCGTCTACAAGAATTACGGGCCGCTCGCCGGCCAGGAAGGATCGCACGCGCATTCGCAGGTCACCGCGACCACCTTTGTTCCCAGGAGGATTCTGTATGAACTGCGCGCCTCGCGCGAATGGTTCGCGGAAAAGGAACGCTGCGTTTTCTGCGATATCGTGAAGCAGGAAGAGCGCCAGGCGAAGCGTATCGTGGATACGCAGGGAGATTATGTGGCGCTATGCCCCTACGCCTCGCGCGTTCCGTTCGAGGTCTGGATCCTGAACCGCCATCATAACCATCTGTTTGAACAGCTGGGCCCGTCATCGAATCGCCAGCAGTTGGCGGCTTTGCTGCGGCGCATTCTGCGGCGCATACGCCAGGTGGCCCCCGCGTATCACATGGTTGTGCATTCCGCTCCCAACCTGCAACATCCCAAGGGAGAGAAATCTTCGTATTGGAAAACCATCGCGGACGATTACCACTGGCATATCGAAATCCTGCCCATCGTCGAAACGCGCAGCAAGTCCTACAGCATCAAGGAAGTGTATTACAACGCCTTGATGCCCGAAGAAGCGGCCGCGCGCCTGCGCAAATTGGACCTGAATTCGTGAGACGCGGCGAACACGGCGGCATCTTTTTTCGTCTGCTGTTCCTGCTCGCGTTCCTCGCATTTCTTGCCTTTCTCTACGTCGTCCGGCACCCGCTGATGCGCCTGGCGGGGGAGCTTTGGATGGTCAACGACTCTGCCGCGCCCGCCGACGTCATCATCGTTCTGGGAGATGACAACTATGCCGGGGACCGCGCGTTTCACGCGGCGGAACTGTACCGCTCGGGTGTCGCGCCCGTGGTCGTGGCCAGCGGACGCATGCTGCGCGCGAACGTAAGTGTCGCCGACCTGATTCAACACGACCTCGAATCCTTCGGAATTCCCGCGTCATCGATCGTGAAAGTTTCGCACCGCGCTTCCAATACCAAGCAGGAAGCCGAGGCGCTTTCCGGGCCAATTGGACGCGGCGGCTGGAAACGCATTCTCATCGTGACGTCCAATTACCATGCCCGGCGCGCCCGCTTCATCTTTGAACGCGTTCTTCCGCCGGACCTCAGCGTGCGCGTGAGCGGCGCGCGCGATTCCGAATTCAATCCTTCGGACTGGTGGGAAACGCGCCAGGGGCAAAAGCTGTTCCTGGATGAACTGCTGGGCTACGCGGCGGCGCGCTGGGAACTTCGCAGCAGGGGCGCGGGTCCTGCGGGCGCCGCCCTGATGGCCGGGAATTTCTCCCTGGTGCGGGGCGGAATATTACATGTTAGCCAATTAGATCGGATCGTACTGGCCCGTATCTGATTGGAAACAACCCGGTTTACAGGATTCGCCCAGCGACCTATAGTGTTTCTTTAACCGCTTTCTCCGGGCCGCCTTGAGATTCCCCCGCCCAGCAGCTACGGAGTTTCGGTTTGGGGAGAAATCCATGTGGCGTAAACCAGAAGATTCGAAACCCGTATCACACGCGGCAGAGGCCCCGCAGGCGCCGGTGCGCGTGGACCCGCCCGTGAGAACCGTTGCAGGACTGACGGCCGAAGTCGTACAGCCCTCCGGAGGGGTCGTCACCTCGACACTTCTGATCAAGGGTGAAATTTCCGGCCGGGAAGACTTGTACATCGACGGGGAAGTGCAGGGCACCATCCGGCTCACCGATGGACGCGTCACCGTGGGACCGCATGGCAAGATTTCGGCTGATGTGGACGCGCGGGAAATCGTCGTGCGGGGAAAAGTGAGCGGCGCAGTGCGCGGGCGCGAGCGCGTGGAAGTCGGCCGCACCGGAGAAATCCGTGGAGACATCGTAACCAGCCGCCTGGCCATCGAAGAGGGCGCACAGATGCACAGCAAGGTGGAGATCATCCGCCCCGTGGATACCAAGAATGCCCGCCCGGCAGTCAAGACGCCTGCCGCCACCACCTCGGTTCCGCAGTCCGTTGAGGTCAAGGTGGGCGGAGAAACGGCCAATTAATATGAATTTCTTCAATAATAAGATGAGACAAGGTCACGACCCGGAACCGCCGCGCCATAGCTCGCCGCAGGGCGTTCGCGCGGCTTCGGCAGTGTCCGTCGGCAATATGAGTCATTCGTCGGGAGCTTCCGGAATGGGCGCACGGCCTGGGCGCCTTTCCAACGGCCTGAAGGAATTCCTGTTCCAGTTGGACGGGATTGGGCGTGGCCATCTGCTGGACATGGGCGCGGCGCGCCAGACGACTCTGAATTTCTTTATCGAACGCGGTTTCAAGGTTTACACCGATGATATGTTGACCACCTGGAAGATCTTTCTCGATGCCGACGAGCAGCGCAAAAAGGAACTTGCCCCCGATGCGGATCGCTCGGAGATGACCCCGGCGGCGCGCGCCCAAAGATTTCTGGACAGCACGCTGCAGTATCCGGATGGCACATTCGACGCCATTCTCCTGTGGGATATCCTGGATTATCTTGATAACGAACTGATGGCCAGACTGGTCACGAAGCTGACTTCGCTGGTCCGTGACGGCGGCGTGGTTTTCGCAATTTTCCACGCCCGTAAGCCGGAGTCCTTCCATCGTTACCGTGTCCTGGACGCGCAGAACCTGGAATTGATCCCGGCCTCCTGCCCGTTTCCTCCGCAACGCGTATTTCAAAACCGTGAAATTTCAGACCTGTTCCGCAGATTCCGCTCCTCGAAGACTTTCGTGGGGCGCGACCAGTTGCGCGAAGGCCTTTTCGTCAAGTAAGGCCCGCGCTCTCCCCTTCCATGTTCTTTTGGGAGCAGGACTTATCGTCTAAATACCCTTTCCCTTGAACCTCGCAAGAAAATTCTGGAAGTCCTCTTGCCAAATGCGTGGCACGGGAGTACAAGGGAATTGCAGCTCGAAAAGCCAGGAGGCGAGGATGACTCCACCGGGCTTAGAGCTATAAACGCCGATATCACACCGCTCATGCGGTGCGTGCCGCGAGAGGCGCCAAACAATACGCCGCCGCGGCAATGGCAAAAGTGCCAGAACAGGGAGCCGCCAGGCTCCCGTTCTGGTTTATGGCGCGGCTGGATTGTGCTGCTGCCGGGAAGATTCCGCGGTTCCTGAAATAAATATCCGTGATCATTCTCATGAAATAGTGGGAGTGTTTTTCTCCCATCAAGACGACACCATGGCGTCGCGCCATCGGCGCGAAGGTGACCAGCCCGGGGCAACGCCCCGGGTATCTTGCCCCGCTCTGTTGGTCCGCCCTGTAGGGGCGGAGGATCCCTGCGCCCTTTCAGGGCGCACCGCAATCGATGGGTCCGAAACCCGGGGCGTTACCCCGGGCTGGTCACCATCGGCGCTTTCAGCGCCGGAGGAGGACGGCTTGGATGAGCCTTTGGAAAATTAAACTTTTCGCTTCCACTCTCTCACTATATTAGAGAGATATTTAATTAAAGATGAAATCCAACCATGCAAGATA
>Ga0316628_100003859_pt1 | contig 11639 bp, 10 predicted proteins | sample OWC_Aug_M2_C1_D5_FD_207648 | JGI IMG/M metagenome (GOLD analysis project Ga0316628, IMG submission 207648) | Wetland soil microbial communities from Old Woman Creek delta, Ohio, United States - OWC_Aug_M2_C1_D5_C | ecosystem: Environmental > Terrestrial > Soil > Wetlands | place: USA: Ohio... | reverse complement strand
TGTCATTCATGGCTCGATCTGTCGCGGCGTGGACGGATCGATGAATTCTAGCCGTTTCTGCATCGCTTCGGTGAGGTGCACCATGCCCTGTCCATCGATCAGCATCGCGTCATCAAGCTGCATTCTGCGCGCGGCTGCCTGCCAATCCTTCACGCCCATAATGAACAAGGGCTTGGAAGCTGCGTCAGACAGCAGGCCGGCATGCGATCCGCGCGTCAGGATAGTCACAGCTTCCACACCCTGCACCGGATAGCCGTTGCGTGGATCGATGATGTGGCAATAGCGCTTTCCGTCCAGCTCGAAATAGCGCTGGTAATCGCCCGAAGTGCCGATGGCATCGCCGTCATGCAATTCCAGCGTGGCGATCGGGCCGGGCCTGCGCGGATGCTGGATGCCGACGCGCCAGGGGCGGCGGCCGTGAGTGCCGAGCGCCATGACGTTGCCGCCGATGTTGATCAGCGCGTTGCGGATGCCCTGCTGCTTCAAGATCTGGGCCGCGCGGTCCAGTGCGTAGCCCTTGGCGTATCCGCCGAGGTCGAGCTTGACGGCGCGGTTCGTGCTGCTCACTTCCTGTCCGCGTATCACCAGGTCGCTCATCCGGGGATTCGCCTTGACCAGCGCCGCAATCTTTCTTTCGTCCGGCAGCACCGCCTTGAAATCGTCCGCCTGGAATCCCCAAGCCTGGATCAACCCGCCGATGGCCGGGTTAAACAGCCCGCCCGATTGCGCAGAGACCTGCGCGGCGTCCCTCAACATCGCCGCAAGTTCGGGCGAAACTTGCTTGCTCTGGCCTCGCGCGATCGCCGCATTCAGCTCGCTCAATTCAGAAGGCTTCCAGGCATGCAGCATGTCGTGCAGGCGCTGGAATTCGTGCATCACTCCAGCGGTCGCCTGTCTCGCCTTGCCTTCATCCTCCCCGTAGACGCTCACATCCACCTGCGTGCCGAACACATAGGCCTGTTCGTGATAGAACGGCTCCTTGCCGCAGGCCGCAAAGAAGAGTGCGAGCGACAGGACCGCGAGTCGCGAAAACAAACTCATTGAAGCATCTCTTCGATCTCGATGGCCGCCGCGAGCATCGCCAGTCTTGCCACCACGCCGTAGGCGTAGAAGCGGTTGGGCGTGTCGTCAGGCGCGCAATTGGGGTTGGGGAAGGCGCAACAAGACTCGAATGCCAGCGGAGAAAAACTCATGCCCGGCGCATTGAGGTTCTCGTCCACGCCGCGGGTGGTATGCACGCGGTAAAAGCCGCCGACGACGAAATGGTCCACCATGTAAACCACCGGCTCGGCAACCGCCTGGTCGATCTGCTCGAAGGTGTAGACACCCTCCTGTATCAGCACGTCGTGCACCTCAAGTCCTTCCTTGATCACCGCCATTTTGTTGCGCTGGCGACGCGACAGGTGATGCACTTCACTGGCATCCTTCACCGTCATGACGCCCATGCCGTACGTTCCCGCGTCGGCCTTGACGATAACGAACGGCTCCTCCTTCACCCCGTACTCGGCGTACTTGACGCGAATTTTCTGCAGGATGGCGTCCACCTGCACGGCCAGGCACTCCTCTTCGGCATGCGCACGGAAATCCACCTTGCCGCAATGCGCGAAGTACGGGTTGATGAGCCAGGGGTCAATATTGAGCAGCTTGGCGAATTCATCCGCTACGCGGTCGTAGGCGGCGAAATGGTGTGACTTGCGGCGTGTCGTCCAGCCCGCTTCCAGCGGCGGCATCACGTTCTGTTCGAGATTCTTCAGGATGTCGGGTACGCCTGCGGAAAGATCGTTGTTGAGCAATACCACACACGGATCGAAGCCGTCCGCCATGGCAACCCGATTGCCCTTGCGCTCGATGGGTTCCAGCATCAGCGCCGAACCGTCGGGCAACTGCAAAGTCGTCGGTTGCGTGATCTCCGGCAACAGGCTGCCGATGCGCACGTTCAGGCCGGCGTGGCGCAGGATTTGCGCCAGCTGTGCCACGTTCTGCAGATAGAACTGGTTGCGCGTGTGGCTCTCCGGGATCAGCAGCACCCCGCGTGCTTCCGGGCAGATCTTCTCGATGGCGCTCTGCGCCGCCTGCACGCACAACGGCAGGAAATCGGGGTTGAGATTATTGAAGCCGCCGGGATACAGGTTGGTGTCCACCGGCGCGAGCTTGAAGCCGCTGTTGCGCAGATCGACCGAGGAGTAGAACGGGATGGTGTGTTCCAGCCACTGCGTGCGGAACCAGCGCTCGATGGCGGGTTGCTCGTTGAGGATGCGCTGCTCCAGATTGAGCAATGGGCCTTTGAGTGCGGTGGTGAGATGCGGAACCATGAGATTGCCTGAGAAAACGATTCCGCATTCTAGCCGATTGGCGTGACCTCATGCGCGAGCGTGCGGGAGCAATGCCTGCTAGGGCTGAGGATTTACCGCCGGATCAACCCCGCAACTGTTCGAGCAGATCGTAGCCTTCTTGCCAATCGCTGAGACCGCTGTCTGCATTGATGTGGCCACGATTCCCGACGTGGACGACGCGGCTGCCCCAAGCGCGAGCCAGGCGCCCTGCATGCTCCGGCGAACCATACGGATCGTCGGCGCTGATCACCACGGTGCTGGGGAAAGGAAACGGCTGCGTTGGCGTATGCGAATAACCCATCACGTCCTTGGGCGTGTTTGGTCCGTTCGGATCAGGCACTGCCACCAGCAAAGCTGCTGCCACAGGCGAATGCGGCCCGGACGCCCAATGTGCAATGGTCAGACAACCGAGGCTATGCGCCACCAGGATGGTCTGAGGCCCGGCTTGTTTCACCGCAGCTTCCAGCTTTGCCACCCATTCCTCGCAAACCGGCTTGTCCCAATCGCGCTGTTGCACGCGCTGAAAATCCGGGTGTGCGTGCTCCCAGAGGGATTGCCAATGCAATGGGCCGGAGTTGCCGATGCCGGGAAGGATAAGGACGGGTGAGGACATAGGGTTATATAGTGTTGCCTGCGTGCCGCGTCAATCGGGCAACCTGCGGCGCAATTCGTCGCGGTCGAACCACCACTTGCCGCGCACGATGGCATCCACCTCCCGGGACAAGCGCGGCAGGAACACTTGCGGATCGCGCAGTTCCAGCCGGTCCAGCCAGCGGCTCATCGCATCCTGATCCTGCACATTGCTGTGGCGCTTCGCCACCATCGCGATGACGTTATCGACAAGGAAACACAGGTTTTCATGTTTGTCATCGGCGGCGCGCAGGTCGACCACGTAACGCGCCGTGATCGCCGCCAGCGCGCCGGCGTCGGAAGCATCGGACGTCTCGTCCACCAGATGAATCAGCATCGCGACCGTCAGCTCCGGATCGACCGGAAAGGCAACGGCCAGCCAGATACCCATGCCCAGCGCCGGCATGGAATCTTCCTGCCGGGCCTGAAACAGCACGTCGCACGCCTCCACTGCATCTGGCCAGGATTCCTGCTGCATGGAAATTTGGAATGCCTCGCGTGCAATATCCCATGCCTCATTTTTGCGGTCCAGCGCGTTCAGGATTTCGGCGATATCCATTTGCAGCCGCGCATGATGCAACGAAGTTGTGTCTGCCAGTGCGCTCAACTCCTGGAGCTTTTCCGCAAGATGCCGCTTCATGCCGACAAGCTCTTCCGGCGTCAAACCATCATCAGCGTGTTTGATTAAAGGGGTGATGCCGATAATTTCTTGATTCTCTTGATTCATGCAAACACTGAAAATGGATTTCAGGAAGGCAGCAGTTTATAGCAAGGTGAAATTCGATGCTGACCCCTTAACGCACTTCAGGCCGGCCATCTCGGCCGCAGACGGGCCGTCATCGGCGTGTTTGATCAACGGGGTGATGCGGGGAAAATCTTGATTCGATGCCTTAACGCTTTCTCTCGACAGATTTATTAGCTCTCTTGTGCTGACGACGAACCCCCGCCCGGAATGTTTTTCGCGCGTTCAAATCGCCGATCAGCTACTTCAATGGCAAACCCAGTTGATAGGGCTGCAATAACAAGGGGCATCCACCATATGAGACTCGCGGATTTGTTTGGAAAGTATGAAAACATAGACAGGAAAAGCAGAGAAAACCAGATGCACTGGAGAAAGAAGACTACCTCTCCGCCCATCTTGCTCAAGATCATGGAATCCCGACTTTCGCGCCCCAATTTATGTTGCCGTTCTTGAACATAGTTTGCTTTCTCGCCTTTTCTTTTCGCGATCCTTTGTTCCATCAACATTGCTACTCGGCTACTAAGTGGGCAGACAAAAAAACCTATCATGTAGGCACAAGCCATCAATGCAAGGAAACCTACGGCATCTGGGGTCGACATATCGGTCAACAATAGTGATCGAACTGAAACAACGAATATTGCGCCGGGCAGAAGACGCGCGATGACATCAAACCAAATGTCTGGAATAGAAAATAGCTGAGGGATCGATGGAAGTTCCGAAGGCTCTTTTGCCATGGCAAAACAACTCCTAGCGATTTGGGGTCGGGTTCCGATATTTCCTCAAAGTGCCTTGCAGGGTTTCATTTGGCGCAACGAGATAGAGCACTTTCAGGAATAAGCAACATTGCTTGTTGGAGCAGGGTGAGTGGCAAAGTGCCTAAACCGTTTCAATCGCCCGGCAAGTTTCATGAAGGCGAGCAGGTGAAAGCTCCAGCCCATTCGGCCAGGACAGCGCACCCGCATCGATGAAGAACCGACGGAAGTAGTTCTCATCGCGTAGCGGCTCAAGTAACGAGCCGCTTTTTTGCAGCAGAGCTTTTCCGTCGAACACGCCTTCCTTGCCGTCCGAAAAAACAACTGCAATATGGAAATTCCCCAAGTAACGCGCTTCAATCACTTTAATCATCTTGATCTGCTCCTGGAATTCGTTCCATTGGCTCGAAGTGCTGGCCTCTTTCCCAATTCGCGAGCAATTCCTGCTGATGGCGCAAACACCATTCCTTAACGATAGAAGCTGCTTTTTTCGGCAGTCGCCCTTCACTGACTTCGCCTGTCTGAATATTGACCAGTGCCTCGAACCCTTGATACTCGACATGGATGTGAGGCGGCGGGTGATCGTCGTGCCACATGCGGACAATGATGCCGAAAAACACGGACAGGATGGGCACGGTCGCTTCCCTTGGGCTCAGTCTCGCTGGGATTATGTTCCATAGGGAATGCGAGCGCAATGACGCTGAAATCGGGTGTTTTTTCAATTCACCGCGCGCGGGAGCGCCCGTGAAAAACGCTTACTTCACTCTCAATCAGCGGCTCATTGCAGGCAATCGCAGTCATACGAGCCTGCTTTGAAGCCAAGGGTCAGCTCCTCCCCCGTCGGTGGTAGAATGCGCGCCTTCGAAATTAAGGCAGTCCCATGTTATCCACAGCAAATATCACCATGCAGTTCGGGGCCAAGCCCCTGTTTGAAAACGTCTCCGTCAAGTTCGGCGACGGCAACCGCTACGGCCTGATCGGCGCCAACGGCTGCGGCAAGTCCACGTTCATGAAGATCCTCGGTCGCGATCTGGAACAATCCTCTGGCGAAGTGATGCTGGACAAGAACGAGCGCCTCGGCAAGTTGCGTCAGGACCAGTTCGCTTACGAGGACAAGCGCGTGCTGGATGTGGTGATGATGGGCCACGCCGAGATGTGGGAGGCGATGTCCGAGCGCGATGCGATCTATGCCAATCCCGACGCTTCCGAAGAAGACTACATGCGCGCCGCCGACCTGGAAGCGACCTTTGCCGAATACGACGGCTACACCGCCGAAGCGCGCGCCGGCGAGCTGCTGCTCGGCGTGGGCATTGCCATCGAACTGCACCAGGGCCCGATGCGCGAAGTCGCGCCCGGCTTCAAGCTGCGGGTGCTGCTGGCGCAGGCGCTGTTCTCCAACCCGGACATCCTGCTGCTGGACGAACCGACCAACAACCTGGACATCAACACCATCCGCTGGCTGGAAGACGTGCTCAACGCGCGCAACTCCACGATGGTCATCATCTCGCACGACCGCCACTTCCTGAACAGCGTGTGCACGCACATGGCCGACCTGGACTACGGCAAGATCACCGTGTATCCGGGCAACTACGACGACTACATGCTGGCTTCCACGCAGGCACGCGAGCAGCAGGCGGCAGACAACGCCAAGGCCAAGGAAAAGGTCGCCGAACTGCGCGCCTTCGTGGCCCGCTTCTCGGCCAACGCTTCCAAGGCCAAGCAGGCCACCTCGCGCGCGCGCCAGATCGACAAGATCAAGATTGAGGAATTCAAACCGTCCAGCCGCCAGTATCCGTTCATCCGCTTCGAATACGACGAGCGCGAGAAGCTGCACCGCACCGCGGTGGAAGTGCAGAAGATGGCCAAGGGCTTCGACCGCATGCTGTTCTCCAACGTCAATTTCCGCATCGACGCGGGCGAGAAGGTCGCCATCATCGGCCCCAACGGCATCGGCAAGACCACGCTGCTACGCATCCTCGCGGGCGACCTGGAGCCGGACACCGGCACGGTGAAATGGGCGGAGAAGGCCAAGCTGGGCTACTACGCGCAGGACCACGCACACGAGTTCGCCAAGGACAAGACGCTCACCGACTGGATGACCGATTGCCGCGGACCGAACGACGACGACCAGGTGGTGCGCGGCACGCTCGGCCGTTTGCTGTTCTCCGGCGACGAAGTGAAGAAGAACGTGAAGGTGCTCTCCGGCGGCGAGAAGGGCCGCATGATGTTCGGCAAGCTGATGCTGGCCAAAACGAACGTGCTGCTGATGGACGAACCGACCAACCACATGGACATGGAGTCCATCGAGTCGCTCAACACCGCGCTGCTGGAATTCAAGGGCACGCTGGTGTTCGTCAGCCATGACCGCGAATTCGTGAGCTCGTTGGCGACGCGCATCATCGAGATCTCCGCCAAGGGCGTGAACGACTATCACGGCACGTATGAAGAATTCCTGCGCGACCAGATGGTGGCTTAAATCGTTGTGAGCCCTCGGGAGGAAAAAACAAAACCTCAAAACATTCCCTCTCCCCTCGCGGGAGAGGGCAAGGGAGAGGGGGCGCGTGGCCATCAATCACCCTCTGATGAAACTACTAGCCATTCGACTAAGCCCGCCAGCGGGCAAGTCGCTGGTTATCCCAAACCCTCCCCCATCGAGGGGGAGGGAGTAATACGCAGCATCGGCGTATTCGATTCCGGCGTAGGCGGGCTCTCCGTGCTGCACCACATTCGCCAGACGCTCCCGCACGAACGCCTGATCTACGTCGCCGATTCCGCCCACGTGCCTTACGGCGACAAATCGCCGTCTTACATCGAACAACGCTCGCAGACCCTCGCCCGCTTCCTCATTGCGCAAGGCGCGGACGCCATCGTCATCGCCTGCAACACCGCCACCGCGGCTGCGGTGGCGAGCTTGCGCGGCCAGTTCGACATCCCCATCATCGGCATGGAGCCCGCTGTGAAACCTGCTGTCGCCGCCACCCGCAGCGGCGTGGTCGGCGTGCTGGCGACCACCGGTACGCTGGAAAGCGCGCGCTTCGCCGCACTGCTGGAGCGTTACGGCGAAGAAGTCGAGATCGTCACCCAGGGTTGCCCCGGTCTGGTCGAACAGGTGGAACTGGGCGAACTGCACAGCGGGCGGACACGCGAGCTGGTCGAGCGCTACACCGCACCGTTACTGCGTCGCGGCGCGGACACCCTGATCCTGGGGTGCACCCACTATCCCTTCCTCGCAGCGCTGATCCGCGACGTCGTGGGCGACGGCATCACGCTGGTGGATACCGGCGAAGCCGTCGCGCGCCAGCTTCAGCGGCGCATTCAGACGGAACTGCCCGCGCGCGCATCGGATGGGCCATCAGCGGAGTTTTTCACCAGCGGCGATGCCACCTTAGCGTCGCGCATCATGTCGGCCTTGTGGAGTGGGCCCGTTGCCGCGGCGCGGCTGCCAAGCGAGTACCAGTAGTCAAGGAGCAGGTGAGCGAATCCCGAACGCAGGTGAATCAACACGTCATCCCATGTTGCGCTGCATTAGTTCGACGATTTAGCGCTGTTGGTTTCGATGCGGCCGCATGATCAACCGTGAACTTGAGGCCCCTTTGAGTGAAAAGCTTCATGCATGCATCAGCGACGTCGTCGTATACAGTGCCGGGGGTGCAATTCCTGCCCCAGCGCCCTGCACGGAATACCCGTTAGTTCTCGTAGTGGACTGGCAACCTGTCATTTAACGCCATCAAAGGCAAATCGATGCTCCGCAAAAAGCCTGACGCAGGCGTCGACGACATCAGGGTCGTATAACTTCCCCCTGTTCGAGTTGATTTCGCCAATTGCAGCTTCCAGCCCGAGAGATGCGCGATAGGGCCGGTGCGTTGCCATCGCTTCAACCACATCGGCCACCATCAATACTCTCGCTTCGAGGATGATATCCCCTGCATTCAGTGCTGCTGGATAGCCGCTACCATCCAGCCGCTCGTGGTGCTGAAGGACGGCCTGCGCCACCGGCCACGGAAATTCCATGTCCTTCAGGATGTCGTAGCCAATCTTTGAATGCGACCTGATCATGGCGAATTCGATTTCGGTCAGTTTGACAGGCTTGCTCAGGATCTCCGCCGGTACGGCGATCTTGCCGATGTCGTGGAGGTAACCGGTTACGCGCAGCCCTTCGATCTGCCGTTCGCGCAGGCCCATTTCCTTTCCGATGGTGGATGACAGTTGCGCTACGCGTCGCTCATGGCCTGCGGTGTAGGGGTCGCGAGTCTCCACCATGCGCGCGACAGCTTCCACAGTTCCGTACAGGGATTTCCTCAGGCTGCCAAGGGTGGCTTCGAGTTTGCTCCTCAGGCGCTGGGAACGGACCCCGATAGCCAAATCGGTGGCCGCGTCCGCAAGGAAACTGGTGATTTGCTGATCAAAAGCGTCGCGCTGGGTGGAGTACATCGCCAGCACACCGATGGCCTCGCCCTCCGCAACGAGCGGCACTGCTGCTGCAGATTTCAGCTGCCACTCCTGCGCCATTTCGTGCAAGGGTGCAAAGCGCGCATCGTTTTGAATGTCAGCAATGACTATCGACCGTCCTTCGCGGGCGGCAAGTCCCATGATTCCGCCAGCAGGTGCGGTAGCATCGCCGCGGACGTCCAGTGCAGAGACCATCGCGTCGCTGAAGCCGGCCCACGCAACCATCTTCAGCATATAGTCCGGCAACTTGATGCCGATAACGACACCGGCGATGTCCTCAAGCCCTTTCAGCGCTTCGCACACAAACCGATACAGCGCCTCCTGGCTGTCGGCGACCAGCAAATACTCGTTGATCTTGCGGATCGTGAGCAGCAACAGATTGATCCGGTTAAGCCTGGCCTCATGCTTTTCGCGCTCGGTTATGTCGAGCATGTAGATGCGCGTCAGGTCGCTGTCAGGAACCGGGTAAAAAAACTGTTCGAATGTTGCGTCTCCGACCCTCACCTCGCGCACACTTCTCTTGCGCTCGCCGTCCCCAAGTGCGCCCCGGATATCCGCGAGCACACCGTCGCCCGGACGCGCTTGGACGAGCTCCGGAAACAGTAGCTCCGCTGCCGGATTCCGGTAAGTCACCTCACCGGACGCGTCAACCTCGATGACGGGATTGGGATCCACTTGCGGAAACGATGCCAGGCGGACGATTTCCTGCTGGCTCCGTTGCAGCTCAATGACGTGGCGGATGTGGAGCAGCAAGTCGTCAATGTCATATGGCTTCAGCAGGTAGGAGTACGCCCCCTTGTTAGTGGCCTCAATGGCCGTATCCAGCGCGCCATGGCCGGTCAGGATGATGGCCTCGGTGAGAGGTGTAATAAGCTTGATGCGTCCCATCACCTCGAGACCGGACATGTCTGGCAGCTTGAGGTCGATCAATGCGACATTGAAGAAGGTGCGCTGCGCCTCCGCAATCCCGTCAGTTCCGGTTCCCGCGGATGCCACCTCGTAACCTTTGATGCGCAGAATGTCAGACAGCGTCTTTCGGAGATTCGCGTCATCATCTACCACCAGCACTTTGGGAATATTCTTCATTTTGGCGGCCCCGCCTTGGATATAGTCTCAACGCGGTTCCTGCCGTTTTCCTTGGCGAGGTAAAGCGCGTCATCCGCCCGCTTGAGCAGTGAATTCAAATCATCACCAGGTTCGAATGCGGCGATGCCGAAACTGGCGGTGAGCTCCGTCACGGTTTCGAAGGGATGGCGGCAGATCGCAAGCCGCAGTTTCTCGGCTGCATCCCTGGCGCTTCGTAGATCGCATTGCGGCATGAGCACCATGAACTCCTCGCCGCCCCATCGCGCCGCGACGTCCGTGGTACGAATGTTATCCTTGACCAAAGTGGTTACAGCCTGCAATACGCCGTCGCCCACGGCGTGGCCAAAGGTGTCATTTACGCGTTTGAAGTAATCGACGTCGTACATCACCAGCGACAACGGAACGGCATACCTCTTTGCCCGAACAACTTCGCTTTCGAGAATCCTGACAAATTCACGGCGATTGGCCACGCCGGTGAGACTGTCAGTGGTGGCGAGGTGATGGATTTCCGCTTCTGCCCGCTTGCGCTGCGTCACGACCAGGACGTAAATACGAACCAGGTCCGCCTCATGGACATAGGAAATGTGCAGTTCGTAAGTCTCCTCGTCGAGCGGGACCTCGTGGACGACCTCTCCCTGCTGCTTGCCTTGCTGCAGTGAGGCGATGGACGAAGCCAGGCCTTGCAGCAAAGGATGCGACAAGCCGGCCGCAGCCAGGCCAGGGAAAAGCCTCTCTGCCGCCGGATTCAAATAGGTCACGCGCCCCGTGGCATCGAATTCAATCACCGGGTTAGGGAGCAGGCGCGGGAACGAGGCCAGCCGCAGGATTTCTTCCTGCGCCTGTTTGCGTTCCACCGCATGCCGGATCGCCAGCAGCAGTTCTTCCATCTGATAGGGCTTGAGCAAGTATGAGAAGGCACCCTGCCCGGTCGCCTCGATGGCGCTGTCCATCGAGGCGTGGCCGGTCAGGATGATCGCTTCGGTCAATGGCGAGATAGCCTTGATACGCGCCATGACCTCGATACCTCCCACGTCAGGCAGCTTCAAGTCTATTAGCGCGAGCGCGAACAATTCCTGCTTCGCCGCGGCGATCGCCTCTCCGCCGCTGGCGGCCACCACTGGTTCGTAGCCCTTGACCCGCAGGATGTCGGCCAGCGTTTTCCTGAGATGCTGGTCATCGTCTACCACCAGGATTCTTTCTTTTTCTTTCATGGCATTTCTCCGTCTAAGCCGAGACGAGCATGTTCTGCAGCTTCTTTATGCGCACCTCCTCGATGATCTTGAACAAGTCGTCAGTTTCGAACGGCTTGTACAAACATGTGTAGGCGCCGATCTTGCGCGCCTGCTCAATGGAACCCGCCATTTCCTCGCGATAGCCGGTCATCAGCACCACCGGTTTGCCAGGGTATCTGGCCTGAATATCCTTCATCACATCCACGCCGTTTGCCGCCCCCAGGTTCAGGTCGAGAAGGACAATGGCAAGCCTGTAATCTTTTTCCAGACGCCCCATCACGCCAAGCGCTTCGCTTTCCGTGTCGACGCGAAAGCCCCTCAAGGTCAGAATGTCCTTGAGCGTCCTGCAGAACGCGGGGTCGTCATCCACGACCAGAATGCTTTCTTCCTTGCGCAGCAGGGAAAGAAACGAAAG
>Ga0316628_100003858_pt1 | contig 11639 bp, 12 predicted proteins | sample OWC_Aug_M2_C1_D5_FD_207648 | JGI IMG/M metagenome (GOLD analysis project Ga0316628, IMG submission 207648) | Wetland soil microbial communities from Old Woman Creek delta, Ohio, United States - OWC_Aug_M2_C1_D5_C | ecosystem: Environmental > Terrestrial > Soil > Wetlands | place: USA: Ohio... | reverse complement strand
CGATTCTTCAAGTAATAGAATTGAACAAGGCCTTCGGCGGCCTCCAGGCTGTCTATAATGTCAGTTACCAAATGGAATCCGGCGAATTGTCGGCCATTATTGGCCCCAATGGCGCAGGGAAGAGCACTTTTTTCAACCTCATCACTGCATATCATGCGGTCGACTCTGGAAAGATATATTTTAAGGGAGATGATATTACCGGGTTGCCCCCCCATTTGATTTCGCGCCTCGGTATTGCCCGGGCCTTCCAGGTAAGCAATATCTATCCGACACTGACAACTTATGAGAATGTCCGGCAGGCGGTCTTATCCCAACGGAAGAAGACACTCAATTTCTTTACCCCGGCCAGCCGAATGGCCAGGGCAGAGACGATGGAGCTGCTGGACCCCTGCGGTCTCGCCGAGCAGGCGAATGTCATCGCCGGGACTCTGTCACAGGGTGATAAGAAGCGATTGGAATTAGCCATCGCCCTGGGCAATAAACCGGAACTCCTGTTCTTGGATGAACCCACCGCCGGAATGTCCGGAGAAGAAACCATGGAAACCATGGAGCTTGTGCGGCGGTTGAACCGGGAGAGGAATCTGACAATTCTGTTTACAGAGCACGATATGTCCGTGGTTTTTGGCTTCGCCCGAAGAATCACCGTGTTGCATCAGGGGGAGCTCATTGCGGACGGTACCCCGGAAGAGGTGAGGGCCAATGAAAAAGCCCAGAGTGTCTATCTTGGAGAAGAGGCATGATACTGGGGGTTAACGAGATTCACACATTTTATGGGACAAGCCACATCCTGTTTGGCGTCTCTTTATCAGTGGATCGCGGTGAAATCGTTTGCCTCTTGGGACGAAACGGAGCCGGTAAAACGACGACGATACGGAGCATCATGGGTTTAACCCCTCCTCGATCCGGGAGCATTAAGTTTTACGAAGAAGAGATGATCGGCAAGCCTCCCTATTACATAGCTCAAAAGGGAATGGGTTTCGTTCCCGATAATCGGCTGATCTTTCCCGATTTGACCGCCAGGGAGAACTTAGAGATGGGGTACAAGAAGCCGCGGGACCCGGGAGGTCGAGAATGGACTGTGGAAAAGATTTACGAACTCTTCCCTGGCCTTATAAAATTAGATAAGAATCTGGGAGGGTTTTTAAGCGGGGGGGAGCAGCAGATGCTGACCGTAGGGCGGACGCTTATGGGCAATCCCGTCCTACTCCTCTTGGATGAGCCCGTAGAAGGACTGGCCCCTTTAGTGGTGAGGGCCTTAGGGGATCAATTGCTTCAACTCAAGAAGATGGGCGAAACGATCCTTCTCTCCGAGCAGAATATAAAGTTTGCCATTCGCGTTTCCGACCGAGCCTATGTGATCAGCAAAGGGATGATTCGCTATTCGGGAAGCATCCAGGAACTGGAGGCCAATGAGGAGGTAAAGAAACAATACCTGATGATATAAAGCCTTGGATTAAACGATTTTCTTTGCTTTCCTCTCCACCTCCATTTTCCTCAATTCCTTCCGCATAATCTTTCCGGTGGCCGTCAATGGAAGCTCCTTAACAAACTCGATCTCCCGGGGATACTCATGGGCCGCCAGACGCTTTTTTACGAAATCCTGGATTTCTGCGGAAAGTTCCTTTGTTGCGGGGGTGCCTTCTTTCAAGATGATGAAGGCCTTGACCACTTCCCCCCGCACTTCGTCCGGGCTGCCGATGACCGCAGCCATAGCCACTACCGGATGTCTAATTAGACAGTCCTCAATCTCCGCCGGCCCGATCCGGTACCCGGAGCTGGTGATGAGGTCATCCTTTCGCCCCACAAACCAGAAATACCCGTCTTCGTCCTTTTTGGCCAGGTCTCCCGTGCAGGACCAGTCTCCGATAAATTTATCTTTCGTCGCTTGCGGATTGCGCCAGTACTCTAAGAACATAACCGGGTCGGGCCGAAGGATGGCCACCTCCCCCACTGATCCGGGAGGAACCACGTTTCCTTCTTCATCGATTACGTCCACCCGATGTCCGGGGATGGCCTTGCCCATGGATCCCCGGCGGACGTGCATGATCTCGCAACAGTTTCCCACGACCAGGTTCACTTCGGTCTGTCCGTAGAACTCATTGATAGTAAGGTCCATCACCTGCTTTCCCCAGTCGAGGAGTTCTTCGCCCAGGGTCTCCCCTCCACAAGCTATGGTCCGCATCTTATAGTCGTATCGTTTCCTGGGATCTTTCACTTGTCGCATCATTTTCAGGGCCGTGGGGGGCATGAAGGCGTTGCGGATGCCATACTTGGCGATGAAGTAGAAGGCCTGCTCGGGGTCGAATTTCTTGGCCCGGTAAGCCACCACCGGAATCCCGTGGTGCCAGCTGGGGAAAAGAACGTCGATCAGTCCCCCAATCCAGGCCCAGTCGGCGGGAGTCCAGTAGAGGTCATCCTTTTTGGGGAAGAAGTTGTGGAAGAACTCAACCCCGGGGACGTGGCCCAGCACCACCCGGTGGGCATGGAGCGCGCCTTTCGGAGGCCCAGTAGTTCCTGAGGTATAGATGATCAGGGCGGGGTCGTCGGCCGTGGTCTTGACCGGCTCAAAGTAGGAAGACCCTTTTTCGACGGATTTCCAGAAGTCATGGACCCCTTCCATGGGTTTTGCCTTGGTGGCGATGATGACCTTCAGGTGGGGGAGTTTGCTTCTGATTTGCTCGATCTTTTCGATGTTGGCGGCGTCGGTGATCACCGCTTTGGCTTCGCTGTTGCCCAAACGGTATTCCAAGGCATCCGGGCCGAAGAGGGTGAAAAGGGGAATGGCAATGCCGCCAAGTTTGTAAATGGCCAGGTGAGAAAGAGCCGTTTCCGGACACTGGGGGAGGAGGATTCCCACCCGGTCTCCGCGTTCAATCCCGTAGGCTTTCAAGGCATTCGCCAGCCGATTGGAAAGCCCTTTCAGATCCCAGAAGGTATACTTTTCACTCTTGCCGTCCTCATCTTCATAAATCAAAGCCAGTCGATAGCGCTCTTCGGCCCATTTGTCGCATATATCAACTCCGATATTGTAGTACCCGGGAACCTGCCAACGGAAACTCTTATAGACTTCATCATAGGTATTTTTCTTTTCTAACATCGGCATAGGCTCATTCCCCCTTGTTCAAGATTAGCAGGCTGCGGAAAAGCTCTAATACACTGTCACTCCCGCGAAAGCGGGAGTTCAGAATTCCATGAAAATACTGGATTCCTGCTTCCGCAGGAATGACATCCTAATGCCGAAAAGGACTTTTTTAGCAACCTGCTAGATAAAAGGAATAATTGATGATTTTTGCATTGGTTGCTATCATACGCCGTTTGAATTTTGCAATCAATAAGCTGGATCTTCTTTCCTGTCAGTCTTTCTCTTCTTTGACCTCCTGGAGCTGTGGGTAATGTTGCAGCAAGACCTCGGGGATCTTCAGGTTTTTTTCTCCGAGCTTGGCCTTGAGCTCCAAGGCGTTGCAGACGGCCTTTCCGTGGTAGTGGTTGTTGGTGATGACGTAAGTCTCTTCAGCCTCCTGGGCGATCTGGCGGATTCTTTCGGTCAACTCGAAGAGTTCAAATTCGTTGTAGAGGTAATCGTACCGGGCATCCCGCCCGGCATCCTCGTGGAACCATTCCTTCACATTCCTTCCATGTAAACGCAGGTATCCAACTCTGCTGGTGACTTTCTTGGTTGCACCGATGGAATAGGAAACCTGTGGCTGGTCAATATTGCAAAACCCCACCTGAAGTTCACGTAGGAATTGGAAAGCCGAAGCCCGATCCCAGGAAGCATGGCGGATTTCTAAAACCAGAGGATATTCTTGGAATCGACCGGCTAACTCTTTTACATAGCCGCGATTTTCCTCATGGTTGTGGAAGGAATAGGGAAATTGGAGGAGCAGGGCACCCAGGCGACCGCTTTCCATCAAGGGTTCCAGCCCACTCTTGAAAACCCCTACATCGGCCTCGGTCAAGGACTCCCGCTCGTGGGTAAAGTTGCGCCAGAGCTTGGCGGTGAATTTGAACCTCGGGTTGGATTGAATGCGCTTAACCCAGCTTTTGCTCATCTGGGGAGTGGGAGGTCGATAAAAAGTGTTGTTCAACTCGATGGTATCGAAAAAATCGGTAAGGTAGACGAGGGGATCAAACTTGGACCCCTTTTTGAGGGGATAAACAATCCCTTCCCAATCCTTGTACGACCAACCTGCGGGGCCAACACGAATCATACTCTGGTCTTTCTGGTCTATTTGGTCAATCTGGTCTATCTAGTCGTATGGTCATGAGTTTCTCCGATTATACAATAAACCAGATGGAACCAGATAACCATATCGACCAAACTACCCAATAGACCAAACGACCGAATAGGCCTTTCTTATTCCGGGACCGTGAAGGATTCTCCGTGCTTTAGAATGTTTACTCGATCTTCTATTCCCAGACGCCGGGCCTCTGCTTTCAGCCTCTCCAAGGGTTCTTCCAGAGGTTCATGAGAAAGAATGAAAGTTCCCCAATGGATGGGGAACATGAATTTGGCACCACTTTCTACGAACATTTGCAGGGCTTCCTCGGGCGAGGCATGGTTCTGCCGGAACCAATCCGGCCTGTAAGCGCTGATCGGAAAAAAGGCGGTAAGAATCTCTCGCCCCCTCCCCTTTTCTTCAAAGACCTTTGAGTAGCCCGTATCTCCTGCGAAGATTATACTCTTCCCATTCTTTGTGAGGAGGTAGCTATTGTAACCTCGGTCCTCGTGCTCAAAAGGACTTCGCCTGCCCCAATGCGTGGGCCTGAAGGCTTCCACCCGTAAGCCATTCGCAGAGAAAGTCTCCCCCCATTTCATCTCCACAATCTGAGAGAAGCCCGAATTATCGAGCAAATCTTTAGAACCGGGGGGAACGATCAGTTGCGCTGCTTTGGGAAGACGCTTCAGGCTGTCCAGGTCCAAATGGTCATAGTGGGCGTGGGAGATGAGGATAAGATCCAAATCCTTGATTTCCTCAGGCTCGATCGGCAGACCCACCACTCTTCGAGCAATTTTAATTCTGTTGGAGAAATTGGGGTCCGTAAGAATTTGAGTTCCGTAAAAGGAGAGCAATACCGTGGAATGCCCGACCCACCCCACGTGGATTCCCGGGTTATCCCTGGGGAAAACCTTCAGCTTGGAAAAAGGAGGTTGCACCGGATTTCGAATTTCATAGGAGATATTCTTGGCCACGATCTTGGCCAGATCAATCTGCCGGGTGCAGCCAGCAGTCAGCATTCCCAATATTCCCATGAGAAGAATCCCTCTGGTAAAAGAAACCATAGTCAATTCCATTATAGCGGAAATCTTAAAAAATTTATGTGAAAAGGAGGGAATGACGGAAGTCCCGAAGATTGGAATTGGCATCCCTTGACTAATAAGGGATGCTAAATCAAGAAGCAAGGGAGGGATAAGAAGAGAAAATGATGATAAAAAGCTGGACGTCTTTACCCCGATACTTTAGCCCGCGCCTTCTCTCCCCTGCCGGGAGAGAAGAGGGAAGAGGGGGATAAGACGAAAGTGATCCCCTCCAGGGGGAAATAGTTTGTTAGTTCCTGACTGCTTTTAGGGCTTAGGCTTCAAGACCTGTGTATGATTGTGCACCGGAGGAAAGCAGAGCGGCGTTGATGGGGTCGTTAAAAGTCAGAAGCGGCTTGGCCCAGCCAAGAACCTTTTTACAAAAGCTTTCGGTCTTACCTCCTGGGGCGGCATACGCGACAAAAACCTGGTCGGCCAATGCCGCCACGAACTCATTCCGGGACCGGGCGATATCCTGCCTGGCCCTCTTGATCCTTTCCCCGAAAGGAGACACCATCAGCAGCCGGCCGTCCGAAATCGGGCCAGCGTATTCCTTCGGCAGCCGATTAGCGGTCAGGCGTTTGGCCGGACACCAGATAACCGGCTGTTTTCCCTTCAAGAGCAGCGAGAGGCATTCTTTCTCCATCGGGGAGTGGAAACCGCTGATAACTACGATCCCGGCGTCGCGCAATTGCCGGGCGAGGTCATAGGTCTGGAGGATCAGGTCGCCGGGACACTTTACAGAGCAAAAGAGCGCAAGCGTCTTCTGCCGCAGAATATCCAGATCACCAAGCGCAAAGATGCATTCCGGTGCCTGATCGCCAAGATGGCTCCCCAAAGCGGAGGGATACCGCGCATCCGACCGGTCAATGGTCTTTATAGCCATCATCATTTCTGTCCAAGGCCTGCCGTGAGCCTGCCGCAAATCGGGGTTCTTGTCCCATTTCTCAAGATCAATTTGTCGAACGATGTAATCGCTTCAGCATTCTTTCGATTTCACGATAACATTTATCAAAAGAATCAGAGCACCGCGCCGTACTCATGTCGAACATAGCAGTAAGTGCCGGCTGGTCCGTTGTTTCCGCATACCCTCGTCCATAGGGCATCTTATCGGTTAGCCATTGCTTTGCACCGCGAATTTCCTCTGGCTCCGGTGGGGATTGAAGATCATTTGGAAGGCCGTGTTTTCCCCTAAGAGATTCTGCTGCCGCCAAAAACCAGGCCTCAAATTCCTTTTTGGCAAGGATTACGGCTATCGGTAAATCCCTGCGTACATCCATGGCGCGGCTTAGTAATGCTGGACCATCCGTTGCCGGACAACCATTATCCCAGTCACAATCGAGAACAATGAGAATCCCCCCCTGCCCCAGCAGCTTTCGGCCGGCGAGGTCGACGGAGCGTTCCATTTCGCCTTCCTTCATTAGCCTAGAAGCTGGAACCCGAAGCGGAGGGAGGACCTTTGGGACAAATCCCGGATCAATCGTCTGGGCGATCCTTCGAATAAGAATGGGCACGGCTTCGCACTCACCGTGTCCTTCAACTATGGCGGCGATTTTCACTTCCTCCATGGGTTATAATCCGCGAAAAGCTCCAACTGGGATGGTGGAATCTTATCCGTCGCCTCTTCATCGGGTTCCAATTGATTTAATCTCAGCAACTCGCCCACCGTATAAAGACGGTCTCTTATCGCAGATCGTCCGGCTTGGTCAGGGGGGCCGATCTTGGTCTCGCCGTTCTTGTTCACTACGGCAAGAATGCTATCATCCCCTATGTCTTTATCGTCCAGAAGGTCAGGGCTATGACTGGTCACCGCGATCTGGGTGACCTTTGATGCAGTGCGCAGGCCATCGCGGAGTACCCCTGCCGCACCAGGGTGTACGGCAACCTCCGGCTCCTCAATGCCGACGAACGGAACTTTCTTTCTCATTCCGTTTGATGACTGAAATAAGGCGGTCAAAACACCCAAAGCGCGCAGCGTCCCATCGGACATGTTTTCCGCCATGAAGCGCCAGGGTGCCTGAGTGGTTCCTACAAGCTGACGAAACTCCAGCGTTTCTTTTCTGCCCACATGCTTGACGGCAACATCCTGTATCCCCGGCACAACTTTTGACAAGAACGCCACGATCCGATCATATGCTTCCTTGTTTTCTTTAGCCATCGCACCCAAGACGCTTGCCAAATTACTTCCGTCTCGTTTCAGGACTTCCCCCGCGTCCGGTGGTTGGAGTTCCCTAATTTCATCAGGATTCAGGTTGTAGAATCCCATATGGGAGAACGCATCGTACAACGGCCTGAAAGGTGCAAGTCCCGATGCCGCTACGAGATAAAGGCGGTCGCTTGAAGCAGTAGGTACAACATCAAAACTCGAACCGCGAAGCTCGCCGTCTCCCACTTTATAAAAACTTTCTTCCACACGACCGTGTTGGAAAACCCGGCATTCTTCCTGTTGAATTTCGAAGCCCCCCTTTTTCTGGGCACCGACACGAAAAGCATAGACTCCCTCCGTCCCATCCGGAAGCTGCCATTCAAGGCGAATTCCGAAGTGAGTCGGATGCCCTGCCGAACGCCGCCTTACCTCGTTGATTCCTCCCCTCTCTCTGAGCGCATGCTCCAGGGAAGTGTTGAGCGATTCGGCCACCAGGCGAAGGGCATCAAGGAAGTTGCTTTTTCCAGCCCCGTTCTGCCCGAGAAGGAAAGTCAATGGGCCGAGTGTTACCGAACATTCCTTGATGCTTTTGTAATTATTGAGAACCACCCGCTTCAGAAATACCGGGTCAATCATAGATGCCTCCCATCCTGCTCTATCAGCACACGATCCAGAACCGGGTTCTTCGCCATAATTTTAGGGGCGGGGGAAAGCAGTCTGAACTGCTGCTCGCTCACCGCATACAGCTATATTTTAACTTGCGCCATTCGTTTAAACTGGCGATCAGCTTCCAGGACATGATTTCAAATTATTCGGTTTCCTGACCAGCTGCCCCGCTGATGGCGACGTCCAGTTTTGATCGAAAGCCCGCAAGCTCCCCATTTCGCATATTCTGAAAGAACTTGTTGAAATCTCGAGGGCTCAGCATGTTGAACTGGTAGCGTCTTGAGATTCGTTCCTTTTCCAGCCACTCGTTCAAACGTTTGAAGTGTTCTGCCGCGAATTCGTGCTTCTTGACGTTTTCGGGTGACGGGTCGGCAATTTCCTCATCGCCTTTAACCTCCACCACGAAAATCCGATCTCCTTGTTTTATGAAAAAGTCGGGACTGAATTCTCCTCGCTTTGGCTTATTACCCTTTTTCCATCCGTATTCAACGGAGTAAAAGCTGTTTGTCGCCAGTAGTCCACCAAGCTTTTGTCCGGCACTTTCTTCAGGTAATGCTCGTAGTTGGCCACGGCTTCGAGAGCCTTCTCCTTGCGCCACTTCCACTGGCCATTCTCGGGCGTTACGCCAAGGAGTTCGTAGCGCATGGTCGGCCGATCAGCGCCGCTCCAAAAATGGTGCCAGTAGCCGCTCTCCTTGCCCTCTGTCGGGACTGAGATCGCACCGAACCGAGTAGACGGCTTCTTCGCATACCAGAACAAGGAATCGTGAGCGACGGGCAAAGATTGAATAGCTTCGAACTGCTGCTGAAGGTTCTTCGTGATGCGCCTTTTCACAATGATTTCGTTGCGGAAATTGTTCTCTGTGAAGACCTCATCGAGGACGACTTTCAGGTAGTGACCTTTCCTTGCATCCAGATGGATCGTCAAGGAGCCATCATCGGAAAGCAGCTCGCGGATCAGGATCAGCCTCTTTCGCAGGAATTCGATGAAGAACGCCCCCGCCAATTTATCTTGGTAGGCCTTTTGGTCCTGGGTCCCGCGAAACTCCTGCTTGGAGGCAAACGGAGGATCGATATAGACAAGCCTCACTCCGGGCGTACCATCGGCGTTGCAAAGGTTACCGACCTTCTTCCACTCCAACAGGGTTTTCATCACCTGCAGGTTGTCTCCGAAGATGAGAAGGTTCTGCCAACCGTTGCCGTTCTTGCCGAAGGTACGGACCGGTTGCAGGGGGACGGCCAGCGTATTCGCCAGAATATCCTCCTCGCGCTCTTTACTGTGGTACACCAGCTCATACTCCCGCTTCTCCGGCGGAAATAGGATGCGCGCCCATTCCGAGGAAATCTCCTCTCCCTGCTCCAGGAGACGGAGGAGTTCTTTTCGCTGTTCGGGGATCACGAGGTCAAGCCTCCTCATAGACTTTGAGGAAATATTCGATTTTATGATTCATGCTTCAATAAAGCCGAGTTCCAATGAGAGCTCTTCCAGCAAACCGTTGTCGGCAAAACTATAGGTGGCCTCTTCTCCCACGATGAGATGATCCAGTAATTTCAATCCCACTGGACGAGCCGCGCTTATAAGGTCGCGTGTTAGCAACCGATCCGACTCGCTCGGCTCCGGTGAGCCTGAAGGATGATTATGGGCCGCGATAAGCCCGCTGGCATTTACTTGTAAAGCATGTGCAATTACCCTGCGGAGCATTGGGCGAACGGAATCCACGGAACCCTGCGCAATCAGAACATCGTTAAGCAGAGCTTTCCTTCGGTTCAGGTAAAGTATGCGGAATTGCTCCTCAGCCAGGCCATTTAGCCGTCCCCATAAATAATCCGCTGCCGCGATGGTCCCCTTGATTTGAAGATGGCTTCGCTTCGTTGGCAATACAACGCGCCTGGCGATTTCCATGGCTGCCGTCAATTGTGCCGCTTTGGCGCCCTTCAACCCCTTGACGTCCAGCAGCGCGATCATCGGCGCTTCCACCATTGCCTTTAGAGATCCGAATCGCTTGAGTAAAAGCCGTCCTAACTCAACGGCACTTGTTCCTTTATAGCCTACCCTGATTAATATGGCGATTAATTCCGCATCCGTCAGAGCTTCCGGCCCACGGGTCAAAAGACGCTCGCGGGGCCGTTCTTCTTCCGGCCAAGATACGATGCCTTTAGATTTTCTTTTGGTTATCCCCATCGGATCAGATCCCCATAGCAGGTTCTTAAATTCTTCGAGCATTAAATGAACTGGAGGTGGAGGACAAACACGTCGAAGATCATCCCCAGATCATTGTTCGGCGCAGCGATCAAGGGCTTTCCAGCCGCGCTGGTTGAAGTAACCCACGCAGAAGTCGGCGCGGTCAGATAAGGCGATGGTTTCTTGGAGCACCGGGAGGAGTCTATCCTCGATGTTGTCAGAAATACGGGGCATTTAGATTGTCCCCCGCTCGATACCCCTCTCTCGCAAGGGTGGAGGGGGCTTCCGATTAGGTGGTCGTCCTCTTTTCCGTGTCCGTTCTCGCCACGGCGCAGCAATTCGGGCAGATATAGCGCCCCCGCTTGTCCTTCGTGAACCGCAACCCTGAATCTACAGGGGGTTTCCCCGTGGGGTAGGTCATCAACAGTCCGTAGCAGCCCACATCCTCCAGCAGTCCGCAGTGGGCACAATGCAGCAGGTCCCGGTCCTCCATGAACAGGCCAGCCTCTCGCGCAAGCCGGTGAACCCGGGCAATCTCCCGATGCAGGTGCCTCGGCAAAACATTTCCTAACTTTGGTTGCGATTTAAGCTTGCGGACCGGAGTTTCGTGCCCGCTGCGAATAGCCACAGCCGGAGCGCCTAAGTTCTGTGTTCGCGGAAGGGCTTTCTTGCCCCGAACCCCCTGTACCTTCCCGCCGGTCCCTGGCGTGCGCCTATTTCGCGCCATACCTCGGCTCCTTCAGGTTGAAACAAATGGCTTTGTCGACCTTGGCCTCAAAGCCCAGGGTGGCGCCGTTGGTGCCTTTTTGCTTTTGCCCTGCTCTTGCATTGCGGGCCATGTTGGTCTCCTGATTATTTGCCGACGCTGGCGAGTTACAACTTCCCCTGTTCGATCATCCTGGCCCAGAAGGAGTTAGGGAGACTTCGGTGGTTAAACACCTCGAACCCTAAGACCTGCTAACCCATCGTATAACATATTTAATTTGAAAACAAATGGTTTCAGATCCCATTTGCCTAGGTGAGGTATGGAATATAACGAGCAAAGATCTTGTCCCATGAACGGGCGTGCTTAAGAGTGTACATTCGCAAGCCCATACTCTTGGTACCTTACCCCTAAGAGATTGACAAGGACCGGCCCCTAAGCGATGATAGCTTCAGGAGTCATATTTAACCGAGGAGCAGATTTGGAAGAGAAGCAAATAAAGTACCTCATGACTGAAGCTGTTCGAACTGCCTATCAAGCCGGGGAGGATGATGAATCTTTGGAACCCCGGGTTCTGGTCGATGATGGCGGAAAACCAATCGGCCGGTTTCAAGACGGGGATTATGTCATTTTCTATAACATCC
>Ga0316628_100003857_pt1 | contig 11640 bp, 25 predicted proteins | sample OWC_Aug_M2_C1_D5_FD_207648 | JGI IMG/M metagenome (GOLD analysis project Ga0316628, IMG submission 207648) | Wetland soil microbial communities from Old Woman Creek delta, Ohio, United States - OWC_Aug_M2_C1_D5_C | ecosystem: Environmental > Terrestrial > Soil > Wetlands | place: USA: Ohio... | reverse complement strand
CAGTTTGGGGTGTAACGGGATATCGTGGAGTTTCAACAACTTCCGAGCCCATGTAGCGTTGAGTGCAGATGCTACCATCGACACAACGAATATAGCATTCTTCGATGCGTGGTACAGAAATTCTGTCAATCCTGTACCATTGACCATCTTCTAATTCATAGCGAGGTGCCAAATCAAACATCATTATCGTACCTCATGTCCAATTCCCCACCTGGTGAACGCTTGGTCGTGTTTCTGCCGTAGCTGCATCATAACTAAGATGGCCAATACACCAAAAGCCACAAAACTTGTGATACTTTTCAGCACCATTGATCGTGCGCCGATACACTCCATTCTGCAACGGAACTGCATACCTATCTGGTACGTCTAAACTCGGATGCTGTTTCAGTTCCCAATTACTATCAGTGCACCAAGTAATAAACAATGTCCATGTTGGGCCTTTCACACGTTTAATACGATGAAACACAGATGCTCTACGTTGTATAACAGACCACCATGAATGAGAATACGTTTTGATGTCACCATTCTCTAATACTTGTTCATCGTATCCACCCTTAATAATGAAGGAGATATAATGAAAAGGATGGTTGTGAAGGAATGGGGTTTGGTCCTCATCCACAATCTTATGGAGACGGATATGTAGCCGGTTAATGCGAAGAACCGTCCACCGATACAAATACCCTGTGAGGTGGTTATATGCCTTCATCGTTTGCCTGGAAGAACTTCATATAATCATCACCAAATAACTGTTTAACGACACTAACTAGCATCACCCGAAGTGAACTGCACTTATCGCATGGTCTGCTCATGCTGTCTTGATGGTGTCCACAATCTGCACACACATATGGTGTATTCTGTTGTTCCATTATTTTTCCCAATGCCAAAAGGCTTCACGAATACTTAGCCCACCAAGATGCTTTTCTACCTCAGCGGTTTTGAATTTTGATACACCATCCTCGCCTTTCTTGTCGTCAATCCAAAAGGCTTCAGTGTAACGGTCGAATGTCTTGTCACCTATGGCAATCAGTTTTGCTCTGTTACCAGATAAGTTATAAGACACTTGCATAAGTGTATAGTTGCCAGTTCCACGTGTGAACTTTTGGCCAAGATACACAAATTCGGGAGAGTTTGGTTTAGTCATGTGTCAATTCTATATGACTGCGGACTATAAGTCAACCGTTGACTTTTATCTTAACAAATTTGATACTCACGCTACTTTATTTTTGAGGCACAATCATGGCTGATCAATATGCACCATCTGACGAACTTCAACAAAAGCTCATCGACGTTGGCTACGTGGTCAAAGCCTCTGACGATGAGCGGTTCTTTCTTTGGAAAGAGTATACCATATACGAACTCAAGAAGTATGTAAAGAAGTGGGAAGATGATCGTCGTGGCCATTGGCAGCACATAGGAGAAGTTGATGGACGTCCTATTTGCATGAGTGTTGACTTTGCCACAATTGATGGTATGTTGGTGGCTTTCATTTCGCTCACCAGCCAACTGTGTGACTACAAAATGCTTGACGAATGGATGGAAAAGTACATTCCTGTTGCCCAATACGACGCAAAGAAAGATAATCGCGTCAAGATCACCAATGCAATGAACTTTTCTCACGTCATCCACGAAATACAACGACAACAAACGGAATAACACAATGCTACCTATCGGTGCAAAAGTTCGGTTGCTAACCTCGATCTACGATGATGGTGAAGACCACCATCCACCTTGTTGCTGCGCAAAACATGGCGAGATTGTCATTGTGCGCAGAGCGTACGAAAAATGGTTATCTGTGTCGCATGAAGATGTTACGGACAGCTCTTTTGCTATCTATCCTGGTGAATTTGCAGTGGTGCATGAATAATGGCTATCCCATCAAAAATCCGTAGAACAATCACAGTCAATGGCGAAACCTTTGAATACTGCATTCAGGGATACATCACTGTGTACGCAAAAAGTCTTGTCACCAACCGTGAAATACGGTGGCACATGGAAGCAAAAGAGAAGTGGGGAATGAGTGTCAAACCAGCTGACATCAAGTTTCTCATCGAAAACAATAAACTTTTTGGTGTTGATGCTCGTTAATGGATACAGAGTATGTAGAATGTGAATGGTCAGAAGAAGACCAGCTTGCCTGCATCTATTGCTCTGGCGATAGGTGCAATATCTGCTATGGTAAGATACGCCTGTCTATTCGTTCAAGAAAGTGTACAACCAGTACGGCAAGGTCAATGTTATCTTCAGTCGCGACTTTTGTGTTACGCGGGAAGGATGCCAACGGATTACAGATGTGTGCAACCAATTTTTGGGCGATCTCATAGATCAAGTAACACTATCGAGGTTGGCCGGTGAACTTACTAGCCTGATAAGGCAGCTTGAAATTGACAAATACTCAACACTAAACGATGATGGACCACCAGTTACAATATTCGGAGATAGGTATTATGAGTGGTACTAAGACAAAATGGTACAATCCACACATCATGAATAGGTTTGGCCTATGATGAATAAATGGTACAAACGACTGTGGGCACCTGCACTATTCTTAGCAGTATGGGCTATTGTGCCACATCTATTCTCCATGGAGATTGCCTTTCCAATTGCACTTGCGGCTTGGATGGCATTCAGTGCATCTGTCATCTACGTCATGGTAGGTAACGAATGATCAAGCGAATCCTTCGTTACTTTGGCTACTACAAGATCGACTACGGCTTCTCTTGTGGACGACATTGGATGTCTATTGATGGCAAGGTCGTTGCACAAACGAGTGGAGATGATGTATACCTTCACGATGAAGATGTCCACAAACTCGTTTACTATACAATTGATAAAGGTAAGCATTGGAGAGAACCCGTTGATTACGAACAACTCATACGAGATATGATAGCGAAAGACGCAAAATGACTGAACATATCCTTCCACCACGCGAATTTGTGCTTATAGCGGTTGCAACATACCCAACGCTATATAGCTCACTAACATACGACGAAGTTGCCACCAAAGTCTTCGACCAGCTATTCAACGTGAATGGCAATGGCATTCGCGGTGACGAAGAGCTGATAAAAACATTGACCGCTGCTCCTGTCAAAGAAGCTGACGCACTAAAGTGGATTGGCGCGGAACCTGTTTGGTATGGATACACCAAATGCAAGGAGCTTGGCCACAACCTAAACTTCCCTGACATGAATTCCCATTATCCTGGCTACTACCTCGAGGCCGAGAAGAAAGATCACCCAAGTGTCGTTTACTGGATTAACAGCACAGTACATTTTCCTGTCACATAACGAAGCAGTTACCATAGCCCACTTCTGCCTCGACACGATGATAAGTATCAACACAAGCGCCACATTAACATTATGATCAACCAATTCAAAGAGTCATATAAGAAGTGGCTCATCGACAACGATATCAATGGTCGCCTCCCAAGTGCTGTTGACTACGACAAGCTTTTCGTGTATATGTCAAAGCTCCCTGACGATTCGAATGAGTGGTATGATGCTATGGCTGACGTTGAAGAAGAACTATACGGTCACATAATTCCCTTTTAAAACACTATGATAGAATCCGATCTCACAATATGTCCACAATGTAATGGTCCTGCTGATAATGGCATCGACAATTGCATTCCTCCTTCCGCTTATATGTGCACTAAGTGTTGCAAAGCAGAGGACAGAGAAAAGGAGAAAGCAATCAAATGGCTCCTTCCCAATATGCCCGATGTCCAGCCTATGTCGCTAGACTTCACTCCCTTTCAACCCATGAATCCTATAAAGGAGGCACTCATGCAAACATCCACAGGAACAAGTGACAGGTACCACTTGCAAGACATCCGTAACAATTTCGAGCTACTCATTGCACACGAAAGTGAAGTCATTCTCAGCCCAGAGATCTTCTATAGGGACGACGACAACAACTATCTTGATCCCACTATGCAACAGCTATGGGAAAAGTATATGACTACAAACAAAGCTCCGTCATAAATACCCGCACGAATGCTTGGCGGCGATCGAAATAGGAGTATTATATGGATCGAAAAAACCGCCATTGCACAAAAAGCAAAGTATTACACAAGCAACAAACCCTGCCTCAGAGGTCATACCTCTCCAAGATTATTGTCCGGTAACAAATGCCTCGAGTGTGAAAAAGAGCGAAACAAAACTCGCCCACCGAAGATAGATCCAACCAAAAGATACGGCCGCGCAATAAAACACAAGTACGGCTTAACCATTGAACAATATAATGCTTTATTATTAGCACAAAATAATTGCTGCCGTATATGTATACGACCTTTCACTGAGCGTGGTTCCAATAATGATGCTCCTGTAATTGATCATTGTCATACAACCAATAAAATAAGAGGATTGATATGCCATAGATGCAATAAAGGACTAGGTGCGTTTGAGGATAATGTACAAATACTATATAACGCAATATCATATCTACAAAGTTGATTACTAGTAAACACAACGCTCCTTCTGCTCCTTGTGTCGATCATTGCCATACAACTAATGAGGTACGAGGTATCCTTTGTACAGCATGCAATACAGGAATAGGCAAGCTAAAGGAAGACATCACTATACTACAGAATGCAATAAAGTATCTCCGTATATTCAAGGAAGAGACTATGGGGACGTAAGTGGTACCGGATATAGGTCACTGTGTCCCTTACTAGTAAACTTTGGTGTTTTGAGCTGCGCACAATACAGTAAGGGGTTCACAAAAGTGTACTACTCTCAGACAGTTAAAACCACACTCAAAAACTTCCGTGAACTGTACGGGAAATGGACCTCTGAACCCGCATAAACAGTGGGGTTGCGGCATGATGCAGATTACTAGTAAACATTAGGAAATTGTCGGGAATTGTGCAGCAAATGTGACCGAAAATGTAGGTCACTTTAGAACGAAAACTGTATATAGTGCGTAGGTAACGGTGTCTCCACAGTTCGCTCCGCAGGATTATTTTACCATATTTTTCATCATAAGTCAACAGTCCACACAGTTTTTACAGTATATTAGTATTCACTTATACCTGCATGAATAGTGGTCTCAGCTATGTAAACTATCCGGGTCGAGCAAGAAATCGCCCCCACATTCTATGCGGCTGTTATCGACTGTCCAAAACTGTGGCCACAGTGACATCATGAGTTTTTTTCGGTTTTCATCATCAAAAACTGTCAAAAGTCAACAGGTCAACAGTAAAATTTGTCCATTCCGCGTTTTTGAAGACCCGCAGAAACAGTGCGCTCAGTACGGAGTTGATCCGGGTGAGCAAGGACTTTTACTGTCCAACTTTTTTGGTGTGACCTGTTGACTTTTTTGGCCTGTCCTCCTCAATTCATCGTTCGTAAATTCTGACACCCCACTTGTGACAAAGTCAACAGCACACAGTTGTTTTATTTCCGTTGACCTTTCTAAAGATGACAACGATCCGCCCAGCACTGGAATACAGTTTGAGCGTTTAACATTATACAGGACCTTCGTGCACAGTTCAACATGCCAGCTCTAGGAACGTGAAGCACCCCTTGATGTGTCACCCCCAGAGTTGCCTGATCGAACGCATGCCACTCATTATACCCAAAAATAGTAAAAGGCAACGCCCTCTCCATAAATACTGATGTAGACAAAACCGGCGAGAGGAGATACAATGTCGAAAAGTAGATGGAAACAAATGACAGATGAGCAGAAGGCCAAAGCACGAGAAACGGAAAAACTTGCAAGGGCCAGACGCAAGAACAATCGTACAGAAAAACAAAAACAACACGTAAGTAATCAACGCAAAGCTGCTAGAATTAGGCGTAAAGAACGACAGAACGCTGCTGCTGTAGATAAAGAGTACGGGCGAACAGGTAAGGGCTGGTTCTACAAATGGGCTTGGGCAATTAAAACAAGAGCTGTGGCAAATAATATCCCATATGATATTGACGCAGACTATTTGATGTCAATATACACAGATACGTGTCCAATCCTTGGTGTCGTTTTTGCACGCAGAAATGGGCGAGGCGACAATTCACCTAACTCACCAACTGTCGATCGCATCATTCCTGCAAAAGGATATGTCCGCGGCAATGTCATGATTATAAGTCGCAGAGCCAATAATATCAAGAGTGATGCTGCAGCGGAAGAAGTGATGAAGGTCGCACTATTCCTTCAGAAAAAGACTGGTTGACCTTTTCCCTTGATGTGCGATAGTGGGCACAGTTAATAAGAGAGGTCAATATGAAAAAGTTCGACGCTAATGCATATGTGGTTGAGAAGCACGGTTTGAAGAAGCATCTCGAGTCGAAGTTCTATGGCTGCAATGTGGTGACGTATGAGCTGCCGCTGAAGGGCGTCTACCTCAGCGTCAATATGAAGGCGCAGTGTGTCGACCTGTCGTTCTATCAGCGGGAAGGTGTTCTGTTCCGGGCTGGGGACATGGGCTGTGAGTTCCGTGATCGCCACCCGCAGCTGGCAAGGCTGGATCATCTCACTGTTAGCTGGGGCGACAGTCTGACGGCTCGTGCCTGGCAAACCGAAGATCCTCTGCATACGCGGGCATGGATCAGCGATGTTGTGTCTCGGTGCAAAGAGGCAGAGTCGCGTATTCAGCTGATGTTGACAACTGATTTAGATGTTGCCATCTGGCCAGTAATAGGGTAGAGTGCGTTTTCCATTAACGAGAGGTGAATATGAAACTGACGAAACCGAGCCAAGTGCTCGAAGCTGCAAAGGTAAATCTGGCGATGAATGTGGTGGATGCGCTGCTTGAGGTGCAAGCTGAAGCACATATGCTCCGCTGTTGACCGGGTGGATGCGCTGCTTGAGGTGAAGATCAAAGTCAAGCGCCGTATCGAGAAGCTGCTGGGCGACTACTGCTGGACCTACGAACAGTGGGTGGCAGCGCACTATCCTGATCTGCACCCGTACTGGGCTCGTAACTTCGTCAAGAAGCTGCAAGCAACTCGCTTGGCCTGGATGGACGACATGATTGCTTACTGGAAGGCGCAAGGCAAGTAAGTGTTGACCTCTCCCTCAAGTTGGGGGAGAGTGGAGTCTTTCCAACGAGAGGTGAACATGAAACAACTGATGAAACCCAGCACGATCCTGAAGGCGGCGAAGAAACATCTCGTCATGACCAACGCCGATGCCAGCGGCTCCAGCAACAAGACGTTCCACATCTGCTTGGCAGTTGGGTCCGTCAAGAATGCCGACCCGACAGCTGTGGCGCGCATCACCCGTGATATCCACGCCAGCCTCGGCAACAGCTACACATACGAAGAATGGCTGGAAGCGAACGGCCCGAAGTTGAAAGATGCCTATGCAGCCCGTAACACCGTGAAGCTGCAGCGTAGCCGTGTGCAGTGGATCGACGCCATGATCGCCGAGTACAAGAAGATCGGGCAGTAAGTGTTGACCTTTACCCATACTATGGGTAAAGTGGAGTCTTCCAATCAAGCGAGATCGTCATGGCAAAGTACACGAAACCATCGCAGGTGCTGAGAGCAGCAAAGAAGCGGTTGGCGAAGACATATGCCGAATACTATACGCATTACAGCGGGAACAGATTCATCTGCTGTGCGGTGGGCGAGGTGGATGCTGACCAAACGCTTACCCGCCAGTGCACTAACCACATCACTGAGCTGCTCAAAGGGCATGGCTCGTACGAAACGTGGCTGTGGCACACACATGGCATCAATGCATGGGGTTCTGACAGTTTCGACAAGCTGATGAAGTCACGTCATGCCTGGCTGAACGACATGATCAAACACTTCGAGGCACAAGGCAAATGAGCAAACACGACGGCAACACGAAGGGCTTTTCACACCTGCTCGAAGCCCATTACGGCAAGACCATCCTCAGCATGAAGGCCTACGAGCGGGTGGTCGATGATGTCACAATTGGCTTCTATTCCGAAGAAGGTGGCACGAGTGGTGAGTTCAGCGTCGTCTGGGAAAACCTGGGCGGTAGCCATGGTGTGTCAGCAAAGCTCGTTGCCTGGAACGACTCCTGGTCGGCCCTGGCTGAGATGCCTGAGCTGATCGGGCTGATGAATGAGCTCGATAGCGTCCGCATGTCGCCCGATGACTTCTGCAAGCGGTTGATCGAGCTCGGCTTCAAAGATCGTACGATGAGGCAAGCGAAGCCGATGTGTTGACATTTAGGGTAAAAGATGTATGATGTCCTTCCCGTTAAACAAAAAGAGAACGACACCATGCAAATGATCCTCGACACAGCAATCAGCATCGCCCTGCCCGCTGCAATCATCGGCTTCGGCATCCTGACAACGGGCTGGCAAGTCAACCACGAACACGCGATGCGTCGCAGCAACACCCGTTACTAACCAATGCCCCGAAAGGGGCGGGAGAAGCAAATGGTAAGTCCAATCACTCCTAGCGATATCGCGGCCATAAAGGCTGAGACGATTCCTGGGTTCGTCATCGAGGCATTCAATCGCGAGATCACGAAGAAGTATTCCAACGGTGCGGCTCGTGTATTTGAGTCGGCGGTGGTCGATGCCATCATGGCGACGGCGCCGCTGGCGCATGATGGCAAGCCCATGTACCGGCAGCGAGTATACGAAGAGGGCTGGCTAGATGTGGAGCCACTCTTTCGTAAGATCGGATGGGTTGTCGAATACGACAGGCCAGGGTATAATGAGTCTTATTCAGCGTACTTCATCTTTAAGTGGTTATGACGATATTCCTGTTCTTCTTCGTGCCGTTCGCATGGCTAGTGGCACGAAGTATCTACCGCGTTGAGATGCGGTTGAAGCAAGAGAAGATAGACGCCTTTAAGAAAGCGGAATACAATGCTTGGATGATGGAGCAGCGGCAACTACGTCGCGAGCAAATGTTCCGTTCCGTTGGGTTGGATCCAACCAAGTCCGATCGTGAGCTTGATGTGCCCAACATGCTCTACGCTGTGGTCAAGAAGAAACGTTGACCTTTCCCCTAATTTGTGTATAATGGTCACATCAACTGACGACACAAAGAGAGAAAACAAATGAGCGAAGCCAAGTACTACACGATCGAAAGCCAATCCCGTTTCCACATCCATTTCGTTGAAGTCGAGAACCTCGAAGACGCAGCAGACTTCATGACCAAAGATGAAGTGCGTGAGATGATGGGCGTTGCAGAGGGCGAACGGTTCTACATCTACAGCAGTCCGATGGTGTTCAAAGATCGTGTGGTGGAACTGCTGAGCCACCTGAAAGCCGAAATGATTCGGCTGAACAAGAAGTCGATGATCATCGCAGATACTGAGTTTGTCGACTTCATCAAGACCGACCACCATTCCGTTTCCGATTACGTCAAAGGTCTTCGTCGTGTTGGCAACAGGCTGTCACTACATGCCGAAAAAGACAAGACCGAACAAGTCAACAAGAGAACAGCTCAAGACTTCGCATATGCTGGTGCACGTTGCATCAGCAACCTGTTGAACCTCGATGTCGAAATCAAGTACGTTCACCAGAACTATGTGGGCGCAATTGAACTGGTCAAAAAGCTGTTGACACTTGAGCAGTTCGTTGAATACCTCAGCAAATCAGAGTACTACAAGCCAAGACTCGAAGCATTCAAGAAAGTGTGGGAAAATCCTTCACAGTTTGCCCCAAAAGAAGTTGACTCAAAGTAATTTTGGTATATAATGGCCTGACCCCTTCAACAACACATAGAGAGAAAAATATGAACGACGTAGTCAAAACACCCGCAAATTCCTTCCTGACCGCAATGACCAGCAACGTCAACGTCGGCATCGACGAAGTGGTTTCGGTCTTCGTTGCAAAGTGGGAAGATGGTCTCTTCAAGAAGAAAGACGAGCTGTCCAAGAAGATCAAAGCGGCCATACAAGAAATGACCGATCTGGTCAAGCGTCTGGTTGACAATGTCAACAGGTCCGATTACGAAGGCAGTATCGCTTCGTTGGGCATCTCCACCAAAGTCGTAGCCATCGAAGTGCATTTCGATGGCTACGACGGCGACAAGAGGGCACTGATCGTCGTGGCAGTTGAAGTGAAAGACGAAGACAGCAAACGCAGTTATGGTGACAGTTTCACCAAGTACTTCCGTCTGCCGATTTCGCAGGTCGATGTTGACTTCAACACCGAACTGAAGACCGAACTCGAACAGCTGAATGCTGAACTGGTCGAAACGATGGGCGAGATCAAGTCGGTTTCGCGCAAAGAGCGTCAAGTTCGTGGCAAGATCAGCGAAATGAAACTCGAGCAAAGTGGTTTGGCCGAACTGGCACAAAACACCGAAATCCTGAAGCTGATCGAAGTCAAGTAACATCTTGAGGGAAGGGGAGAAATCCTCTTCCCTCAATCGTTGACTTTTTGGTCAACGGGAGTATAATGGGCTGCATCGACTGACAAACACGAGGCACTGCAAAATGGGACTGAACACTTCACTGCACGTTGGTTTTTACATCGAAGCCAAGATGGCAACGATTCCTGATGTCGAAGCCAAGTTCGTATGCGAGAAGAATCCGAACCACAAGACCGACCCATATGGTCGTGATGAGTTCTGCAGCAAGTGTGGCGGCAAGATCATTAAGGTCGAAGTGCCCGCCACGTCGTTCCGGTCGTTCAGCAACATCCAGTTCAACACTTACGCAGAGCTGCAGAAGCATTATCCGTCCGAGGTCGGTCTGGCGATAGACGACTATGAATGGGCACGCGATGCGCTGCAACATGTCCCATCCGAATGGGTTGGCCACGATAAAGAAGGCCACGAGCTCCTGGTGTTCGAGAAGTACAACACGAACATCGACGCTGACTACGAAGGCGTGCATGATTTGCCTTCTCCTGCAACGGGCCCGTCTCGTCAAGAAGTTACCGACACGCTGAACCGGATCCAGAAGATCATGGGCTACGAAAGCGTTGAGATGAAGTACGGTGTTCTGGTTTCGGTGGCCTGACATGACGAAACCAGTCAACCACCCAAAGTACGAAACCACATACGACGACCTCGGGGAGCGTGGCGAGATCGTTGTCTGCTTCAAGGTCGGTTACCATCAGCAGCCGGACGCTGAAGCCGAAGCTGCATACGCCCGTATAGCGAAGGCGTACGAAGAGCTGCAGGCCGACAAGGCTATCATCAAGAAGTGGGGTGGATCGCTCGTACTGTACAGCATGCAGAGCGAGATCGTCAACCCTGACATCTCCGACGCTGACATGGAAGAGATGAAGGCTGCAGCAATCGAGGCATATCCGGACCTCCTGTTCTCCAGCATGTGGCGCAACTCATGCCACGGGCTGCATGGTGTCTCTGTTCGCTTGGTGCCAAAGCGTTGACCTTTTGACCCTTTCGTGTATAATGGTCACATCAACTGACGACACGAGAGACCAAAATGATACTGACAGTCACCAGCGAAGTTAAAGCACGAGTCCGCGATCGCTTGAACGAGTGCATTGCCACCATCAAAACTCACTACCACGTCGATCTGCAGTATCCGAGCGTCCGGTTCGAGAAAGGCGGCACCACAGCAGGCGTTGCCAACTATGGCACCTGGTCTATCAACTTCAACCCGACACTGCTGATGCAGAACGTCGACCAGTTCATTCGTCGCACAGTCGCACACGAACTCGCACACCTGGCAGTAGAACGCATCTATCCCGAAGCACACCAACGCACATACGGGCAAAAGCGTTCTCTGCATGGT
>Ga0316628_100003856_pt1 | contig 11640 bp, 8 predicted proteins | sample OWC_Aug_M2_C1_D5_FD_207648 | JGI IMG/M metagenome (GOLD analysis project Ga0316628, IMG submission 207648) | Wetland soil microbial communities from Old Woman Creek delta, Ohio, United States - OWC_Aug_M2_C1_D5_C | ecosystem: Environmental > Terrestrial > Soil > Wetlands | place: USA: Ohio... | reverse complement strand
CAAGTGGCCGATCTCTGCGCCGAACTGGGCCGCACGCGGGAATGGGACGTATTCGTAACCGAAACCCTGATGCCCATGCGCGCCAAGCTGCCCGATCATGCCGGCCTGCAGGACCTGGTGCGCGCCAGCGAAAGAATGCGCAAGCAGCATCATGCCAGGATGCAGGCCAGCCTCGCATCGCAGGACTTCCAGCGCCTTATGCTGCGCGTGGGCTACTGGATGCAGGGTTCGTACTGGCACGAGTCGCCGGTGGAAAGCGGCGCAAGCCTGGCTGCGTTTGCCGCGCACTTGCTGGAGAAGCGCAGCAGGCAGGTAAAGCGGCGCGGCAGGCAGATGACGCAAGGCGATGCCGCAGAGTCGGAGAAATTGATGCACGCGCTGCGCATCTCGTGCAAGAAATTGCGCTACAGCGCGGAAATGTTCGGGCCGCTGTTTGGCACGGGCAAGACCAGCCGCTACCTGGCAGGCCTGACCCGGCTGCAGGACATCATGGGCATCCTCAACGACATCGGCATCGCGTACCGCCTGCTTGACGAACTGCACACGGAGAAACGCCGCGAAACCCAGGCTCTCGTTCATGGCTGGCTGCAGCACGGCCGCGCCGAGCAGATGGCCGAACTGAAGACGGCTTGGAAGCGGTTTGCGGGGCAGGGGGCTTTTTGGCAGTAGAATACATCCCGATCTCAACCGTGCCAAAGCGAATCCTGAAACCATGCAAGACTTCGAAAGCCTCAGACTGCGCATCCGCCAGTTCGCCGAAGAGCGCGACTGGCGTCAATTTCATTCCCCGAAGAACCTCTCCATGGCCTTGATTGCCGAGGCGGCCGAACTGGTGGAGCACTTCCAGTGGCTGACCGAGGAACAATCGGAAAACCTGAACCGCGAGAAACTGGAGCAGGTGCAGCAGGAACTCGCCGATATTCAGATCTACCTCATCACCCTCGCAGACAAACTTGACGTAGACCTGCCGGAGGCCGTGGACAAGAAGCTGGAGATCAACGCCAAAAAATATCCGGTGGAAAAAGTCCGCGGCCTGACCAGGAAATACACCGAATATGAATGACGTCTTCCTGCGGGCATGCGCCGCGACGCCACGCTTTCCGAGTGTAGGTCTCGAATATTCCACTGATTTCCTTGAGTATATTTGTTCGTCCGTGCTACATTAAAGAGATTGCGCGGCACTTGCTTGCCACGCGTCCAAAAAATAAGCGGCGGCATCTGGCGGAAGATGGCGTTGCGCAAGCGCGGGCGGCACAGAATGAAAAAGAATAAGGGATTGCTCGGAAAAGGCCTTGAACTGCTGGTGTTGGCGGCGATAGCAGGCACATTGATCGCGGGATGCGGCGGAGGCGGCGGCTCCAGCACCGGCGGCACCATTCCCAATTATCAAGCCGGGGGCAGCGGCGGCGGTGCGAGCGGGAAGCCATCCGCCGCCGGTTCCGCGCTGGCCAGCTATATTGCCGATGCCCAAGGGCTGGGCTTTGCCGGTCTCTGGATCAATACAAATTTCGCAGGCTCCACGCAATCGGCCGTGGCTTTCACAACCAACCTGGTGAGCGCGGGGTCGCCCGGAACTTATGGCATCAGCGAGGGCGCGCGGGTCCTGAAAGGCACTTGGAGCACCGCCGCCCTGACCGCATCCGACTACAACCTGACCACCGCGGGGTGGGTCAAGACCAGCCTGACCGGCAACACCTTGGTGGACAGCGGCGATGGCACCAACGCCACCGAGAATAGGGCCAACGGCGCCACCGTGCAGTATGCCGTCACCCAAACCGTCAAGACGGGCGCGACCATCTCGTGCACCACCGCAACGGGAGCGCCGACTGCATGCGCCGGTCCCAACGTCTATCCGGCCGGGGCCGCGTGGTACACGCTGACCTACAAAACGGCGCTGTATACGCTTTATGGCAATCCCGGCACCACGCCGGTCACCGATGGCGCAGGGGTGGTGATGACCGCCTTGCCTGTGATCGGCACCGCGACATTCTGCGATCCTTACTGGAACCGCGTGTTCAAACCGATAGCCGGAGCGGCAGCGGGTGCGCCCAACTATAGCGTGTTTATGTCGGGAGGCTGCTCCGCCGCGGCGATCAGCACGGCCCTGGCAGGCACGGCAGCGGGCACCGTCATAGCGAGCCTCACCCCCACAGGAAACGCCATTGTGCCCAACGTCGTCACCCTGTCCGGGTGGACCGGAACCCTCGCCGCATTCAACATCCCGTTTGACAACATCATGTACGGCGCAAATGCGGGCCAGCTTTGGCCGGGCGTCCTCTGGTCCGCCGGGTTTACCGACACCCAGGAGAACAAGACCGCGATCAATGCCGAACTGGCGGCCAATGGATTCGCTGCCATACCGTAATTGAAAAGCCACCCCCTGCCGCGGCCGGCAGGGGCAAGTGCCGGACGCGGCAACGGCAATCATCTGCTGCGGCAGCAGCAACCCTCCGGTACCCAAAGATCACAGCCATGAACCCCCGGCACCTCGAACTTCTCGTTACCCGCGAAATGCCCTACGGCAAGTACAAGGGCCGCCTCATCGCCGATTTACCCGGGAATTACCTCAACTGGTTTGCCCGCAAAGGATTCCCGCCCGGCGAGCTGGGCATGCTGCTCGCGCTGATGCAGGAACTCGATCACAATGGCTTGTCTACGCTGCTGGAGCCGCTGCGCAGACGTGAGTCATCAGAACGAGTCCGAGCCCGGTGACTGGCGCGGGGTGGTAGAGGGTCTCTGTCCGAAGCCATGGCACCCGATGCCCGGAGGTCGTCAGGGCATCATTGCCTGGCAAGCACCACCAGTCCGTTCGCGGGGATTCTTGCGTTGATGCGCCCGCCCGATGAGGGAATGACGGCTCCGTCGTTCCCCAGGTTATGCCCGCCGTATACGGCCGCGTCGCTGTTGAATATCTCCTTCCAACCACCGTCGGGAATGGCAATCCGATCCTTCTGGATCACATAGCCGTCGGCGAACGGGAGGTTGTTGAAGCTCGCCAGGATGATGATTTCGCTGTCCGTGCTCCAGCGCTTGAACGCGATGACGCGATTGGAATTGGACTGGTGGAGGATGTCGATGTCGTGGCTGCGGATCGAGCGCAGGCGGCGACTGAACGTGATGATATCCTGGTAGTAGCGGAACAGTGCCTTTCCGCTGTTGTGCCGTTCGCCGGTTATATCTTCGCGGTTGTCCAGGAACCCGTTGTAGGTGAACGGCTTCTGCGCGCCGATTTCTTCTCCCATGAAGAACATGGGCGTGCCGGCCGAGAGCAGGGACAGGCCAAAGGCCAGCCGTGAGCGCGCCTCCGCCCAGGGGCGCGTTACATCGGTGAGGTCGTCGTGGACGGAAGTCAGAATCGTCCGTTCCGTCCCCTGGTCATTGCCAGCCTCGTCGTGCGATTCGTGATACACGACCTGGTTGTAGCGGCTGCCATACAGGGCGCCGGCAAACCAGCCCATTTCCAGCGGGCCGTCGCCGCCGGGTCCGGCAGTTGCCAGCAGTTTTGCCTTGCCGTCGGCAGATGCTGAGTCGCCGATCAGGTTGTGGTAGAACTCCACCGCCCATCTCGCGTCGAATCCGAGGCCGCCCCGAGCGGGCAGCCTGGTCACGAAATCCGGGCCCAGGTGATCCTCGGCGATCAGCATGACAGACGGACGGATCATGCGCAGCGTGCGGCTCCATTCCCGAAAGAACTTCTGCCCGAAGAGGTTGGCGCTATCGACGGGGACCCCGTCTGCATGCCGCCTGTTATCGTTGTATATCGCCTGGGTCAGGTCTGCGCGCAAGCCATCCACGTGCATTTCTTCTATGAGAAACGCGGCACTGCTGATGAACTGCTGGCGCACCATCTCTTCACAGAACCGCGGAGCGTAGCCCGTGGAGCCGTTGTCGAGATAGCCGCCGTGTCCGGCGATGGGCCTGCGCGGGTCCGTCGAATGTTGTTCCTCCGCGATCCGTGCCGCCGCTTCGAATACCGGATAGTCATCCGGATGATTTTCATACCAGTAATAGATATTTTGTTCATGCGCATCGGAATCGTACATCCACTCCGCGCGGTCTGCCTGAGCGTCGTAGTGGTTGTAGACGACGTCCTGAATGACAGCGATGCCGTGCCTGTGGCAGTTGCGCACGAAATGGCGGTACTTGTCGCGCCCGCCCGCGCTGGCCTCAATGCACATGTGGTGGGTGTCGCCATAGCCCCATGACGCATTGCCGTAAAACTCGGCCATGGGAAGCAGCTCCACGGCATTCACGCCGAGCGCGACGAGGTGTTCGAGAAACGTATCCGCATCGCTCAGGTCGCCCGGGATTTCGATTCCCTCCGCGTTGTGTTTTCCGAAGCCGAGCGACCCGACGTGCAATTCATAGATCACCAGGTCCTCCACTTGAGTGGGAGGCATCAGGTCAGAACGGAATTCCGATGCCCAGAATTCCCTGGCGGGAATCAGGTCTGGTCTCTCGCCGGGCGCGGTGGAGGCAAAATCGCGCCGAACCACATCAGGGTCTATGACCACGCTGCAGCTGACCGAGCCGTCCAGGGTATCGGCCGGTCCGGACCAAGGCTGGCCGCCCGGATTGTCTTTCCCCTTGCCGATCTGGCTGCGGGAAAAGATGTCGGTGCGGTACACGGGTTTGCCTTGTGCATTGGTGATCCAATACATGTACGGCAGGCTTTTGAAGGACTCAAAAGTTCCTTCGGGTCCTCCTTCCCAGATGGCGCCGGGCGAGCGGGTCAGTTCGACCACGGGCTTGGTCTTGTCAATCCCGCTGCCATCGTCGGCAATGTAGCCTGTGGCCGGGTTGCCGAAGACGACCCGGATGTCTTGCGCAAAAGGTGCCCAGACGCGGAAACGCAGACCCGGTGTGGCGCTGGCCGGAGAGAAATATTTGTTGGCTCCCAGGTGCCGCCCGTAAATCAGATAGTATCTTTCGACTTGAGGCGGGCCGTTACCCGCCAGCCGAAACTGGCGGTAGCGGCCGGCGGACCAGGCGTCGTGGACTTCGGTGGGTATCCCCCAGAAGTTTTCCCCCTGCGGCCCATCGAGTATCACGCCCCATTTGAATATCTTGTCTTGATCGGCGAGATCGAGGGTAACCGATGCCTTGAAGATTGGGCATCCGTCCGTTCCGGTGGCCTCGTCCATTCCCGACTCTCTCCAGACGTCCGAATACCGCCCATTCCCGTCCCAGCTGCCGCACAGGCGGGCGTTGCGAAAGATATTCCGGCTCACCCCGGTCAGGTAGTGGAACTCCACCGGCTGCTTCGACGGCATGATCATCTCCTTTCACCTCGACATCTTGGGCATGATGCTTGCCCGGCGTGCCCCGCGGGAATTCCGGCGATTAGACGTTCAGATGACAGCCGAAGGCAATCAGCGAAATCCGGTAATCGGATTACATGGAACCGGGGCAGGAAGCTGCAGCGGCCATAGTCCGTACGAACCCCACCCGAACCGTTCCCGGTTAGGCTAATATGAATGCGGGTTTGGGCTGCATTCACGCAAGGGGCACTGCCGATGGACCTTCAGGATCGCCTGTTTTGGAATGTACCGCTCGAAACGCTCCAGACTCAGCTGGAGTCGTCCCCGGCAGGGCTGGGTCAGCGCGAGGCGCGGAAGCGTGCCGCGCGCTACGGCCCCAACACGCTGCGGACCCGCGGCGAACGCGCGCTGATACTCCAGTACCTGAGCCATTTCAAGAATCCCCTGGTGATGATATTGCTTGCCGCCAGCGCGGCTTCTGCGCTGACGGGGGCGATGACCAGTTTCGTCATCATCTGGGCCATCGTGCTGATGAGCGTGACGCTGGATTTCATGCAGGAGTATCGGGCGGGCAGGGCGGCGGAGCGGCTGCAGAAGGCGGTGACGGTGCGGGCCACGGTGCTGCGCGATGGCCCGGCGCGCGAGATGGTGATAGCCGACCTGGTGCCGGGCGATGTGGTGCTGCTGTCGGCTGGCGACCTGATGCCCGCGGACTGCCGCCTGCTGGAGGCCAAGGACTTTTTCGTCAACCAGGCGCTGCTGACGGGCGAATCCTACCCGGTGGAAAAGCACGCCAGGGACCTGGCAGCCCCCGTGGAAAACCTGACCGACGCGGAGAACGCGGTGTTCATGGGCACTTCCGTCATCAGCGGCATGGCCCGGGCAATGGTGTGCCGCATCGGCACCGATACGGCGGTGGGCGACATTTCCGAGTCGCTGGCGAAAAAGCCGCCGCCCACGGCTTTTGAACTGGGCACGCATCGCTTCGGCATGCTGATCATGCGCCTGACGGTGCTGCTGGTGCTGTTCGTCTTCCTGATCAACACCTATTTCCACCGGCCTTTCCTCGAATCGTTTCTGTTCGCCATCGCGCTGGCGGTGGGGCTGACGCCGGAGCTGCTGCCCATGGTGGTGACGGTGACGCTGTCGCGCGGGGCTTTGCGCATGGCGCGGAAGCATGTGATCGTGAAGCAGCTCGTTGCCATCCACAACCTGGGCAGCATGGATGTGCTGTGCACCGACAAGACCGGCACGCTGACGGAGGCGCATATCCGTCTGGAGCGCCATCTGGACGCTGACGGGCGCGACAGCGAGCACGTGTTGGAACTGGCCTACCTCAACAGCTATTTCGAGACCGGCCTCAAGAGTCCGCTGGATGATGCCATCCTGGAACACCAGGAGATCGACGTGAAGGGCTGGCGCAAGATAGACGAGGTGCCGTTCGACTTCGAGCGGCGCCGCGTTTCCGTGCTGGCCGACGATGGCACAAAGCGCCTGCTGCTGGTGAAGGGTTCGCCGGAGGACATCCTCAGGCTTTCCACGCAATACGAGTCGGGTGCGGGGCAGGGCCTGCAGCCGCTGGACGAGGCGGCATTGCAGAAGATACACGCGCTGCACGACGGCCTGGGGCGCGAAGGCTTCAAGGTGCTGGGCATCGCCTGGCGGCAGGTGGCCGCCGATCATCCGCATGCCGTGGTGGATGACGAGACCGAGCTGATCTTCGCCGGGTTTGCCGCCTTTCTCGACCCGCCCAAGCCCAGCGCGGCGAAGGCGCTCAAGGCGCTGGCGGCGAGCGGGGTGAGCGTGAAGATAGTCACGGGTGATGGTGAGCTGGTGACGCGGCATGTGTGCGAGGAACTGAAGGTTCGGATAACCGGTGTGCTGAACGGGAACGACATCCAGGGCATGGACGATTCTGCGCTGGCGGTGCGGGTGCAGGAGGCCAATCTATTCTGCCGCGTCACCCCCGCGCAGAAGAACCGCATCATTCTGGCGCTGAAGCGCCACGGGCACACGGTAGGCTACCTCGGCGACGGCATCAATGATGCGCCGTCGCTGCACACCGCCGATGTCGGCATCTCGGTGGACAGCGCGGTGGACGTGGCAAAGGCGGCGGCGAGCATGATCCTGCTGCGCCAGGATTTGAGCGTGCTGCACGCGGGGGTGGTGGAGGGCCGACGCACTTTCGCCAACATCATGAAGTACATCATGATGGGCACCAGCTCCAATTTTGGCAATATGTTCAGCATGGCAGGGGCGACGCTGTTCCTTGCCTACCTGCCGATGCTGCCGACGCAGATTCTGCTCAACAACCTGCTGTACGATGTCTCGGAGCTGGCGATTCCCATGGACAACGTGGACAATGAATATCTCGCTCATCCCAAGCACTGGGACACGAACTTCATCCGCAACTTCATGTGGGTGGTGGGGCCGGTCAGCTCGGTATTCGACTTCCTCACCTTCTACATCATGCTCAAGGTGTTCGAAGCGGGGGAGAAGCTGTTCCACACCGGCTGGTTCATCGAGTCGCTCGCCACCCAGGTGCTCGTCATCTTCATCATCCGCACCCAGGGCAGCCCGTTCAGGAGCAGGCCCAGCAAGGTGCTGGCCGCCGCCTCGCTGTTTGTCGTGCTGGCCGCGGCAGTTCTGCCTTTCACGCCGCTGGCCGAGGTACTGGGATTCACCGCGCCGCCGCCGCTGTTCTATGCCATTCTGCTGGCGATGGTGCTGGGCTATCTGCTGGCGGTGGAGGGGGTGAAGCGCGTTTTCTACCGGCATTTCTCCGCTCGCTGAAGTCGCTGCGGCTCCTGCACCTTGATTTGGTAACATAGCCTACCCGCCATGGCCGCCCCTATGATTTCCGCCACCCATATCTCCATCTCCGCAATCGCACTCGATCTCGGTACCACCGCGGTCAAGGCCGGGCTGCTGGACGGGGAAGGCAATCTCGTTGCCACCGTTTCTCAACCGGCGCCGCCAGTTGCGGCAAACCAGGGGCGCTACGAAAGCGATGCACTGGCCTATGCGCTGGCTGCCGAGCAGGCGCTGGCCGAGTGCCTGGCCGAGGCGGGCAGTGTGCCGCCGCTGGGTTTGTGCAGCCAGCGTTCTTCCTTCCTGGTATGGGAACGCGCCAGCGGCCGCCCCGTGACCAGGCTCATTTCCTGGCAGGATACGCGCGGCGCCGCCAGTTGCGCTGCCCTGCGCGATCAGGAAGACGTGATTCGCGAGCTGACCGGCCTGCGTCTCACGCCGTATTATTTTGCGCCCAAGCTGCGCGTGGTGCTGCACGAGCAACCAGAACTGCGCGCGGGCCTGATGGGCGGCGAGCTGCTGGCCGGCACACTGGATACCTTCCTTATCTGGCGCTGGACCGGCGGCAGGCAGTTCGTCACCGATGCATCCATGGCTGCGCGCACCTTGCTCATGGCTTTCCGTTCGCAGCGCTGGTCGCCCACGCTGTGCGAGCTGTTCGGCGTTCCGCCAACGATGCTGCCCGCAATCAGACCATCGGCAGGACTGAATCTGCAACTGGAAAACGGCGTGATGCTGCAGGCCAGCATGGGTGATCAATCCGGCGCGCTCGTTGCCAGCATCGGGGCGGCGAGTTCGGATGTCCTGGTCAATCTCGGTACGGGCGGTTTTGCCCTGCGCTATCTGGGGGAAGGCGATGCGGTACAAGCCGGGTATTTGCGCACGCTGGTGTATCAGGACGGAAACCGGCGCGTACACGCCGCCATCGAGGGCACGCTGAACTCTCTGGCTGCCGCGCTTGCCCCGTACCCGGCGGGGGAGTGCAGCATCGGGGATTTCGCGCGGGATGACATATTTTGCCTGGCGGAGCCGAGCGGGCTGGGCGCGCCGTATTTCAGGGATGACCTGGGCATGCGCTTTTCCGCATCCGTTGCGCATTTGCCGCCGCAGCGCATCGCCTGCCTGCTGCTTGAAGGCATAGTGTTCCGCGTGGCGCGCATACTGGAAGATTTTCACCGCACTTCCGCCATCGGGCGCTTGTTTCTTTCGGGCGGCTTGTCGGAACTCGCTTGCCTGCAGCAGGGCATCGCCCTATGCGCGCCTTGCGAGGTTTTCCGCCTGAGGCAGAAGGATGCCAGCCTGCAGGGTGCGGGGTTGCTTGCGGCGGGGCTGGAGTCAGCGCATCGCGCGGCTGCAGAAAAGGTCATGCTCACGCGCCATGATGGGGCGCTGCACGAGAAATTCGGGCGCTGGAAGGCATGGTTCGATGGCCTGCTGCAGCCCGCGTAACCTGGGCTAGGCGTATGTCCCAGGGTAAAACCGGGGTTTCCATTACTTGACTTAATCTGTCAGATATGTATACTAAGCCCTGTAATTGGCGGAAGTATTCCCAGGCCAGTTTAAATCACACCTGATTCAGCCCGCCTTGGATTCCGCCAGTTATCGTTGAAGTCTCATTGCAGGAGGTAGCGATCATGGACATCCATTCCCCGTACAAGATGAAGGACATGCCGCCCGAAGACAAGGCGTTCTTTGTGGAACTGGCAGCAAGCGCAGCGATTGCAGCGGCCATCGTGATATTGGTCTAGCAGTTTGCATTTTTGATCAAGGGCGGCTTGCGACCGCCCTTTTTTTGCGTCCGCGTTTGCTGCGCCCCGGCGCGTTCGCCGCCGATGATGTTTTCTTCCTCCTCACTGACTTGAAGGTTATTGACCTTGCGGATAAACTGCGCGAGGGTTTACAGCCTGTCTTGCCGAATTCTTTTCCTGTAGGTTGCGTTGCGCCTTGGGAGCCGGCCGGCGGATTGTCTCCCGGCCTCGCAGTTTGAGCTTTTCAATGATTCAGCAAGGATACATGTAATGGACATGCAAGCCCACGAGCAGAACTCCAGCCCCACAATCAGCGAGCAACGTTTCACCTTTACCGGCACCGGGGCAGAGTATTTCCGCATCTGGATCGTCAACCTCATCCTGACCATACTGACGCTTGGAATCTTTTCGGCCTGGGCCAAGGTCAGGCGCCTGCAGTACTTCTACCGCAACACCCATATCGGTGATGCGAGTTTTGACTACCACGGTTCTCCCGTTGCGATCCTCAAGGGGCGCCTGATTGGTGTGGCGCTGTTCGGTCTGTACTCTGCCACCATCCAGTTTGTGCCCGTGGTGGGGGTACTGGTCCTGATTGGCATCTATTTGCTGATGCCGTTCTTTCTGGCCATGTCATTGCGCTTCCGCCTGTACAACACCAGTTTTCGCGGCCTGCGCTTCGGCTTCGCGGGCTCGGTGAAAGAAGCCTACCTGGTGTTTCTTGCGCTGCCCTTTGCCACCTTCTTTACCGGGTATCTGCTGGCGCCGTTCACTCATCATCGCATCAAGGCCTACCAGCATGGCAACACGCGCTTCGGCCAGACCAACTTCAGCTTTGACGCAAGCATAGGCGGTTTCTACCTGATATATTTGTTCGCCTTCCTCCAGTATATGGGGATTACCATGACGTTCGTGATCGCGGGCGTTGTGGGTGCTGTGCTGTTCAAGGACAACCTGTCCGACATGATGAACGAGAACCAAGCCATTTTGGCGGCGGTAATCGGCGTCTACGCGCTGATTATCGTTGCCATGCTGGTGGTCATCCCGTACTTTACCTCACGCATCGAGAACATCATCTGGAACGGAACCCGGATCGCCGGCAACAGCATCAAGAGCAAAGTGTCGGCCAGGAAGCTGGCGTGGATCATGATCAGCAACTTTTTCGCCACCGTCCTGACGCTCGGCCTGTTCAAACCGTTTGCCGCCATCAGGATGGCGAAGTACCGCACGGAGTGCATGACCCTGGTGAGTGCGGGCGAAATGCACGAGTTCATTGCCAGCGAGCAGCAGAAGGCTGGCGCCACAGGCATGGAAACGGCCGAGGTGTTCGACGTCGATCTCGGCTTCTGAAGCCCGGCGCGAATAAAACCGCATGGTGCATGCGCTCTATTTCGATGGCATCAGCGCCCGGCAGCTGGCGGTGACGCTGCACGCCGCTCCCGGCATGATCGAGGTGTGCGGGGAAGGGGTGCAGCGCGCGGAGCCGCTGTCGGCAGTGCGCATTTCTTCCAAGCTGGGAAGCTCTCCGCGGCTGATCTACTTTTCCGGCGGTGCGCACTGCCAGGTCGGCAATCATGCGGAATTCGAGGGACTGTTGCGCGATGCAGGGGTGGCTCCGCAGTCCCTGCTTGCGCGCCTGGAAAACAGCTGGCGTCACGCGGTGGCCGCTACGCTGCTGTTCGTCGTATTCCTCTTCGCCACTTTCACCTGGGGGCTGCCGTGGGCGGCACAGCTCGCGGCCGAAAAAGTACCTCCCAGGCTTACCGCCCAGCTGGATGCGCATTTCGTACAGTCACTCGACGACGGCATGACGCAAGCCAGCA
>Ga0316628_100003855_pt1 | contig 11641 bp, 8 predicted proteins | sample OWC_Aug_M2_C1_D5_FD_207648 | JGI IMG/M metagenome (GOLD analysis project Ga0316628, IMG submission 207648) | Wetland soil microbial communities from Old Woman Creek delta, Ohio, United States - OWC_Aug_M2_C1_D5_C | ecosystem: Environmental > Terrestrial > Soil > Wetlands | place: USA: Ohio... | reverse complement strand
TGCGCGTCGAGGAATCCCTCCTTCCTTGGGCGGAAACCCAGGAGAGATTCCTCGCTTCGTTCGGAATGACAATAAAAAGGCGCGGTTCCGAGCCCTGTAAGAGCGGCGCCGCACAGGCGAGTGCCGCGAGGACAACACAGCACATGTTGGAATTTCGCCGCATACCGATGTTGTTTAACCTCACACGCGCACGATCATGACTTCGGTGGATTTGATGAGCGCGGCGGCGGTCTGGCCTTTTGTCAGGCGCATTTCGCGCGCGGCGTCCGCGGTGATAATCGAGGAAATGCGCTGCCCCCCGATGGAGAGCTTCACCTGGGCCAGCAATCCGCTATAGCGCACTTCCAGGATGCGCCCGACCAGCTGGTTTCGTCCGCTGATGCGGCGAAATCCGCGACGCCCGGCAAAGACGTCCTTTTCCTCGGTGCGCGGCAGGTAGCGCTCGATTTCCGACGCGGGGATGCGGTGGTGCCCTCCGGCCGTTTGCACGCTGCGCAGCTTTTTCTTGTAAATCCACTGTTTGAGCGTGGGATAGCTGATGCCCAGGGCGCGCGCGGCCTCGCGCGGGTTGAGCAATTCCTCGGAACGCATGGGCGCCTCCAGAAAATACATTTATATGTGTTTAAATACGGTGTGTCAATACGGATTCATATGAATTTGTGTGCTAACAAAAAGAAAGAGGGATTCCTCGCTTCGCTCGGAATGACGCGTAAACGGGGGACTTCTATCCACTCCGTGTGAAGCCTGTCCTACTCCAGCCCAAAGGCCAGCAGCACGTTGCCGGGCATGCCGCCGTTGCGCGGGTATCCGGAATTGACGAACACCATGCCGCCGACAATTACGGGGCCCGCGCCGTCGATCGAACCGCCATGCGCCGGCACTCCGTTCACGGTGGAAAATTCCTTCGCGGTATCGAAATCCCAAACCATTTCGCCGTCCTCGGTGCTGAACGCGCGAATGTGTCCATCGAGCGAAGGGGAAAAGACCACGCCGGGAATCAACGCCAGCGCGGCCGACTGGCCGGGACTACAACCAGGCTTCGACGGATCGCATGGATGGCTCGGAGCGAACCACGCCTTTGCGCCGTCCTCGAGATGCAGCGCCGTCAGGCCGCCGCCCTTGGCGGGATCAAACGTCGCGCCGCCCACGGGACCGGCGGTATTCATGACGGCGGACACATCGGAAACGGCTGCGTACACTTTTTGTTCATCGCTGGCCATGCCCCACTGCACGCCGCCGTTAATTCCGCCGGTGCCGACGCGAGTCTGCCAGAGAAGTTTTCCCTTCGCATCCGGATCGAATGCGTGAACCACGCCGGATTTTTGTCCGGCCACAATAATTTCTTTTCCGTTCGGTGCGCGAACCAGCAAAGCCGACGATCCGAAATCATAATCCGGCCCGTTGGTGGAGGGGCAATTGACGCCCTTGGTGCGGCAGGCGGAGGTATAGGCATCGTTGGCCAACACTTGTTGCGTCCAAACGACGCGTCCTGTTTTCAGGCTGAGCGCCATCACGGCGTCGCTGGTTGCGGTCGGGGGAACTGAATAATTGTCGCCCGTGGTGATGTAGAGCAGTCCTCTTTTCGCGTCCACGGTCGGGGACGACCAGACGGGAGCGCCGGATGGTCCCCACTGAGGAACGCCCAAGCTGTTGACGCCGGTTTTTTTAGGCGCGTCCACCAGGTACGTTTTCCAGACCTGGGAGCCGTCGCGGACTCGAAGCGCCGTGACGCTTCCGCGAAACGTGCAGCACTCGTATTGCGGATCGACGGAACGTGTTTCCTCCCACGACGCTGCCGGAATAAACACGATATCGTTTAGCGCCACGGCCGAACCTGTCAGCCGCGCGGCTTCGTGTTCATCCAGCCGCTTTTTCCAAAGTACCTTGCCGGATTTGCCGTCGAGCGCGTAGACCCAGCCGATCAGATCGCTGAACACGAGCGAATAGGAGGAGCCGCGGCGAACCGGAAGAATCGCGGCGCGCACTGGGCCATTCGCTTGAAACGTCCAGTGCACGCAGCCGGTTTTCGCATCCAGCGCCTGGACAACGCCTCGGGCGCTGCCGACGAAAAGTGTTCCGTTCACGACAGTGGGCGCGGCGAACGCGGTGACGTCGCCGTCAAACCCGTAGGCCCATTTCAATTTGAGGTGGCGCACGTCGGCCATGCCGAGCCCGGCCTGCTCCGCGCTCTGGTAGCGCGTGTTGGAGGGAGCCGGGCTCCATCCCGGCCAGCTTGGCGCCGAAGCGGCGGAGAGGGGCTGCACGTCCGCCCCGCAAGGATTTTTCGGTGCCGCTGGAGCATCCTCTCCCGGAGTTCCCAGAAAATTGGCGACGGCCACGCGCTCCGTGCGCTTCATGGGATAAGCCACGGCCATCATCAAGCCGAAATCGAGTGTGCGGAGGATTCGCGCCGCGGACATGGTCTGCAGAACTTGCTTGGCCGGAGCGCGGGAAATGCCTTCGTCGTGGCACCTGGCGCAGCGCTTTTGATACACGTCCGCGCCTGCGACGGCCGTCGCGCTCTGCGCGAAAACGGGCGCTGCGGCAAACATCGCGAGCGCGAAAAGTAGAGTCCCCATCCATCTGGCGGCGCAAGTTGATGCGGTTTTCATATTATTTTCCTTCGATCGAATCCACTGGAGGAGAATCTTACGACATTTCGGCAGCCGATGAGGAGAGAACCATTTCAAATGGACGTGTCAGACCCCGGCGTTCGCTTACTTACGCCGTCATTCCGAGCGAAGCGAGGAATCCCTCTTTCTTTTTCGCCCGACCGTAAAAAACCAGGAGGGATTCCTCGCTTCGCTCGGAATGACGGCGCTCTTTTTTTGAGGAGTTGCGAAACGCGCGACGGATCCTGCGAAACCCGCTCTACTCAAACGTGCGCGGCGGCTTCCTGCTCGAAGGCGTGATACGAGGAACGCACCAGAGGGCCCGATTCGACATGCGCGAAACCCATTTGTTCGCCAAGCGTTTTGTATTCCGCGAATTCATCGGGGTGAACGAAGCGCACGACAGGAAGATGCTCGCGCGTGGGCTGCATGTACTGCCCCAGAGTTAAGATGCCCGTGCCTTGCGCGGCCAGATCTTGCATCGCCGCCAGCACTTCCTCGCGCGTTTCACCCAGGCCCAGCATCAGTCCGGTTTTCGTGGGCATCTCCGGCGCCAACAATTTCGCGCGGCGCAGAAGATCGAGCGACCTGGCGTAGACCGCGCCCTTGCGCACTTCGTGGTACAGCCGCGGAACGGTTTCCGTGTTGTGGTTTAAAACGTCCGGGCGCGCGGCGATCACCGTTTCGAGCGCCTGCCAGTCCCCGCGAAAATCGGGAATCAGCACTTCCACTTTGCAGGCGGGAATGCGCCGGCGAATTTCGGCGATGGTGCGGGCAAAAATAGCAGCGCCGCCGTCGGGCTGATCGTCGCGATTCACGGAAGTCACCACGGCATAACGCAGGCCCATGCGCTCGGCGGCTTCGGCCACGCGTTCCGGCTCGTGCTCATCCGGAGGCGCAGCGGGTTTTCCCGAGGGCACGGCGCAAAATCCGCAAGCTCGCGTGCAGATATTCCCCAGGATCATGAACGTGGCCGTGCGGTGCTCCCAGCACTCGCCCATGTTGGGGCAGCGCGCGCTCTCGCACACGGTATTCAGGCCGAGCGTGCGCATGATGCGCTTGAGTTCCTGGTAATTCGGCCCGTTGAAAAATTTAACGCGCAGCCAATCCGGGCGAGGGTGCACCAGCGGATCCAGCGAGGTTCCGGCGGCCGCGGCCGGGACGGAATTCGACACGATATGGAATGGGGATGCCATTCGGGAAGTCTAAGCAGCCCATTTTAAGCTTTGCGAGAGGAGGACACAAGTGGGGGCCTCAACGGGTGTCTTAACAGGTGTCTCAACGGGTGCTGTCCTAAATTTAGAAGACTCCGTCTTTCGGAGGTCCGAGCTTTAGCTCGGACGATTAGGGTCACTTCGATCGTGGGCTTTAGCCCCTGAAGCTTCAGGGGTTAAAACCCCTGATTGGGAAACGTTCTTCGTCGGGGCTGAAGCCCCGACCTCCTGGGATCCCTTCCAGGCCAAATTTAGGACAGTACCTCTAAACAACTGTTGACCGGATTTGATTCATGTCATGGCCCCCCCTGACGGCGAGCGCTATAAGAATAAGGGCCACCCAAGGCCGAACGCTGCAAATTGGTGCAATTTGGCCACGGGAAACGTATCGTTTTGTGTCTTTTTGACCACATGCCATTAACCAATCGTCTGCAAACTACTGATTTTATTAGCCTAATCTATTTATCGGAAGGCCCCGCGAATGCTATTATATGGTCTTTCCATGACCTATCAAACTACGATCGAAAGGCCCGTCGCCACCAAGGGAGTGGGTCTTCATACCGCGGTGAAGTCACAACTGCGGCTGGTGCCGGCGCCGGCTGACACGGGAATCGTCTTCCGGCGGGTGGACCTGGATAATTTTGAAATTGAAGCGCATGTGCGCAACGTCGCGCGCGTCAGCTACGCCACGAGCCTGATGAAGAAGGGTGTGCTGCTGTCCACGACCGAGCACCTGCTGGCGGCGCTGTATTCCTGCGGCGTGGACAATGTGTACGTCGAGCTAGACGCCCTCGAATTGCCCATCCTGGACGGATCCTCGCAGCCCTTCATCGAGATGCTCGGCCAGGCCGGGATTCGCAGGCTGCGCCGGCGTCGGCGCTACCTGAAGGTTGTAAGGCCTCTGGAATTTACCGATGGCGGGCGCCGCATCGGGATTTACCCGGCGAATGATTTTCAGGTTCGGTGTTATGTGGAATACGCGAATCCGGCGGTAGGGGCGCAGGAAGTGGAGATGCGCGTGGGGCGCGAATCGTTCAGCAAAATGCTGGCGCCGGCAAGGACCTTTGGTTTCGTGCAGGATTTCGATGGGTTGCGCCGCATGGGACTGATTCGCGGCGGCTCGCTCGACAATGCCATTGTCCTGAACGAACATGGCGTGATGAACGGCCCGCTGCGTTTCCCGGATGAATTCGGGAGGCACAAGGCGCTCGACCTGATCGGCGATCTGGCCCTGGTGGGACGTCCGCTCTTAGCGCGCGTCGAGGCCTACAAGGCCGGCCACGCGCTGCATACGCAGCTCGTGACGCGGCTTTTGGCCGATCCTACGCTGTGGACCGAGACGTACGACGAAGCCCCATCGGAGCCCGGGCGTCACGTTTCTCTAGAGGCCGCGGCCCAGGCTGGGGATTAGCCCTGCATTTCTCACCACAGGGATTAAATAAATGGCGTGGCATGGATTTTGGTAGCACAGGCTGAAGCCGGTGCTACTGGGGCCGCCTGTGCTTGTTGGATTAAGTGTTCCTTTCGCATCGCTTTCCCTTGCGCCGGATTGTCAAACCGGCGCGAACCACTGACAATATCGGCATGGCTAACCCCGACATCGCAATCGTAATCCTGGCAGCGGGCAAGGGCACGCGGCTGAAATCCGCGCTTGCAAAGGTGTTGCACCGAGTGGGGGGACGTCCGCTGGTCGAGCATGTGGTGCGCGCCTGCCAGCCGCTGAAGCCCCGGGAAATTATCGCAGTCGTGGGCCATCAGGCCGAAGACGTGACCTCGGCGGTCGCGCCGCTGGGCGTGAAGACGGCGCTGCAGCAGCCGCAGCGGGGCACCGGGCACGCCATGCAAGTCGCGCGGCGCGCGATTTCTTCGCGCGTGAAGTTCGCGATTTTGTTGCCGGGCGACGGGCCGCTGATTCGCACGGAAACGCTGGCCGCGCTGGCTCGCGCGCACCGGGAATCCGGCGCCGCCGCGACGATTCTTTCCGCTGAAATCGAAAATCCCGCGGGCTATGGCCGCATCGTGCGAAGCGACGGCGGCTCGGTCTCCGCCATCGTGGAAGATTCCGCGCTCTCCGAGGAACAGCGCGCGATTCGTGAAATCAATTCGAGCATTTATTGCTTTTCGCTCGATAAATTGTGGCCGTGCCTGGCTTCGCTCAAGCCGCAGAACGTGCACAAGGAACTCTATCTGACCGACGCCATCGCCGTTTTGCGGCAGAAGGGCGAAAACGTGCAAGCGGTCCTGGCCGCCGATCCGGATGAAGTTTTGGGCTGCAACACGCGCGCGGATCTCGCCGCGGTGGATGAGGTGTTTCGCCGCCGCAAGCGCGCCGCCGTGATGGACGCGGGCGTGACGCTGGAATTGCCGGGGACAATACTGATCGATCCGGACGTGGCCATCGGCGCGGACACACGCATCGAGCCCGGCGTGCAGCTTCTTGGCAAGACGCGCATCGGCGCCAATTGCACGGTGCGCGCCGGCAGCATCCTTTCCGATGCCGTGCTCGAAGATAATGTGCTGGTTAAACCCTACTCGATCGTCGCCGCGAGCCATCTCTCGCGCGGCGTGCAGGTCGGCCCGTTCGCGCATCTGCGCGATGGCGCGCGCCTGGAAGATAACGCGCGCGTGGGAAATTTCGTGGAAGTGAAGAAGAGCGTGCTCGGCGAGGGCGTGAAGTCCATGCACCTGACTTATCTGGGTGACGCGCACGTCGGCAGCGGCACCAATATCGGCGCCGGAACGATTACCTGCAATTACGACGGCGTGCACAAAAATCCCACCACAATCGGCAAACGCGTCTTTATCGGCAGCGACACCGCGCTGGTCGCGCCCGTGCGCGTCGGCGACGGCGCCTACGTGGGGGCCGGATCGGTGATCACCAAGAATGTGCCGCCGGATGCGCTGGGCGTGGCTCGCGGGCAGCAGGTCAACAAACTCGGATGGGCCGCGGCACGCCGCCGCGAAATGGCGGCAGCCGCAAAGCCCGCAAAGTCTGGAAGCCGCAGGAAATCGAAGCGCAAGAGCTCCCGCAAATCAAAAAAATAATTTAGCGTGACATTCCGAGGACAAATCCTTGGCCCGAGGAGTCTCTCTTTCTTTGCGCGCAGGGAAAACCCCGGAGAGATTCCTCGGTGTAACCCGCGCCTCGGAATGACAACATTTTTGGGTACGCAGCAGATTGAACATTCTCCGCCTTTAAAGCCCATCGCCGGCCCCAACAATTACCATTCCTCAATTGGGTATCACATCAGTACCCTGTGCCCAATTGAAACTGTTGCTCCCCGGCTCAACTGATGATATTGTCCGCCCACATTCCCAGGGAGGGACCGAACCATGTCTGTTTGGGTGAACTGGGGCCTCGTAGTCGGTGCAATTTCTTTCGTCATCGGTGATCTCGTTCTGGAAGTTTACGCCAGCGCAAATCTCGCGGTGCTTGGCATGATCATGCTGGGCGGCGGGATTCTGGGCTTGGGCCTGGACTCGGCCGCGGTTGGCCTGGGGTCGGCGTTCGTCATGGCCATGGTCTATCTGGCCATACATCGCCGTCCGGGGACCATGCTGCCGAAGCGCGTTTCCGGCCAGTAAATCCGCCCGGGAAGACGTCCGAAGCATGGATGGCCGAATTATTTTTAATTAAAAAATGACCGCTGTGGGTGCGCCAATTTGCCGGCGCTGGAATGAACGTGTGCCCTTTCCGTGGCGGGCGCCGATTTCCGGGAAATTTCCTGATCGTGCGCCGGCGAAATTGATCACCATGTATCATGGCGCCCGTGAAATGGCGCCTTGACAATATCTCGAGGACGGCCGAGGATTTCGTAAATGAACAATGTGGGCCGCCTGAGTCTGGCTATCGCCATGCTGGTTGTTTTGGTCTTTGTGGGGACCGCCGGGTTTCATTTCATCGAAGGCTGGACGTGGTTCGACGGCTTTTACATGACGCTGACCACGATGTCCACCGTGGGATACGGCGAAATTCATCCGCTGTCGCACGTCGGGCGAATCTTCAATTCCTTCCTGATTGTGAGTTCCGTGATCGGGGCGGGCTTTACAATTGCTACATTCTCTCAGGCATTGATAGAATTCGAGTTCAGAAAGGTTTTCGGCAAACGCCGCATGGAACGCGAACTCGCGAAACTTTCAGGCCATTACATTATTTGCGGAGCGGGACGCGTGGGGCGGACGGTGGCCCGCGAAATCCGCGACCACGGACAGAGTTGCGTCATCATCGAAAAAGATCCCGTCCGCGCCCGCTGGGCCGAAGACGAAAAAATTCCGGTGATCGTCGGAAACGCCTCCAGCGAAGAGGTCCTCTCGAAGGCCAGGATTGACCGGGCCAGCGGCTTCGTTGCCGCCGTCAATTCCGACGCCGAAAATCTGTACATTATTCTGACGGCTCGCGGTTTCCGGTCGGACCTGCAGATCATTGCCCGGGCCAGCGAGGAAGAGGCCACGCCGAAGCTTTTGCGGGCCGGCGCCACGCAGGTGATTTCGCCTTATTTCTTCGTGGGCCGCCGCATCGCGGCGCTGTTCCTTCGCCCCAATGTTCTCGATTTCATCGACACCGCTTTTGGATCGGAACAGCTGGACATCGAAATCGGGGAAGTGAAGATTCCCGAGGGATCCGTGTTGGTCGGCAAGAATCTGGCCGATTCGATGATCCGCCAGCAGGCCGACGTGATCGTGCTGGCGGTAAAAAATGCGGAAGGCAAGCTGGCCTTTAATCCCGCGGCGGAATCTGTGATTCGCGCGGGCGACTGCCTGATCGTAATCGGCGGGGATGAGCGGCTGAAAAAGCTCGAGTCGCTGGCGAATGCCCGCGCCGCAGTGTCCTAGGCAACCTGCTGTCTTGTACCCGGACGGAACGCCGGCATCCGAAATAAGCCTCGATCCCATCGAGGTGCTGTCCGAATTTGGCTGTTTTTGTCCTTTGGAGGTCCGAGCTTCAGCTCGGACATTCAAGCTACGTTTGCTCGTGGGCTTTGGCCCCTGAGGCTTCAGGGGTTAAAACCCCTCATCGGACGATGTTTTTCGTCGGGGCTGAAGCCCCGACCTCCTGAAATCCAATTACTCCAATTTAGGGCAGTGCCCCCATGGACGCGGCGGCGAATATCGCCCTGCGCTGTGATAAAATACAAAAGAGGAGAGATTCCGCGAAATGAAATTTGGGGTGGTCGTGTTTCCGGGCTCGAATTGCGACCACGACGCATTCCACGCGCTCGGTGGCGTCCTCCATCAGCCGGTTGAATTCCTGTGGCATCAATCCGAACAAGTGCAAGGCTTTGACGCGATCGTGCTGCCCGGCGGATTTTCCTACGGCGATTATTTGCGCACGGGAGCGATTGCGCGATTTTCTCCGGTGATGCGCGCCGTTGAAAAATTCGCTCTCGGCGGCGGCCTGGTCCTGGGAATTTGCAACGGATTTCAAATTCTGTGTGAGGCGGGGCTTCTGCCGGGCGTGCTGCAGCGCAATGCCGGGATGCGTTTTGTTTGCAAGCAAGTGCACATCCGCGTGGAAACCACGGACACGCCGTTTACCGCCGCGGCCAAGCCCGGCCAGGTGCTGCGAATTCCCATTGCGCACGGCGACGGAAATTATTTTTGCGATGAAGCGACACTGGCCGAGCTGGAACGCAACCGGCAGATCGTGTTCCGCTACACGACCGCCGGCGGGCGCGAGGATGCGTCGGCGAATCCGAACGGTTCGCTGGCAAACATCGCGGGAATCTGCAATCGCGAGCGCAACGTCGTGGGCCTGATGCCGCACCCGGAGCGCGCCGTGGAAGCGGCGCTCGGCTCGGACGACGGCCTGGTGATTTTCCGCTCGCTGATCGAATCGCTCGCGCGGCGGGCCGGCGTTTCGGCGTAGCGAGATCGTGCTTGAGCAATGACAGTTTATGGAAAATGAAGACTTGCTTGTCATTCCGAACGAAGTGAGGAATCTCTCCGGGGTTAAAATCCAAGAGAGATTCCTTGGCACGCAGCGTGCCTCGGAATGACAAATTTTTAATTTTCTGCAAGCCATAAGCACATAGGGATATCGGATCCGCGGCTTCACACGAAAACATGCTGGACACAGAAATCAAAGTCACACCGGAACTCGCGGCCGAGCACGGCCTTACCGCCGAGGAATACGCGCGCATCCGGAAAATTCTAGGCCGCGATCCGAATTTCACCGAACTCGGCATTTTCAGCGTCATGTGGAGCGAGCACTGCTCCTACAAATCCAGCAAAGTGCATCTGCGTCGTCTGCCGACGCGCGGGCCGCAGGTGCTGCAAGGGCCCGGCGAAAACGCGGGCGTCGTGGATATCGGCGACGGCCTCACCGCCGCGTTCAAGATGGAGTCGCACAATCATCCAAGCTACGTCGAGCCGTTCCAGGGCGCGGCCACCGGCGTGGGCGGCATCCTGCGCGATATTTTCACGATGGGCGCGCGGCCGATTGCGGTGCTCGATTCGCTGCGCTTCGGTCCGATCGGTTCAGTCGCGCCAGGGGCTAAAGCCCCGGTTGGAAGCCCTCATTTGGCCGGGCTGAAGCCCGGCCCTACAAATCATACTGCTTCCTCAAGTCCTGCTAGTGCGCTGGGAAATTCCGCTTCGGCAAGTTTTGTAGGGACGGGCTTTGGCCCGTCCGTTCAAGCCGCCGCAGCAAGGGCTTTAGTCCCTGGCGCAATCGACGAAGAAACCCTCGCGCGCAATAAGCGCATCCTCGATGGCGTGGTGCGCGGCATCGCGCATTACGGAAATTGTTTTGGCGTGCCAACGGTTGGCGGCGAAGTGCAATTCGAGCCGGGCTATTCCGCGAATCCCCTGGTCAACGTGCTGGCGCTCGGCATCGCGAAAAAAGAAGACCTGTTTTTCGCGAAGGCGCGCGGCGCGGGCAATCCCGTAATTTATGTGGGCGCAAAAACGGGGCGCGACGGCATTCATGGCGCATCGCTGTTGGCCTCTGCGGAATTCACCGAAGAATCGCAGCAGAAGCGGCCCAACGTGCAAGTTGGCGACCCGTTCATGGAAAAGCTGCTGCTCGAAGCCTGCCTGGAGGCGATGCAGACCGGAGCGGTGGTCGCGATTCAGGACATGGGCGCGGCGGGGCTGACCAGCACTTCGTGCGAGATGGCCTCGCGCGGCGGCCTGGGGATCGAAATTGAATTGGCGCGCGTGCCGCAGCGCGAGCCGGGGATGACTCCCTACGAAATGATGCTGAGCGAATCGCAGGAGCGCATGTTGCTGGTGGCCCAGCGCGGACGCGAGCAGGAAGTGCTTGGCGTATTTGCGAAGTGGGGCCTCGACGCCGTGGAAATCGGGCGCGTCACTGAAGATGGAATTGTGCGCGTGCTGCATCACGGAAAAATCGCGGCGGAAATTCCCGCGCATCCCCTGGCTGAAGAAGGACCTGTCTACAAACGTCCTCTGGCCGAGCCTGCGCCGATTGAAAACGAGCGCCTCGCGGAATTCGGCGCGGCGGGCGCGAACCTCACCGAAAATTTCCGGAAATTGCTGGCGGCTCCCGCGATTGCGTCGAAACACTGGATCTGGGAACAGTACGACTACATGGTGCGCACGAACACGCTCGAAGGCCCGGGTGCAGGCGACGCGGCGGTGGTGCGCGTGAAGGGCACGAAGCGCGCGCTGGCGCTGGCGAGCGACGGCAACGGCAGGTGGTGCCGCCTCGATCCCTTCGTGGGCGCGCAACTCGCGGTGGCCGAGGCCGCGCGCAATGTGGCGTGCTCGGGCGCGAAACCCTGGGCGGCGACCAATTGCTTGAATTTCGGCAGCCCGGAAAAACCGGAAGTGATGTGGCAGTTCAGCCGCGCG
>Ga0316628_100003854_pt1 | contig 11642 bp, 10 predicted proteins | sample OWC_Aug_M2_C1_D5_FD_207648 | JGI IMG/M metagenome (GOLD analysis project Ga0316628, IMG submission 207648) | Wetland soil microbial communities from Old Woman Creek delta, Ohio, United States - OWC_Aug_M2_C1_D5_C | ecosystem: Environmental > Terrestrial > Soil > Wetlands | place: USA: Ohio... | reverse complement strand
TCCCGAGCAGCCTCGCGTGCTTTCCGACCAGATACCGCGCCCGCGGCCGTCGCGCCGTCAGCGCGTGGCAAACGGCGCGCGCGACGACCTCCGGCGGGCTGCCGTTCGACTCGAGCTCGTAGGACCGCCGCGAGAATTCCCGATACATCGGACCGTAGCGCCGGGCGTCCTCCGGCGGGAAGGACGCGATCGCGCCTTCGACGTCGCCGAACATCTTTTCGACTGCCGGTGTCGAGATCGCGCCCGGCTCGACCAGACACACGCGGATGCCGAAGGGATGGAGCTCCAGCCGCAGCGCGTCGGACAGCGAGCCGAAGGCGCTCTTCGCGCCGCAAAGGACGCCGCCGAAGGGCATCGTGATGTGGCCGCCGACCGACCCCATGTTCACGATGCGCCCGCGGCCACGGCGGATGAGCGGCAGGAACGCCTGGATGACGGCAATCTGCCCGAAGACGTCCACCTCGAACGAGCGCTTCAGCGCGTCCATGGGAACCGCTTCGACGGGAGCGGCGATCCCGATGCCGGCGTTGTTGACGAGCCCGTCGAGCCGGCCGACCGACTCCCGGACTCTTCTTTCCGCGGCGGCAATCGAGTCGGCGCTCGTCACGTCGAGCTCGATCGGAACAAGATCCGCGCCGGCGGCCGCCCGGAGTGAGTCGGCGTCCTGCTTCTTGCGGACGCCCGCAAAGACCCGAAAGCCGTTCTTCACCAGATAGAGCGACGTGGCGCGGCCGATGCCGCTCGATGCGCCCGTCACGACGGCGGTCCTGCGGGCCGCCACGGCCGCCGGACTCTTGAGTTCCGGCTGTCCGCCGCCGCGGTCGCGTTCGGGAGGAAGAGCGGTGGGGACGGTCGTCTTCGACAAGGATGTACTGCTCATTCGATTCTCCTGCTTTGGAATTTCCTCCATCGGAGCGGGTTGGACGACGGCTGGCTCGGCGGGGCTCGGGACCGGCGGGCGTGAGTGAAATCCGAAGATGGGGAAGGTGTCGTTTCTTGCCTCCAGCCGCGAAGGGGGCCCGCGGATCGGCCTCTCTCACTCGTGGAAGTCCGCGCGGCGTGTCTCGAATTCCCGGATGCAAGAACGCTGCCGAAATGACTGTCGGAAAAGGTGCTATGGATTCCCCGACAAACGCGCATGTCGTCCTTCTGGGACTCTGCCGAAAATGTCGCGCGCTTCGCGGCGCGCGAGCCGGATGTGCGCCTGACGGAGCTCGTCCGCGAGTACGCCGATCCGGCGGCGACACGCGTGCTGGATCTGGGCTGCGCCGGCGGCCGCAACGCCGTCTTTCTCGCCGAGAAGGGATTCGACGTCGAGGCGCTGGACTCCTCCCCCGCCATGGCCGCGAAGACGCGGGAGCGCGTCGCGGCGATCCGCGGAGCCGCAGAGGCCGCTGCCCGCGTTCGCGTGGGCCGTATGGACGATCTCTCGTTCGCTGCCGACGGCCGCTTCGATCTCGTCGTCGCCCTGGGCCTCTATCACTGCGCGCAGAGCCGCGCCGAATGGGACCGCGCGCTCTCGGAGACGGCGCGGGTGCTCAAGCCCGGCGGGAAGCTCCTCGTTTCGGTCTTCACCCCGGAGACGGACCTGACCGGGCGCGGGACGCACCCCGTCCCCGGCGAGCCCGACCTCTACGAGGGCTTCGACAGCGGGCGACACTTCCTGGTGGACGCGGCAAGGCTCGACCGCGAGCTCGCGCACTTCGGGCTGCAACCCCTCGAGCCAACACGCACCGCGCGCCCCAAGACCGAAGTCGGCCGCCGCGTCTCGGCCAACGGGCTCTACCGCAAGACGGCCTAGCCGCTCGGGAACCGGGGGACCCGCGGGATTCGCAGACCTCGGGCGCCCCGATCTGCTCCGCTAGCCGCCCAGGGCTCTGCCGGCCCACAGCGCGCGCAGCGCAGAAAGCGCCTTCTTCTGGCGGCGGTCGAAGGTGACGATGCCGAACGGTCCAAAGTCGGTCGGGAACTCGTTCTTGAACCCGTTGCGGTGGCGGTAGTCGGCCCAACACCAGACGACGCCCCCGGAGACCTCCGGCACTCCTTCGACGGCGCGCCAGACCGCCGACAGGTAGGCGGCCTGGTAGTCCTCGCTGAAGCGAACGTCACCTCCGGAGCCGGGGATGCCGAGCGTCCCGAACTCCGAGACCAGGATCGGCTTGTCTGGAAAGAGCCGCGCCGCCTCCCGCAGCGCCGCGCGCGTCGGCTTGTATACGCGCTCTTCGATCTCGCCGAGGTTTCGCGCCACGGGCCCGGCCCACATGCCGAAGTAGAGGTTGGCCGCCACGAGGTCGGCGAGGGCGAAGGCGCGGTTCTTCTCCAGGTTCCGGTCCACCACGTACGTCGCGAGCCGCGTCGGATCGAGCGCCTTCGCGCGCCGCAGCAGCCGCTCCATCGAGCGGATGCCGAGCTCGTCCCCCGTCTCGCATTCGTTGGCCATGCTCCACACGATGAGCGACGGGTGGTTGCCATCGCGCCGGACCATCTGCTCGAGCGCGTTCTCGGCCACGTCGATGATGCGGTCGTTGCGAAACTGCGGCGGCACGGGTGGCCGAAAGGAGGCGCGCCACCAGTTCAAAGGCACTTCCTCCATGCACAGCAGGCCGATCTCATCCGCGATCGCGAGGTGCGCCGGGGCCTGCGGGTAGTGCGTCCGGACGAGGTTCGCTCCCGTCGCCTTCACCGCCTCGAGGTCGGCGCGGATCGCCGCCTCATCGGCCACGGGGCCGCGGCCGGGAAATTCGTCGTAGCGGTTCACGCCGCGGACCTTGAGCGGCCGCCCGTTGAGCAGGACTTGCCGGCCCCTCGCCTCGATCGACCGCACGCCGAAGCGGTCCGTGACAGAATCGATCTCGCCTCTCGCGTCGAAGAGCCGCACGCGCGCGTCATAGAGCGCGGGAGACCCGGGGCTCCACAGGCGGGCCCGAGGCAGAACGAGCTCGAGAGAAACGGTCGCCGTCGTCTTTGGGCCCACCCGGGCTTCGGCCTCTACCGAGCGGCCGTCCGCCTCCAACCGGGCGCGCCCGGCGAAGACCGCACCCGAGGCGTTCTCGACCTCGACGGAGACCGCCACATGCCCGTCCCCTCCTCGCGGCGCCGCATGGATCGACACGTGCGCGAGGTGCGCGGGCGCCGTGGTCAGCACCTCGACCGGCTCGAGCAGGCCGCCGTATTGGACCCACTCGACGACCGTCGCCCCGGGCAGCCAGTCGTAGCGCGTGCCGTTCTCCACGCGCACGACGATCCAGGCGGGCCCCCCGGGCTTGACCCAAGGCGTTGCGGCGACCTCGAACGGTAGGTAGCCCGTCAGATTTTCGCCCGCCTTCTGCCCGTCGATCCATACGGTCGCGCGGTAGTTGGCGCGGTTGAACCGCAGGCGCTGCCACGCGCCGGCGACGATGCGATCGGCGGGGAGCGCGAGCGCGTACCAGCCCACGCCCTCGTAGCCGTCCATCACGGGGTCGTAGAAGTCCCAGGCCATCGGCACGGTCACCCGCCGCCAGCCGCTGCGGTCGAGGTCGGGCCTCCACCAGCCCTGCGCGTCGCCGACCCCGAGCGGGTCGGGCTGAAAGAGCCAGCCCTCGGACAGGATCAGGGAGCGCGGCGGCGCGGTTCGGGCGGGCGCGGCGGGGACGGCGGCGGAGGCGAGAACGGCCGCCAGTGCAAGGCTGAACCGCACATCGAACGACGCCACGGCTCGGCGATTATGCCGTGGGAAGCTCAGGACGCCGCATCCTTCGCTCGGACGCTTGGAGCGGGAATTTCGAAGGACCGCGCCGAATTTGTGCCAGGCGGGCGGCGGGAGGGCCGGCCGGGCGCCACCGAGAAGGCGCCCTGACCCGTCCCGGCCACCCCCGCGACCGGGTTGCCTGGCGCCGCGCTTGAAATACAACGGGGCAAGCAGTCTTGAGGCCCCCCGTTCGACCTTGACCTTCAATCGAAGGAGGCCTCATGTGAAAATCAACCCCGGGAAGGTCTTCGACCTGACCCTCCCACTCGACCGGGTAGCCGAGGGCTATCGCGCGATGGACGGGCGCCGCGCAATCAAGGCGCTACTGCGCCCGTGAGGAACCGTGCGCAGCGCGGCCGGAATGAATCGCTAGGACTAGCCATAATGAGCAAGTGGTCGAAAGACGAACTACGTAAGATCGCTGAGGCCGATGACCTGCACATCTCACCGCTCCGCGAGGACGGTGTGACGTGCGGCACTCCGACGTGGATTTTGCCCGTCGCGGTTGACGAGGTCCGCTGCGTGCGCGCGCAACGGGCAGAACTCTCGTTGGTATCAGGCTGCGGTGCGGCAGAAGGCCGGAAGGATCACTGCGGCGGGGATGACGAAGGAATTCACCGTCGAGCTGGTTGAAGGGCCGATCAACAAACTCATCGACGACGCCTACCGGGCGAAGTACGGCAGCAGCCGCTATCTCAGCCCAATGATCGGGGCACACGCCTGCACCGCGACCATCAAGGTCATGCCTCGCGGAGGTGAGGCGTAATGATCGAGCGCGTCCGGCAAGCACGACGCTAACATCCAACGCTCACTTCCATCGATTCGGCCGCCGAGCGATCGACGTTACCCCTAGGGTCTCAGCGACTTCGCGCACCTGGACGAATCTCCGTTCGAGCATCCGGTCGCCGCATCGAACGGTAGAGACCAAGGGCGACGGCGCGCCCGAACCAATCCAAACGAACGGGATCAGGATCGCGCTTGAACGCTCGATCAAGCGGAGAGCGGCCTGGGTGAGGCAGAGGCCGAGCAACGCGGCGGCTCCGGGCGTTGTGATAACGTGCGTATAGTCAGCCGCCAAAGTACCAGAGTTGCCAATCGGTCGGTGACGGCCGACGACCGGGCCAGCCTCCGCCGGAGGCTCAAGCCTCTTAGAGGCCGCAACCCGTCTCTGAGTCCTCCTCCGGGGTTCCGAGCAGCCCGGCAGAAAAAGGCAGAAGCGGCGCAATCAGACGCCGGTTTGAGTCAGGGTCTTTCCAAAGAAGGAGGAGTGTCATGACACAGCAGTCGGTGGTCGATATTGCGAAGGCCCAGGTCATCGCGTACAACGAGAAGAACTGGGACAAGGTGAAGGCGGGAGTCGCGCCGGGGTTAGTTTACGACGAGGTCGGGACCGAGCGGAAGGTTGAAGGGGTAGACAACGTCCTCGCCATCTGGAAAGGGTGGGCCACGGCGATGCCGGATTCCAAGGCCACCTTCCATTCGGAGATAGTGAGCGGTAACACCGTCGTGCTCGAATTGACGTGGCACGGCACCCATAAGGGACCGCTCAAGATGCCCAGCGGAGATATCCCCGCGACCGGCAAGAACATGGACCTCCGCGCCGTTCAGGTCATCGAGGTCGCGAACGACAAAGTCAAGTCGGTGCGCCAATACTTCGACGTGGGAAGTCTCCTGCGACAGTTGGGCGTCGGACACTGATCTCTCGAGAGCGGTAGCTCTCGCCATCAGGCGAGAGCTGCTGCGCTCATGGCCAGGTGTTGGAGATCGAAAGAGTCGAGGGCCCCAATCCAGGCCACAGAGCTCATGGCTCCCCTAGCGGTTCCCCTGTTGAGACCCTTTCCACGGACGGTTGAGAGAGAGGAGAGGTCCCGTCGCCACCTGACGGAGAGAGCACACTCACCGGCATCTCTTCCCACCGGCGAGGAGCTTCTGAAACTCGTCGCGCCAGACCGTCCTCGGGTCAAGACGGCACCCGGGCCGTCCGAGAAAACAGCGTGGTATGAGAGCTAATCTTGGGGGGAGAAACGGGGGTAGAAGACTCAGCCGTCTTGCGGATCTGAGCAATTTCGTCGGCTTGTCAGCGTCCGCGGTCGAATTGTCAGCGAACCGCTTGCGCGGATACTCAGTCGCCTTCGCCATGTCCTCTCGATTGTCTTCCCGCGCCGTCACGCCGTAGCGCCCGCAACGCGGTTATTTCGGGTCGTAGAATTCGCAGAAGACGGAGGAGGATTCCCGATGAACAGGGATCCTGACACCGAGGCGTTCTTGGTAGCGACGTGCCCGGAGGGGGCTCCGCATCCTTTGAGAGTGCCGCGAAACATGAAAGCCCATGAACGATTGCTCTGCTCCTGCGGGCGCTCCTACTCGTTCAGCGAAGCCCAATGGCTCGTAAAGGATCGTGACGCGATCAAGAAAGAGCCTCCCCGGAGGAAGTAGGACCCTGTCTCCCCCGGCTTTCCGGCCCTGATCACCCGCCGGGGGTCAGACCGGGGGTCGGCTTGTCGTCTCGGTCAATGACGGTTGCCGTGATCTGATTCAAACTGATCGCCTGGCAAGCAGAGCGGGCCGATAGCGTCTCAATCGGAGGCTTCTATGCGTACGGGATCCATTCTCGTCGGCTCTGTCCTTCTCGGTCTAGCCTCGTCGTCCTACGCCCAGATCGACCCGTCTCAGTGGTTCAAGTCCGGATCCGACAAGAAGCTGAGCAACGGAGACATCGTCGCAGGCCTCAAGGAAGCCCTGGAGGTCGGACCACGAACACGGTCGATCTGACCGGAAAGGTCGATGGTTACTTTGGCAACGAGGCCATCAAGATTCTCCTGCCCAAGCAGCTCCAGTCGGTGGAGCAGGGGCTTCGCCTGTTTGGCCAGGGGAGAAAGTGGACGAGTTCGTCCTCAACATGAACCGGGCCGCCGAGAAGGCTGCGCCCGGAGCCAAAGACATCTTCTGGGGCGCGATCAAGGGCATGAGCTTCGAGGATGCCCGCAAGATCCTGACCGGCGGGGACACGGCGGCGACCGAGTACTTTCGCTTGAAGACCACCGACACGCTGACGGTCGCCCTCCGGCCGGTCGTCACGGACTCGATGAAGGATGTCGGCGTGGTTCAGCAGTACAAGCAACTTCAGAGTTCGTACCAGTCGGTCCCATTCGCCTCCAGCCTGCCTTCCTTGGACATCGAGTCCTACGTCCGTCGCCAAGGCTCTCGACGGCCTGTTTCTCGTCCTCGGCGAGCAGGAGTGAAAGATCCGCACGAATCCGGCCGCACAGGTGACGGACCTACTCAAAAAGGTCTTCGGGAAGTACGGGGCGGCGCGACCCGGGAGCGCGCTCAACGCCGGAGGCACCATGACTCACGCGGAGTTTGTAGAGGGATACCGATCAGGCCAGCTGGAAGCTCGCGTGGACAAAGTGCTGGGTAGGGAGCTCGTGAAGACGAAGCTCGTCGGACCGGGGTATCGCGCGGTTCATCGGTTCTGGGCGTGGCTCTGGCTTCTGAGCACTCCCTTCGCAATTGCTTGCCTCGTCTGGGGTAAGTGGTGGATCGCTCTGATTGTCCTGGTGGCGGGCTTCCTGCTTCCTCTCGCGATCAAGCAGTCGACAAACGCGTTCGTCCTCGCGCGGGCGCTCGACGACGAACAATTCTTTAAGGCTGCAACCGAGGCGAAGGCGTTGCTCATCTCGGCGCGAGCCTGACATGTGCGTGCGAAAGATCCGAGGTCGAGGGTTGGTGGAATGAAGCCGCGCCTGATGATCGGCCGTTCACGCAGTCGGGGGGCCCTCCTCGTCGTTGCCGCCGTCCTCGCCGTGTGGGCCGTGGCCGGGTTCTTGGTCCTCCCGCACTTCCTTCGCCAGGTCGTCGAACGGAAGATCGCGGAACGGCTCCACCGTCCTGCGACGCTCCGCCGACTCTCGCTGAATCCGTTCGCGCTGTCTGTCACGATCGAAGGTCTCGACGTGAAGAACAAAGGAGGGGCCGGCCCCTTCTTCTCGATCGATCGCCTCTACGCGAACTTCGAAGCGGCCTCGATCTTCCGGGGCGGGCCCGTGATCCGCGCGCTCACGCTGACGAAGCCGTCCCTCACGATCGTGCGAAACGAGGAGAGAACGTACAGCTTCCAGGACCTTCTCGACGAAGCTTCGAAACCGAATCCCGCGCAGAGGCCGGAGAAAGAAGAGGCGCCTCCGCGCTTCTCGGTGAACAACATCCGCGTCGAAGGCGGAAGCGTGGACTTCGACGACCGCGCGGAGCGGACAAAGCACACGGTCAGGGACCTGAAGATCGGCATCCCGTTCCTTTCGAACATCCCCTCGAAGGTCGAGATTACGACCCAGCCGGTCTTTGAAGCCAAAGTGAATGGCACGCCCTTCTCGCTGCGCGGAAGGACCAAGCCGTTCAGCGAGACGCGCGAGACGGCCGTGGACATCAATCTCTCGGACATGGACCTTCCGCATTACTTCGCATATGCGCCGCACACGATCCCGTGGAAGCTCGCCTCCGGCCGGCTGGACGCGAGGATCCGGGTTGTCTTCACGCAGCCCTCGCGGGGCAATCCTGCTCTCGTCCTTTCGGGCACGGCCGCCCTGCGGAACTTCGCCGCGAAAAGCGGCGACAGTCCGCTGCTCGCCTGGGACCGATTCGAGGCCGCCGTCGACTCCTTCGACGTTTTCAAACGCAAGGCCAGGATCAGGAGCCTAAAGGCGGTCGGACCCGAGGTCTGGATTCGGCGCGAGTCGAAGGGCGAGCACCGGATCGCGGCAGCCTTCATCGCCCCGGCCGCCGGTGGCGCGAAGAAAGCAGGCGCGCAACCCGCGACGGGTCCCTCGGCCGGGCCTTCGCTCCTCGTCGAGATCGCGGACATGGGAGTCGCTCGAGGCAAGATCCACTACGACGACGTCGCCTTCGCCCGACCGTTCCATGCTCTCTTCGAAGATGTCGAGGTTTCTGTCAAGGGTTTCTCGACGGCTCCCGGCACCGCGGCCTCAGTCGAGGCGTCGGCGAAATCCGACGCCGGCGAGACGCTGAAGAATAGCGGCACGGTTTCGACGGAGCCGTTCGTTCTCGAAGGCATGATCGAGATCGCCGGCCTTCCCCTGAAGCGCTATGCCCCGTTCTACGAAGACCTCGTGACCTTCGACGTCGACGACGGCATCCTGGATCTGGGGACGAGGTACCGCTTCTCCACGGGGACGGACGCCAATACGACCCTGTCGGCGCTCTCGGCCACCCTCCGGTCTCCTCGGCTGAGGAGGAGAGACGCGAGGGAGCCTTTCTTCAAGGCGCCATTCGTGAAGATGACGGGGACTTCCCTGGACCTCGGAAAGCACGACATCGCGCTCGGAGAGATCTCGAGCGACGGAGGTCTCCTCGCGGTCGCGAGGGGAAAGGATGGCAACGCCGACCTCACCGACCTGATGGCTCGCCCGTCGTCCGATGCCCGTCCGGAGCCTCCGTCGGCGCCGTGGAAAGTTGCCCTTGGAAGGCTCGCGCTCGACGGGTACACCGTCCGCATCGAAGATCAAGCGACCGGCCGACCGGCCCGCTACGCGCTGACGAAGACAAACCTCTCCCTCGAGGACTTCTCGACGGCACGCGACGCGAAGGGGACGCTGTCGGTCCGGTTCGGCGTAAACGGCCGAGGAATTGCTTCGGCGAGGGGCCCCGTTGGAATCCACCCGACCTACGCCGAGCTCGACGCCGACGTGAAGAGTCTCGACCTGGTTCCCCTCGAGCCCTACGTTCTGTCGAACTTCAAGCTATCGCTCGCCCGGGCAACACTTTCCGCGCGAGGCGTTCTCTCGCTCCGCGAGGGAGCGGCGGGCAAGGCGAACGTCGGCTTCTCGGGAAGGGCGGCCGTCCAGAATCTGCTGGCTCTGGACGAGTCCACAAGGCTCGACTTCTTCAAGTGGGATGCCTTCTCTCTCCAGGGGATGAAGGCGGGCTACAACCCGACCTTTCTCCAGGTGGCGAAGCTCGCCATCACGGGCTTGGCGTGCGACATCGTGATCGAGGCGGACGGCACGGTGAATCTCCGCAGGGTAGTCGGCAAGCCCGCGCCTCCCGAGGGGGAAGAGGAGGAGGCGACCGAGCAGACGGCGGGAGCGGGAGCTCCACGGTCGACCTCCGCACCGGCGCCTCCGGCTCCGGAAGCCAGCGAAAAGGTGCCGATTCAGATCGACACGCTCACGCTCCACGGCGGCCGGATCGGCCTCGCCGACCACTTCATCAAGCCGAACTACGCTGCGACGCTCATGGATCTCGGGGGGAGCGTGACTGGCCTCTCCACCGAGGAGGGCACGGTCGCGCAGCTCGACCTGAGCGGCAGCCTCGCCAGCAACTCGCCCCTTCGAATCGCCGGCCGGGTCAACCCTCTCGCGGCGACGGCTTTCGCCGATGTCACCGCGAGCTTTCGAGACATCGACCTGCCTCAGTTCACCCCGTACTGCGGCAAGTACGCGGGATACGCGATCGCTCGGGGCACGCTTACGATGGAGCTCAAATACAAGCTTCAGAGCCGCAAGCTCAACGCGGAAAACAGGCTCCTCGTCGACCAGTTCGAGTTCGGCGAGAAGGTCGAAAGCAAGGACGCGACAAAGCTGCCCGTCAGGCTCGCCGTCTCGCTCCTCAGGGACAGGAACGGCTTGATCGACCTCGACCTGCCCATCGAGGGATCGCTGGACGACCCGAAGTTTCGCCTCGGAAAAGTCATCTGGCACGTCATCGGAAACTTGATCGGAAAGGCGGCCACGGCGCCCTTCGCACTCCTCGGAAGGGTCCTGGGGGGCGGCAGCGGGGAGGAGTTTTCTTCCGTCGACTTCGCCGCCGGACACGAGGCGCTCGACGACGCGGCCCGGAAGAAACTCGACGCGCTGGCGAAGGCCTTGAACGACCGGCCCGCCCTGAAGCTGAAGGCGGCCGGACGCTTCTCGGGCGACGAGGACCTGGAAGGGCTGCGCCGCCTTCGGCTCGAACGGAAGGTCAAGGCGCAAAAGCTGGCCGACCTCGTGGAGCGGGGCGAGGCGCCGGCCAGCGTGGATGCCGTCATCATCGACGAGAAGGAATACCCGACGTACCTGAAAAAGGCTTACAAGAAGGAAAAGTTCAAGAAGCCCAGCAGCTTCCTGGGAATCGCAAAGGATCTTCCCGCGCCCGAAATGGAGAGCCTCATGCTCGCCAACCTGTCCGTGACGACGGACGACCTGAGGCAGCTCGCCCTGGCGCGAGCGAATGCCGTGAAGGATTACCTCACCGGGCCCGGAAGGGTCGAAGCGGCGCGCGTCTTTGTCCTCGAGCCGGGAAACAAACCCGCCGCCCCAGAGGGGAAGGCGAGCGCCAGCCGCGTCGACTTCACGCTCGAGTAGCTGCTCCTTTCGAAGGGCGCCGTTTGCCGCTCTGGAGCTCGCCTTCCTATGCGGAAACCCGAAGCCCCGCCAATTCCCGCACCCGCCCGCCTTTCACTGACGCCGAGCGCCGGGGTCCCCGCCTTTTCCGGATTCACGAAGCCGCTGGGGGTCAGACCGGGGGTGCGTGTCTTCAAGCGATGACCCCTTGCGCACGAGCACGATCTTGCCTATGACGCCTCCCTTCCCGAGCAATTCGTGCGCGTGTCTTGCCTCGGCAAGAGGGAATCGCTGCGCGATGAGCGGCTTGATCTTTTTCTGTTGAAGGAAGTCGAGCAGGGCGACCAAATCCTGCCGAAACAATGCCGGTTTCAGCCGCTTGAGCGTCTGGATGCTGTAGGGGACCACCCGTTTCCGGCCCGGGAGAAGCCAGCCGGCGGCGATGTACAACGCGTAGACGGGGATTCCATGAAGGCGATTACGACGGCCTGTACGGTCCGAACCTAATCCCTCCCCACGGAGCGAGGTTGTATTGCCATAACCCACCACCCTCCCGCCCGGACGGAGAGCCT
>Ga0316628_100003853_pt1 | contig 11642 bp, 12 predicted proteins | sample OWC_Aug_M2_C1_D5_FD_207648 | JGI IMG/M metagenome (GOLD analysis project Ga0316628, IMG submission 207648) | Wetland soil microbial communities from Old Woman Creek delta, Ohio, United States - OWC_Aug_M2_C1_D5_C | ecosystem: Environmental > Terrestrial > Soil > Wetlands | place: USA: Ohio... | reverse complement strand
CTGATCGCGGGTCACGACCTCGCGGCGGAACGGCGAGTCGCGCTTGACGATCTCGGCCATGGTCTTCTCGATCTTTGCGAGATCCTCTTCGCTGAAGGTGCCGCCGCCGGCCTTGTCGAAGTCGTAGTAGAAGCCGTCCTCGATCGCCGGGCCGATGGTGACCTTGGTGCCCGGGAAGAGGCGCTGAACCGCGTCGGCCATCACGTGGGCGGTCGAGTGGCGGATGACGCGCAGCCCGTCGGCCTCGGTCGCATGGATGGGATCGAGCGGGGCCTCGGCGTCGACCGGCGTGAGGAGATCGACGATGCGCGCGCCCATGCGCGCCGCGATGACGTCTTTCTCGAGCTGGCCGCGCGCGGCCAAGATTTCACGGGGGGTCAACAGTCGCGGCGGCAGCCGCGGAGCAGGTACCTGATCGGCCATGATGACGCCTTTCCTAGCAGTAAGACGCCAGCCGGGACAGGGGCCTGACTCATCCGTGGGGCGGAGATTGTGGCCGGCTACTCCATGTGAGACGATTATGGTGATGGGCTTGCGCGTGCTGCTCGTGGAGGGCGACGTCGACCTGGCGGCCAGCCGCGCCGAAGCCCTGACCCGCGGCGGCTTCGATCCCGTGCGCGTCGCCGACGCGGCCGCGGCCGCCGAGGTGCTCATGCGCGAGCCGATCGACTCGATCCTGTGCAACGACGCGGCGCGCGCCGAGCTCGAGAAGGCCTACGGAGCGCTCATCCCCGTCGTGCCGACCGCGGGCCAGCCGACGTCGGCGATCCTCAAGACGCTCGCGCGGCTCGCGCGGCGGAGCATGAGCCCGAACACGCAGCTGTCCCTCGCGGCGCAGCTCGACGACGCGCTCGCCGCCGCGACGCTCGCCCTCGAGCCCGTGTTCGCCGTCGGCGGCGGGGAAGGTGCGGCGTGGGGCAGCCGGGCGACGCTGCTCGCGCCGAGCCTGTCGCAGGACGAAATGACGGCGATCGCGCGCGAGCTCGGGCGCATGCGCGAGCTGCGGCACGTGCTGCGCGATCGCGTGGCGGAGCGGCTCGCGAGGGCGGAGGTCCGCGTGCTCGTCGACTGCGACACCGAGGACCTGCTCGACCCGGGCCTCTACGATGCGAGCTCGCCGCTGGCGGCGCACGCCGCCTCGGTCTTCTTGTGCATCGCGCAGCACGACGTGTCCGACGTCGGCGACGCGGCCGAGCGCCTGGCGAGCTTGCGCGAGCGCGGTTTCTCGATCGTCCTGCGGATCGAGCCGGACATGGCGGGGCTCACCGCGGTCGGCGTCGTCAGGCCGTCCTTCGCGCTCGTCGACATGGCGACGTTCACCGACGGGAGGGTGGGTCCGGTCGCGGCGCGCGTGCTCGGCTCGGTGGTGGAAGGTTGCGGGGAGGCCGGGGTCGGCGTGATCGCCGACGGCGTCGACACGGACGAGCACGTCGCCGCGGCGCGCGAGGCGCGCTGCGTGCTGATGATCGGCGGCGCCGTCGCGCCCGGCTGAGCGAACGGAGCCCGCCGCTCGAGGCGTGCTGGCGCGCCTGATGCTTCTCATTCGTGGAGAAGAAAGGAGCCGAGCATGCATTCCACATGGCTCAAGCGCGCTGGCGCGGCCGCGCTGTCGGCAGTCGTATGCGGCGCGTGCGCCGAGTCGACGCCTGTCTCCACCACCACCACCACGATGGCGCCTGTTTCGCCGGGCACCGGCGAGGCCGCGCCGGGCGTCTCAGGCGGTATCGTGACCGGCGAGCGCGCCGCGGACGAGATCACCGAGGCGCGGTGCGCGCACGAATACTCGTGCGGCAACATCGGCTTCGGCAAGACCTGGCCGAGCTACGGCGACTGCACTCGCGAGGCGCGCGAGGCGAACCGCGCGACCCTCGCCGGGCAAAGCTGCGGGTACGGCGTCGACTTCTCGGCCCTCTCTCGATGCGTGGCCGATACGCGAGGCGAGCCCTGCGGCCCGCCGGTCTATGCCGCGCCGCTCACCTCGTGCTCGAGCATGAAGCTCTGTCGCTGAGCGCTCGAGAACCCCAGGGTGGCCCAACTAGAGCGTGACGACGCCGGCCTCGATGACGTTGGCGTCCGCGCGGAGGCTCTCCATCACCTCGCCCGAGGGCGCCGAGGAGAGGTGGATACGCGCGACCGCGGCGTGCGCGCCCTCGAAGACGACGTTCTCGGTCTCCTGCACGTTGATGCCGGCGCGCTTGAGGCCGTCGAAGACCCCGGCGAGGACACCGACGCGATCGTAGTGCCGGAGGACCAGGACGTGCGTGGCCTGGGACTTCTGCGCGAGGTTGACGACGTTCGGCGCGCGCCCCGTCTCCTTGTACGTCCGCACGATGCGCACGGTCTCGGCGGCGATGGCCTCCTGCGCCTGCTCGGTCGAGGCGCCGACGTGGTGCGTGCCGATGACGCCGGGGAGCTTGAAGATGGGCGCGTCGATGGCGCCGCTGCCAGCCTCCGGCTCCTCCGAGAAGACGTCCAGCGCCGCGCGGATGTGGCCGCGGCCGACGGCTCGTTCGAGCGACGCCTGGTCGACGATCTCGGCGCGCGCGGTGTTGACCAATAGCGCGCCGGGCCGCATCGCCGACAAGAACGCCTCGTCGACGAGCCGCTTGGTCTCCGGCTTGAGCGCGAGGTGCACGGAGACGACGTCGCTCGCCTTGGCGACCTCGATGGGCGTGGCCTTGTGCTCGATGCCGAGCTCGCCCGCTCCCTCGTCGTGGAAGAAGGGGCTCCAGGCGCAGACGTGCATGCCGAAGGCGATGGCGCGCGCGGCGACCTCGCGGCCGATGTTGCCGGTGCCGAGGAGGCCGAGCGTGCGGCCGTAGACTCCGCGCGCCTTGGAGTACTCCTTCTTGTTCCACTTGCCGGCACGCAGGTCCGTGGTGCACTCCACGAGCCGCCGATCCTGCGCGAGCATCAGCGCCATCGCGAGCTCGGCGACGGCGATGGCGTTCTTGCCGGGGCAGTTGGAGACCCAGATGCCGCGCTGCGAGGCGGCCTCGACGTCGATGGTGTTGTAGCCGGCGCCGGCGCGCACGACGAGCGACAGCCTCCCGGCCTCGAGCGCGGCGCGCGTGACCTGCGTCGACCGGACGACGAGGACCTCGGCCTGCGTGCGCGCGATGGCTTCCACGAGGGCGTCGCCGCTCAGCTCCGGTTCGTAGAGAACGTCGCACCCGGCGCCGTCCAGACCCTTGCGACCCGACTCCTCGAACTTGTCCGCGACGAGCACACGCATGCGGGGATGGTCGCGCCGCTCGAGGCTACACTCAAGTCTGTTTGATGGGCGGCGGCTCGACCTGGCCCATCGGGAAGAGCCCGAGCGGCTCGAGGCGCAGATCGAGCGGCTTCTCGTCGAGCGCTTTCTCGATGGCCTCGGCGACGGCGGGCTCCCAAGGCTTGGCCTCGAGCAGCGAGGTCTCGAGCGGGACGAAGGCCTCCTCGGGGACGGCGACGGCGCGCGCCTCCGGCGTGACGAAGATCACCTGGCCGCTCGGCGCGCCGAGCGCCTGGAAGAGCACGTCGGGCGAGACGGCCGGCGTGACGTCGTAGCCGGCCGGCACGTAGAGGCCCGTGTGGAGCTCGACGAAGAACGTGCCCAGCGGGATGGCCTCGATGCCCGTCGGGCACCGCACGAAGGCGCCCCGCGTGGTGATGGCGATGGTCGTCCGTTGCACCGTCTGTCGCGGCAGCACGTACGCGATGCGCCGCAGCAGCGCGATCTCCTCGGCCCTCAGCCACGTGGCGGTCACGTTCTTCCACGGAGCGGGCGATGGCAGCACGCGCAGGGGCACGCGCACGGGCTCGGGCCGGCCGGCGCCGGTCGCTTTCGCTTCGCCCTCCGCCGGGCGGAGCTCGACCCGGGCGAAGGCGCGCAGGTCGCCCATCTGCGGCGTGCGCTCGAGCACGAGCGGCTCGTCGCCTCGCCCGCGCACGAGGACGAGACCCGCGGGATCGAAGATCGGACAGGCGCGCAGCTGCACCGGGTGGCGGTAGCCGACCTCGACGGCGACGCCCGGGCCCGCCGGCGAGAAGGTGGTGATGCCGGGCGTGGCGTGCATGAGCGGGCGCATGCGCTCGGGGATGTCCGGGATGCGCAGCACGTAGCGGCGCACCGGCCCTTCGTCGAACGCGCTCGCCGGCGGCCACTCGGCCACCGCCACCTCGCCGTCGACGTGCGAGCGGACGAAGTAGTGGATGAGCGCAGGGCCGAGTCCCTGCTCGGCCACGACGATGCGCGGGCCCGGCTGGTCGAGGCTGGACGGATCGACGTGCGGCATGAGGCGCAGCAGCAGCGCCCGCAGGTCGATGGCGCGGTCCACGTCGTACGCCTGCGAGAACTTGTCGTGGTAGAGGACGATGTCCGCCTCGGAGGCCAGCAGCTGCTGCGCGTCGTACCCGAACGGCGCGCCGGCGTCGCGGTACTGGACGAAGTGGCGGCTCGTGCCGGTGAAGGTGAAGCCGCCGACGAGGCGCGCCGTCTCCGCCATGCGATCCATGCGGTCGCTCGACTCGGCGGCGAACGAGAGCACGAGCTCGCGCGTGCCGAGCTTGCTGCGCACGAGCTGGATCTCGAGGCTCGGCATGAGGTCCTCGAGCGAGTGCTCGCGTGTGTAGACGCTCAGCAGCGCGACGAGACGGTCGATCGAGGGCAGCAGGATGACGCCTTTTGCCCCGAGCGCGACACCCTTGGCGTCCAATCCGAGCCCCGGGGAGCGGAGGCGCGTTTGATGGAGCGCAATGCGATCGAGCACGCGCCGAGCATACACTGGGCGTGCTGCGGGTTCTCCGTTAAGGTTCCCGTGAATCCCTGATGGCACGCCCTCGCCTCAGCCTGAAGATGTTCGTCGCGGCGGCGCTGCTCATCGGCGCGGCGCTGATCGTCGGCTACCTCAGGCGCCCGCGACCGGAGGCCAGGCCGAGGCCTCCGCTGCCGTCCGCCGTCCCGGTGGCGCCGGTGCGCGAGCTGCACGTCCCGCACGTGCAGGGGCCGCTGAAGATCGACGGCGAGCTCGAGGAGCCGAGCTGGCGCTCGAGCGCCCGCGTCGTGTTCGAGACGCAGGACGGTCGCGAGGCGCACCCTTACTCGGACGCGCGCTTCATGTGGGGCGAGGGGATGTTGCACGTCGGGCTCTACGCCGCCGACCACGACATCGTGACGGCGCACGTCGCGGCGGACGGGCCGGTGTGGCTCGCCGACTCGTTCCACGTCGTCTTCTCGTCGGGCAGGGCCGACAAGCTCCAGCACGCGTTCGACGTCGGGCCGACGGGCGTGCTCACCGACGGCGAGCGGCACGGCACCGGCCCGTGGAGCTACGCGTGGCAGAGCGGCGCGAAGCTGGCGTGCGACGCCGACGGGACGATCGACACGCCGGGCGACAACGACGAGGAGTGGGTGGTCGAGATGGACGTGCCGCTGGCGTCGCTGGGCCTCGAAGGCAAGCCGGGCGAGCGCATCGAGGCGATCGCCCACCGGTGCGACGTGAGGGAGGCAGGCCAGCCTCCGCTCGAGTCGCCGTGTCCGCAGGCGCCTTCGCTCGAGCTCGTCTTCGATCCGTGAGGCTCACGGCGCGAGCGTGACGGCGATCAGGCACTGCGGGTCGCCGCGGTGCATGCAGGCGCGGTCGACGATGCCGACCGACTCGCCGAAGTGCTTGGCGATGCCGCGCGTGATGCCGCGCGCGACGCCGCAGAGCCGCCGCGGCGAGTCGTAGACGACGACCACCTCGGCGGGCGACTTGCGCTCCACGCGGAGCCGCGGCGGCGCGGCGCCCGGCTGGCGCATGCGAACGACGCGGTGAATCGTCTCCTCCGTGTGCTCGATCACGTCGAGCGTGCGCCACGACGAGTCGAGCAGCGCCCCGTACACCGAGAGGTACGTCGGCACGAGGAACTCGCCGAACGCTTCGAGGAGCTCGGTCGCCGGCTTGCCGGTCATCTCGACCGCCGCGCCCACGATCTTCACGATGTCCTGATCCGGATAGGTCTGCGCCGGCGTGTAGAGCTGGCCCGAGAGCTGGGCTTTGTCGACGAGCTTGTTCCACGCGTCGTGGCCGAAACTCCGGACGACGAACTTCTCCAATTCGAGATGGATGATTCCGTGCATGAACGCTCCTTCGACCGCCGGCCGCGGCCCGTCCCGCGCGAGGATTTCGATCTCGTGGAGTTATGCTAGGACATTGGCCATGGCCAAAGGCATCGAAAAAGGGAAGAAGAACAACAAGCCGAAGCTCTCCATCAAGGAGAAGCAGAAGAAGAAGAAGGAGAAGGCGGCCTCGAAGTAGCCGCGCATCCTCCACCGAACCACTCGGCTGCAAAGATGTCCTGACGGCGGATCTCGTCGCTCCGGGACCGCGTCGCGAGCTCGTCGTTTCGGTTGACCCGAAGCGGAGAGGAATAGTGTTCCCGCGATGCGAGCCCAGGCCGTCACCGTCTTCGCGATCGCGTTCGCCGCCGCCTGCGGGTCGAGCGGCAACGGCGGAGTACCGTACGACAGCGGCGCCGCCGACACCGGCGAGACGACCGACGACGGAGCGAACGGCTGCGCGCCGTCCGCCCAGAACTTCCTCGCGCTCTACAACGCGGCGAGCTCGCCCGCCGTCGCGATCACGGCGACCAACGCCGACCACACGATGTTCGAGGACCCGGCGAACTGCACCTTCTGCACGCTGTGCACGCCGGGCACGGCGAGCCAGCCCGACGTCGAGAGCGCGGCGGCGCGGTACTCGATGGCCTTCTTCGCCCGCGAGCTCCTCGGCGACGCCTCCGTAGGCGCGGCGTTCCAGGGCGCCGGCATCGGCGCCGACGTCAACTCCGGGCTCGTCACGATCGTCTCGAAGTAGTCGCTGGTCGCTGGGCTCAGCCGAGCAGGACGGCGACCGCGCCGAGGACGGCGGCGGGGACCGTCTCGGTGCGCAGCACCAGCGGGCCGATCGAGCACACGGTGAAGCCGAGCGCACGGGCCGCCGCGACCTCCTCGTCGGTGAAGCCTCCTTCGGGACCGGCGGCGAAGACGAGCGGCGCGTCCTCGCGAACCGCGAGCAGGGCGTCCCGCAGCGGGGGCGCGGCGGGGTGTAGGCAGAAGCGGTGCGCCGTGGCGTCGGCCTCCGAGAGGGCGGCCTCCCAGCTCGAACGAACGGCGATCGGCGGGGAGTCGCCGCGCCCGCACTGCCGCGCGGCCTCCTCCGCGATGCGAGCCCATCGCTCGACGCGGGCGCCGAGCTTCTTCTCGTCGGCCTTCGCGACGACGCGTGCAGTCTGCACGAAAACGATCTGCGTCGCGCCGAGCTCGGAGGCGTCGCGCACGATGGCGTCGCACTTGTCGCCCTTGAGCATCGCGTGGATCCACGTGACGGCGCGCGCCGGGACGACCGGGGCCTCGCGCAGCTCGCCGAGGCGGACCTTCGTGGGGCTGAGGAGCACGCCGTCGCTCTCGACCGCGGCGCGTGGATCGAAGGCCAGGAAGGCGTCGCCCGCGCGCAGGCGATGCACGCCGACGAGGTAGCGCACCTGCTCGGGCGAGAGCGTTCGATCGCCGGGAGCCAGCCCCGCCATCGGCACGCGGACCTGACGCGTCATGGGCCGTAGCTGAGCGCGACCCACTCGCCCATCGCCGCGCGCGCCCGCGGCTTGCCGAAAGCGGCGACCACGTCGCGCTCGCGCGAGTCGAGGATCCCGGAGAGCACCAGCGTGCCGCCGCGCGCGACCCGCGCGCGCAACGCGTCGCGGAGCAGGATGAGCACGTCGGCCTCGATGTTCGCGAGCACCAGATCGTAACGGTCCTCGAGCGCGTCGACGGACGTCGTCGAGAAACGGGCGCGCTTGGTCATCGCGTTGCGCCTGGCGTTGGCCTTCGCGACGCCGATGGCGTCGGCGTCGGTGTCGATCCCGACGGCGCTGTCGGCCCCGAGCACGAGCGCCACCAGCGCCAGGATGCCGCTGCCCGTGCCCACGTCGAGCACCGTCGCGCCGGCGAGCCGCTTCTTGTGGGCCGCGATGGCCTCCGCCACCAGGCGCGTCGTCTCGTGGAGGCCGGTGCCGAACGCGCGCCCCGGCTCGAGCTCCAGCACGACCTCGCCCTTGTTTGCGGGGACGGCCTTCTCCCACGGCGGGCGGATCCACACCCCCTTGCAGACGCGGAACGGCCGGAAGTGCTCCTTCCACGCGTCGCGCCACGCGTCGCCGACGATCTCCTCGAGGCGCGCGCGAGGCCCGAGGGCGCCCTGCACCTCGCGAGCTTCTTGCTCGGTCTCGAAGCTGGCCACGAGCGTCGTCTTGCCGGCTGTGCCTTTGTGCAGGGTGGTCGAGTCGCGCTCCTCGACCCCCTGCGCACCGAGCTCGAACAGGTGCGCGCTCGCCTCGTCCGCTCGCTCCGGAAGCACGTCGATGGCGACGAAATAGTAGCGAGGCGGCTTTCCGCTCACTCCGTCACGCTCACGCTGACGGCCGACTTGCCGGCGCCGCCCACCGTCCCCGTCGCGAACAAGACGCCGATCACGACGGCCGCCACCACGGCCACGCCCACGCCCACTCCCAGGCCGATGAGCCAGCCCTTGCCGGGCGCGGGCACGGCGACGCGCAGGGGAGCCTCGGCGTCGCCGCGCGCGACGATCGGCAGCTTGTTCTTGTCGAAGCCTTCGAAGAAGTACTCGACGAGCGGCGGCTTGACCGCGGCGCCGGGGATCGTCGCCTTCGCGACGTTGTTGCCGAACTGGGTGATCTGCTCGGCGAACTTGCCCTCGGAGCCCGGGCGGAAGAAGAGCTTCACGTCGAAGACCCGCCCCTGCGGATCGTCGAGCTTCACGGTCAGCGGGATCTCGGTGCCCGGAGGCACCTGGGACGGCGACTGGTGCTGCATCGTCACCTGCGCCGGCGGCGGCTCGGTCTCCTTCACGACGCCCGGCCGCCCCTCGTCCTCCCACTTCTTCTGCGCGTTCGAGAAGAAGTCGCGGAAGCGTGGCGACTCGCTCTTGGGAAGCTGGTAGCTCGGATCGAGCGCGAGCAGACCGCGCACCGCGCTCTCGGCCTCGTCCTTGCGGTTGAGCGTGATGTAGTTGAGCGCGAGGAGGCGATAGACGTCGATGCGCTGCTGCTTGGTGTTGTTCGGGCGGAGCAGGGCCGCCGACAGCGTCTGGATCGACTCCTCGTACTGCTGATCGTCGAAGAGCGACTTGCCACGCGTGATGAGATCGGTGGCGCTCTTCTGCTGCGCCCACGCTGCGGTCGGGCATGCCAGGTAGGTCGCGTGCACGGCGGCCGTCATCGCCAGGGGAAGCGCAAAGCGGGCAAAGCGCCTTCGGAACATGGGGCCGAGGGTACCACGAGGCCATGAAAAAGGACGAATGTGGGGAACGGGAACGGGAACGGGAACGGGAATGGGACGCGGGAAAAGCCGGGTAGGATGCGGCGGGTGACCTCCGAGGTTTCCGTCCCCGACCTGCTCCACCCGACGCCCATGACGCGCATCGACGTCGAGGCCGCGAGGCTCGCCATCGCGCTGGCGTTCGCCAGCGGGGTTTCGGGTGGGCTCTTCGGCGACGCTCTCGAGCGCGCGACGGTCGCCCCGTCCAGCTGGGAGCCCGCCGCGTTCGCGCGCGACCTGTTCGTGCAGAACTTCGTCTCGTTGTGCTTCAAGCCGAAGGTCGGCGTCTCGGACGCCACGCCGATCACCGCGTACCTCGTGAAGGTGCTCACCCACCCGCCCCAGGACGCCAGGGCAGTCGAGCATCGGCGAGCGATCATGACCGAGCTGATGGAGTCGCCCGAGATGCGCTCGCAGCTCGAGAAGCTCTACGCGTCGCTCTGCCGCTTCCGCACGCTGCTCGAGGGCGCGACGGGCCTCGGCCGCTACGACGCCAACCGGCGCCAGCTCGATCTGCTCGGCGCGATCAAAGAGATCGTCGACGGCATGGCCGAGGGCTTCCGCGAGGCGCGCTCGGGCCTCTCGGCGCTGGCCGCGTTCGGCCGGCGCGTGCAGCAAGGCGAGCCGTACGAGTCGCTCGCCGACCTGCTCCGCTACGACGAGAAGCTCGCGACGCTGGACCTCAAGGTGAGCGTGGGCGCCGACGGGCAGATCCGGGGCTTCCAGCTCCTCTCCGTCGAAGAGAACCGCGAGAACCCCTTCGTGAGCTCGCCCGTGCGCCGCTGGCTCGCCAAGCTCGAGCTCTTCCTGCGCGGCTTCCGCTTCAGCGACGGCGAGATCATGGCGCGCCTCATCGACGCCGTCTTTGCGGGGATCGAGGGCGAGGTCGTCAAGCTCGTGCAGCTCTTCGGCGACGTCGAATTCTACCTCGGCGCGCTCGGCTTCCGCGACCAGGCGCTCGGAGCCGGCCTCGCCGTCTGCATGCCGAAGCTCGTGGCGCCGGAGCAGCCGCGCGTGCTCCACGGCCTGTTCAATCCGCTGCTGCTCGCCCACGGCGTCAAGCCCATCCCCTGCGACATCGACACCGATCGGCACGACACCACGCTGCTCTTGACCGGCCCCAACTCGGGCGGCAAGACGCGCCTCCTCCAGAGCGTCGGACTCGCCCAGCTGCTCGCGCAGTCCGGCCTCTTCGTCGCCGCTCGCGAGGCGTCGCTCTCCCTCGCGCCGTCGCTCGTCGTGTCCCTCATCCAGGAGACCACGGCCGATCAGGCCGAGGGCCGCCTCGGCACGGAGCTCATGCGCATCCGCGTGCTCTTCGAGAGCCTGCCGCCGGGGGCCATGGTCATCCTCGACGAGCTCTGCTCGGGGACCAACCCCTCCGAGGGGGAGGAGATCGCGGAGCTCGTCATCCGTACGCTGACGCGCCTGCGGCCCCAGGCCTTCATCACGACCCACTTCCTCACGTTCGCGGCGCGCCTCGAGAAGGAAGCCCAGATCCCCGACCTGCGCTTCTTGCAGGTCGTGCTCGGTCCGAGCCACGAGCCGACCTACCAGTTCGCGCCGGGCGTCGCGGCGACGTCGCTCGCGGGCCACGCCGCCGCGCGCCTCGGCGTGACGGGCGAGCAGCTCCTCGGCCTCGTCGATCGGAACATCGCCGCGGCGAAGGCGCGCCCGGGCGAGACGGGCCGATGAGGACCCTGCTGACCAACTCCAGGATGGCGCCCGAGCTCGCTGCGCGCATCGAGGCGAGCGTGCGCGGCAGCAAGCCGGGCGACGCGGCCTCCGCGGCGCGCAGCACGGCGCTCGTGCGCCTCGTCGTGACCCTCGCGGTCGTGGCCGTGGGGGCGGCGCTCGTGGTCGGCCGGCGCGAGGAGAAGCTGAGAGCCGAGCAGGACCGCGCCGCGCTGCTCGCGTCGTTCCGCGCGGAGCGGGCTTCCATCACCGAACGAGACGAGCAAGCTCTGCCGAGGGCCGAGTCGCTCCTGGTGCGCGAGGCCGGCCCGTACGAAGGCGACGTCGTCGCCGAGGCCCTCGAGAAGCCCGCGGCGCTCGACGCGCTCCTGTCCGAGCCGACGGTCTATGTCCACGGGCCCATCGACGGCTTCGCGCGATCCTCGCGGATCGCGAGCACGGCGAGCGACTCGACGAAGGACACGTTCTTGCTCTGCCTCGTCGACCCGCCCTCGTCGCGATCGGAGCCCGCGGTGCTGCCCAAGGTGCGCGCCGCGTACGGCGGCACGCGGCTCGAGGCGCGCACGCCCAACGTGCGCCGCCTGCACGA
>Ga0316628_100003852_pt1 | contig 11644 bp, 10 predicted proteins | sample OWC_Aug_M2_C1_D5_FD_207648 | JGI IMG/M metagenome (GOLD analysis project Ga0316628, IMG submission 207648) | Wetland soil microbial communities from Old Woman Creek delta, Ohio, United States - OWC_Aug_M2_C1_D5_C | ecosystem: Environmental > Terrestrial > Soil > Wetlands | place: USA: Ohio... | reverse complement strand
GCCGATCGGTTCATCATCAAGCCGATGGAGCCTGCGCCCTTCATGCAAGCCATCGAGGAGGTCATCGCGGAGCAACGGCGGCACACGCTGGACAGCAGGGCGCCGGAGCCGTCGAGCGAAGCCGGGTACCTGAAACGATACAGCGAAGCCTTGGTCCGGAAGCTCGAGCGCAAGGTGCGCCAGCTCGAGGGCTGATGGCCGCCCGTATCGCCACCGTACTGGTCGTGGACGACGACGAGGATCTGCGAGCCATGGTGGCGCTGGTCCTCGAGACCGCCGGCTATGGCGTGCGCACCGCGGCGAACGGTTTCGAAGCGCTCCAGCAGATCGAGGCAGGAGAGCCCGATCTGATTCTCCTCGACATGCGGATGCCGCGAATGGACGGCTGGGAGTTCGGGAGGCGCTTCCGGGCCACGCACAGCCGCAGGATCCCGGTCGTCGTGATGACCGCTGCCGAGCACGCGGAGAAGCAGGCGAAGGAGATCGACGCGGACGACTTCGTGGCCAAGCCCTTCGACGTCGACAACCTCCTCCGCGTGGTCGCCCGCCACCTGCGCCGGTGAGACGGGTGACGGCGCAACGCCCAGGGGGCGGCGGGGGTGGCCTTCGGGGCCGTCATCGACTGCACGGGAGGCCGGATCGCGCTCTCGGCGTGGTCGGCCACTGCGCGGCGGGCCGAGGGGACGCGCGGCGTGCCCGCATGCCGGAGTGGGCCAGACTTGCTCTTCATGTCGCCTGGTATGTACACGCGCCGCGCGCTGCTGAAGGGCGCGGCGGGGCTCTCGCTCGCTGCACCGTTCCTGTCGCTGAGGTCGAGGCTCGCGATCGCGGACGGCGCCGTGCTGAACCATCCGATGATCGAGCGGACTGCACGCCCGCTCAACTACGAAGCGCCCCTCGACGCGCTCGGAACGCGTATCACGCCGATCGATCGATTCTTCCTGCGAAACCATTTCGATCTGCCGTCCATCGATGCGGCGTCGTGGCGGCTCACCATCAACGGGCTCGTGGACAGGCCACTCGTCCTCGCGCTGCCCGATCTGGAGAAGATGAAGCAGGTGACGGTCGAGGCCGTGCTCCAGTGCTCGGGCAACGGCCGCGGGCTCTTCATCCCGCACGTCGGAGGCGTGCAGTGGCAGCGCGGCGCGGTCGGCAACGCCCGCTGGACGGGACCCCGCCTCGCCGACGTGCTCGCGCTCGCGGTGCCGAAGAAAGAGGGGCGCCACCTCGAGCTCCAGGGCCACGAACGACCGGTGCTCGACAAGACGCCCAGGTTCATCCGGGGCATCCCCATGGCGAAGGGGATGCACGGGGACACGATCATCGCGTTACGCATGAACGACAGGCCGCTGCCGATGGCGCACGGCCTTCCCGCGCGGCTCGTCGTGCCCGGGTGGGTGGGCGACGACTGGATGAAGTGGCTCGCGCGCGTGACTGTCTTGCCCGAGGAGCCGAAAGGCTTCTGGTACGAGACCGCGTATCGGTTCCCGATCACGCCGGGGGCACCCGGGGCACCCATACCCGCGGAGCAGATGCGACCGATGCAGGAGCTGGTCGTGAAGAGCCTCATTGCGGCACCGGCGGACGGGAGCGTGCTTCAGCCGGGCCGCGTCACCGTCCGCGGCGTCGCCTTCTCGGGCGAGCACGGCATCAAGAAGGTCGAGGTCTCCGTCGACGGCGGCGGGACGTGGAAAAGCGCCGCGCTCGAGCCCGGTGGGCGCTACGGCTTCACGATGTTCGAGATCGCCTTCGAGGCGAAGCCCGGCAAGTTGCGGATCCTCTCCCGCGCCACGGATGACGCGGGCGCCGTCCAGCCCGCGACACCGACATGGAATCCCGCCGGCTACCTTTACAACGCAGTCGACGGTATCGACGTCGAGGTGCGAGCATGATCCGCGCGCTCGCCTTGGGTGTGCTGGTCGCTGCCGCGCTGCCATCCTGCCGGTCCGAGGAGCCTCCTCCCGCGCCCGCACCCAAGCAGGCGCCGAAGAGCGTCTCCGCTCCGGCACGCCTCCCCGCAGCCGCGGAGCTGGTGAAGGGACCGCTGCCTTCTGGCCCCCAAGCCGACGTCGCGCACAGCCAGTGCACCGTCTGCCATACGGACGAGTACCTCGTGCAGCAGCGCCTCTCGCCGGCGGCGTGGCAGAAGACGATCGCCAAGATGCAGAAGTTCGGCGCGAACGTCAGTGACGAGCAGGCCACGAAGCTGGCGGCGTGGCTGTCGAGCCTGTACACGCCCGACCTGCCGGTGCGCCCCGCGCCGCTCGTGGAGATCCCCGCCGCGGCCCTTCCGTCCGCTCCGTGACCCGGGTGAGCCGTTCCGTCGGGGACGCTTCGTCGTCGCCAGGTCGCGCGGGGGCGTGAAGTTCGAATCGCACGGAAACGGGCACTCGCTCCGGCCGTCGAGGGATTTGGGGCCCGTGTGCAAGCCGCGTCGCGGCTTGCGGCGACGCGCTCGCGAGCATACTGAGAGCCGATGGGCTGGTGCCGCGCGAGCGTGATGGCCGTCGCCTTGTCGGATCTGGTGCTTCCCCGGGTCGCCCACGCGGGGCCCGTGGAACAGCTCGTTCAGATGGCGATGCACCCGGGCGATCCGAACGTGATGGCGGTGCGGTATCAGAACGGTGGCGGCGGGCTGTTCGTCACCACGGACGGGGCGAAGACCTGGAAGCTTCTGTGCGGCTCGGCCATGTTCGGCACGATGCGGACGCCGGGGGGACCGTTCGTGATCGGCGGCGGCGGCACCATGACCATGGGGGTGTTCTCGGGCATGTTGCACGACGACGGCCATGCCTGCGGCTGGAGCAATGAGCCCCAGTACGACGGGGTGTGGATCTCGGATCTGGCGGTGGATCCGGCCGATCCGAGCATCACGTACGCGGTGACCTCCACGGGGGGCAAGCCGAACGGGCTCCTTCGCCGCGATGCGAGCGGGAAATGGTCGGACCTCGGGACCAGGGACGACGTCCTGATCGCCGATCTCCACGTGGTGTCGTACGGCAGCGGACGACGTTTCTACGTGAACGCGGTGAGAATGGAGAGCGCGCAATCCGACGGCGGCGTGAGCCTTCCAGAGAACGTGCTCCGCGTGTCCGACGACGACGGCGCGACCTGGCGCGAGCATCCCCAGGGTGCCGTCGATGGGACCCTCCATGTCCAGGGCGTCGATCCCACGGACCCGGACCGGCTCGTGATCTCTATCGAGCGTCCCGAGGACGGCCTCGGGCTCCCCGGCTCGACCGAGGACAGCGTGCTCGTCAGCGAGGACGAGGGCGCGACGTTCACCCAGTACCTGAAGGTGACGGAGATCGGCGGCGTGGCGTTCGCGCCGGATGGCCGCGTCTGGATCGGCGACGCGGGGAACCCATTCGACGCCACCCTGCCGCGGGGCTTGTGGTCTGCGTCGAGCCTGGACGTGCCGGCGACCCGGCTTTCGATGGCCGACTACCCCGTGCAATGCCTGGGGTATCGGAAAGGTACGGACACCCTGTACGCATGCCAGAGGTGGTCGTTCGGCTCGGTCGATGGGACCGACGGGACCTTTCTCTCCTCGCTCGACGTGACGAAGGTCGCGGGATTCGTGAGCTGCGAGGGTGTCGACATGGCCGCGGTCTGCGAGCCGCAGCTCTGCGGCGCGTACTGCGGCCCCGGGCACTTCCCGCAGGCGCCCGTCTGTTGTGCGTACACCTCGCCCATCTGCGGTCCCGCTGCTGCGGAGAAGGGGACTGCGAGCTGCGGCGCCATGGGAGCCGCAAGCGGGGACGCGGGCCTCGCCGGAGACGCGGGCCTCGCCGGGGACGCGAGCGGCGACGCGGGCTTCGCCCGGGACGCGAGCAGCGATGCGGGCTCCGCCGCCTTCGTGAAGCGCCGAGAGGGTGGCGCTCACTCGAGCTGCAGTTGCTCGCTCACCGAAGGCCCCGGCCCCGCCGGGCCGAGCACGCTCGGAGCGCTGTTCGCCGCGGCTCTCGTCGCTCGACGAAGGCCGCGGCGAGGCGAGCGCGCCCTCACCAGCAGGTGTTCTTCGCGCCGATCAGGCTGATGACGCCGTTGTTGAGCGCGCCGTACGGGTACGAGAACGTGAACTGGTAACACATCTCCGCGTGCGTCGATTGACCGAAGGCGACGTTCGCGGTCGTCGTGTTGTCGAACGTGCAGGTCGAGGTGATCTTGTCTCCCGGGTTGAGGATGAACCCGTTCGGTATCATGTAGTTGACCTGGTGATCGAACAGGAAGGGGTGGTCGAACGCCGTCACGGTCTCTCCCGTCGCCCGCGTCACGACCGATTTCATGTTCACCCCGAGCAGGTGCATGTGCGGGTTCCACCCGACGATGGTGATCGGGCTCCCGGAGTCGTTGGTGCACGTGCCGGAGAAGTTGCTCGTTTGCCCGGCCGGCATCCCGAGCAGGCCGTTGAAGTTCTCAGTGCCGAGGAACGTGAGGCCGCCGATGTTCTTTCGCGTGGACGCCGGAACCACGCAGAACTGCACCGCGGTGCCGTCCTGCGCCGGGGCACCCGTGCTGTTGAAGTGATGCCACTGGACCATGATCTTGCCGCTGTCGGGCAGCTTGAGTCCCATGTCGTCGGGAAACTCGACATTGCATCCGCCCACCGCCCAGCCGCCGAGGAGCTCTGCGTTCTCCCCGAGGGTCGTGCCGGTGACGCTCGTCTCCACGGTGCCTGCCGCGACGTTCGCGCTGCTCGAGAACCCGAGCCAGTGGTGCAGGACCTGGAGGTTGTCGAACCGGGCACCGAAGCGCGTGGCGACGGAGCCCGCCGGCCACGGGACGTTGAAGTAGAACTGGTTGTAGCTCTCGCCCGGCTGGATGGTGAACTTGGACGTGTCGGTCGGCGACGAGACGCCGTGCGTCTGGAACTCGTAGCAAGTCTCACCCGGGCGCGCGACCAGCGGCTGGAACTGGGTGGGATCGTTCGCGCACTGGTCCGTGCTGTCGGGCGTGATCGTTTGCTCGCCGAGCGGAGCCGAGCCGCCCGCGCCGGTCACGGCTCCACCGCCCGTGTCGCCGCCGACGCCCACCGTGCTGCCCGCGCCGTTCCAACCGGCGCTGCCGGCCGAGCCGCCCGCTCCGGTGAAGCCGCTCGTACCGGTGGAGCCACTCGTACCCGTCCACCCGCTCGTGCCGGTGGAGCCGCTCGCGCCGCTACCGCCACCGCCGGCTCCGGTCCCGTCGCAAGCCTGGCCCGACGGGGCGCCGGCTGCCAGCCAGGAGTCGAGCAGCTGGAAGTCCGCCGGGGAGAGCGGATTGCCCTGCGGCATCTTCGGCGTTCCCATGGCGCCATTGATGCGAATCCGGGCGAGCTCGTAGAGCTTACCCGACTTGCCGAGCACGGGTTCTGTCGTGCGGGCGGTGTAGTCGCGCTGAAAGTCGGTGGCCGTCACGAGCGACATCGGCGCGCCGCCGATTGGCATGGGCCCGTGACACATCTGGCATCGGGCCTTGACGAGCTGCTCGATGGCGCAGGGCAGCGGGCCACCGGAACCGGAGCCCTCGGACGAGGCCTCATGCCCTGAAGACTGGTTCGCCGGCGGGCTGCACCCTCCGAGCAGAGTGAGCAGCGCCGCGATACCGATTCCTCTGTTGGAGAAGTTGAGCATTCGAATCCTCGACCTGTGCTCCCCCCAGCTTCTGTTCTTCGCACCGGACGAGGATCGGGACGAGGAGCATTTCAGGCCAAAATTGCGGGCAAATTGGCCCGTTCGGATTGTCCGTGTCGACGATTGCGTCGTCACGACAAGTCTTCGTCAACGCTGGACACTCCCGCCGATGGCGCACGCCTCACGATTGCGCAGCACGACAAGTCTTCATCGATGCTGCACGGTCGCGCACGGCGAGAACGATCGGTCCGTTGCGGTGCTGCACGGTCGCACGCGGCGAGAATGATCGGTCCGTTGCGACGCTGGACACAGCGTTTGTTACAATCGACCTCCTCTCGCGTGCGTCCTCGGTACCTCGCAGATGAAGAAGTTCTTCACTCACGCGGATCCGGTCATGCCGGTCTACATGACCCGCGGTCTCGTCGAAGCCGCCGTCGAGCTCGGCGCAGATCGCGATCGCCTTCTCGAGGGCACGGGTCTGAGCCACGAGACCCTCGCGTTGCCCGACGCTCGCCTCTCCTACGCACAGCTCGAGGCCCTCGAGGCAAACGCGCTGCGTCTGACGAACAACCCGGCTTTCGGCCTCCACTTCGGGCACCACATGCACCTGGCGCACATCGGGGTGATTGCGCTCGCCATGATGAGTAGCCCCACCGCCGGCGCTGCGCTCCGGGTCGCGCTCCAGTATTACCGTTCGGTCACGCCCGCCTGGGAGATCGAGCTGCGCGTGGAAGGGGACCGGGGATTCGTGGAATCGCGGCCGACGATCGCCCGTGGCGCGCTTCAGACGGTCGCGACCGAAGCCCTCATCGTCGGCTTCCACGGCCTCGCGACCCAGGTCCTCGGAAGGAGCCCCAGGGCCCTCGTCATCCGCGTCAATCATCCGAAGCCCTCGCATCATGCCGACTACGCGCGGTTCTTCGATTGTCCGGTCCTGTTCGACCAGGATTCGCTCGTGGCCGAGTTCGATGCCAGCGAGCTCGACGAGCCGCTCGCGGGCTACGATCCGGCGATGGCTGCTCGCGCGGAGCAATACTGTGCGGCGGAGGCAGCGCGCTCGTTCGCGTTCGATGGCCTCGTGAGCCAGGTGAGGCGGCTCCTCGCGAGCTTCGATGCAGGGCAGGCGAACCTCGCGAGCGTGGCGCGAGCGCTCCAGACGAGCCCGCGCTCGCTGCGACGCGCCCTGTACGACATGGGGACTTCATTCCAGGAGCTCCTCGACGAGACCCGGAAAGCGCGAGCCGAAGGGTGGATCCGGTTCACCGACATGACCATCGAGCAGGTCTCGAGGCAGCTCGGGTTCAGAGACATTCGCGGCTTCCGCCGCGCCTTCAGGCGCTGGACCGGCCGTACTCCGAGCGAGTTCCGCGAGGCAGCCACGAAGACCTGACGTTCCGCGTGGTGCGTGGGGCCCCGCACCGTCACGCCGGTGCCGGCAGGCGATCGTCGTTCATTTCCCGGAGAGGCGCTTCTCGATCGCGGCAATCGCGTTCTTCAGAGCGTCGTCCTTCCGCAGGCACGGAAAGCAGTCCTCGCGAGCGTGGCGCCCGCAGCCGGCGGGCGCTCTTGCGATGTTCAGAAAATCGAGCACCCGTCGCCCGCCGCGTTCGGCGGCGCTCGACAGGAGGTCGTGCCTTGCGGAGCATGAGCTTGCGTATCGCAAGGCGCCGGCGAGCGCGACGTCCGGCGCAGCGACCTTCTTGAACGCGTCGGACCTGATCCATCCCTCTGCCCGTGCTCGAATGGGGACCGCGACCTCGGGATCGATCGACAGGTCGTAGAGCACGGTCGCCCCGGCGGCGCCCATCGGCCCCTCCAGCAAGTCGAACGCGGGGTTGGTCGTGGCGCGCTTGCGGGCGGCGAGAGCCAGCACGTCGCTCGCGGACGCCTGCTCACTGGCTCTGGGATCGGCGTCGAGTGCCCGTCCGATCGCGTTGACGGCGGCGGCGTGGTCCGCCTTGGCGGAGCTACCTGCCGCGAGCTCGAGCCACACCCGATAGTCCTTCGGGAATCGCGCGGCGAGCTTCTCGACCGCCGGGAGCCCTTGCTTCTTCGCCTGCTCGATCTCGCGCGGGACGGGGTCTTCCTTCGGCAGTGGGGCAGGGGGCATTGCGGCTTGCGCCGTGACGGAGGGGTGCCCGTGGCCACGGATGGCGATCGAGATCGCACTCACGAGAATGCTGAACGACAGCAGCATCATGATCGCAAGAATCACGCGGCTCTTGACCTTGCTCAGCGGATCGCGGAGGCGTGCGGGCAGCCGGGAACGGCTCCGGTCGATGGAGGCGCAGGCCGCCTCGAGCCATCGTCGCGAGAGCACTACCGCTCGGGCCCCGGCGTCGCGGGCGTTGCGGCGCAGCTCGGAAACGAGCTCGGGTAGGTTGCGCCGTCCGGACCGCTCGGGCCGTGGTCCCGGGGGATGCGGTGATACGCCTTCAGATGGTGGTGCACCCGGTCCGGGTCGTGGATCCGCGGATGCGGCGCGTGCTTGCTCCACGCGCCTCAGGAGCTCCTCCTTCTGGGCGTCGTCGACGACGGGGAGCGTGAACGCCGGCAAGGGCTCGCCGGGCTCGAACGACTGCTTGGCCATGACCCGCTCCACGCTCGATGCCGCTCGGGGGCGCGCTTGCTCCACGCGCCTCAGGAGCTCCTCCTTCTGGGCGTCGTCGATGACGGGGAGCGTGAACGCCGGCAAGGGCTCGTCGGGCTCGAACGACTGCTTGGCCATGACCCGCTCCACGCTCGCCGCAGGCGCGGCGGCGCGCGCTCCGGTGGCTGCCGCTCGTGGCGGCGCGGGCGGTGGCGGAGGGACGGGGAAGGTCGCGCCGCGCACCGGCGCGGCTCCGCCGGAAACGGACGGCTCGACGTCCGACGCCGGCCCCAGAGGAGCCGATGTGTCGCCGAGTGGGGGCGATGGGTCGGTCACGGACCGAGCATCGCGTGTGCCGTTCTCATCCGCAAGCGAGGCCACGAATCTCGTGGGGTTGCAGCCGCGTGCGCCACTCATCCGAGCCCGGCCGTCCGCGATCTCGAGCTGCTCGATGACCTCGCGAGAGGTCCTGACGAAGAGACGAGCCGTCTCGAGCATCGAGCCATGTCGCGCTCTCGGGTCGATGCTGTTGGCGAGACTTCGACGGAGTGTTAGCTATCCCGCGCGAGTGAGCCGATGAAGATCGCCATCATCAGTGACGAGCACTTTCCACACACGGGCGCCGACACGGAGGTCATCGTCAACACGGCGGCCGCGCTCGGCGACCGCGGCGCGCAGGTGACGCTCATCGTGCCCTGGCTCCCCGGCAAGCGCGAGCGGCTCGACGACATCTGCTCGTTCTACGGAGTGAACCCGTCCTTCCGGCTGGCGCCGATTTTCGGGTGGCCCTTTCCATCGCGAAAGCTGCGGCTGGAGAAGATGTTTCATGGACTGCTGGGGGATCTGCATCCCGCCGTGCGCGGGGCGGACGTCGTGCACAGCCGCGACGTACTGCCGCTCATGATCGCCCGGGTCGGCGGAATCCCCTGGTCGTTCGAGACGTATCGCCGGCACGTGGAAGAGAAGCCATGGTTACCACCCGTCGCGCGGGCGCTGGGAGTCGGCTCTGGCGTAGGCGCGGTCGCGCACAGCGACGCGAGCCGTCTCGATCTGATTCGCATGGGCTTCTCCGAAGACGCGGTGATCACCGCGCGTCCGGGCTTCGCGACCGAGCGGTTCGCCGCCCCGATGTCGCGGGAAGAGGCCCGGCGAAAGGCAGGCCTCCCCGAGCACGGCCCCATGGTCGCGTACGTCGGGAACATCACCCCGTCCAAGGGGCTCGATCAGCTGCTCGAGGTCGCGAGACGACTGCCGGATGTCACGTTCCTGGTGGTCGGCGGCAACGAGCAAGAAGTCCGGGAGCTCCAGACGCAAGTAGGTGGGCTCGGACTCCGAAACGTCACGCTCCTCGGGCATCGGCGGCCGTCGGAGGTCGCCCCTTACCTGTTCGCGGCGGATGCGCTCTTCGCTCCGGGCATTTGGGCGAACGTGCACTCCGGGTGGCTCGCGAAGGCCTTTCCCAGCACGGTCCTTCCGGGCGTGCCCCTCAAGCTCTACGCGTATCTCGCCTCGGGGCGCCCCATCGTCGGGGCAGATCTCGCGATATATCGTGACCTTCTCTGCCATGGCGACAATGCGTTGCTCTTCCCGCCGGGGAGCATGGACGTCGCCGCCGAATCGATCCGTCGCCTGGTGAGCGATCGCGGGCTCGGTGAGCGGCTCGCGAATCGCGGGCTCGAGCTGGTGAAGACGCACACCTGGGACGCGCGCGCCCAGGCGATGCTGTCGTTCTTCGAGCGAAGGCTCGCTGCGGGAGCGCCCGCATAGTAAACCGCTCGACGTGCCGAGAAGACGAGAGCTCGTCGATGTCATGCCCGGTCTCTGGGTACTGCTGAACTCGACCCGGCTTCGGATCGTGAGCCCGTTGCGGCTGGCCGGCGCCGTGTGCCGGGGAGCCGTGGAGCAGCGGGTCCTCGCGCTCACCTTCGACGATGGCCCCGACCCGCGCTACACGCCGGGAATCCTCGATGCGCTCGAAGCGTCGGGGGCGCGCGCCACCTTCTTCTTTTCCGGCGCGGCGATCGAGGAACACCCGGAGCTTGCCCGGCGCGCCGCCGAACGGCACCAGATCGGCACTCACCTCTACTCGCACGACCGCACCGCGAGCCGGAGCCTGGAGCGGTTCGAGGCCGAGCTCCGGCGCGCATTCGAGGTCCACGAGCGCGTGCTGGGAGCGCGCCCCGTGGCGCTCAGGTTCCCGTTCGGCGATCCGGGAAGGGTCCGGATCTCGGAGCTTCGTCGGCTGGGGGTGACCCCGTATCACTGGACGTTCAGCTCCGAGGACTCTTCGGCGACCTCGGCGGACGCAGTCGCCGACCACGTCGTTCCCCGGCTGCACGCGGGCGCCATCATCCTCTTTCACGACGGTCGCGGACCGAACTCCACGAAGGGGACCGGGTCCCGGCAACCGACGGTGGACGCGATGCCCCGCATTCTGCGTGCCATCGAGCGGCGCGGGCTCAGGCCCGTCACGCTCGACGACCTCCAGCCCATCGAGAGGACGACCCCATGAACCCGATGCAGACAGCCGCTCCCATAGCCATGATTCGCGCCCGGGAAGGATCCGTCACCGGGCGCGAGCCGCTCTTCACGGACCCGTACGCCGCTCTGTTCCAGGACGGGGCACAGGAAGTGATCGAGCTCTTCCTTCGCATTCCGTTCTTCGAGGAGCACGTGCGGCTCCGGACGCGTTACATCGACGACGCCGTGCGTCGAGCGCTGGATGCCGGCGTTCGCGACCTCGTCCTCGTCGGGGCCGGCTTCGATTGCCGGGGACTGCGCATGGACGAGATCGCGTCGGCGGGCGCGCGGGTCATCGAGGTGGATCACGCGCTCCAGCTCGAGGAGAAGCGGCGACGCCTCGCCGCGGCGAACGTCTCGATTCCGCCTCACGTCATCCATGCTCCCGCCGATCTTGCCGTCCCGGGAGAGCTCGAGCGCGCGCTCTGCGCGGCGGGCGCGCCGGAGCGCGTTCGCGCACTGTGGGTGTGCGAGGGCCTTCTCGGGTATCTCGCCAGGGACGAAATCCGTGCCCTGGCAGAGGCCATAGCGCGGCTGTCTGCCCCGGGGGCACGGCTCGTGGCCAACTATTCGACGACGGCCTGGAGCTCCGAGATCCTCGATCGCGTGTTTGCGGCCGCTGGCTTTCGCTCGGTCGAGACGCCTGCCTTCGACGCGCTCTACCGGACGCACATCGGACCGGAGCCGCCACCCGGAAGCGAACCCTTCGCGCTGCTCGAAGCCGTTCTCTAGTCGGGGCGGCGCGTGCCGCCCCGAGATGAATGACACGACGGAGCGCTGTCGGGCTTTGCCCGGGCGGGCTCCTAGTGTCCTGAGTCAGCAATTCGTCAGCGAATTGCTGACCGCCGCATCCGCGGCGCCGCTGCTTCGCAGCGGTCGGCCACTACCTGTTTACTCGGGGCTTGCGCCCCGAACCCCC
>Ga0316628_100003851_pt1 | contig 11644 bp, 7 predicted proteins | sample OWC_Aug_M2_C1_D5_FD_207648 | JGI IMG/M metagenome (GOLD analysis project Ga0316628, IMG submission 207648) | Wetland soil microbial communities from Old Woman Creek delta, Ohio, United States - OWC_Aug_M2_C1_D5_C | ecosystem: Environmental > Terrestrial > Soil > Wetlands | place: USA: Ohio... | reverse complement strand
GCTTCGATCAGCGCTTCCTTGTTGTTGCGACGTGGGGCTTCCTCGTGCCCTTCGTCTGGGGCTTCAGCTCGCGCTGGATGCCCACCTTTCTTGGGCTCCGGCCGCAGCGCGAGCGGGTGCTTCTGGTAGCGCTGGCGCTGAACACCGCGGGAGTCATTGCCGCGCTGGCCGGCTGGTTTCTGCCGTCTTCGCTCTGCCTGCTGAGTGGGGGTGCCGCATCTATCCTGGCCCTGAGGATGTGGGAGACGGCAGTGCGTCCTCCAAAAGTCCGCGGGATTCATCCCAGCTTCCCGAGCTTCGTCAGGATTGCCTATGGCTGGCTGATCACGGCTGCGCTCCTGGGAGTCCTTGCGGCCAGATCGGGCGGCCCAGGCATCTGGGGCGCATCGCGGCACGCCCTGACCGTCGGGTTCCTGTCTACCATGGTCTTCAGCGTGGGGTCGCGGGTACTTCCGGCCTTTTCGGGAATGAAGCCTCTGTTCAGCACCTGGCTTATGTTCGGCTCCCTTGCATTGTTGAATTGCGGCTGCACCCTCCGGGTCCTGACCGAAGCGATGGCCTACCAGGCAAACGCCCCCTGGGCCTGGAGCTGGCTTCCCGTTTCGGCGCTCATCGAGCTGACGGCCGTCGTCGTGTTTGCCGTCAACCTCACGCTCAGTTTTGCGCAGGATCCCATCGTCCCGCTGCGCGGAAACTGAGCGGCGGAATGTTCCCTTGAACCAATCCTGCTGCGAACATGACGCGCCGGATCGGGGAGGCAATGTCGCCGGGAACGGATTTCAGGCGCCGCGCAGCTTCCAGCCCGCCTAACCCGCCGCCGGGGATTACTACATGCGGATGTGCCTTCATCCCTGAAGAACATCAGATTCAGGCGTCCTGGGGCTGGAGACGCCAACCGACCGGCCTGCCACCGTAAGAATCCCTCCCTTCAAGACGAGGGGTGGTCAGTGTGGTATAAATTCCCAGGCAGGCCTTGGGTTCACCGGTAAAGCCACAAATCAAAAGCGGGAGATTGAGATGCCAACACGCGTCCGTGTCGTCGCTGTGCTTTTCTTCTGTCTGATATTCGCGGCCCTTCCAATCCTGGCGCAGGAGCGCACCGAGGAGCAGCGCCGCAGGGCCGAGGACCCGCGCGACAACATCCGCGCGCAATACACCAAGTCGGAATACATGGTGCCGATGCGCGACGGGACACGGCTGTTCGTCTCCATCTACGCGCCAAAAGACGGGACGCAGAAGTATCCCATCTGGATGATGCGCACGCCGTACACCGTGAGCCCCTATGGCCCGGACAACTATCGCCGGAATCTGGGCCCCTCGGAGGCATTTGCGCGCTCGGGTTACATTTTCGCGTACTGCGACGTGCGCGGCAAAGGCAAGTCGGAGGGCAAGTTCGAAGACGTGCGGCCGTTCATTCCGAACAAGACCGGGACTCAAACCGACGAAGCCAGCGACACCTACGACACGATCGAGTTCATACTGAAAGCGGTCCCCAACAACAGCGGCCGTGTCGGCATGTCCGGCACTTCGTACCCTGGGTTCTATTCGACCATGGCCCTTCTCAGCCGCCATCCCGCGCTGAAGGCCGTCTCGCCACAGGCTCCCGTCACCGAATGGTTCATCGGCGACGATTGGCGGCACAACGGGGTGCTGTTCCTGGCGCACGCATTCGGCTTCTACTCGGGATTCGGCCGCGCCCGCACGGGCGAATTCGAGGTGGCCGGGCCGCGATTCGAGTACAACACCCCCGACGGATACGACTTTTTCCTTCACACCGTCGGCCCGCTGCGCAACGTGGAAGAGAAGATCTTTCACGGCAGCATCGAGGGTTGGCAGGACATCCTCACTCACGACGTCTACACCGACTACTGGAAGTCGCGCAACCCGGCCCGGTACCTCGAAAATATCAACGCCGCCGTGATGACGGTGGGCGGCCTGTTCGACGCCGAAGACGTGTATGGGCCATGGCATGTGTACGAGTCGATCGAAAAGAAGAACGCGGGGATCACCAACTTCATCGTGGAAGGGCCGTGGTCGCACGGCCAGTGGAACGGCGATGCGGGGGAGCATCTGGGCGACATCCACTGGGGCCAGGATACGGCGAAATTCTTCCGCGAAAACATCGAATTCCCGTTCTTCGAGCATTTCCTGAAGGACAGGGGCGAGAGGAATTTCCCCGAGGCGTACGTGTTCGAGACCGGTCGCAACGAATGGCACAAGCTGGACTCGTGGCCGCCGAAAAACGCGGTGAGGGAGAGTCTCTACCTCCGTGCGGAGGGGAAGCTGTCGAACGATCCACCCTCGGCCGGCAGCGACGATTATGACGAATATGTCAGCGACCCGAGCAGACCCGTGCCCTTCATCAACGAGGTCACGACCCGCATGGCATACGAGTACATGGACGACGATCAGCGCTTTGCCGCCTCGCGACCCGACGTGCTCGTCTACCAGACCGATCCGCTCGAACAGGACTTCACCGTCGTCGGCCCGTTGAGCGCCTCGCTTTACGTGTCGACCACCGGCACCGATTCCGATTTTGACGTGAAACTGATCGACGTCTACCCGGGGAACTACCCCGATCCCCAGCCCAATCCGACAAATGTCCGGATGGGCGGCTACCAGCAGCTGGTGCGCGGCGAGCCGTTTCGGGGCAGGTTCCGGAAGGGCTTTGACAATCCGACGCCCTTCGAGCCCGGCAAGCCCGATAAGATCGAGTTTGTCATGCCCGGTGTCTACCACACGTTCCGGCGCGGACATCGCGTCATGATCCAGGTTCAGAGCACGTGGTTCCCGCTCACCGACCGCAATCCGCAGAAGTTTGTGAAGCCGAGCGAGGCGCGCGAGTCCGATTTTCAAAAGGCGACGGAAAGGGTGTACCGTTCGGCGAAAATGCCATCGTCACTGACCGTCAACGTACTGAAGTAGACAGCAGCCATCAGCCGGTCCGGCCGGGCTGAAACGACGGCGGGAAGTAGAACTCCGGGAACCCTCCGTTTCCTCACGATCGTGTGGATGCGTTCAGCTGCGCAAGCTCCAGTTCGATTTCATTGAGGAGCGACTTGAGCACCTTGCCGTGCTTGTGGGTTGAAGACCACCACGTGGCGGCACAGGCGCCCGCAAGCACCACCACGCAAATCGCATACTCGACAATCGAGTTCAAGTACGATGCGAAATAAAGCAGGAAGCCGGCGATCAACGGCGTGCAAGCCCACACGCCGTCCCGGCGCAGCACGCGGATACGGGTGCGGAGCCGCTTTCGTTCCTCGGCGAGGAATTCCTGCCGGGGGAGGTCAAAACGTACTCTGCGACCCGGCAGATAGACGCTCGCAGTGCATGCAGCCACCAACACCGTGCCGGCGATGATGAGGGCGATCCCCGCATTGCTCCAGAAGGACTGTCGGCTGTCGAACCAGAAAAAGAACACCACAGCCATCGCGAGCCCGCCGACGATCGTCTGGATATCGTGAGCCCTCTCCTTTGCCTCGATGCTCTTGGCTCTCCTCCGGATATCGAGGGCGATCTGTCGGGCCGGCCTCTCGAATAGGTATCCTTCAAATTTCCTCTCGTTCAGCGCTGCTTTCAGCTTTTCCAGTTCCATCTGTCAACTCCCTACATATCTGGATTCGTACAGTTTTTTCACACGGCTCATCCTGACGCGCAGGTTGGCCTCGTCCGCCTTGAGTGCTTCCGCCATTTCGCTGTAACTGAAATTGTCGAGATACATCACGAACACGATCCGGTCCAATTCACCCAGCGATCTGGTGAACTCCTCGAGGATGGCCAGCGGGTCACGGTTGTGGCCGCTGTTACAGGTCGCCGGCTCGTCTGCCTCGGACAGGCAGGTTTCGCGGATTCTCCGGTGGTTGCGGCGCAGGAAATTGCTCACGGTGTTGAACGCGACCCGATAAAACCAGGTTTTGAGGCTGGAACGGCCTTCGTAACGATCGAGGCTGCTCCACAAGGCGAGAAGTATTTCCTGCTCGAGGTCCGGACAGAAATCCGCAGTGGCGTTGGCCCGAGCGACCATGTGCAGTCGGGACTTGTTCTCCTCGAGAATCTGCTCGAATAGTGTCTGTTTGTCCGTTCCCGGCATCAAGGCAATCGGCTCCTGTTGTCTATATTAGTAGCCTCCGGGCACGGCTTGTAACATGACGCTGAAATAATCACGGTGGCGCCGGAAGCCCGGCCGGCTGGATGGGCGGCGACTTCTGCGCCGGCCGGCGGTGCGGTGACGGTTGTCGCGCCGTGCGGCGTCGATCGCCCAACCGACGCTCTTCGCGCGGGATAGAATCCGCGGAATGTAGAATGCCGGCCGGCCGTGGGACCGCGCGGGGAGCCGCCTCGGGACTAGCGCACATTCCTCATGAGAAAATCACGCTGCCGGCAGCTGCGCGCGGCGCGGGAGAGGAGCTCCCGGCTGCAAGCCACGGTTTTGCCGTCGCGCGAATAGCAGACGTACATCTCCTTCAGGAACCGGCCGGAGGAGGAGCAGAAGACTGCGAGCGCCGACTCGCCGAGACCCGCGTTGGCGGTCACCATCGATTGTTTGAACTGGGCCGTCGAGATCCGGACGGGCTTTGCCGGAGCGCGAAACGCCTCCGGGATGACCACGGACTCTTTCAACCTCTTCGACAGGGAAAGGTACTGTTCCGGCGTCAACCCGGAGCAGGTGCCGTGTTTTTCCCATTCGTGTTCAAACAGTGCGTCGCTCGGATAAAGGCCGCGAAATCTGCTCTTGACGGCGGCGGGCAATTTGTCGGAGGCGCAATCGCTGGGGTAGCCTCTGGTGTACTGCGGCCACAGTCCGTGGAGGACAAATCCCAGGCTCCTCCCTGGAGCGCACTGCTGCGCATCGCGGGCGCCGCCGGTCGCGCAATAATCCGGCGACCAGGACAGGGCGAGAACATAAAAATCGAAATTCGCGGCCTTTGCGCTCGAGGCCGCGATGCACCAGATGAACAGCAATCGAACCATTTTTCGGGCCATGACCTTTATCGGCCTCCTTCACGCACCGCGATCTGCAGATGAACAGTATTCCTTATTAGCGGACCACGGTCTAGATTCTGAATTCGGATTCTCCGGCAGTTACGGCCAGGTTCCCGAAGTAAAGGCAGTAGAGGGCGTGCTCGCCTTTCAGGATCAGGCGCTCGCGTTCGACGAGCCAAAGACTTAACCGGACGCGGATTTTCGCGGATCCAAATCCGCATGAATCCGTGCAGATCCGCGTCCGGTTTTTTGAAGGAAAGCAGGAAGGCGACATCGCAGATCAGCCCACTTCAGTGGACATGGCGGAAACTCCTCGCCTTTGAGGCGACGGTTGGTTGGTGTTCTCGACCACATCCGATGCTGAAGTCTCCTCCAATTTCGGACCGCACATCGACCACCCCGGCTAATCGCTTGCGCGGGCTGCCGTGCCTGGATTATCGTCGTCCCCACACTCAGGAGGTGGCGCATGCGAAAACAGGTTTGTCTGTCGGTACTGGCGTGTCTGCTGGCCCTCGGGCTTGCCGCGGCAATCCGCGGACAGGGCGGCGTGGATATACACGACACCAGGCTTCTCTCCCAGCCCGCGATCAGCAAGACCCACATCGCATTCATCTATGCGGCGGATCTCTGGGTCGCAAAGATCGACGGCTCCGGGGTAAGCCGCCTGACTTCGGACGACGGAGTGGAATCCAACCCGGCCTTCTCCCCGGACGGCAACCTCATAGCTTTCAGCGCCCAGTATGACGGGAACACCGACGTTTACGTCATTCCCGTCGAAGGAGGAGTGCCCAAGCGATTGACCTGGCATCCCGGCCCGGACACGGCGCAGGGTTTCACGCCGGACGGGTCCTCGGTCCTTTTTGTTTCTCCCCGGGCGGTGTTCACCAACCGATACAACCAACTGTTCACCGTGAAGGCTGCAGGAGGGGCGCCAGAAGAACCCCTGCCGATCCCGCACGCCGCCGAGGCGACCTATTCCCCCGATGGGAATCGCATCGCGTACAATCCGCTTTACGAAGCATTCAATGAATGGAAACACTATCGTGGCGGAACGGCCTCCACCATTTCTCTGTTCAGGCTCAGCGACAATTCGGAGGAGAAGATTCCTCAACCCGCGGGACGCTGCAACGACGTCGACCCGATGTGGATCGGAGACACCGTTTTTTTCCGCTCCGATCGCAACGGCGAATTCAACCTCTTTTCCTGCGATCTGAAGTCGAAGGCGGTCAAGCAGCTCACGACCCACGCGGACTTCCCGGTCGTATCGGCGTCCGCGGGCGGCGGGCAGATCATTTACGAGCAGGCAGGATCGCTGCACATATTCGATCCGCGCAGGTCTCAGAGCAGGAAACTGACCATCGGGGTTTCGGCGGATCTCGTCGAGACGCGCCCGCGTTTCGTCAAGGGATTTCGGTACGTGCGCAACGCTTCCATCTCGCCCTCCGGGGCGCGCGCCGTCCTGGAGTTCCGCGGAGAGATCATCACGGTCCCGGCCGAAAAAGGGGATCCGCGGAACCTGACCAACACCCCCGGGGCAAACGAGCGCTGGCCGGTCTGGTCGCCGGACGGCAAGTCCATCGCCTGTTTCTCCGATGAATCCGGCGAGTACGAACTCCAGGTTCGCAGCCAGGAGGGCAAGGGCGAGCCGAAGAAATTCAAGCTCACGGGCGCGGGATTTTACGACGACCCTGTCTGGTCGCCGGACAGCCAGAAGATTTCCTACTCCGACAATTCCTGGAGCCTGTACTGGATCGATCTGAAATCGGGTGCAACCAGGAAGATCGCTTCCGAGTACCTCTACGGGCCGAGTCGCGCGAAGACAATCCATCACGTCTGGTCGCCCGACTCGAAGTGGATCGCCTACACTCTGAGCTCGAAGACCTACATTCAGACGGTGCAGGCGTACTCGCTCGAACAGGACAAGTCCTACCAGGTCACGGACGGCCTCAGCGAGGTCAGCGAGCCGGTCTTCGATGCGAGCGGGAAATATCTGTACTTTTTCGGCTCGACCGACGCCGGTCCGGTCAAGCAGTGGTTCGACATGTCCAACGCGGATATGCGTGTCAGCCGCAGTCTCTATCTCGCCGTTCTGCGCAAGGACCTCCCCTCCCCGCTGGCAAAAGAGAGTGACGAAGAGAAGGGCGCTCAAAAGGAAGAGAAGCCCAAGGAAGCGAAGCCGCCGGCTGCGGAGCCTTTCTCCGTAGATTTCGACGGCCTGCAGAACAGGATTCTGGCACTGCCGATACCGGCCGGAGATTACACGGGTCTTCTTGCGGGCGCAGCCGGGCAGATTTACTACCTCGAAGCCGGGCCGAGGCGCCCGGGCGGCGATTCGGGTGGAGGCCGTGCGCTGCACCGGTTCGACCTGACCAAGCGCAAGGACGAGACCATTCTGACCGGCGTCGGAGACTACGAGATCTCCTCCGACAACAAGAAGATCCTCTACTTCACGCGGGATTCCGCATTCATTGTCGCGATCAGCGACAAGATCCAGCCCGGGCAGGGAAAGCTCAACATAGATGCCATCGAGGTGAAGATCGATCCGAGGGCCGAGTGGACTCAGATATTCAACGAGGCCTGGCGCATCAATCGCGACTATTTTTACGCACCCAACATGCACGGCGTGGACTGGAATGCCATGCAGCAGAAGTATTCCGCATTCCTGCCTCACGTGGCCGTTCGAAGCGACCTCAACCGCGTGATGATGTGGATGTTCAGCGAGCTTGGCGTCGGGCACCATCGTGTCGGGGGCGGGGACGCGCTCAACCAGCCGAAAACCGTGCCCGGCGGGCTGCTGGGGGCCGATTACTCGATCGAGAACGGCCGTTACCGGTTCAAGAAAGTTTACGGAGGACTGAACTGGAATCCGGAACTGCGCTCGCCGCTTACGGAACCTGGAGTAGACGTCAAGGCCGGCGAATACCTGCTTGCGGTTCAGGGCAGGGAGTTGCGTCCGCCGACCGACATTTACAGCATGTTCGAAAACACCTCGGGCAAGATCATCGAAATCACCGTGGGGCCGAATCCAGACGACTCGGGCTCCCGGACTGTTTCCGTTGTGCCTATAGCCAACGAAAGTGCCCTGCGCAATCGCGACTGGGTGGAGGGCAACCTGAGGAAGGTGGAGCAGGCCACCGGAGGGCGCGTGGCCTATGTCTACGTGCCGAACACGTCGACCCTGGGTCACGAATATTTCAAGCGCTACTTCTATCCCCAGGCGCACAAGGATGCGATCATCGTCGATGAGCGTTTCAATGGCGGCGGACAGGTAGCCGATTATTATATCGATCACCTGCGCAAGCCACTCGTCAGCTACTGGGCGATGAGGTACGGCGCAGACCTGAAGACACCCGGCGCATCCATCCAGGGGCCCAAGGTCATGCTGATAGACGAGACCGCCGGTTCCGGCGGGGACCTGCTTCCCTGGATGTTCCGGAAATTCAACTTGGGAAAGCTCATCGGCAAGCGGACCTGGGGGGGCCTGGTCGGGATACTGGGATTCCCGGTGTTGATGGACGGCGGCTTTGTCACCGCGCCGAACCTGGCCATCTGGACGCCGGAAGGCGGGTGGGTCGTGGAAAATGAAGGCGTTCCGCCGGATATCGAAGTGGAACAGACCGCGGCCGACGTCATCGCCGGGAAGGATCCGCAGCTGGAGAAGGCCATCCAGGTGGTGATGGAGGAGTTGAAGAAGAATCCCCCTGCCGAGCCCAAGCGGCCGCCGTATCCCGACAAGGTGCAGCCAAAGAAACGATGAAGGAAACGGGACCCGGTGTCCTGGTGGTGGATTTGCAGGCACGCGCGGTTCAGCCGGAGACGAGAGATGCAGTCACTTGCCATCTATGCTGGAATTCTGTTCGCGGCCGCGGCGCTCAGGCCGCAGACGTACGTCGATTTCGTAAAGCGCTTCGATTACGACCGCAGCGCGCCGCTGGACGTGCGCGAGGCCGGCGTCGTGGATCGAGCCGGCGTCAAGGTGCACGACATCTCGTACGCCAGCCCGAGGGGCGGACGCGTGCCGTCGTACCTCGTCGTTCCCGCCGGCAAGGGGCCATTCGCAGCGGCGATCTGGGGCCATTGGTATTGGGGGAACTCGCCCCAGCGGAACCGGACCGAGTTCCTTGACGAAGCGGTGGTCCTGGCGAAATCGGGCCTCGTGTCGCTGCTCTACGACGGCCCCATTGCGCGACCCGGCCACGTGGACCGCACTTCGCCGCTCGACGAGCGGCAGATCGAGGATAGGATCCAGACGATCCTCGACGTGCGGCGCAGCGCGGACCTGCTGCTTGCTCGGGAGGATGTCGACGGGGAACGGCTGGCTTTCATCGGTCACAGCTACAATGCGTCGACCGGCGGATACCTGTGCGGGATCGACAAGCGCTTCAGAGCCTTCGTGCTGATGGCCGGAAGCCTGTCCGACATCGTGGACCTGGAAAGCAAGGAATACCAGGACGCGAGGCTCAAGATCGGCGCGGAGAAGTGGGACGCATTCATGGAGAAATGGCAATGGCTCGATCCCGGTCTTTTCACGCCGCACGCGGCGCCGGCGGTCGTGTTCATGCAGTACGCCACGCAGGAGGACTTCCTCACGGTGAAGCGGGCGCGCCGGTATGCCGCGCTCGTGAGCGAGCCGAAGCAGTTCAAGGTGTACGAAACAAACCACGCCCTGAATGCCGAGGCGCGGCGCGACAGGGTCGAGTTTTTGCACCGTCAGCTGAACCTTGCGCCGGTCGACTGGGATGCGGTCGCGAAGGTGCCCATGCTTGTGCAGCCTCCAAATCAGTAGTCGGTAGTAAGTTGTCAAAATCTTGAGGACGTCCTCAGTTACGGCTTAAGAATTTTGAACCGCAAAGACCTCGAAGACCGCAACGAAATGACTGGGAAAAGGCCGGCCTTTGATTTTTCGAGGTCTTCGAGGCCTTCCTGGTTCATATTTTTGTCCACACTGTCCAGTCCCCCCTATGTGGTGGCAAGTCCACACCTGTCACGAGTGCGCCGATCGAAATGATGAACGCCCTGTTCAACAGACCCGTGCTTCGATTATCTTAAAAGTCTGTGTAAAGCGGGTAAAAGCCGTCTACCCTGCGATTCGGAGCCGAGGGGGTTTCCTGATGATCCGTAGCATTACGCGCCGCAATTTTTTAAATTCGGCGATCGCCGCCTCAGTGGCGTCGATCCGGAGGAGCGATATGCCCGAAGAAAGAAACAAGCGTGAGACGATGATGGGGCTGCTCGACGTCGGCGCACGGCAGGATTACATCCCTGCTGCTTTTTTCCTCCATTTCGACAGGTCCTACCACTACGGAGAGGCGGCCGTCCACAAGCACCTCGAATACTTCCGTTACACCAACATGGATTTTGTGAAAATCCAATACGAGCGGACTTTTCCTCCAATTTCAGCGATCAAGAAGCCCGACGATTGGAAGAAGATGCCGCTCTACAAGTTGGACTTCTACGAGCCCGAGCTCGAGGCCGTCCGCGGGTTGGTGAAGGCGGCGAAGAAGGACGCCCTGATTCTCGTGACCCTTTACTCTCCCTTCATGTGCGCGGGGCACACCACCAGCCCGTCGCTGGTCACGTCCCACCTCGAAGAAAATCCGGAACGGATCATGAAGGGCCTCAACATCATCACCGACAGCCTCATGCTGTTCGTCAAGGAGTGCATCCGCGCGGGCGTGGACGGCTTCTATACCTCCACGCAAGGGGGCGAGGCGGGGAGATTCAAGGATCGCGGGCTTTTCACGAAGCACATCAAGCCCCTGGACCTTGTCCTGATGAACGAAATCAACCGGTCCTGCCCTTTCAACATTCTCCACGTCTGCGACTACAACGCACCATACGACGACCTGACTCCCTTTCTCGATTACCCGGGTCACGTGGTCAACTGCAATCCGAAGCTGACCTCGGGCGAGTTGACCTGGAGCAAGATCGCGGAGATGTTCAAAAGGCCGTGCATGGGAGGTATGGACCGGCACGGAGTCATCGTTTCGGGGACCAGGCAGGAAATCGTTCACGCTGTCGGTGGAGTGTTGGGCCACGCCTCCAGTCCCTTCATTCTCGGTGCCGATTGCACCCTGCCGAGCAGCATCAATTGGGAAAACATCAGCACGGCAGTCGACGCGGCGCACGCGCATAGAGCAAGCTGAATCCACCATGACATTCGAAATGAGCCGGGTGTGATCCTGAAACGGGGCCGGATATGAAGGTAATCGCGCTTAGCGCCCTCGCCGACAACTATATTTATTTGATCGAGGAAGATGGGACGCATGAAGTTGCGGTTGTGGATCCCGGCGATCCCGCTCCGGTACTGCGCTACCTGAAACGCACAGGGGCACGCCTGGCGGCAATTCTCAACACCCATCATCACGGCGACCACGTCGGCGGAAACCGGGCGCTGCTCGAGCGTTTCCCGGGCATACCCGTATTCGGCGGCGCCGGGGATCGCGGACGGATACCGGGGCAGACCGGCTTCCTTAAGGAAGGCGACCAGGTCTCTGTCTGCGGCGCCAGGGGATGCGTGCTGGAGGTGCCCGGCCACACGAAAGGACACGTGGCCTATTTCTTTGCGGGACCGGATGACGGTTCAGGCGACCTGTTCTCCGGCGATACGGTTTTCGGCGGCACCATCGGCAATCTGTTCGAAGGAACTCCCGAGGTG
>Ga0316628_100003850_pt1 | contig 11646 bp, 9 predicted proteins | sample OWC_Aug_M2_C1_D5_FD_207648 | JGI IMG/M metagenome (GOLD analysis project Ga0316628, IMG submission 207648) | Wetland soil microbial communities from Old Woman Creek delta, Ohio, United States - OWC_Aug_M2_C1_D5_C | ecosystem: Environmental > Terrestrial > Soil > Wetlands | place: USA: Ohio... | reverse complement strand
TTTAAAAACGCTTTATGCGCGTTATAAAGACCGCGGTTTTGAAATCATCGGTTTCTCGGAGGATGGGGATCGAAAAATCCTGTCCGCTTTTTTGAAAGAAAAGGGGATTTCGTGGACGAACATCTTTTGTCCGAAAAACGAGAATGATGAAACCGTCCGCCTCTTCAAAGTCGTTAACATCCCGGCGTCCTTCCTCCTTGATCGGAACGGGGTCATCCAGCAAGTCAATTTGACCGGCGCCGACCTTGAGGAAGCCATCCAAGCGTTGGTCGGACGGCGCTCGGAGTGATGAGCGGAAGAGGCGAAGTCATGCGGCTTAACGAACGTATATAAAAAGAAAATCGGAATAAAGAAAGGTGTTGACGTATTCCACGCCGTTCGGGAAATCCATCAGGGTCATGCCGGCGCGGTTTTTGACGATGAAGGGAAGGCCGTTGGCCTTGGTGTAATCCGGGCCGTCCATCAACTGAAAATGGAGATGCGGCTCCGTCGAATTTCCCGTATTCCCCACCTGGGCGATGACCTGGCCCCGCCGCACTTCGTCGCCGGGCTTGACGGCCAGGGTGTTTTCGCTCAAATGGGCGTAAAAGCTGAATTCCCCGTTCCGGTGGTCGATGACCAGGTAATTCCCGGCCAGGACGTTGGCCTGATCAACGCCTTTCTTGACCAGGTCCCGGGCCCAAGTCGCGAACTGCTCTTGGGAATACAGCTGGGGATTTGCCGCGAGCGCGTCGGGGTACCGGTCGCCGCGGGCGACGACGACGCCGTCGCCGACGGCCAGGACGTCGCGATGAAAAATGTAGTAATCGCGGACGTCATCGGCCTTCGGTTTTGAGGCCGTGACCCACTCGCCCGTCCCGCTCTGCCGGCTTTCGAGCGTATCGAAGGCGAATTCCTGGCTCTGGACCGTCCGGTGATCCAGACCGAGCGGAAGGCCGACGACGGCCAGGTTGCCTTTCAGGGGAAAGACATAATCGCCCCGGCAAATATAGGGCAGGAGCGGAACGGCATATTCGATGCGCGAACGCGTTTCCCCGTGCCGGAGATCGACTTGAATCAGCATTTCGTCGATTTTCGCCGGCCCCCGGAAAACAAGAAAGGCCAGGTCGCATAACCGCAGGCACAGGGAATCGCCGGGATTCAGCTCGTTCGTTTCCTTGAACGGCCGGTCCGGAACGGCGACCTCGCCGTTGGCAATGCCCAAGCGGAAACGGCTGGGCCTGGCGATCTGCTTGTTCAGGAGGGGATTGGCCGCGGCGATGGATGCCGTAATCTCCGTTTCTCCCAGCCGGACGACGACGGATTCCCGTCCGCCGGTCTTGCCGACCATGGCGACGCCTTCGATCCGGGCGCCAGGGACGGAGATATCTTTTACGACAAGGGACGGCGGCTTGATATCTGTCGTCCAGTAGCCGCCGACTTTCCAGGTGATCGGGATCACCTTGGTGCCGGGGGTTAGAAGCGATACCGCGAATTCCGTTTCGGAAGCCGGAGCCGCGGCCGCGAAAACGATTATTAAAATAAGCAACGAGGCGATGATCTTTAGGGATTCGGACATGACGCGTCTCCTTGGAAGTGGTGATGCTATTCTATCCCAGTCGGAACGGGAGGCAAACCAGGACGAAGCGTCGCGGCAGCTTTATTCTGATTTGTAAAATCTGTTCTTGACAAATCCCAAACGCACACTTATCTTTCAGTTAGAGAGCAGAAGGGGATTCAATGACAAGATAAGATTCGCAGCCGTAGCTCGGATAATTTTTTTCAAAAGGGAGGTTGACATGCCATTGCCTGTCGTTTCCGGCGAGACGCCGACCCTGACCAAGGTGCTTCTCCAGAACGAGACGATCGCTGCCGGCGCGGAGAAGCGGCTCTTTCCCGGCCTGGACGTAAAGAAGTACGATCGGCTCCACATTCATGTCGGCCGCGACGCCAAGTCCGTCGCCGGCCTATCGATCCGGGTCCTGTTCGGAACGCCGATCCAGGGGCTCCACTGCGGCGCCCTCCTGGCTGACAGCACCGTCTGGTTCGAGGAAACGGCGTCGGAACGCGCGTTCGAGTGGACGGCCACGGCCGGCAAGACGGGATTCATCGTCAGCGTTCCGGTCGTCGCGCCCGTCCTCTACGACGTGATCCTGAAGAACACGGGCTCGCAGCCGCTCGACACCGTCTATGTCACGCTGATGGCGCAGGAGATCTGACAAGCCGCTTTTCGGCTGACAGCCTCGGCCTCTCCTTCCAGGGGGGATGTCTCGTTTCGCCTCACAACAAGAGAGAAGCTGCGATACGAAATATCTCTTTCTCCTGAGCGACCGGAACGGGAAGAAGGCCGTCCTGAATTCCGACGGGACGATCAAAAGGCGGACGCCCTGGAATTGCGCCGAAGTGTACGTCAAAATCGCCGGTGAATGGAAAGTCATCCACGAGCACTGGTCCTTCATCAAGGGTGAAAGAAAGGAGGGGGGGGATTTAGTCCGCTCCACGGCCGGGTGCGATTATCCAGGTCTTAAGCGTATGGGCGTTCGAGAAGACTCATTTATTTGACGTAACTAAAATGAATATTTTCGAGTATAACGACATGGCGGAAAGGAAAGTGAAGGAAGATAATATTATGATTAAAAAAGTCGTGATATCGTTTCTCCTCATTTTGGCCATTGTCACCATCGCCCAAAATAGTCATTCCTTGTCAACTCAACAAACGTTATCTCAGAAAGATCAGAAGGAAATAATTGAGAAAATAAGTGCTCTTTTGAAAAATTATTATATTTTTCCTGAGAAAGCGAAAGAGATGGGCTTTGAGCTGCTCAAACGAGCTGACGATGGGAACTATCAAGCCCTTTCTGATAAGGAATCTTTTGCCAAACAAATGACTCTGGATTTGCAGCTCTTCAGCCATGACAAGCATCTCACCGTCCAGTATGATCCGCAACGGGTCAAAGAACTCAGAAGGGAAAATTCCCGGCCATCCGGGGAAGAAGCCCTGGCCATCAGGAAGAGGCGATATGAAGAACAAAGGCGCAATAATTTTGGATTTCAAAAGGTTGAAAATTTAAAAGGAAATATCGGCTATTTGGACTTGCGGATTTTCAGAAGCACAGATCATGCGGCCCCAACAGCCATAGGAGCCATGAGTTTCTTGTCAAATAGCGATGCGATCATTATCGATCTCCGTAATAATGTGGGCGGCGATTCTTCGATGTACCTATTATTGATAAGTTATTTTTTCAGTTCGCAAATCGTCCACCTCAGTGATTTGAATAATCGTCTTACAAACTCGACTCAACAATCATGGACGCTTCCCTTTATTCCCGGCCAAAGGCTTCCCGATGTTGATTTGTACATCTTAACAAGTCGCCGGACATTTTCAGCCGCCGAGGCCTTTGCGTATGATCTTCAATGTTTAAAACGGGCTACGATTATCGGTCAGTCAACCGGCGGCGGCGCACATATGGCGACACGGATGATTGTCAACGATGATTTTTATATGTTTATGCCGTTTGCCGGAGCCATTAATCCAATTTCAAAAACAAATTGGGAAGGTGTCGGAGTAAAACCTGACGTTGAAGTGCCGGAAGAGAAAGCTTTGGATGCCGCGTACGTAATGGCATTGAAGAACTTGGAGAAAAAAACGACCGATCAGGATTGGAAGAATAAGCTTTCATCCTTAAGACATAAGCTTGAAGAAAATAAATGATGATTTGGCCGCCTCCGAATAACGGTTGACTGTTTCTGTTGACATTCGCCATCCGAGAATTTCTCCTTGTCCCGGGCGGAACGCTGGGAAATCATGCGGGTTTTCGGTCCCGGAGCGGACGTCACGAAACGGAAATCCCTGTCCCCAGTCTCGTTCAAACCCGGCCAGAAGGAGGTCTCGGGTCAGGACCAGTGGACCTCGAAAGCCTGGCTGAGGTTTTATGAAGTAAAAGTTCCGATCGATCCGTCCCAATTCCCCGTTCTATCCAGGCCATTGTTGATGCTGCTCATAGGCTCTCAAATGATGTCCGGCAAGATTCCCGCCAATGCGACCTTGACCTGGAAGGCGACGAAGCTCGGCAAAAAGAATTGAAAAGGGGGCGGAGATGGGAGCTTGGGAGCTAGCGGACGTCCTCGAGCGGATGAATCGAGAAACTCCGGACCTTATCGGGTGTCCGGCGGCCCAAGCTTACCCAAAGCGACCGCGATCCCAACTTATAGATATAGCTTCCCCAGCTCTCCGAATTTTCGGGCAGGGCGGGGTCGAAAGAGTGGGGCTGACCGAGTTTCGCGACAACATCTTTGGCCAACAGAGGCGTCGCCGTTGTTTTTTGTTCTCCACTGACCTCTCGCTCGCCCGTTGCGTCCCGAAGCTCGACCAGGACGAAGGGTTCCTTGAGCGCCGTATTCTGCGGCGTGGGGACGCGGCAGTCGACAAGCTTGATGAGGCTAACAAAACGGCTGCCGGTTCGCGGCCGGCCGATGAAAAAAGTCGCCATTTCGTGACTTGATTTTTCGTCCTTCGTGAACGCGACTTCAAGCGAATCTCGAACCAGATCAATGGTCAGGCCCTGCGCCTGGGTGAGCCGACGCAGGCTATCGATGAGCGCTGCTCCCGGCGACTCCGGTGATTTCGCTCCGGCGCAAGCGGTCCCCAGCAGCAGGGACAAGGCTAAGGCCATTTTGAAAATGATGTTTCGATCCGGCATGGAAGCACCTCTCCCCATCAGAAATCCGTCCAGTTCTTGCTCGAAGCCCCTATTCTTTTTCTCGGGTGAAAACATTGAAGCCGAACAGCTTCCACTCCGAATCTTCGTAATAGAAGTCGAGCTCGAATTCGATCTCGTAGGGATGAGTCGGATACCGGCCTTTCAGGACGAGCAGGCCGTCAGGGCCGATACGGGCTTTCTCCGAGAAGACCGGGGCGACGCCTTCGATGATGGTCAGCGAAATCTTCTTCTCAATGAAGACGGCCAGGCGCTCGCGCAGCTTGTCTTTCGTGATCTGTTGCTGCCAATATTTCGCGATCGAGCCGTAAAAATCGGAAATATCGTCCCGGCTGACGGCTTGGGCGAGGAGTGACATGGAGTGATTCGTCAAGAGAACCTGTTGATCTTCGGGCGGGATCTCGTGTTTTTCGGCCTTCGTCGTGGCGCCGCCGGCCGGTTCTTCCGAGTTGACGAAAAGGCCGATCAGCTTCCACTCCGAGTCCTGTCGGATATATTTGATCGTGAAGTTCAAGACGGAAGGCCGGGTTGGATAAGCCCCCGTCAAAACGAGGATTCCGTTCTTGTCGATCGACGGCTTCTCTTGGAACTCCGGCGTCATGTCTTTCACGAACGTCAAATCGGCGCCTTGCTCGATGTAGGACTTGAACGACTCCATCAGGGATTCCGGGGTGACCTGGTCTTGCCAGACTTTGGCCGTCGCATGAAAGAACTCCGTGAAATCCTTGGCCTTGATGGCCCGGGCCAATAGCTGGACCGAGGCGCTCGTCATGGCCTTCAACTCGCCTTCGGGAGGCAGGGCGGCTTCCCGGGAAGGCGTTTCAGCCTCTTGCGTCTCCGCCGGAGTGTTCACCAAACCGGCGGCCGCTTTTTCGATGGCGTGAATCTTCCATCGGCCGTCTTCCTTGACGAGCTTGATCTTGATTGGAATGACCGCGCCCGTGCGAGTCTTAAGGGAGCCTTCGAGCTCACCGATCGCGTTGGAGACGGACCGGGAGCTCCAGGTTGCGCTCTCATAATCCGCAATCAAGGAGTCTTTCAGGAACGCCGAGAAGTCCTCTTCGGACGCCGAGGCCTGAAATTCTCGGCTGGCGGACGCGTAAGCGTCCTTGGGTTTCCCCTCGCGGATCAAGGTGAAAAACGCGTTTGCAGACCGGGTCACGCCGCCAGTCAAGAAAAAAACCGCGATGACGACCGCCCCGACGACGACCAGGGCAATCACGAGCCCGATCACCGTTTTCTTCATGATCCCCTCCTTGTGGCCGAAACCGCCGTCCGCCTCGATCTTTCTCGTTCAATCATATGAGCATTTTCCGCTGATCGTCAAGGACATGAACGGGTCCACGACATAGTCTATGCTTTCTCCCTGGAGGCGCGTTTCCATCGCCGAGAGCGTCTTGACTTCTTATCGTGATCACTTTACCCTTGATCGCACTGATGAGATCTTCAAAAATTCAAATCCCGGAGCGATTCTTGGTCTTTGTATTGATATTCCCGTTTGCGATCATTCTTCTGAGCCTGGCGACGGCCTGTTCGCCAATAATCCGGGATTCCTATCTGCCGTTCCATATCGGGACGGGAGACAATAAAGTCTATGGATACTTGGATCGGAACGGGAAGGTAATAATCAAGCCGGCCTACACCGCCGCCCGGGAATTTTCGGAAGGATTGGCCGCCGTAAAAATCGGCGGGAACTGGGGATATATCGACTCGCGGGCGAACGTTGTTGTCAAGCCCCGGTTCGAGGACGCCGAGGAATTTTCCCAGGGCCTGGCCGCCGTTAAAACCGAAGGCAAGTATGGGTTCGTCGATAGGGAGGGCCGGTTGACGATCCGCCCCGCGTACGCGGCGGTGCCCTTTGGCCGATTTTCGGAAGGCTTTGCCATTATCCAGGAAACGCCGGGCGGGAAGGAAAACTATATCGATCGAGAGGGGAAAATTCTTTGCCCTGATGCTTTTAACGAGACGTTGCCTTTTTCCGAAGGCCTGGCCCCCGTGGAATCGGGCGGGAAATGGGGATTCATCGACTCGAACGGGAAGCTCATCATCCCTTTCCAGTTCGAAGGAGCGGGAGGATTTTCAAACGGGTTGGCTCCTGTAACGCTTGATCAGAAGGCCGGATTTATTGAAAAATCGGGACGATTCCTTATCAAGCCCTCTTTTGACGCTGCGAGGATGTTTTCCGAAGGCTTGGCCGCCGTGAAGAAAGGCAATCGTTGGGCGTATATCAATGTGCGCGGCGACGTTGTGATCGATTATCGATTCGATAACGCAGGGACTTTTTCCGAGGGATTGGCCAATGTCAAAATGGCCGAGGGGGTCACCGGCTTCATCAATCGGAAGGGCGCCGTGGAATTTTGTCCCGACGTTCCCGGCCGCGGGGATTTTAAAAATGGCGTTGCTAGAATCGTTTTGCCCCAGCTTGGCGGCGAGTCGATCGTTCAATATTATTCCCGGTCGGGCAAGCTTATCTGGGAATCTCCCAGGGAATCCGGGAGCGAATCAATCTTTGAAGCTGTGAAGAAAAAAGACACGGCCGCGGTCCGGGCCCTGCTGGATCGGAATCCCGGGTTGACCGGGGCCGTGGATCCTTATACGCTCACGCCGCTGCATTGGGCGGCCATGAACGGCGACCAAGCGATGGCCGAGCTGCTGCTGGCCCGCGGGGTGGACATCAATCGAAGAACCCGCCTGGGACGGACGCCGCTCAACGCCGCGATCCAGCACCGGCGGGCGGACATGGAGAAAATGCTTCGAGCCAAAGGCGCCGATCCGGCCTCTTGGGCGTGGCCGCGCATCACGGGGGCCTATGTCGGAGAGCCGCTTCCGGGTTTTGTTCCCCGCCTCTTTTCTCCGGAGATTTTTTCCTCCAGCGCCTGGGACCATGCGGCACCGGCCTTTTCCAAGGACGGGCGGGAGGCTTTCTGGGCCGTCGTCTTCGAGGATGACAGCGGCGTTCTCATGGGTATCGCCATGGACGGCGATCATTGGACGATGCTGAAACCGCTGCCTTTTTCCGAAGCCAAGTACAGGGACATCTGTCCGACCTTGTCCTCCGACGGGACGAAATTGTTCTTCACCTCCTGCCGTCCGACCCGGCCGGGCGGAAAGACGGGCGACTACAACATGTGGGTCGTCGACCGGACCGGGGCCGGATGGTCGGAGCCCCGGCTGCTGGCCCCGGAGATCGCCTCGGGCAAGGATGCCCGGCCCGTATTCGCCGCGGACGGCACGGTATTTTTCGGCTCCTGGCGCGATGGCGCGGTTGACGGCACCAATATCTTTTTCTCGAAACGGATCGGGGATCAGTTCGAGAAGCCGAAGAGGCTGGACGCTCCTTTTAACGCATCCAACGTCATGCCGACCTCCGTTTCGCCGGACGGGCGTTTTCTCATCTTCGAATCCTTCCGGGCCGGCGGGCTGGGCGGCAGCGATTTCTGGGCCAGCGCCATGTCCGCGGAGGGAACCTGGGGTCCGGCGGTCAATCTCGGCGCCCCGGTCAATTCCCCGAGCAACGAATGGTTCGGCGGTTTTTCCCCGGACGAAAAATATTTCTTCTTTGTCAGCGACCGCAACGGCAATAACGATATCTATTGGCTCGAGGCCGCGGCGATCAAGAACCTGGCCGGACAGGCGCCGGTCGCTCCCGCCGTGGCCGAGGCCCCGGCCCTGGGGATGCGGGGAATGGTCAGCTCGGCCCATCCTTTGGCGACCGAGGCCGGTATCGAAATCCTGAAAAAGGGTGGCAACGCCTTCGACGCCGCGGTGGCCGTGGCCGCCGCGCTGAACGTGGTCGAGCCGGCCATGTCCGGCATGGGCGGATACGGCACCATTCTTGTCTATTCGGCCGCCGACGGAAAGATCCGTTTCTTGAATTCGAGCGGTCGCATTCCGTCCAAGCTCAATCCGGACATCTTCCGCGCCCCCACGCCCGACTACGAAAAGAACCGGGCGGGAGCGGCGGCCGTTTCCACCCCGGGAAACGTCGCGGCCTGGGAGGCCATGTCAAAAAAGTACGGCAAGCTCCGGTGGAAGACGCTCTTCGAGCCCGCCTTGCGCCTGGCCGGCGAAGGCCACAAAATGAACAGAACGTCGGCTCGCACCCTGGAATCCGCGTATGAAACCTTCCCGAAAACCGCCCAAGCCATCTTCGGCAAAAACGGAGTTCCCTTTAAAATCGAGGACTGGCTTGTTCAAAGCGATTTGGCGAACGCCCTGAAGCTCGTGGCCGAGAAGGGCGCCGACGCTTTTTATAAGGGCCCCATCGGCCAAGCCATTGTCGCGGAAATCGCTAAGCGCGGCGGATACCTGTCCGCCGAGGACCTGGCCGAATGCCAGGCCGAATGGGGAGACCCGATCCGGATCAATTACAGGGGGTACGAGGTTTACACCGCTTCGCCCCCGGCCACGTCCTTTTGTTCACTCATCCGGCTGGGCATCATGGGCGAATTCGACGCCGCGGCGCTCGGCCCCAACACCGTCGCCTATCTTCACCGCTTCAGCGAGGCGTCCAAGCACGCCTTCTGGTGCCGGTTGAAATATTCCGGGGATCCGGCGGTCGCGCCGCCGCCGCTCGACAGGCTTCTGTCAGAGGCCTACTTCAAGACCCAGGCGGCGGCCATCGATCCCGCCAGGGCCAAGCCGTTCGAATATCCGGGGAGCGAGCGGGGACCCGAACAGCACACGACCCATTTCGTGGTCGCTGACGCCGAGGGCAACATCGTCAGCGCCACCCAGACCCTCGGCAACGCCTTCGGCAGCCGGATCATGGTCCCGGGGACGGGCATCTGGATGAACAATTCGCTGGCCTACTGCACCTTCGAGCCCAAGAGCAATCCCATGGACGCCCATCCCGGCCGGCGGAAGCTGTCGGGCGACTGCCCGACTATCATCGTCAAGGACGGCCGCCCCTGGGCCGCGCTGGGAACGCCCGGCGGCCACACGATTGGCCAAGTCGTCCCCCAGCTGGTCATGAACCTGATCGACTTCAAGATGAATATCCGTGAGGCCTTGACCGCCGGACGGGTCAGCTTCGTCGAGCCCGACATTCTGGCCGTTGAAAAGCGGATCCCGCAGAACCTCCGAGACGGATTGGCCGCCCTGGGCCATAAAGTCGAAGCGGTCGAACGCCTCGGGTTGGCCCACGGCCTGACCATCGCATACGGAAAGAACGGCAAACCCTCGGGCTTCCAGGGTGCGGCCGATCCGCGCGGCCAGGGATCGGCCCTGGGATATTAAGACGTGGAAAGACTCCCTCTCAGACGAAGCTGTCCTTGTCGTAGCCGATCTTGATGAGCTCGATTTTTTGCGGGTCGGCGGTGCCGAGATGATATTTCGTGTCGGCGATGGCGATATGCTTGGCCGGGGGATTCAGGGGGCGGTCCTCGGCGAAATATTCGCGGCGCATGGCCTCGATGATGCGCAATCCCGTTGCGTCGATGGCGACCGGGTCGAATCCGAGGATGAGGCCGTAATATTTCCCGACGTACTTGGGGTTGAAGCTGTGGGGGCCGAAGCTGTGAAACTGCGGGGTGAACATCACCAGGACGTTCAGCCGGGTCTTCCCTTTGACCTCCGGCAGGTTCCAGACTGATCCCAGGTCGGCGCAGGAGTCGGGATGGATGTCGATCGGCGAGGGGAGGAACATGATGTAGTTCTTGATCATGCCCCCGACGCCCGCCCAATGATGGGAGCGCATCGGCCGGACGTTGATAAGGGCCGTGGCTTTCTTGAAGACCGGATTCTGCAAAACGCCCAGGTCGTCGATGCTGACGTCGGTTTCCTTGACGCCGACTTCCATGATCCGCTTTTTCAGGGCCGAGTCGACCGGGATCGTCGTCCGCTGCAGGTACGGCCAGCGGTTGTTCTTCAAGCCGACGACGTCGTCCGGCTTCAAGATCGATTTCCAGGCGCTTTGCGGATCGGGCTTGCCGGTCAAGGCCTGGATGCCCGTGTCGAGCATCCCCTGGACGACGTCCTGCTTGGGGGCGCCCTTTTCATCCAGGACATCGAGGTCGCGGACCAGGACGATCCGGCTTTTGCCGCTGTTCGGAGGTGTCGTCGTCTCCTGCCCGGAAAGACGCAGATTGGCGCTGAGCGCGGCCGCCGAGGCGCCGATGATGAATTGCCGCCGGCTGATCGTTTTTTGAGAAGACATGCTTCCCTCCTTGTCATCCCTTGATCTTGTCGAAAATCGCCCCGATGGATGGAGCATTCGGGGCGTTGAACACAAGGCCGAGGAGTCCGCCCCGGCGTCGCAGCCCCGTCCAGCGGCCATCCTTGGTCCGGACCGTCTCCTCCGCCGTGCCGGCCAGCTGCTTTACCCGGAATTGTTTCTCGGCTTTTTCGGCCGCGGCGGCATCGGGGTAACGGATCAGCAGGAGAAAGAGCAGGCCGCCGTCCTGACGGTATTTGGCCAGGGCCGCCGGCGTATCGGGACCAATGTTCAGGACGTTTTCATTGGAAATGAAGAGGAAGCTGTTCAGCCAGATGTAGTGATGGAAATAATGAACGGTCTCGGGGAGCAGGTTCTCCGCAGGGAGCAGGCCGATGATCGGAGGCAGAGCGCCGTTGCTCGGGACGGCGCCGGCGATCGTCCGGCCCAGGGCGTAGACGATGTCCTTTTTTTCCGGCGTCTCGGGATAGGCGAGGATGGAGACGTAATAGCGGTCCTTCCAGAAGGTCAGGAGACCGGCGGCATACTCGCATCCCTGGCCGACGCCGTCGTCGATCGTTTCCCGGGAGTGGGCGAAGACGCCGAAGGCGTCGGGGCCGGAGCCCATGTCGAAAATATCGACCGTGATTTCGTTGTCGTCCGCGTCCTTGTATTTCAGCGCCAAGGCGGCCTTGAAGTTGTACGAGATGTAGAGCTCGGCGCCGCCGTCGATATAGGTCGAGAGATTTTCGGGCGTGTAGAGGGCGGGCGGAGCGGCCTTTTTCCAGCCGCCGA
>Ga0316628_100003849_pt1 | contig 11646 bp, 9 predicted proteins | sample OWC_Aug_M2_C1_D5_FD_207648 | JGI IMG/M metagenome (GOLD analysis project Ga0316628, IMG submission 207648) | Wetland soil microbial communities from Old Woman Creek delta, Ohio, United States - OWC_Aug_M2_C1_D5_C | ecosystem: Environmental > Terrestrial > Soil > Wetlands | place: USA: Ohio... | reverse complement strand
CCTGCGGTGACCAACCCCACGTATCCGGTCCCGACGATGCAGACGTTCATTTCATTTTCCCATTTGGAAGGTTGGAGAGTACGTCCATCTTCAACAACGCGTATTTGTCTATTTTCCGCAAAATTTTCGGAAAAGGCAATTTAAAAAGCGACGCCTCGTATTGCCGAAGCAACCACGCTGCAGCAGTTGGACAGCCAGTGGAAGGCTTCCGCGGCGGAAACCTGTTGCCCGCCCATAGCCGTTCGTGTTAGAGCGATAGTCAGAATTCCGTTCCGAAAGCGCCCTTTCAGCGCGCCGGGCGCAGAATGCGCTCCCTGCTCATCCGCATTGACCGGCGAGCGTTGAAACGGGATGGTATCCTGACCAGGGCGATTGGCTAACCCGACGGGTAGTTCCCTCCACCTGCAAGATACCTTGGACCGAACATGATCTACCGGCTGGCGGTTGGTATTACGGCTGTCTTGATCGCGGGGATCGTTGCCTTCTTCATCTGGGGCAACGATTTTCTGGGGATCGAGCCGGGGCTTCCCATGCAACGGGTCGACGTGGCCGTGGTGCTGGCCGGCCCGCCTGATGAGGATCGCGAGAGAGTGCTGGTTGCGGTCGATCTGGTGCATGCCGAGGAAGCCGGCATCCTGGTGCTGCCTGTACGCCACCGTGCCCTGGAATGGCCCTGGTTCGTCCGCAAGTACCGCATCAGGACCTCTTTGCCCGAGGACCGGGTGATCATTGGCCGCGAGGAACTCCCGCGCGACGGCTCCCGTCCGGACCTCGGCGGGACGTTTGCCGAGGCTAAGAAGACCATCGAGATCATGCGAGGGCACGGTCTGCGATCGGCGGTTGTTGTCAGTTCAGGATACCACATGCGCCGCGCTCGGCTCGCCTTTGAACGCGCCAGTCAGGACCCCAGCCTCGTGTTCTACTTCCACCCCGTGGATGTCCTGGACCCCGACGACTCCGGGCCCTGGTGGATGAACGGCGGCTATGCGTTGAAGGTGGCCGACGAGTATGTGAAGCTGATGGCGGGATACCTTTTCTACCGGTGACGGCTGCGCCAGAAGCCCAATCTCTGCGTTGCGCTTCGCCCCGCAATCACTGCGGCGTACTTTGAGTACGCCTCGTGCTGCGGGGCTCGCGCGCCTTGGGCTTCGGGTGCAGCCGTCGCTTCCGGGCTATTGGATACGCCTCGTGCCACGAGATTATTTGCTTTCGCAAACGTAACGCTGCAAGCACTGTCGTGCTTTTGTCTTTTCGGCCGTTAGCCGAAAAGACAAGCCACCCGCGCGGCGGGTGGTCGTTAGGGCGCGCGCCGTGCGTGCCCCGCTGCTCCTTAGCGGGGATCTTGCCCTTCTACAAAGTCATCGAATCGGGTGACTTTGTACGAGCGCATCACCGTTAGATTGATTGTGATTTCTTTGCTACCTTTGCCCAGGTGTCGCGTAGGGTCACGGAGCGGTTGAACACCGGCCTCCCGGGCCGCGAATCCTTGAGATCGGCACAGAAATAGCCCAGGCGTTCGAACTGGTAGCGGCTGCCGGGCGCCGCAGCCGCGAGGCCGGGCTCGAGGCGGCAGTCCTTCAGCACGGTCAGCGAGCGGGGGTTGATCGTGTCGGTAAAGTGCTTGCCCTCCTCGACATCGTTGGGGTTTTCCGTCGAGAAGAGCTGGTCGTAGAGGCGCACTTCGGCCGTTGCCGCATGCGCAGCCGAAACCCAGTGCAGCGTGCCCTGGACTCTGCGGCCGTCGGGGGCATCCCCGCCGCGGGTCTGCGGGTCGTAGGTGCAGTGCAGTTCGGTCACCTCGCCGCTGGACGGATCCTTGACGACCTCCACGCAGGTGATGAAATAGGCGTAGCGCAGACGCACCTCCCGCCCTGGGGCCAGGCGGTAAAACTTCCGGGGCGGCTCCTCCATGAAATCCTCTCGTTCGATGTAGATCTGCCGTGAGAAGGGCAGCTTGCGGGTGCCGGCGGAGGGATCCTCCGGGTTGTTGACGGCATCGAGCTCCTCGGTTTGGCCTTCCGGGTAGTTCACGAGGGCGACCTTCAGCGGTCTTAAGACCGCCATCACCCGCGGGGCGCGGCGGTTCAAATCCTCCCTCAGGCAGTACTCCATCAACCCGATGTCGACCGTGCTGTCGGCCTTGGCGACCCCGATGCGTTCACAGAAGTTGCGAATGGCCTCGGGGGTGTAGCCCCGGCGGCGATACCCCGAAATGGTGGGCATGCGCGGGTCGTCCCAGCCGGTGACGATCTCTTTTTCCACCAGGTCGATCAACTTGCGCTTGGAGAGCACGGTGTAGTTGAGGTTGAGGCGCGCAAATTCGATCTGCCGGGGATGGCAGGGGGTCTGGAGCGCATCCAGCACCCAGTCGTAAAGCTCGCGGTTGTTTTCGAACTCCAGCGTGCAGATGGAGTGGGTGATGCCCTCGATCATGTCCGACAGGCAGTGGGTGAAATCGTACATGGGGTAAATGCACCAGGCGTCCCCCGTACGGTAGTGGGCGAGCCTCTTGATGCGATAGAGCGTTGGGTCCCGCATGACGATATTGGGGGCGGCCATGTCGATCTTGGCGCGCAGCACGCACTCCCCGTCCTTGAACTCGCCGGCGCGCATCCGCTGGAACAGGTCCAGATTCTCGGCCACGGAGCGCTCGCGAAAGGGGCTGTTCCGGCCCGGCTGGGTCAGGGTGCCGCGGTATTCGCGGATCTCATCGGCGCTCAAATGATCGACATACGCCTTGCCCAGCCTGATGAGCTGCACGGCGAAATCGTAGAGCTGCTCGAAATAGTCGGAGGCGAAGAAAAGCTTATCCTTCCAGTCAAACCCCAGCCAGCGCACGTCCTCCTGGATGGACTGGACGTACTCCATGGATTCCTTGGCCGGGTCGGTGTCGTCGAAGCGCACGTGGGTGATGCCGCCGAACTCCGCCGCCAGTCCGAAGTTGAGGCAGATCGACTTGGCGTGGCCGATGTGCAGATAGCCGTTCGGCTCCGGCGGGAAGCGGGTGACCACGCGGCCGCCGTTCTTGCCGGCGGCCACGTCCGCCGCGATGATCTGCTTGATAAAGTGGGTGGGGCCGGCAGGCTCCACAGGTTTTTTCGTTGATGCCATCAGAGTATTCCTGTCAGGATTTCTTTGGCTTCAGGTGCAGTGCCTTGACGGCTGCGGCGGCGTCGATGACGCCGTAGCCCAGGTCGTAGTCCCAACCGTCGCCTTCCAGGTCGCGGGCGGTCCGCTGCAGCACGCCCTTGAGCTGGGGCGGTTTGAGCCGCTTGGCGCTGACTCGCTGCCTCAGAGCGGCTGCCACGCCGGCCGCCACCGGGCAAGCGGCCGAGGTGCCGCCGTCGGCGGGATAGACGCCGGAACCCTTGAAATGGCTGCAGGCCGCCAGGTCGGGCTTGCGATCATGGAGGCCGCCCGGCCCCTGGGACGAGTAGCCCAGGCGGCGGTCCGTCACGGTGACGGCGGCCACCGTGATGACACTGGGGTGGGAGTTGGCGCCGTGAATGCTGCGGCCCCGGCCGGTGTCGCCACTGCCGCAGCGGCTGTCCGGGCAGTTGGCGCCGCAGTTGCCGGCCGCGAAAAACACGTCGGCGCCGGCGGCCACGAGGCTGCCGGTGATCTGGTTGAAGGGGTGGTCGGGGTTGGCGCTGTAGTTCTCGGGCGATCCGATCGGCGCGTCATCGGAGCGGTCGAACATCCCCCAGCTGTTGGTGACGACGAGCGGGCCGGGCTCGCGCTGCAGCCGATCCATCAGGTCGGCGAAGGCGGCAATGCCATCCGACAGGAAGGCCGCCCACGTGGCTCCGCTCGACTGCAGCAGCGCGTAATCCAGGATGGCGGCGTCGGATGCAGCGATGCGCACGTCGTAGGCGCACATCGTGCCGTGATCGGGCGGGGTGGTGCCGGGCGTGTAGCCGGGGTAGGGTGCCCAGCCGCCGACCACCGGGACGCGGCTGCCGTCGATGCCGGTGTCCACCACGGCGACGCGTACCCGCCGGCCCGTGGCGCCGACCTTGCGCAGCGCGGCTACTCCCAGCTTGCGCGTCACGTCGCTGGTGCGGCCGACCGCGCTGCTGCCGCAGTAGGGGCTCGGAAAGGGGGCGATTCGGGGGTCGGCGTAAACACCGACGACCTCCTGCCTCCGATCGGTCTGCAGGCGTTCTACGGCCTCCTCGTCGTCGAATTGGGAGCGCACCGAGTAGGTGGTTACCGGTCCGGCGGTGGTGTACGTGTAGCCCGAAGCGGCCGGCCGGTCGGCGGCGATGGTGACCCGGCCTGACACCCGGACCGGGTGATACCTTTCATCGAACTGCACGCCGCTCACCTTGACGGCCGCGTCCAGAAAAGCGCCGGCCGCGGAAAACGAGCGTTTGGCCCAGCCTTCTTGCAAGGCTTCATGCGTGCGAATCAATACGATGCGGCGAATCATGGAAAACCTCCTTTTTTGATGCGGGGTGTCATCCCATGGGGTGTACCCGCGTATCGGCAAACAGGCGCACTCCGGAGATTTTTTCTGCTTTGGCCCGCGCTTCGAGGGTGGCCTTGCCGCGCACCACGTAGCGGCCGATTGCCGGATTGATGGGGATGGGGCCGTAGTCGGCGTCGATCTCGACGCCGGTGCCCTCCAGGAGCTTGCGCACGGACTCCATGGCGAGCTTCCTTCCGGGGCGGTCGATTTGGATGATTACCGATGAAATGTCTGATGTGGGGCTCATCTCGTAGCTCCGGTAAAACAGTTTGCCTCGGATCTCGAGGCTCAGCCTGGATAGTAGCCATGCTCAGGGCCAATTTCAACACCCTGTTCGAAGGCACCTGCTGCGGCCCGCTCCGGCGCCCCCGGCCTTTCTGGCGAACACCTTTTCCGCCCGGCTTGCATTGGCCCCACCCGAGCCTTAACCTAATGCGCAAGGTGCTCCCATGAATCCGATCTCAGAATCGCACAGGCCATCCCGGGCCCGGTGGGGGCGATGGAGCACGCCGCGATGGAGCCGGGTGGTGGCGGTCGAACGCGGCGAGTCGCCGGCATTGCTCTGGTCCTTCAGCTACTTCTTTGCCCTGCTCTGCGGATATTATATCGTTCGACCGATGCGCGATGAGATGGGCATTGCCGGCGGGGTGGAGCACCTGCAATGGATGTTCAGCGGTACCTTCCTGGCCATGCTGGCGGTTGTGCCTCTCTTCGGCTGGGTTTCCCGGCGTTTTGCGCCGAGGCAGTTCCTGCCCTACGTTTATGGTTTTTTCATCGGCAACCTGCTGCTGTTCTTCGCCCTTTTCAAATCCGAACTCGCCGGGGCCTGGGTGGCGCGGGCTTTTTTCATCTGGGCCAGTGTTTTCAACCTCTTCATCGTTTCCGTGTTTTGGAGCTTCATGGCGGACATTTTCAACACGGAACAGGCCCGGCGTCTGTTCGGGGTGATTGCCGCCGGCGGCACCGCCGGGGCCTTGGCAGGTCCTGCGCTGACCGCGGTCCTGGTTTTGCCCTGGGGGCCGGCCAACCTGCTGCTGGTCTCGACGGCATTTCTGGGATGGGCGGTCTTGTGCATCCACCGGCTGGCCCTCTGGCGGATGGCCGCAAACGCTTCCCCGGAGACCACCGGCATTGAGGGGCCCGGCGCTGCAGGCGGCAGGGGCGACAAGGCCCTGGGCGGATCGGTGCTGGCCGGCATTCGGCTGATCGGGGGCTCGCCGTACTTGATCGGGATCTGCCTGCTCATGCTGCTGTTCACGACCCTGGCGACCTTTCTGTACTTCCAGCAGGCTCAGATCGTTCGGGATAGCTTCGCCGACCCCTCCAAGCGCACCGCCCTGTTCGCGGCCATGGATTTTTCCGTCAATGCGCTCACGCTCTTCATCCAGCTGTTCTGGACCGGCCGGATCGTCAAGAAGATCGGCCTCGACTGGTCCCTAGCCTTGATCCCGCTCCTGCTGGTGGGAGGGTTCCTGCTGCTGGCGCTCGCGCCGGGACTGGCGGTCATCGCCGTTGTCCAGGTGGCTCGCCGCGCGGGCGATTACGCCATCATGCGGCCCGGCCGCGAAATGCTTTATGTCGTGTTGAGCCGGGAAGAAAAATACAAGGCCAAGAACTTCATCGACACGGTGGTCTACCGGGCGGGAGATGCCGTCAGCGCTTGGGTGTATGCCGGCTTGCAGAGCCTCGGCCTGTCGGCGGCGGGCATTTGCCTGCTGGCGGTACCCCTGACCGCCTTGTGGGCCGGGATATGCCACCGGCTCGGTCGGCGCCAGGAACAGCTGGCCGCCGGCAAGCCGCCCCCAGCTGCAGCTGACGACACCCCAAGGAGGCAACGAACATGATCGATATGCAAATGAACCGTCGAACCTTCCTCATGACCACCGCGGTCCTGACCGCGAAGGTTGCCCTCACACCCACCCGGCTTCGGGCCGAAGGCCGTGTTCCGATCCGGCGCAGCATCCCCTCCACCGGGGAGCAGCTGCCCGTGATCGGGATGGGCACATCCGGCACCTTTGACGTCGGAGACAACCCGGCGGCGAGAGCCCCGCTCGCCGAGGTGCTGCAGTCGTTCTTCGACAACGGGGGCGGCGTGATCGACAGCTCGCCTATGTACGGCCGGGCGGAAGCTGTTGTGGGAGACCTGCTGAAGGCCATCCATCGCCGCGGCCCGCTGTTTGCCGCCACCAAGGTCTGGACCGACGGCAAGAATTCCGGAATCGAGCAGATGCAGCAATCGATGCGGCTGATGGGAGTGACCGTCATGGACTTGATGCAGATTCACAACCTGCGCGACTGGAAAACGCACCTGTCGACCTTAAAGGAGTGGAAGCAGCAGGGCAAGATCCGTTATATCGGGATCACCACCTCCCACGGTCGCTCTCACGAGGAGCTGGAGCAGATCATGCGGACGGAATCCCTGGATTTCGTCCAATTCAGCTACAGCCTGGATGATCGTGCACCGGAAAAACGCCTGCTGCCCCTGGCTTCCGACAGGGGGATCGCCACCCTGATCAACCGCCCCTTCGAGCGCGGCGGCATGTTCGGCAAGGTACAAGGAAAGCCTCTGCCGGAATGGAGCGCCGACATCGATTGCCGGAGTTGGGCGCAGTTTTTCCTGAAGTTTGTTCTGGCGCACCCGGCGGTCACCTGTGTGATTCCGGCAACGGCCAAGGCTCAACACATGCAGGACAACATGGGAGCTGGCTTCGGCCGGATACCCGATTCGAATGTACGCGAGAAAATGTTAAAATTTTTCGAATCGCTGTAAAAAAGGGCTTACGGCTGCCCGTAAGCCCTTTTGATTTTCCGGCTGGCTGAGGGACTAGGATTCGAACCTAGGTTAACGGGGCCAGAACCCGTCGTCCTGCCGCTAGACGATCCCTCAGCAGCACGTTTCAAAATATACAACCCCTCTGGCGGAGTCAAGCTCAAAGTACTATGCCTTCATCTGCCCGATGTACCCGACGGCCTTGCGCAGGCGCGCCAGGGTCTTCGGCTTGCCGAGAATGGCCGTGATCTCGAAAATGCCGGGGCTGGCCGCGCGGCCGCTGAGGGCGACCCGCACGGGCTGGGCGATCTTGCCGAGCTTAAGCCCGGTCTCCGCCATCACGGCCTTGAAGGCATCCTCCAGGCCTTGCTCGGTGAAGTCCCCAAGCACCTCGAGCTTTGCCGTCAGGGCGTTGAGGGCGGGAAGGGACTGGGCCGTCAGGAATTTTTGGGCGGCGTCCGGCTCATAGACGACTTCCTCCTGGAAGTAGAAAAGCGCCTGCGTGGCCATCTCCTGCAGGGTTTTGCTGCGCGCCGACAGAGTGGCGATCACCTTCTCGGCGACCGGATTTTCCTGGATCTCGACTCCAAGGTTTTTCATGAACGGGGCCAACGGCGCCACCAGCTTCGACGGAGGCGTTGCCTTGATATGGTCGGCATTGAGCGCCAACAGCTTTTCCGGGTCGAAGACGCCGGCGGCACGGCCAATGGCTTCCAGGTTGAAGACCTCCACCAGCTCCTGGCGGGTGAAAAACTCTTGGTCGCCGTGGGACCATCCCAGCCGGACCAGGTAGTTGATCATGGCCTCGGGCAGGAAACCCATATCCCGGTAGGCGGTGACCGAGGTGGCGCCGTGGCGCTTGCTCAGGCGCGTGCGGTCCTTGCCGAGCACCATAGGCACATGGGCGAACACGGGCACCGGGCTGGCCAGGGCCTTGTAAAGCTGGATCTGCTTGGGCGTGTTCATTACATGGTCGTCGCCCCGGATGATGGTGTTGATGCCCATGGTGATATCGTCCACCACCACCGCGAAATTGTAAGTGGGGCTACCGTCGCTGCGGCAGATGATGAAGTCGTCCAGCTCCTCGTTCTGGAATACGATGCTGCCCTTGACCACGTCGTCGAGAGCGGTGGTGCCGGTCAGCGGCGCCTTGAACCGCACGGCCGTTCCCTCACCCGGCCCGAGCCCTTGGTTGCGGCAGGTGCCGTCATACTTCGGCTTGCCGCCCGTGGCCATGGCTCTCTGCCGCATCTCTGCGAGCCGCTCCGGCGGGCAGGTGCAGTAGTAGGCGTTGCCGGTGTCGAGGAGCTTCTGGACGTACTCCCGGTAGACCTGAAAGCGCCGGGTCTGGAAATAAGGCCCCTCGTCCCAGTCGATGCCGAGCCACTCCAGGGATTCCAGGATCGCGTCAACGTAGTCCTGGGAGGAGCGCTCGGTGTCGGTGTCCTCGAAGCGCAGCACGAAGTGTCCTTTCATGCGGCGCGCGTAAAGCCAGTTGAAGATCGCCGTGCGGGCGCCGCCCAGGTGCAGATAGCCGGTCGGGCTCGGCGGGAAACGGGTGATGATCTCGGGCATAAGGTTCTCCTCAGGAGGCGCGAAAAAAACACCGCACAGGCGGGTTGGGGGCGCGCCCGCATGATAGCGTTTATCTAGATGATCCCGACTGTTTCATCCTCGCCGGCTATCACTTTATCTATTTGAAATTAAATAAAAAATCAATATTATATTTACTTACACTATTCTAAATGAATTTAGTAATCCAGCGGCCTTCCCGCGCCACGGCGGCCGCTGCGGCCCGCTTCCCGCTGCAAACCGCCGCGCCCTCCCACGGGTCCGGCCGGCAGGTAACGATCCTTCGGTGGGACTGGTTATTCATTAATACTAAAAAATAACAATAAGTTATGTTGACAAACCTCACCTCGTCCAAGCCGGGCCTCTGAATAGCACAGAATGCATGCTTTCTCAAGGGCTCGTCAGACTGTTCTTTTTCGAAAAAAGCTTGACATGCCAACCGAATTCAATTACTTAAGCCGGAACTTGAAATAAGAAGGTAACTAAATCATTATTAATTTAAACTCAAATAGTTAGGAGATTACTCATGGGTCTGCCCAAGCGAAGAACGTCCAAATCCCGGAGGGACAAGCGCCGAACCGGCAAGCGCCTGACGGCTCCCACCCTTTCCACCTGCCCGGATTGCGGTGAGCCCGTTCTTCCCCATCGCGCCTGCCTCAGTTGCGGTTCCTACAAGGGCCGTAAGGTGATCAAGAGCAAGGAAGAATGACGCAATCCAAACCTCTGTAACCCACTGGAACAAGAAAGGGCGGCATGGCTTCACACGAACCAGCGCAAGGTCGGACCTTGGCCGGGTTGGACCTCGAGTCCAGGCAGATGGTACTCGACACGGTGGCGCAGCTTAGAAAACGGTTGCTGACCAAGGAACGGATCCTCGAGTTCGATCGCAAGGAGATTTTCCCCGAGGAGGTCATCCGGGAGATGCTGGGGCCAGAGATCGGCCTGCAGCTGCTGATGATTCCTGAGGTCTACGGCGGGTTGGGGGGCGGGGCGCGGGACAGCTGCGCCATCACCCGCGAGATGGCCAAGATCTGTTTGGGCATCACCACCGCTTTCTTCGCCATCCAGCTTGGGGCAGACCCGATCATGGTCGGCGCCACCGAGGCGCAGAAAAAAAAGTGGCTCGGCAAGATCGCCGCGGGCGAAGCCCTCGTGGCCTATGCCGTCACCGAGCCGGATGCGGGCAGCAATGTCGCAGCCCTCAAGACCAAGGCCGACCCGGTGACGGATGCCTCCGGCAGGATCACGGGCTACCGCATCAACGGCAACAAGCAGTTCATCTCCACGGGCGGCTACGCAGACTTCATCACGGTGCTCGCCCACGCTCCTGAAGGCCCCACCTTTTTCATTATGGAGAAGGACACGCCGGGCTTTCAGCGCGGCAAGGGCGAGGAGAAGCACGGGATCCGGGCTTCCAACACCTCGCCGCTGACCTTCAGCGACGCGTTCGTGCCGGTGGAGAACCTGATCGGCGGGGTGCCCGGCCAGGGCCTGAAGCAGGCCAACGAGGTGTTCGGTTACACCCGGCTGATGGTGGCTGCCATGGGATTGGGCGCGGGGGAGGCGGCCCTTGAGATCGCCGTGCCCTACGCCAGGGAGCGCATCCAGTTCAAGACGCCGCTTTCGGAAAAGCAGGGGTACACCCACAAACTGATCGTGCCGAACGTGGTGCGCCTGGCGGCGGCCGAGGCTTACATCGACGAGGTGGCGGAGCGGCTCGACGCCGGCGAGAAGGACCTCGAGGTGGAGGGCTCCATCGCCAAGTGGTTCGCCACCGAGGCAGGCAACCGCGCGGCGGAGGACTGCATCCAGGCGCTGGGCGGGTACGGCTACATCGCCGAGTACGGGGTGGAGAAGATCAAGCGCGACGTGCGCATCACCACCATCTACGAGGGCACCAGCGAGATCCAGCAGAACATCATCAGCACCTTCCGCTGGAAGAAGAGCCGCAAGACCCGGGGCGAGTTCTATGGCGCGATAGCGGCCGAAATGGAGCAGTTGGAGAAAACCCGTTCGGGCTGCGGCGGCACCTTCTTCGCACTGGTCGCCCGGGCACTCAACCACCTGATCGTGGTGGTCGACACCCGCCGCCTCACCCGGCAGCAGATTTTGATGTTCGACCTGGCGGACCTGATGGCCCACCTCGAGGTCGGCGTGGCGGTTGCCCGCCGGGCAGCGGCCCTGGCCGCTGCCGGCGATCCCCAGGCCGAACGTGCAGCGCTTGTAGCGCGGATTTTCGCCTGGGAGGTATGCCAACTCACCGAGCGCAACAGCCTGCGGATTCTCACTGGGACCGGGGAGATCGATGCGGCCGCCGTCGTCGACTCCCTCGCCGAGATCCGCTTTGGGGAGTTTGCCGGCAGCTGCCGCAATGTGATCAAGGACCTGGACCGCCTGGCGGACATTGTTTTTCAGCGGGCATAGGTCATGAATTATCTTTGCCTAACGCCCAACTTGAGCGATTTTTTCTGGATGCTTGCGGCAAGGCCCGGAGGGGTCTGCTCCCCGCATGGGCCGCCGCAAATGACTCCGGGGCTCCTTCAACGCCCCAAGGGATCCTAAGATGAATCCGGACAGGCAGCGTCGGCAGCGGCTGTCGTGGAGCCGTCCGTCGGGGGCTGTCTGGGCCTATCTGAGCGGCTATTGCTGCCGTTGCGATGGCCGCCGGCGAAATTGCGGCGGCCCATGCGGGGAGCAGACCCCTCCGGGCCTCTGGGCATTCGAAGAAAAGGAGGAATCGTGCGGTTTAAGGACAAAGTAGTGATGGTCACCGGCGGCGCAGCCGGGATCGGCCGGGTGACGGCCGAGGCCTTCGCCCGTGAGGGCGCAAGGC
>Ga0316628_100003848_pt1 | contig 11646 bp, 9 predicted proteins | sample OWC_Aug_M2_C1_D5_FD_207648 | JGI IMG/M metagenome (GOLD analysis project Ga0316628, IMG submission 207648) | Wetland soil microbial communities from Old Woman Creek delta, Ohio, United States - OWC_Aug_M2_C1_D5_C | ecosystem: Environmental > Terrestrial > Soil > Wetlands | place: USA: Ohio... | reverse complement strand
GCGTATGGGAAAGCCAAGATATTGGAAGGGGTCTCCATGGAAGTGGAGCAGCGGGAACTCGTGTCGGTCATCGGGCCCAACGGGGCGGGAAAGACCACTCTGCTGAGGGCCATATCCGGGGTAGCCGAGCCGCAGGGTTCCGTAACCTTCGAAGGGCAGAGGATCGACCATCTCTCCCCGGTGCAGGTGGTGAAGCGGGGAATCATCCACTGCCCGGAACGGAGGCGGCTCTTTCCGGATTTGAGCGTCGAGGATAATTTAAAGATGGGCGCCTATCTGCGGACCAAGGACAAGGATGGGGTTACCAGAGACCGGGAGAGAATGTTCAACCTCTTTCCCATCCTGCGCGATAGACGCAATCAGGATGCGAGAACGTTAAGCGGAGGGGAGCAGCAAATGCTGGCCATCGCCCGGTCGCTCATGTCCCAGCCCAAATTCCTGATGCTGGACGAGCCTTCCATGGGGCTGGCACTCCTGGTTAAAAGATTTCTCGCGGACACGATCAAGGGCATCCGCGATGATGGAGTAACCACCCTTCTTGTGGAGCAGGACGCCGACCTGGCCTTCAGCGTGGCGGACCGGGTCTATGTGCTGGAGCATGGGAAAGTGGCCCTCCAGGGAGTACCGGGAGATTTGATGAAGAATCCCTATGTCAAAGAAATCTATTTGGGAATCGCCTGAAAAATGGAGGAATCCATGCGCCCAAAATTCTCATTCGAGGAAATCGTCAACCCCCAGTTGAAAAAAATCGTGCCCTACCTTCCGGGCCCGATGACCCAGGACATTGCGGCGAAGTATGAAATGGACCCGGCCCGGGTGATCAAGCTCTCCTCCAACGAGAACCCTCTGGGAGTCCCGCCCCTGGCGAGAGCCAGGATCATCGAGATGGCCGGAGAAGCCAGCCTCTACCCGGATGCGGAGGCGCGAGAGTTGCGGGGGGCCCTGGCCCAGTACGTCAACATGCGGCCGGAGAATATCGTCGTGGGCCCGGGGTCCTCTTCTCTGATGATGCACATCATCGAGGTCTTTTCCTCCCCGGGAGATGGGGTCGTTTTCACCTCTCCCGCCTTCGGGAGCTTCTATGAAGAGATCACCCTGGCCCGGGGACGAACCCCGGTCAAGGTCCCCCTGGAGGAAAACTTTGACCTGGATGTGAAAAAGCTCAAAAAGGCCCTCACCCCAAAGAGCCGGGTCGTTTTCATCACCCGCCCCAACAACCCCACCAGCAAGCTGGTCCCCCTGAAGGATCTGCGGGAGATCCTGGAGGCGGCGGCGGCCTTGAAGGCCGTGGTGGTTTCGGATGAGGCCTACGTCGAATTTGCCGACCCTCATACTTCAGCCCTGGAATTCTTCTATGAAATGGGGGAAGGGATCAACCTGCTGGTGACCCGGACCTTTTCCAAAGCCTTCGGCCTGGCCGACGTTCGTCTGGGCTACTGCGTGGGCCCGGCGGAGGCCATCTCTTTCCTGACCAAGGCCAAGCCCAAGTGGGGAACGGGGATGCTGGCGCAGAGTGCCGGGGTGGCGGCCTTGAAAGACAAAGAGCATTTCCAGCGGACCTTGGAGGTGGTGCGAAAAGGGAGGGAATATCTCCAGGGGGAGCTCGGCCGCCTGGGCCTGAAGTTGGTGGACGCACCCCAGGGGAACTACGTCACCGCCAATGTCTCCGGGTTTGGCTACCAGGCGGAAGCTTTCACCGAAGAACTCTGCCGCCGGGGGGGGATCATGATCCGGGGAGACTTCCATCCCGAGTACGTCCGGATCAGCATCGGGACCATGCCCCAGAACGAAGCAGTGGTCAAGACGGTAGCGGAGATGCTCAAGAATCGGAAAAGGAGGTAAGAAACGATGGATAAACGGATGGAAGTTCTGGAAGGGGCCATCGATCTTCATTTTCACGCCACTCCCGACCTCCATGACCGGCTGCTCGACGAAGTCGAAATTGCCCGGGATGCCCGGGAAGCCGGAATGAGGGCGGTGCTCTCCAAAGCCCATTACGGGATCAATGCCAGCCGGATGTATTATGTAAGCAGAGCAGTCCCCGGCATCCATACCTTTGGGGGAGTGGTCCTCAACCCGGCGGTCGGCGGGCTCAACCCCAGCGCAGTGGAGGCGGCCATCGCCTTCGGAGGAAAAGAGGTCTGGATGCCCTCCATTTTTTCCGCTGCGCACATCGAGCATTTCAAGGGAACCTATGGCACCATGCCGGGCCGGGTCAAGTGGCCGGAGAAAGGGATCTCCGTTCTCGACGGGCAAAAGAAACTTCTCCCCGCGGTGAAAGAGATCCTCGACATGATCGCCCAGGCCAACATCATCCTGGGAACTTCTCACTGCTCGGCGGAAGAGAGCCGCGTCCTGATCGATGAGGCCGTCCGTCGGGGGGTGAAAAAGATCCTGATCACCCATCCTCACAATGAAGTCCCGAGCCTTTCATTGGAAGTGCAACTGGAATTTGCCCGGAAAGGTGCTTACCTGGAACATTGCTTTCTGCCCACCACTCCCATGTTTTTCAACGCCCGGATCCAAGATGTGATCGAGGTCATCCGCAAGGCGGGTCCGGAGCGGTGCGTGATCGCCACGGATTTTGGCCAGGTCTTCAACCCTTCACCGGCGGAAGGATTGCGAATGTTTATCCTCGGGTTGATGAACCAGGGCATTACCCGGGAGGAGATCGATATCATGGTGCGCAAGAACCCGGCCAAGCTTTTAGGCCTGGATTAGTCGGCAGAAAATGACTCCGGAGGGGCGGGGCTTCCCTCCCCCCCTACGGTCTTTCGGGAGAGGAAGGAAGGCTATGGAGAAGCCTTTTCGAGTGGGCTTGTTAGTTCCGTCCTCCAACACGGTTATGGAAGTGGACCTTTACCGGGATCTTCCTTCGGCGATAACGGTCCATCCAGCCAGGATGTATCTGGAAGAGACGACCGCTGAAGGAGAAAGGCGGATGATTTCCGAAGAAATTCCCAAAGCTGCCGAGTTGCTAAAGACCTTGCGTCCCAGCTTAGTGGTTTTTGGCTGCACCTCAGCAGGGGCTCTTTTTGGCCCGGATTTCCCCCAGGAACTCCATAGGAAGATCGGTACGGTCGTCGGCTGTCCGGTTCTGGATATTCTTACCCCGGTGGCCGAGGAACTGAACCGGGTTCGAGCCCGAAGACTGGCGGTCTTGACACCCTACTCTTCCGGGCTCAATCGATCCGTCAAAGCCAGCCTGGAAGCTCTGGGTTTTGAGGTTCTTTCTATTGATGGCCTGGGTATCACGGTGAATTTTGAGCTGGCTTCGCCCACGCCGCAGGAGATTGTTGCTTTTGCCCAAAGATGCTCCCTTCCCCCAAAAGCCGAAGCGCTGTTCATTTCCTGCACCAATTTTAGGGCTTTGGAAGCCCGGTCCCTCCTGCGGAAGCATTTCGACCTGCCCATTATTACCAGCAACCAGGCGGTGATCGAAAAAATCAAAAAAATCTTCCAGGAGCAACCTCGCCGCAGCGAGTGAACCTTCCAGGAAGGAGAGAGAATGGAAATCAAAAAGATTTGTGTCCTCGGCGCTGGGATCATGGGATCGGGGATTGCTCAGGTTTCGGGAGAGGCTGGTTATCAGGTCTCCATGCGAGACGTAGAGGACCGCTTCGTTCAAGGCGGGCTGAACACGATCAAGAAGAATTTGGAAAGGGCGATCGACAAAGGGAAAGTGAGCAAGGAAGCGGCGGATGGAATCCTCTCCAGGGTAAAAGGGTTCCTGGAACTCGCTCCTGCCGTGCAAGATGCCGATATCGTCATCGAGGCCGTGACCGAAAACATGGGGGTGAAGAAACGCCTCTATGGAGAGATGGAAAGACTTTGTTCCCCGAAGGCGATTCTCGCCTCGAACACCTCGGGTCTATCCATTACGGAAATCGCTTCTGTTACGAAGCGTCCAGACAAGGTCATTGGCATGCATTTTTTTAACCCCGTGCCGGGGATGAGGCTGGTGGAGATCATTAAGGGGCAATCGACTTCAGAGGATACCTTCCAAATCATCAAGGCTCTGGCAGCAAAAATGGGAAAAACCTCTATCGTCGTGAACGAATCCCCCGGGTTTGCCGTGAACCGGATCTTGATCCCCATGATTAACGAGGCTATCTTTGTTCTGCAAGAGGGTGTAGCCTCGGCGGAAGACATTGATAAGGGAATGATGCTTGGAGCGAATCACCCGATTGGACCTTTAGCCTTGGCTGACTTGGTGGGATTAGACACCCTCCTGATGATCCAGGAGAACCTCTACCAAGAGTTGGGGGATTCCAAGTACCGCGCTTGCCCGCTCTTGCGAAAAATGGTTCGAGCCGGGCACTTGGGCCGAAAAAATGGGCGAGGGTTCTACGAGTATTCAAAGTGAACCGGGTGTCCCTTGTGATTCGTCTGATCGGAATGAAGTAGGGCCCGGGTAGGGGAGAACGTTCATCGAGTAAATGGCTTGGGAAAACTCCCCGTTCTGAGGAAATCGGAAAAAGTCCTGGGAGCCCCAAATCTCATCATTCCCGTGAAAGCGGGAATCCAGCTACTCCAAGAAGGTTTGGACTCCTGCTCCCGCATGAGGGACGACTTTTCTGACTTTTTAATGAAAGATCCATTTTCCGAACAGGACCTTTTTAAGTTCCAAGGGAATGAATCTTGAAGAAGGCTCTCTAATCCAATCCTTCAGGCCAAGAATTTCCGTCCGAAGAGGCTGAAGATAAGCCGGCCTTCTCGATCAAGCGAATCTTAAAAAATCACCTGGAGGGATAGAGATGCTGGAATCCAATCGTTCGGAGTCTGTGATTATCGATCAGAAGGAAGGGGTGGCAACGATCACCCTGAACCGCCCGGAGCGACTGAACGCCATTGACGAGGCAATGCACCGGAGACTGGAGCAGCTCTTTATCGAGATGGACGACGATTCAAGGATCCGGGCAATCGTCATTACGGGAGCTGGCCGGGCTTTCTGCTCAGGGGGTGATGTCAAGGATATGGATGAACACCAGCGGGAACTAACTCAAAGAAAAGAATTTGCCCCCACCCGCCACAGCCGCCATTTGCTTCGCAACATGCTTGAATGTGAAACCCCCATCATTGCTGCCGTAAACGGGGACGCCGCTGGGCTGGGGGCCAGCATCGCCTTGCTTTGCGATGTAATCTTCGCTGCCGAGACGGCCCGTATCGGGGACACCCATGTAAGAGTAGGCCTGGCAGCCGGCGATGGAAGCGCGGTTATCTGGAGTATGTTGTGCGGAGTGGCTAAAGCCAAGCAGTACTTGATGACCGGGGACCTGATACCCGCTCGGGAGGCGGAACGAATTGGATTAGTCAATGCGGTAGTCGCTGAGGGGAAGGCCTATGAAGAAGCTTGGAAGTTTGCCAAGCGCTTAGCGGATGGACCCATCCAGGCCATAAAATGGACGAAGTATTCGGTCAACAAGCTGATCAAGGATCAAATGAATCTAACCTTAGATACGTCATTGGCTTTGGAAAGTCTCACCTTCCTCACGGAGGATCACTCCGAAGCGTCGAGGGCGTTTGTGGAGAAGCGGGCTCCGCTTTTCAAGCATGAAAAATAGTTGGGTGAAAATTTCAGTTGAAAAAAAGGAGGGTTATTTATTGGTCGATAAATCCGAATAGGTTTTGCTCTAGGGTCCGGAGTCAGAAATTCGTTGAATAAATTGCGAGCATTGGATGTATAGATGTCCGCATGGATGTCTAACGGCGATATTTTTAAATATCAATTTAAAGCATTTCATGACAAGATTATATCAGTAAATTTGAGATTCTATATCTCATCTTATCTCTCGATAGAAATTGTTAATAAATGCCTTATTAGGTCTCCCCTACCGGAGGTCGATGGTTCAAAACCATTACCGCCTACCAGTAATAGGAAGGGGTTACAGGATAAATATCCTTAACCCCTTCTTCATTTTGTCTATTCAGCTCCACCAAAGCCCCGCATTCCCTACCCAACTTCTATCACCGCACCTTCGCCACCGTCTTAGCCGGTATCTTGATCTCCATCCTCCGGGCGATACAGGAGTTAGGTCGTTATCGGGATTACCGGTCCCACGGCCCGCGGCACCTGACCTTCCCATTTCATATTGAGATGAAAAACGACAACCGGTTTTTCCCTTGACATGGCATTGCTCCCTTTGATAGAAATCCATCATACATTCGTCTTTAAGTTCCCCGCGTTGCCCCTTTTTCTTTTTTTACCCGATCAATTTTCTTTGAGAGGCAGTATGCTTGTCAGAGACCTATTTAAGAAACAAGTGTCAAAAACTCCCGCTGCCATAGCGGTGGTATGCAAGGGAAAAGAAATGAGCTGGCGGGAACTCGACTCTTTGAGCAATCGATTTGCCGGGGCAATAACGGGCCTGGGCATAGAAAAAGGGGATCGGGTTTCCGCAATTTGTAAAAACTCCCTTGAATTTATTACCGCCTACCTGGCCATGCTGAAGAGCGGATGCGTTTTCGTCCCCTTGAACTATCAATTGAACGCCCACAGCATCAAATATGCGCTCAACCACTCGGAATCAAAAGTTTTGCTGTGCGATCATGATCTGATTCCCGTCATTAAAGAGATTTCACCCCAATTTAACACCGTTCAGCACATCATATCCGCAGGGAATGGAGATTCCTATAGCGGCATCGTTTCCTTCGATGAATTTCTATCCCGGGGAAGGGATGGGGAACCATCTATTCCCCTGAATGAGGATGACCTTGCTATTTTCCTTTACACCGCCGGGACGACCGGAGATCCCAAAGGCGTCGTTCATACCCATTCCAATTGCAGCTATGTGGCTCAACATTGGGCCGGAGTATTTCATATGGCGGCGGGAAAATCGGCCTTGCTGGTCTTGCCGCTGTTTCATGCCTTCGCCCTTCATTGCTTGGCTCTCCCCGGTTTGATTTCAGGTACCCGGCTCATCCTGGCCGAAAAATACCAGACCCAACCGGCTCTGGAGGCCCTGCAAAAATATAAGGTGAATATCTTGGCCCTGGCCCCTGCGATGGGTACCCTGATCCTTCATCACCCGGATTTCTCCAAATACGATTTGTCCGGGATGAATATATTGCTAATGGGGGGGGCCATGGTTCCTTTTGAATTGATCAAGCAATGGCGCGCTGCCTTTCCCCGGTTAGAGATTGTCAATGCCTATGGACAGACGGAGAGCTGCCCCTGCAGCACCGGTCTGTGGGACGTGGATATTCTGGAAAAACCGGGTTCCGTGGGAAAGCCCTGGAAGGGAGTGGAATTAAAAATTCTGAATGATGAGGGAAAGGAGCTTCTTTCACCGGGAGTTGGGGAGCTTGTCTATCGAGTGCCTTCGGTCATGAAAGAGTACTATAAAGACCCTGAACTTACGGCCCAAACCGTAAAAAACGGATGGCTTTACAGCGGGGATCTGGGATACAAAGATCGGGACGGATATGTATATATTGTGGACCGGAAAAAGGACATCATTATCCGGGGGGGAGAAAATATTTCCTCCATTGAAATAGAGGAGGTCATCCACCGGCATCCGGCGGTTCTCGAATCCAGCGTCATAGGAGCGCCCGATAAAATATTGGGTGAAACCGTGATGGCGGTGGTGGTAAAGAAACCAGGGCATGATCTATCCGAGGAGGAATTAATTCAATATTGCGAAAAGCACCTGGAACGCTTTAAAGTCCCTGCGCGGGTAGCATTTATGGATGAATTGCCGCACAACCCCGGAGGAAAAGTTTTAAAGAGAAAACTGAAAGAAAAATATTTCGGTTCCACTTAGGCCCGGCATGGGAGGGACCATGAAGATTTCTTCTCCCGCCGCCCTCTCCCCCCGAATCAGGGGAGAGGGGAAAGGTGAGGGGGAGACCAGGGGTGAAGATGGGATTCACCGAGAATGAATTCCCGCGCGGTTTTGGAATTCGCAGGGCTGGGGAATTTTGCGCTGGGCCCGGCAATTGAGGCAGCGAGGGAGTCCGCTTAGAAAATAAATTCGCCTGTTCAAGCAGAAATTGGGCAAGCGGAATTATTTCGTGGAAAACCCGAAGGGGATCCGATCCGAAGATCATGGCAATGCTCCAGCCCTGATGAGAAGATCTTCGGCCTGAAGGAGGTGATGTGCCTCGCCCTCAGAAGTACCGTTCCTTTGAATTTGCAGGTGGAATTTAAAACGAACTAAGGAGGTGTGAAAATGGCGAGAAGGCATGCAGTGAGTCTCACGTTGGTTGTTTTTCTTGTTGCCATAGGCCTTACGGGATGGGCTCCTGAAGCTCGGGCACAGAAGGTTATAAAGATTGGGCACATTAATCCTCTTACCGGTCCTGCCGCCGCCTGGGGGGTTCCCATTGGAAGAGGGATGGATTGTTTAGCCCAATACTTCAATGAGCAAGGGGGATTCAAAGCCGATGGCGCTCGTTGGAAGATCGAGATGATCCATGAAGACAACAAGTATGTGGGCGAAACAGGGCGTGCTGCCGGGGAAAAATTGATAAATAGAGATAAAGTGGCTGCGATCTTAGGCGATTTTGCAGGCGACTCGCTCCTCGCTTATCGGACTCTTTCCCATAGAAAGAAAGTGTTTGTTTTTATCGGAAGCAGCGGTGCCGAAAAAAAGCTCCTTGGGCCGGAATATCCTTACCTCTTCCAGGTTTCTCAGACCCAGGCCCAAAAGTTCCTGGTTTTGGATATTGCTATGGAGACTTTGAGGAAGAAGGGGGCAAAGCTTGAAAGAGCCGCGAGCATTGACCCGGACAACTCCACGGGAAGGGGAGTTTCGGAGTCCTTCAAAAGCGAGAAAGCCCCGCAATATAAAATGAAGGTCGTAGCTGCCGAGCTCTACCCAATAGGCACAAAGGACTTCTATCCGTTTTGCACCAAGATTATGGCTTCCAAGCCGGATATTATCGAAATGGGAGCAGCCGGTCCCGGGGATCAGGGCGCGTTAAGAAAAACACTGCATGAGCTGGGATACAGGGGCTATTCGGTCAGTTCGGGGTCTCTGGTAAATGTTTCCAGCCTGATTGCTATTGCCGGGCAGGAGGCTATTCAGGGACACATTGCCCCGTATGAGTCCTTTGAATGTCCCGTGATCAAACCGGAACAGCGGGAAATCATGAAAATCATACAAAAGAATTGGGAAAAGAAATGGCCCAAGGATCCCTTTGAACCCATAGGTTGGCGCTATGCGACCCTCTTACAGATATTGGTGCAGGCCTATGAGAAAGCAGGCACGCTTGATCCGGATACCGTGTCAAAAACCCTGGAAAAGGGAGAATTTGAGACCATTCTGGGCAGCTGCAAATTTACCGGGCAGAAGACCTTTGGCATTTCTCATTGTGCCGATCTGATCACCATTGCGGGCATTGTTGAAGGAAAAGGGATAAAATATTTGGGCTATTCCCGGCTTGTCCACGAATAGTTTGACGGACCTATTCGGGAGCCCGTAATGGATTAGACCCATCCTTGCAAAAACCTCCCCTCCCCTCGGCGGGAGGGAACGAAGGGGAGGGGGGATCCAAAAGGTCTTCATCTTATCCACCCCCACCCGCGCCCTCCCCCCTTCGAGTGACTGTGTCGTAATTGGAAAAAGGGCCGTCATTCCCGCGGAAGCGGGAATCCAGCCGCGATTTTATTTATGATTTGAGCCCTCTGGATGCCCGCCTTCGCGGGCATGACGAATTATGACCCAGCCTCCGAAGGGGGAGGGGATTCATGGACTGTTTTGTAACTCATTTGGAGATGATTTAAAAATAACAATAATCGAGAGTACGAGATGGTATCTCAAACTTTGCTGAATGGTGTCGTAACGGGTCTGATGTATGTTTTGATGGCTTCAGGATTAACCTTGGTATTCGGTATCCTGCGTATCGTCAATTTTGCCCATGGCCAGTTCTATATGTTGGGGGCTTTTGTTTTTTATGTGATATTGGACATGGCCGGCCTTGGTTTTCCCATAGCATTCATTAGCTCAGTGATCGCCATCGGCCTGCTTGGTTTAGCCACTGAAAGGGGGCTTTTTCGTCCTCTGGAGGGGAAAGCGCTTATTGGGATCATCGGGACAACGTTGGGCTTGATGCTGTTTCTTGAAGGTGCTGCCGAGCTGATCTTCGGGCCCGGCGATCGGAATGTGAGCGTTGTTTTCCCCGGGGTGCTAAAAATCGCCGGAACGACCCTGCCGGTGGCAAGATTGGTCATGATCGGAACATCTGCAGCTGTCATGTTTGCCCTCTATTGGTGGATTCAAAGGACGAAATCAGGAACCGCGACTCGAGCCGTTTCTCAAGATGAATACGCCGCCAGCCTTATGGGGATAAAGAAGACCCGCTGCTCTTTTTTAGTGATGGGCATCGGCTCCGCTCTGGCAGGAGCTGCAGGCGGCACATTGGGTCCTCTGTTTTATATCAACCCTTATATGGGAGGAGTGCCTCTGATTAAAGCCATTATCGTCATCACCCTGGGGGGTATGGGAAGCATTTTTGGGGCAACCTTAGGGGGGCTTATTTTAGGAATTGTAGAGGCTTTTGCCTATACCTATCTCGGCGGGATCGCGGAGATCATAGGGTTCTTAATCATCATTATTCTTCTCATTATCCGTCCGCAAGGGCTGTTTGGAGAGCCTTTTGAATTTGCCGAATAAAGAGGGATCAGCGCGGTCCCCCGTCTTGGCGGGGGACTTTTTACCAAGCTACCCCTAGGAAAGAATTGTAAGGGAATAAAATGAAAAAGCAAGCTGCTATTATCGGCTTCGCAGTGCTTTTGCTTTTAATGCCGTTTCTCGTCAGAGATGACTATTACATGCACCTTATCATTTTATCAGGGATATACTCCGTTTTATGTATGGGATGGGTTTTAATTTTAAGGGCCGGACAATTCAGCCTGGGGCAGGCTGCTTTTCTGGCCATAGGCGCCTACACTTCAGCCATCCTTACATTGCGGTTTTCGTTATCCCCGTGGTGGGGGCTCTTAGCCGCCGGGATAAGTGCAGCCATTGTCGCCTTCCTGCTTGGCTGGATCGTGCTAAGGATCAGGGGGCTTTATTTCGCAGTGATTACTCTTGCCTTTAACGGAGCCGTCCAGCTTATCCCTGCTAATATAGATTATTTGGGTGGCTGGTTAGGCTTGTCTCCTATTCCTTCATTCACCCTGTTCGGTATGGAGTTTACGGATAAAACGCTCTGGTATTATCTTGTATTGGCTTTAGTCGGTTTAAGCGCCTTAGTCAGCTGGAGGATTGAGCATACTAAGATAGGCAGATATTTTAAGGCGACGGGGAATGAAAGCCTGGCGGAAAGCATCGGCATCAATACGGTTGGGTACAGGATGTTAGCTTTCGTCGTTGCCTGTCTTTTTGCTGGACTGGCCGGCGGCATTATGGCGCCCTATCTGACTTATGTTTCTCCTGGTGACTTTTCGGTCTCGAAATCAATACAAGTTCAAATTCAATCCACGGTGGGTGGAACGGGGGGACTTGCCGCTGGGCCCATTACGGGAGCGACCCTTTTAATTATTTTGGGCGAGCTGCTTCGTGCTTACGCCAAGGGGCTTGAACCCTTGCTCTATGGACTTCTCCTACTGATAGTGATTTTCCTTTTGCCGGACGGTTTGATTAGTCTGCCGGGGAAATTCAGGAAAAAACAATAATCGAGAATCAAGATAGGCGCAAAAGC
>Ga0316628_100003847_pt1 | contig 11647 bp, 5 predicted proteins | sample OWC_Aug_M2_C1_D5_FD_207648 | JGI IMG/M metagenome (GOLD analysis project Ga0316628, IMG submission 207648) | Wetland soil microbial communities from Old Woman Creek delta, Ohio, United States - OWC_Aug_M2_C1_D5_C | ecosystem: Environmental > Terrestrial > Soil > Wetlands | place: USA: Ohio... | reverse complement strand
CGACGCCGGGCGTGAAGCCGGACTGGGTCGAGCGGTAGACGTTGTAGGTGGCTGCGGTCCCGCAGTAGACCGCGGCAGCCGGCGACCAGCTCACGGTCAGGCTGCAGACGGCCTCGTGGTCATCGGTCACGCCAGTCGCCCCGGCGAAGCGCGGCGGCTCGAGGCAGTCGCCGGTGGTGGTGGCCTCGGCACAGGCGCTGGCCGTCGAGACGCAGCTGCCGGTGGCGTCGCGCGCCAGGACCGAGAAGCCGTAGGGCAGGCCGCCAGAGACGGTCGTGTCGACGAAGCTGGTGGCCGCGGTCTGGCCGACGTATACCCACTCCAGGGGCCCGCTGCAACCCTCCACCGCGCGGTAGACCTCGTAGGTGAAGCCGGCGCCGGACGACGACCAGGAGAGGGCGATGCGGTTGTCGCCGTCGGGCTGGGCGACGAGACCGGTGGGGGGATTGGGCTGCTCGCAGAGCGGGTCGGCGAGGTGGCCGGCGGTGGCCAGGTAGGCCTTGACCGTGGCCACGAAGAAGGCGGGGTCGCCGCAGTTGGCCACGGTGTCGGTGGACTCGTGGTAGTAGGGGTAGTAACCGTCGTGGCCGCAGTAGCCCTCGTTGTCGGTGATGCCGCAGACCGCCGAGAAGCCGTTCCACCAGAAGGGGGCGTGGTCGGAGGCTTCGATGTCGCACAGGAAGGCGTCCACCGGGCAGCCGGTGCCGTAGTCCAGGGCGGCCTGGGCGAAGAGGGTGCCCAACCAGGCCGAGGCCGAGTCGTAGTTGAGGTCGAGGTTCTCGGAGGCCGGGCTGCCGTCGCCCTCCCAGGCGATCATGTCGCCGTTGAGCACGCCAAGGATGTTCTCGCCGGTCGCGGCCGCCTGGTTGGCGTAGTAGGTCGAGCCGTAGAGCCCGAACTCCTCCCCGGTCACGGCCAGGAACTTGACGGTCGAGGCGAAGCGGTAGCGCGACATGACCTGGGCCAGGATGACGACCATGGCCGTGCCGCTGGCGTTGTCATCGGCCCCCGGCGCCGGCCCCGAGCTGGGCAGGTCGTCGAGGTGGCCGATCACGATGTAGACGTCGTCGGGCGCGCTCACCCCGGGCAGGGTGCCGATCACGTTGGGGGCGTGACCCCCGCTGTGGTACTGGAGCTCAGGGCTCAGCCCGAGACCCTCGAACACCGAGTACACCCACTGCGCGGCGGTCGTGCAGCCAGCGGAGGTGGAGTAACGGGTGGTCGACGATCCGATGAGGTCGGTCCAGGTGTCGGCGATCCCGACCGAGGTGAGGCTCGAGACCATGTCCTGGACCAACGGTTTGACCTCGAGCACGGCCTTCGGAGCGGCAAAGGCGGCGTACTCGGCCGGCGGCGGCAGAGTCGGACGCAGCCCCGCCAGGTTCAGCTCCGACCCCATCCAGTGGGGCGAGGCGAAGCAGGCCTCAGGGTCGAGGTCCGACGACTTGACCAGGACCCAGTTGTCCTCGAACAACAGGGCCTCGCCGCAGGCGGCCAGCTCCTGCTCGTCCCAGCCCGGACGCAGGCCGAGCACGGCGTAGCGGCTTCCGGTCACGTCGGCGTCGACCACCGTCGTCTCGAGCTCCCAGGCCCTGACGGTGGTTGCCACCTGGGCGGGGTCGCCCACCGCCAGATAGCAGCCCTGCAGCTCGCGGACCAGAGGCACTCCTGCCTCGAGGAGCAGGTTGCGGTCCACCCCGCCGGTGCGCTCGACGCGGATCAGGGCATTCGCCCCGCCGTCCGCTGCCAGGCACGGGACGGAGAGGACCAGGGTCAGGAGAGCGATGGTGGTGACGAGCTTGGACATGGGCACCCCCGCACACGCTGCCCACAGGGTAGCAGAGCTCGACCGGGAGCGCGCCAGGATCGGGCGGCGGGCCGCAGGATTCGGGTTCGGGACTCGGGTCCGGGCTGCCCCCACGGCCCGCAACCGGCTGCCCGATTCCGGCTGCCCGAGCCCCGGCCTCCGGATTTCGGGCGCCGCATGATCGGCCGAGCGGGCTATCCCGCAACCGTCTTGGGGGTGACCAGCCAGCGCAGCACGCCGCAGCCCTGGTCAAGGCCGGTCCAGCTGTCGCCGGCGAGCTCGACGCAGGCCACGGCCGCGGTCGGCATCTGCACCTCGCGGCCTCCGATGAGCCAGGAGACGAGCGCGGACGAGGTCGGCTCGTGCCCCACGACCATGACCCTCAGCTGGTCGGCGGCCAGCTCCGCGATGTGGTCGAGAACGGCGCCTGGGTTGGCCAGGTAGAGGCCGTCGCACACCCTCAGCTCGCACCCCCACTTGCCGGCCTTGGCGGCCAGCTCGGCGGTGGTGCGGGCGCGCACCGCCGACGAGGTCAGGACCAGGTCCGGGACCTGGCCCGCGGTCGTGAGGTAGCGCCCCATCCGCCTCGCCGCCCGCTCGCCGCGCAGCGCCAGCGGCCGCTCGTGGTCGTCCCCCTCGGCCACTCCCCAGTCCGACTTGCCATGGCGCATGACGAGCAGGGTCCTCATGCCGCGAGGATAGCCTGAGCGAGGGGCGGCGCGCACCTGGCCGGGAGCATGCCCATCCCGAGGGCTGACGTTGTTCCCCACCCGCTCTCAAGACGGATACGTGCCGGTCCCCGTTCCCGGGTTTCTCGTTGCACCTGACTCAAGGGGAGAGGTATGGCTCGAGTTACGAGAGCTGGAACTGCACGGACACGTCGATGGACGACTCTACCGGCTGGCCGTCCTGCATGGCCGGGCGGTACTTCCACTGCCGGACCGCCCGGATCGCCTCCTCGGTGAGCCCGTGCGGCAGCCCCTCGATCACGCTCACGTCGGCCACGTCGCCGGCGGTGTTGATGACGATGTGCAGCTGCACGACGCCCTGGGCGCGGGCCCGGATGGCGGCCGGGGGGTACTTGGGCGCAACGTGCTTGATCCGTTCGGGGGCGTAGCGCACCACCAGCGGCTTGACGCCGGTCAGCGCCGCGCCGGCAGAGACGTAGCCGATGCCGCCCGGGTGCTGCCTGATGAAGGCCATCACCTCGGCGTCACTCTCCACCTCGAGGGGCGGCACGCCGCTACCGGAGAAGATCTTCTTCTGCCAGTAGCTCTGCACCGCCGCCAGCGGCCGACCGTGGACCTGCTCGGAGAACTTCTCCCGCACGCTCGACGAGGAGCTCAGGTCGACCGGCTCGGCGACCGCGCCATGGGCCCAGTGGGATTTGGTCTTGAGGAAGATCTGCGAGATCTCGTCCGAGGACAGGGGACCGCTCGGGTTGTCCGGGTGGACGATCACTCGGAACACCTGCTGCGCCTGAGCCGGCGCGGTTTGGGTCAGCCAGGCCAGCGCCACGACGACTGCTGCCACCGCGACTCGGGATCTCACCAGCGTCCTCCCCATGCCATTGTAACAGCTCCAGCCCAAGAGTCTCACAGCTCACCACTTGGCCGTCCGGCAGCGGGTGCTGCGGTGCCTCCCCTCCAGCCGCTCGACCCTTCCTCGACGCCTCGTCGGGACGACGCGGTGGGCGCTCCCATCTCCCGGCCGGGTGGAGCCAGATCCTGGTACTCTATTTGATTGACAGCAGACAGCACGCGGCACGATGCCGCGGGGAGGCGTGAACCATGAGCAGATCTCAAGCGACCCTCACGACCTTGATCGGAGCCCTGTGCCTGGCCCTGGCCGGGAGCGCCGGCGCCCAGATGGTGTCGCCGATGCACATCATCCCGGTCATCGCCAAGGCCCAGGGCGAGGCCGGCACCGACTGGCAGAGCGACCTCGCCGTGTCCAACGTCTCGGCGGTGGCAGTCACGGTCCGGGCCGCCTTCTTCCGCGAGGCCACGAACAACCAGTTCCTCTATGACTTTCCGGTCAACGTCAACGTGCAACCGGGGGAGACCCTGATGGTAGCGGATGTCCTCGGCACCTGGTTCCCGTCCCAGGGCAACAACACCAAGGGCGTCCTGTTCCTCCTCGGCGAGCCCGCGGGCGGTGGCAGTGAGGACGAGGTCCTGCTCGCCGTCTCGTCGCGCACCTACAACAACGCCGACCCCAACGCGACCTATGGCCAGACCGTAGGCTCGGGCCTCTTCAACCTGGTCTTCGGCCAGGGCACGTCGGTGCTTCCAGGGGTCCGTCACGACGACCGTTTCCGCTCCAACGTGGGCGTGGTCAACCTCTCGCCCCTGGCCGCCACCCTTCTCGTCACCACCTATGACACGACCGGCGCCCAGCGCGCGCAGGTGACCAAGACCGTGGAGTCCTTCTCCCTGCGCCAGTGGTCGCTGGACAGCCTGGGCGTGAGCTCGCTCGGCGGCGGCCGCGTCGAGGTCGAGATCGACCCGGCCACGATCACCTGGGACCCGTGCGACCCGCAGTACGTTCCCGGGCTCGCCCCGGGGCTGTTCCTCGCCTACCTGTCCAAGGTCGACCAGGCCACCGGCGACGCCGAGTTCGGCCTCGGCCAGGTCGACTGGACCGGCTACGCCGAGGAGTGCGGCGAGGTGCCCGACGACTGCCCCTAGCATCATCCCGACGCGGCGCCGAGCAGCGGCTGGAGAGCGACCCTGTCCGGCCCGCCAGTCGAGAGAGATGCGCTGCGCGTGACCCTGAGGTTCCGGGCTACAATCTGGTGTGGTGTCGCGTACGAGCAGGACCAGCTTCTTCCCAAGCTTGGCCGTGGCGCTCCTCGTGACAGGGGTCGCCGCCGCCTCGAATCTCGTCGACAAGCTGAGCTTCCGGCGGCTGGGCGTCGAGGACGGCCTGTCCCACGGCAGCGTGTACTGGATCGCCCAGGACCGCATCGGGTTCATGTGGTTTGCGGCCGAGCAGGGCCTGAACCGGTATGACGGGTACAACTTCGACGTCTTCACCCATGACCCCTCCGACGCCTCGTCCCTCGCCGAGGAGGACACGAGCGTCGTCCTGGTCGACTCCCAGGGTCTGATCTGGGTCGGCACCTGGGGCGGCGGCCTCAACCGCTTCGACCCGACGACCGAGTCCTTCGTCCGCTACGCAGCCGATCCCAACGCCGCCAACGCACTCCGCGATCGGCGGGTCCAGACCATCTTCGAGGATCGCTCGGGCGGCCTCTGGGTCGGGACCTTCAGCGGCGGTCTCAGCCGCTTCGACCGCGCGACCGGCACCTTTACCAGCTACCTGCACGACGACGACGACCCTGGCTCGCTTAGCCACGACCGGGTGTGGTCGATCAGCCAGACCGCGGACGGCCACATCTGGGCCGGTACCGATCGCGGGCTCAACCGTCTCGACCCCGCGACCGGGACCTTCACGGTCCTCGCCCACGACGCCGCGGACCCCGGCTCCCTGCCCTCGGACGTCGTCCGTGCCCTGCTCGCCGACGGCGCGGGTCGGCTGTGGGTGGGGACCGAGGCCGGGCTGCGCGTGCTCGACTGCGCCACCCTGCGCGCGGCACCGGCTCCGGCAACTGCGGCGGTGGCAGACGTCCTCGCTTCCAGCCCGATCAACACCCTCTTCCAGGACAAGGACGGGTTGGTGTGGGTCGGCACCTACGGCAACGGCCTGTGCGCCCTGTCGCCCGATGGCTCGCGGTCGGTGCACCACTCCTACGATCCCAGGGTGCCGGGCAGCCTCAGCCGTGACGACGTACGCTCCATCTTTCGCGACCGGTCCGGCGTGCTCTGGATCGGGACCCGCGAGGGCGGCGTCAACCTGGTCGACCTCAAACCTCCCAAGTTCCACCACGTCCCCCACAACCCTCTTGACCCGAGCAGCCTCTCCCACGCGCGGGTGTGGTCGATCCTGGAGGACCGCAGCGGTGTGCTCTGGGTGGGCACCCTCGACGGGCTCAACAAGCGCGACCCGGCGTCAGAGAGCTTCGAACACATCCGGCACGATCCCTCGAATCCCGCGTCCCTGCCCTCGGACGTGGTCCAGGTCCTGCTCGAGGATCGGGAGGGTACCCTTTGGGTCGGAACCTGGAATGGGGGCTTGAGCCGCCTGGTTCGCGATCGCGGGACCTTCGAGACTCTCCGACACCAGCCCTCGAACCCGAACAGCCTGAGCAGCGACCGCCTGACCTCGCTGCTCGAGGACAGCCACGGCACCTTGTGGGTCGGCACCGCTGCCGGACTGAACGCGGTCGATCGGTCGACCTGGGGCGTCACCCGCTACCACGAGGATTCGACCGACCCCAGCAGCCTCAGCGACGACTTCGTGTCCACGCTCTTCGAGGACCGGGACGGGGTCCTGTGGGTCGGCACCGACGCCGGCGGCCTCAACCGGTTCGACCGGGAGCGGGGCTCCTTCACCAGGTACCAGGTAGTCGCGAACGACCCGACCAGCCTGAGCAACAACCGCGTTCGCACCGTCCACCAGGACCCATCGGGATCGCTCTGGGTGGGAACCGCCAACGGGCTCAACGCCTTCGACGCAGAGTCGGGGACCTTCGAGCGCTTCCTCGAACGGGACGGCCTCGCCAACGCCCACGTCTTCTCGATCCTGAGCGACTCGAGCGGCCGCCTGTGGCTGTCCAGCTTCAGAGGCGTGTCCCGCTTCGACCCCGCGACCCGAACCTTCCGGAACTACACCGTCAGCGACGGGCTCCAGGGCTACAGCTTCAGCCAGGGCGCGGGCTTCAAGGCCGCCGACGGACGTCTCTACTTCGGCGGCGTCAACGGCTACAACTGGTTCTACCCCGATCAGGTGGTCGACAATCCCTTCGCTCCGCCCATCGTCCTGCGCAGCTTCCGTCGCTTCGACGAGCTGCTCACCTTCGATCGGCCGCTCGCCGACCTCGACCGCATCGAGCTCTCATACCGCGACAACTTCTTCACCATCGAGTTTTCGGCCCTGGACTTCACCTACCCCTCGAGCAACCGCTACGCCTACCGCCTCGAGGGACTCGACCGCGGCTGGGTCGACGCCGGACCGCGGCGGTCGGCGAGCTACACCAACGTCGACCCGGGCCGCTACGTGTTCCGGGTCAAGGGATCCAACAACGACGGGGTCTGGAACGAGGAGGGTGCGGCTTTGAGCATTGTCATCCTGCCCCCGTTCTGGATGACCTGGTGGTTCAGGGCTCTGGTGGTCGCTTCCCTGTGCGCGTCGGCGCTCACCGGGTACCGCTTCCGGGTGCGCGCCGTCGAGGCAAAGAAACGCGAGCTCGAGGAGTTGGTCGCACGCCGCACCGCCCAGCTCCGCCAGAGCCGCAACCTGCTAGCGCGGACCAACAACCTCGTCAAGGCGATCAACTCCGAGCGCAGCTCCACCGACCTGCTGACCAAGATCCTCGAGCAGATGATGATCGTCCGCGGCGTGGACCGGGCGTCGGCGCTCATCCTCGACCGCGAGCGCGGCGTGTTCCGCTTCCGGGCCGCCAGCGGTTGGCCGCTGGCCGATCTGGCCGACATCGAGCTTGAGCCCGCCGAAGCCGCGGCACGGTTCCTGGAGGGCGCCGAGAAGATCCGCGAGGACGTGTTCGTGGCCAAGCGCGTCGGCGAGCGCGCCGCCCAGGACAAGTTCGCCCGCTTCGCCGTCCCCCAGTCCCTGCTCGTCATGCGCATCCGCATCGACGGCGAGGTTGAGGGCTACCTGCTCTTCGCCAATCTCCAGGACGAGAACGCCTTCGACAGCCAGGACCTGCTCCTGCTCACCAACCTCAAGGAGCACATCCTGTCGGCGTTCATCAAGACCCGGGTGCTCCAGGAGCTCAAGGCGCTCAACGAGAAGAAGAACGAGTTCCTTGGCATCGCCGCCCACGACCTCCGTAACCCCCTGGGGCTAATCTCGGCCTGGACCACGATCACCATCCGCCAGATTGAGGACGGCCGCTTCACCCCCGAGCGCGGAGCCCGCGACCTGAGGCGGGTGCTCAACGTGGCCGAGCACATGAGCCACCTGGTGGCCGAGCTCCTCGACATTTCCGCCATCGAGTCCGGCACGCTCGAGCTCGACCTGCGCCGCGAGAGCCTGCAGGCGATCCTCGAAGAGTGCGAGCCGCTGTACGTGGGCATTGCCGAGGAGAAGAGCATCAGCCTCACCATCGAGCGATTCGCCGGCCTGCCCTCGGTGCTGGTGGACCGGGCGCGCATCTTCGAGGTGATGGACAACCTCCTGTCCAACGCCATCAAGTACACCCGGCCCGGCGGTGCGGTGCGGGTGTCCTACGAGTCCACCGCCGACGAAGTGGTCACCCACGTCAGCGACACCGGCCAGGGGCTTTCGCCCGACGACCTCAAGATCATGTTCAGGAGCTTCCGCAAGCTGACCCCCAAGCCGACCGCCGGCGAGCCGAGCACGGGCCTCGGGCTGGCCATCGTCAAGAAGATCGTCGAGCTCCACGGCGGACGCATCTGGGTGGAGAGCCAACCGGGCAAAGGCTCCACCTTCAGCTTCTCCCTCCCCGTCGCGGCGTAGCCCGGATCGTCTCGACCCGGCAGAATCGAGCTCAGCACTGCCGCGGCTACGACCAGGCCAAAGTGGTTCCTGACGCACCGAAGCCGCAAAGCGCGCCAAGAACCGCTTCAGGGCCTTCTGAGGTTGGGTTTCGCGGCCTTGGCGTCTGCGCGGCTCAATCCTGGCTGGCCAGGATCGAGCGAATCGAGCGGAGCCGTCTCCCTAGCCCGACCTTCTCACCCTGTTCGTCGCGAGGGTCGCGAGGTGCCGCGAGATGTGGCGTTTGCGCAGCGCGAGCGAGAGAGGCGTACTCGGCAGTACGTCGAGCGAGCGAGTGCAAGCAAGCGCCGCAGATTGCGGCAGATCGCGGCCCGCAGTAGAAGAGGGTGAGAAGGTCGGGCTAGTGCCGCCCCTCGAGCAGCTCCTCAACCTGCCTCGCGTCGAGCGGCCGGGAGAAGTAGAAGCCCTGACCGAGGTCACAGCCCAGGCGCTCCAGGACGAGCAGCTGCTCGGCCGTCTCGATGCCCTCGCCGAGCGCTTCCATGCCCAGGTTGTGGGCGAGGTTGACGATCGCCTCCACGATCTCCGACCCGGATCCGTCTCCGCGCAGCCGACTGACGAAGGAGCGGTCGATCTTGAGCACGTCCACGGGCAGGTGCTGCAGGTAGCTGAGGGAGGAGTACCCGGTTCCGAAGTCGTCGAGGTTGACCTTGACGTCGAGGTCACGGATGCGCTGCAGGACCGAGATCGCGCGCTCCGGATCCTCGATCAGCGCGCTCTCGGTGATCTCGACCTGCAGTCGAGCGGGATCGAGGCCCGACGCCTGCAACGCGTCCTTGACCCGCACGGCCATCTGGGGGTTGACCAGCTCGCGGCCGAACAGGTTGACGCTCACGGCCGGCCGGAGCTTGGCGGAGGCGCCGTCCCAGGAGCTGGCCTGGACGCAGGCCTCCTGCAGCACCCAGGCATCGATCTGTCCGATCAGCCCCGTCTCCTCGGCCAGCGGCAGGAAGTGGGCCGGCGACAACAGCTCCTGCTCGGCCCGCTGCCAGCGCAGGAGGGCCTCGAAGGCGACGACCCGACCTTCCTCGAGGGCCACGATCGGCTGGTAGTGGAGGACGAACTCGCGCCGCTCCAGGGCGCGACGCAGATCGCCCTCCAGCTGCAGGTTGGCCACCGCGTTGGCGTGCATGGCCGGGTCGAAGACCTCCTGCCGATCCCGGCCCAGGGCCTTGGCGCGGTGCATGGCAGTGCCGGCATCACGCAGGATCTCGCTGGCGTGACCGTAGCCCGAAGCCGAGAAGGCGATGCCGATGCTGAGGGTCGTGACGACTTCCCTCTCGGCGACGGTGAACGGTCGTGCCAGCTCGCGCCGCAGGCGCTCAGCGGCGCGCACCGCGTCGGAGGGATGCTCGAGGTCGGTCATCAGCACCGCGAACTCGTCACCGCCCAGCCGCGCCACTGTGTCGCCGGGCCGGATCGTCCGCTCGAGCCGGCGCCCCATCTCCGCCAGGAGCAGGTCGCCGGCCGCGTGACCGAGGCTGTCGTTGACCATCTTGAAGCGGTCGAGGCTGATCACGAGGACCGCGAACGCGTGGTCCTGGCGACTGCCGGCGCGACCCATGGCCACGCCCAGCCGGTCGTGGAACAGGGCCCGGTTGGGAAGCTCGGTCAGCGAGTCGTAGAGCGCCGAATGCAGCACCTGCTCCTCGGCCCGCCGGCGCTCGGTGATGTCGATCAGCACCCCTTCGATGGACGGCGCCCCCTCGAGAGTGATGCGACGCACCGACTGCAGCACCCAGCGCACCTCGCCCTGAGGCGTGACCAGCCGGTACTCCACCTGCGAGTTGGCCATTGGGTCCCCGCGCTCCACCGCGCGAATGACGTCGTTCACGAAGCGCCGGTCTCCGCGGTGGATGGTCTTCTCCACGTCGGTCCAGGTCCAGCTCTCGATCTCCGCCCGCGCATGACCGCAGATCTCAGCCAGCATGCGGTTGGCAAAGACGATGCGGTCTCCGCGTAGGACGAACATGCCCTGCAGCGACTGCTCGGCCAGCGAACGGAACTTCTCCTCGCTCTCCCGCAGGGCTCGTTCCGCCCGCTTCACCTCGCTCATGTCGGCGTAGATGCCGTAGGCCGCGACAGTCCTGTCCTCGACTACCACCGGCACACCGTAGACCTTGACCGGCACGACGCTGCCGTCGCTGCAGCGTCGGGTCGTGTCGGCCTCGACCGCCCGTCCCTGCAGGATTGTGCGCGAGATCTCGGTCGCACTGGCCTCGTCTCCCGGGGGTGCGATCAGCTCGTTCACCGGCCTCTCGCGCACCTCGGAAGGGGAGTAGCCGAAAAGCCTCGCGAAGGCCGGGTTGACCAGCTTCACGTGGTCATCGGGGTCGACCATCACGATCGCCAGCGGGGTGTTCTCGAACAGCTGCTGGAAGCGCTTCTTCTCGAGCAGCAGCTCGCTCTCGGCGTTCTTGAGCTGCGTGATGTCGCGGAAGGTGGCGACGCGCAGGTCGCAGCCATGGTAGCGGCAGGGCTTGCCCACGGTCGAGTAGATGAAAGTGGAGCCGTTCTTGCGCACGCCCACGCCATCGCGCACACGGTCGTCGCCGGCCACGCTGCGGGACAGGGAGTCGCGCCATGTCTCCGGGGTCACCAGGCACTCGAGACTGATTCCGACGAGTGCCTGGGGCGGGTAGCCGAACATGCGGGCAAGGGCCGGGTTGGCCTCGATGATGAAGCCGCGCTCGTGGATCGCGATGCCCTCGTCCGCCGCCTCGGCGAGGAGCCGAGAGCGCTCCGCGCCGGCGGGCAGCTCGTGGCTCGCCTCGTCATCCCGCAGAGTGCCCTCCGCGGCAGAGGTGGTGTCATCAGCCATCTGGGTGTCGAGGGATCGAGCACCGCGGGGACCACCCGCGGTCGCCGCCCTCCATGGGGCGAGCATAGCAGCGAGGGCCGGGCTTCCGCAATCTCCCTGCACGATCCGGCATGAGAGCGTCAACCTCGGTTGACGTCCTCACCAGCCGCGAACCGGTCGCCACTGATCGACGACCTCGAGGCCGCGAACCACCTGCAAGATGTCGAAGAGGGCGGCCGCCAGGCAGGAGTGGTTGGGCAAGATGCGCAGGCTCGCGCCGATGCCGAGTTCGGGCGGGACCTCCCCGCTCGGCGACCTCAGCACGGCGTGCTCCTGGGTCAGGGCCATGACCTTGAGCTGCCCGAACCGGCCCGAGCCCGCCGCGTCACGCACCAGCCCGAAGCCGCAGTCCGGATCGACGTGCGTGGGGCCCGGGT
>Ga0316628_100003846_pt1 | contig 11651 bp, 8 predicted proteins | sample OWC_Aug_M2_C1_D5_FD_207648 | JGI IMG/M metagenome (GOLD analysis project Ga0316628, IMG submission 207648) | Wetland soil microbial communities from Old Woman Creek delta, Ohio, United States - OWC_Aug_M2_C1_D5_C | ecosystem: Environmental > Terrestrial > Soil > Wetlands | place: USA: Ohio... | reverse complement strand
AGCGAGGGCGCGAGCGTGAACTCCGTTCCGGTATCGAGGGTCACGGTACCTTTCGAAAGGTCGATTTCCGTGATCCTACCAGTGGCCAACATTTCCTTTTGGTGGTACCCGCTTTCCGGCATGTTCCCGGGTGTGCTCGGCGAATCCGTCATCTGGGCGAATGCCGGTGCTGTCAGCAACAGAACCGCAAGTAGGGTCGCTCCTGTGAACTTTGCCATGCTTCCCTCCCATTCGCTATGTGGCCAATGCTTCGACTCCCGTCGCTCACCCGTTGCGGCAGGGCAATGCGCGCGGGGGATCGAAACATTGGGTTCCGTCCAGTCGAGGTTGTCATGCGTTAACATGACTAGAACAATCCGCTTTGTCAAGCCAGAAGAACACCATGGCCGGCGCCACTGGAAACCACCCACAGTGCTACCCTAAACCTTCCAACGCCCAGGGGCCGCGGCGAGTCCCATATGCGCGGATCACGCCGTGGCATTCAGCTTGCAAAATATACTCTCAACTCGACGCCGACCGATGCGGCAAGCCGCAGGTCAACTACCCGCAATTGTTGATTCAGAGGCCAAAAATGGGTTCACATTATGTTATGAACCGCGCTGAGCGACCTGAGTGCTTTCCCACAGGGACCGCACAGTTCTGTGTCCAGGATCCCGCCGTCTTGCTGTCCTTCTCAACTCGACTGGTTATCCTCAGCGTGAGCGTCTTGGTCGTGATGGCGATTGGATGTGCACGCCTCCAATCGGCCACCTCCGACATGCCGTCGGCCGCGAGCGCCCGTCAGCGGGCGATCGACGAGATGATCGACAGCACCGTCAAGGTCACCATCGAACGGGAAGGGCGGCGCGTTGCGTCCGCGTCCGGGATCGTCGTCGCCTCGCGGGCCGCCGCCGAGACGGAGGCCGTTTCCTACGTGCTGACCGCTGCGCATGTGCTCGCGGGAGGGGATGCTGCCGCGATCACGGTGGGCTTCTGTGGGCCGGCCGCCGCCCGGGGCAAGTTCCCCGCGACGATCGTCGCCCGCGGGACGCCCGATGCGCTGGATCTGGCGCTGCTTCGCGTTCGCGGGATCGCCGCGCCAGCCGTCCGTCTTCCCACAGACGACGCGGTGTGGCTGGGGCAGCCGATTCTGGTCATCGGATTCCCAGAGGGTGAGCGATTGGGACTCTCGGGAGGGATCGTCAGTCAGTTGCCGCTCTCGGCGCGTCCGAACGGCATTCCTGCCGATCGGCCAGAGCACCGGATCGTGATTGATGCCGCCGCGCCCAGGGGAGTGAGCGGCGGCGGGGTCTTCGAGGTGGAAACCGGCAGGCTGATCGGCATCGTCCAGGGCCATCAAACCGTCTCGGTGGCCGTGAAGGACCAGGCGCAGTCCTACACGCTGAAGTTCCCCGTCCCCGGCGCAACGTTCGTGGTGCCCATGGCGCAGATCCGGCCCTTCCTCGCTCGCCCGGAGGCCTCCGCCGAATTGCGGGCCCTGCTCCCGGGAACCGCTCAAGCCGCCACCAGTCTTCCGCGATAGCAGCGAGGACAACGGCTCTCGACGCTGCCGAGCGGTCATTTCCTTCTTGCGAGTGACTTGCGGGAATCGTTGGACCTGTGCCGAAAGGCAGGGGTCGCGGGGAGACCCCTACCTGCAGCGACTTGCGGCGCGGTTTGCGGGGGGCAGAATGCTGCCGGTGGGAGACCGGTTCAGCGGCAGCGATCAGATAGGAAGTCGAACAAAGCGGCCACGCTCTCGGCGACGCTGGACACGCCCGTGTCGATCGTCACGTCCGCCTCGACGGGCGGCTCGTAGGGGGCAGAGACGCCGGTGAACTCCGCGATCTGCCCGGCGCGCGCCTTCGCGTACAACCCCTTCGGATCCCGCTGCTCGCACACGTCGATGCCCGCGCTCAGGTAGACCTCGATGAACCGGTCTGCGGCGATGATCTCCCGCGCGGCGCCGCGATCCTCCCGGTAGGGTGAGATGAACGCCGTGATCACGAACAGGCCCGCGTCGTTGAAAAGCTTCGCCACCTCGGCGACGCGCCGGATGTTCTCCTTGCGGTCGTTCGGCGAAAAGCCCAGATCTCGGTTCAGGCCGTGTCGGACGTTGTCACCGTCCAGGACGAAGCACGCATGACCCGCCTCGATCAGGCGCTTCTCCAGTTCGGCGGCGATGGTCGTTTTGCCCGAACCGCTCAGGCCGGTGAGCCAGATGGTGGCCGCCTGCTGCCGGAGCAGCCGCGCGCGGTCCTCGGCGGTGACCTTTCCCGGCTGCCAGGAGATGTCGCGGCTGGCGGTCTCCGTCGTCGCCTGGCGCGAGAACTGGTCGGGGCGCGCGCGGGCGATCACCATGGCCGCGCCCACGGTGACGTTGGTCAGCGGGTCGATCAAGACGAAACCGCCGGTCTGCCGGTTCCGGCGGTACTCGTCGACGAACAGCGGCTTGAAGAACGTGAAGCGCGCCCGCCCGATGTCGTTCAAGCCCAGCCGCTTTCCGTCCTCGCGGTGCAGGGTGTTGGGGTCGACGCGGTACTGGATTTCCGCGCAGCTACCCTTCACGACGGCGGAGCCGTGCTTGACCATGTACGTCTTTGCGACCTCGAGCGGCTGGTCGTTCATCCACACGACCATCGCTTCCACCGAGCGCTCGACCTGCGGCAGATTCTTGGGGTGGACGATCATGTCGCCTCGACTGACGTCAATGTCGTCCTCGATGCACAGCGTCACGCAGAGCGGGGCGAACGCATAGTCGAGGTCGCCGTCGAAGGTGACGATGCGCGTGATCTTGGAGCGCTTCCCCGAGGGGAGCACGACAATCTCGTCGCCCGGCCGCACCACGCCCGACGCGATCTGCCCGCTGTAGCCCCGGAAGTCCTGGTCGGGCCGGACCACGCGCTGCACCGGAAAGCGAAAATCGATCAGGTTCCGGTCGCCGCCGACGTACACGTTCTCCAGATACGTCAGGAGCGGCTCTCCGTCGAACCACGGCATGTTGCGGCTCCGGTGGACGACATTGTCGCCGCAGAGCGCGCTCACCGGAATGAACGTGAGACCGCTGAAGCCGAGGCGGGCGGCAAAATCCGAGTACTCGTCCTTGATGCGCTGAAAGACGCTCCGGTCGAAGGCGACGAGGTCCATCTTGTTGACGGCGACCACGACCCGCGGCACGCCCAACAGGGAGGAGATGAAGGCGTGCCGCTTGGACTGGGTCAGCACGCCGAGCCGCGCATCGATCAAGGTCACGGCGAGGTCGGCGGTCGAGGCGCCCGTGGCCATGTTGCGCGTGTACTGCTCGTGGCCCGGCGTGTCGGCGATGATGAAGCGACGCGTGGCCGTAGCGAAGTACCGGTACGCCACGTCGATGGTGATCCCCTGCTCGCGCTCGGCCTTCAGCCCGTCGGTGATGAGCGAGAAATCGAACTCGTCGCCGCGGCCGCCGGCGCGCTTCTTCAGGGCCTCGACGTGATCCTCGTACAGGGCGTCGGCGTCGTGGAGCAGGCGGCCGATCAGTGTGGACTTGCCGTCGTCCACGCTCCCCGCCGTGGTGAATCGGAGCAGATCGGGCTCGCCGTCACGGTGAAGCCAGGTGTGCAGTGCGGACATGGTCAGAAGTACCCCTCGCGCTTCTTCTGCTCCATGGACCCGTCCTGGTCGTGGTCGATGAGCCGAGTGATGCGCTCCGAGTGTTTGGCCGTCTTCAATTCTTCGACGATCTCTCGCACCGTGCGGGCCGTGGACCGAACCGCGCCGGTGCACGGGTAGCATCCCAGCGTCCGATACCGGCACATCACCCGCTGCGGCTTTTCGTCCGGCATGAACCGCGTGGCGTCGCCGACCGGGATCAGATGGCGGCCGCGGACCACGACGTCGCGCTCCTGGGCGAAGTAGAGGGGGACGACGGGGATGTCCTCCAGTTCGATGTAGTGCCAGATGTCGAGCTCGGTCCAATTGGACAGCGGGAATATGCGAATGCTCTCGCCCGGACTCACCCGGCCGTTGTACAGGTTCCAGAGCTCCGGGCGCTGGTTCTTCGGGTCCCACTGTCCGTGCACGTCGCGGAACGAGTAGATGCGCTCCTTGGCGCGCGACCGCTCCTCTTCGCGGCGGGCCCCTCCGATGACTCCGTCGTACTCCCCGAGCCGGAGCGCATTGAGCAGCGCCTGCGTCTTCAACAGACCGCAGCACTTCACGGTCCCCAGATCCCACGGGTTGGTGTTGACCTGCAGGGCCTCCTCGTACCTGTACACGCGGAGGTCCGCACCGATCTCCCGGCAGAAGCGATCGCGGAACTCGTACATTTCCGGGAATTTGTAGGCCGTGTCCACGTGGAGCAACGGAAAGGGAATCTGCCCCGGATAGAAGGCTTTCCGGGCGAGGCGCACCATCGTCGAGGAATCCTTGCCCACCGAGTACAGCATCACCGGCCGCTCGCATTCGGCGGCCACCTCGCGCAGGATGTGGATGCTCTCGGCCTCGAGGCGCCGAATCACGGACAGCGAATAACTCTCACTGGAACTCATCGACCGTTATGTCTCCCCTGCACGAGCGGCTTCACGCGCTCGCCGTGTACCATGCTTGCCCTCGCCCCGCCGGCCCATCCGACGGCACGAAGCCACGTGCGCGTTAGAGCTTGAAGCGCTCTCGATACGCGGCGTACCGCCGCATCTCCTCGTCGCGGTTCATGCCGAACTGTTCCAGGCTATAGCGGTGTTTTCCAAACCGGTCCTTCGGATACTGGCGAAGGAACGCGCCGATTCGCTCTTCCAATCCCTCCGGGAAGGCCAGGCGGAAATGGGAATACACCTTGCGGACGACCCCGAGCGGATCGGCGACCAGGTCGTCGTAGTACAGGTCGAGGAACCGCTCCGCGGGCGCGCAGCCGCGGTCGCGAGAGCGGAGGGCCCTGGCGATGGCCTCGGCCCACCTGCGACTGCATTCGGGCCCGACCTCGACCGGATCGACCTCGTCACTGAATGCGCTCCGCAGCGTCGCCGTCAGGCTGGCGTTCGACGCTGTCATGGCGACGGGGTCTCGGTGGGTCATGATGACGCGCGCGTCGGGATACACCGAGAACATGGCCTCGAAGTCAAACATGTGCGCAGGGGCCTTGAGCACCCAACGTTCCCCCGGGCAGCGCCACTGCAGGTGCTGCAGGAACCGCCGGTGCACCTCGTAGGTGGGGCGCAGGTCTTGGCGCTCCAGCCATTCCAGATAGGACGGCAGGCGGTGTGTCGTCTCGAACTGATAGCTCAGGAAAGCGTGGCTGGTGATCACCAGGCACTCCTCGGGCAGGCGTGCGTCGACCGGATGGATCCGGTTGAAGCCCTTGACCAGGCGGTGGAACCAGCGGATCTGGCCATTGACGAGGCGGATGCGTCGGTCCGTGAGATACGTGGCCGCTTCCGGCGGCGGCGAGGGGTACACGGTCTCCCAGGTGAGCGGGACCCGGCTGGCCGGGTCGAGGGCCAGGAGGCTGTGCAGCAGTGTCGTTCCCGTTCGCGGCAGTCCGGTGATGACGATCGGTTGGCGTATCGCCTCAGCGGCGATGCCCGGGTTGCGCCTCCGGTCGTCTTCCATGTGCAGCCGGTTTTTCAGAAGGCGAATCAGGTCGTGCCGCGTGGCCAGCCGGCCCATGGGGTTCAGCTGCGCCTCTGTCTCGATGGAGTCGACCAGGTGGCGGAGCGGTTCGTCAAACGGCGGATCGCCGAAGTCCGCGAGGCCCGTTTTCCGGCGGGCGGCGTCGAGCAGGTCCTCCACCCGGAACGTGCCCAGCGCCCGTCGGCCGAGCAATCGGCCCGCGGTGTTGACGGCATGGACCAGGGGAGAGCGCTCCACCTTCCAGGTGCGCGAGAGGTCTCGACTCACAATCTCTCCTTGCGCTGCGTCACCAGTCAGACCGTTGGGCCCGTCCCATCGGTGCTTCGCCCAACCGACGGTTGTCGGAAGGCACGGCGAATGGTTGCGGCCTGCCACGAGGCCAGTCCGGGGATGCCGAGGAGCAGTTCCCGCACCCGCCGGACAAGCGAGAGGCCGAGGGCTACCCCCGGTTCTATGCCGAGGGCGCTGCCCACCAGCACGTAACCGCCCTCCTGCACGCCGAGCGCACCGGGGACCGCGAACGCCCCCGTCCGGATCGCCTGCCCCAGGCTCTCGAAAAGCAGCGCGGTCCAGATATCCACGGGATGACCGAGAATATACAGCGCGTACCACACCTCGGCGATCCCCGCGAACCAGGCCAGCATGTGCCATGACCCCGAGGCGAGCAGCGTCCGGCGATCTCCGTACAGCCGCAGAACCTCCGCGTCCATCGTGCTGGCGCCGTCGGTGAAGGACGCCCACTCCCGTCCCGCCAGCAGCCTCCGTGACAACCGCACGAGAAGGCTGAAGAACCCTCGTCGCTGGACGGCATAGAACCCCGCCAGGAGCACCGCCATGATGCCGGCCCCGACCAGGACGACCAGCAGGGCCCGTCCGCTGCGAAGGCTCGGGAGCAGGAGACTCACGCCGACGAGGGTGAAGAGAATCTGCGTGAACACCACCAGCGTGACGTCAACCACGACGCTCGCACCGGCGAGTCCGGCACGCACCCCCCGATTCGCGAGGAGCCATGCCTTGACGACGTTGCCGCCCATCTGGAGGACGGGAAGGAGGTCATTGATCGACTCGCCGATCCAGCGCGCCCAGATCATCGTCCGGCGGGGCGGTTGCGGCCCGGACGGGATCAGCCACCGCCAACCCATGGCATCAGCCCACACCTGGGGAAGATGGAGCAGCGCGACCACGAGGATTCCCCAGCCCGCTCGCCGCAGGGCGACCGTCACATCCTCCAATCCTTGCCAGACGATGACCGCGGCGAACAGGAGGATCCCCGCCGTCAGGCCTCCGTAGGCCGCTCGGGTGCCGAGAATCCCGCGGATGACGCTCCGTGGGGTCGGGAGGGCAGCGTGTCCCTGCTCCTGACCGTGCTCGGGGTTCATGGCTCGACGATGCCGGGCGCCGGGCGCATCTATCGCAGGGCCGCCTTCGCCAAGCGGGAACCGACCTCCCAGATCGGCCCGGGCAATCGGTGCGCCGCGGCGAGGACCTGGTCGAATGCCGCGATGAACCGGTCTGCATCCGCTTGATCGAAGACCAGGGGTGGGATGAGCTTGATGATGTCCCGGCCGTGGCCGGACACCTGCGCCAGGATGTGGTGGTCCATGATCAGGGGCACCAGAATCGACTGGCAGAAAAGATCCTGGTTGATTCCATGGATCATTTTCCAACCCGTCTTCAGGGCCAGAGATCGTGGTTGCCCGAACTCGATGGCGACCATCAGCCCCCGGCCTCGCACCTCGCGGATGAGTTCGTATTTTTCCGCCAGACCCTTCAGCCGATCCACGAGGTAGGCCCCCATCCGCGCGCTGTTCTCGACAAGGCCTTCCTCCCGGATCACGTCCAGGGTGGCCAGGCCGCAGACCGCAGCCAGGTCGTTCTGGCCGAAGGTCGTGGAGTGCACCATGCACCGATCGAGGGAGCTGAAGACCTTGTCGTAGACCCTCCTCGGGTACAAGATGGCCCCGATCGGGCAGTAACCGCCCGACAGGGACTTCGAGAGGGCCATGATGTCGGGCACCACGTTCCAGTGGTCGCAGGCGAACAGCTTTCCCGTACGGCCGAAGCCGGTCTGGACCTCATCGGCGATCAGCAGCGTGCCGTAGCGGGTGCAGAGCTCCCGCGCACGGGGCAGGAAGTCGTCAGGGGGGATGAAGACGCCGTGGCCGATGACGGGCTCCACCACCAAGGCCGCCACGTCGCCCCGCGACAGCTCGGCCTCAAGCCGCGCAGAATCGCCGAAGGGTATCTCGGTCCCGCCGGAGAGCACGTCCTCGTAGTCCGACCGAAACTCCTTGCATCCGTTGACGGCCAGCGTCCCGAGGGTGAGGCCGTGGTACCCGTGGTCGCAGTACACATACTTCCGTCTCCGGGTGAAGGCGTGCGCGAACTTGAGTGCACCGTCCACGGCCTCCGCCCCGGAGTTGCAGAAGAAGACCGTGTCCAGGCCGCGCGGGGAGAACTCGGTGACCAGTTTCTTGGCGAGGAGGCCGGCCAGGAGCTGCGTTCCCATCTTTATCAAGTTGGGGCTGTCGAGATCGAGGTACTGGCGAATTGCCTCCTTGATCTTTGGGTGCGAGCGGCCTACGGCGAACACCCCGAAGCCCGAGAGCATGTCGAGGTAATCGTTGCCGTGTGCGTCCCAGAGATGAGCCCCTTTGCCCCGCACGTAGACCGGATCGAACCCCAGAACCTTCAGGACTTTGGCCATCTGAGGGTTGATATACTCGGAGAGCAAGGAGAATTGCTCGCCTTGATGGCGTTGCACTGTTTCGCGAAGATCAAAAGACATACGATGCCCCTCCAGAGCAATCGGTCTCGTCCAATAAAAGGGGAATGATGTGTTGGGACGGTACGCCAAATACCCGCCCGAAACGGTCCCGTTGCGGTTCGAACTGGCCTTACCCGGCGGAACGGCGGCCATTATCAGGGGGGGCAGATACCCGTGTCAAGCGTTAAAGGTCGGTCCTTTTGCCGAGCAGTTCGGCGTGGTTCGGTCCATATGTTATGTACGGTCGGCTCGACATGCGGTGTTGACACTCCTCCGACGCCTCCAGTATAAGAGACCATGCGTGATGCGGATGGCCCATCGAGGTCCGGTAGCGGGGAACTGGTGCCTGTGCAGATGCCTAGAGCGGCGGCAAGACCGAGGATGAACTGGGCCACGGGGTGCTGAGCATGATGTCGGTCATCGGCCACGTGGCCAAGAAAGAGTTCCGGCAGCTCCTGCGCGATCGCCGAAGCCTCGTCCTTATCCTGATTATGCCGGTTGTCCTCACCGTCCTCTTCGGCAAGGCGCTGGAGACCGGCGAGCTTCGCAATATGCCGCTGGCGATCGTCAACCTGGACCGATCGCCGGAATCCAACGTCATCGTCACGGCGTTCAGCACGTACGCCGAGATTCAGATCCAGCGCGAGTTGGCGACGGTCGAGGAGGCCAAGGCCGTCCTCGCGCGCGGGAAGATCAAGGCGGCCATCGTCATTCCCAATGGCTTCATGCGCCAGATCGAGTCGGGAGGGGAGGCGCAACTCCAGCTGCTCCTGGATGGGACGGACAACGTGTCGGCGCCGCTGGTGGAAGGGGTGGCGCAGCGCGTCATCCAACGCTACAACACCGAGCGGGCGATCAAGGGCTTGTGGGCAAGCGGGGTGCGGCCCGACCGGGGCCTCCGCCTCGTCCGGCCCGCGTACGTGCAGACGGAGATTCGCTTCAATCCCGGCCTCCAGCTCCTCAGTTACGTCATGCCGGGCGTGATCGGGCTCACGCTGCAGCTCCTCACCGTGATGCTCATGGCCATCAGCGTGACGCGGGAACGGGAGCGGGGCACGCTCGACCAGCTCATGGCGTCTCCCGTCAGCCGTGCCGAACTGATCCTCGGGAAGGTTTTGCCGTACTTCGGCATCTCCCTGGTGAACGTGGCCACCATCCTCTTCGTGGCGGATCGCTGGTTCAGTGTGCCGGTGGGGAGAAACTTGCCGCTTCTCGTCACCCTGTGCGGGCTCTTCGTGTTGTCGTCGTTGGCGACGGGGCTGCTCATCTCGGTCGTGTCCCGCTCCCAGTTCCAGGCGGTCCAAATCGCCGTGTACTACGTGTTGCCTGTCTTTTTGCTCTCCGGGGCCTTCGGCCATCTGGAGGCCATTCCGGAGTACATCCGGCCCATCTCGTACCTGTTCCCGCTGATGTACTTCTCGCGCGCTGTCCGGGCCGTCACCCTGCGTGGGGCCGACCTCGCCCAGATCTCGACCGACGTGATCGCCCTGACCGGGTTCGTCCTCGTCCTGCTATTTTTCGCGGTCGTGACGTTCCGAAAGCGCGCTGCGTAAGCTTGGCCAGGTTCGGTTTGTGCGACCTCTCCTCCGCGCCTTGCGGGGTCGCTCGTCTTCTCGCGCTGACGCCACGCAGGATTCCCGCCGGCCGAGTCGGGTCAGCAGTTCATTGGTAGAACCGAGTCAGAGCCGGCTGGTCTGTGGAAATGTCCGGTTGCAGGTTCATTCTATGGCCCTCCTCGTCGTTTTCTTGACACTTGGATCCATGGTCTGATAGTAAGACCAAGCTAATGTTTACCAAGGTCAAACCCCGAAGCGTCTCGGACGACATCGTCGATCAGATGGTCGCGGCCATCTTCAGCGGCACCCTGTCCGCCGGCGGGAAACTTCCGCCGGAGCGCGCGCTGGCACAGGCGTTCGGCGTCGGGCGTCAAGCCCTGCGCGAGGCCATCCAGAAGTTGCAGGGAATGGGGCTTCTGGAGGTTCGCAAGCCGCAGGGGACCTTCGTGCGGGACCTGTCGGCCGACGTCCTGCGCGAGTCTCTGGCCCGGATCTTCGACGGCGACGTCGGGAGCTTCCTGCATTTTCTGGATGTCCGGAAATGGATGGAGGCGATGACGGCCGCCGAGGCGGCGCAGCACGCCACGGTGGAGGACATCACCCAGATTGAGACGACGCTGCCGCGGCTCCGTCTGGCGGCGTCGGAGAACGATCGCGAAGCGCTGGACGAGGCTGACGTCGCCTTCCACATGGCCATCGTCGCGGCAACACACAACGGCCCGCTGGTCCACCTCGTCGACACGTTCGGTGAAATCATGTGGGCGTCTCACGGGCTTCGCCTGGCGGTGCTGCGCGCCCAGAACCTGCAGACCATCTGCGAAGAGCACGCGGCCATTTCCGAGGCCATCCGCACGCGCGCGCCGGAGCGCGCGCGTGACGCCATGCTGCATCACATCGAGATGATCCGGCGCCGCGTCGAGCGCACGTACGGGCAGCACGCTGCAGCCCCCGCAGACGCGTCGCAGCCCGGGGCATCGGATTCCAGGCCCTCACGATCGCATGCCCTGCCCCTTTTTCACCTTTCACACATTTCACACAAGTTGAGGTGACCCATGAGACCGCTGGACAAACCCCTGCTGCTCGAGATCTACAAGAAGATGGTGTCCGTCCGGGTGTTCGAGGAGACCGCTGCGGACCTCTTTCTGAAGGGCCAGATCCCCGGGTTCCTCCACGTCTACGTCGGTGAGGAAGCGGTGGCCGCTGGCGTCATGGCGCACCTGACGGACCGGGATTACATCAGCAGCACGCACCGAGGGCACGGACACGCCGTGGCGAAAGGGGCGCGCCTGGACATGATGATGGCGGAGCTGCACGGCAAGAAGACCGGCTACTGCCACGGCAAGGGCGGCTCCATGCACATCGCCGACCTGGACCTGGGAATCCTGGGGGCGAACGGCATCGTCGGGGGCGGCGTGCCCATCGCGACCGGCGCCGGCCTCGCCCTCAAGATGCAGGGGACCGATCGGGTCTGCGTCTGCTTTTTCGGCGATGGCGCCAGCAACACGGGTGCCTTCTACGAGGGGGTGAACCTCGCGGCGGTGTGGGGGCTGCCGGTGGTCTTCGTCTGTGAGAACAACCAGTACGCCGAGTCCACGCCGCGCGCCGTGCACCAGAAGGTCAAGAACGTCTCGGACCGGGCCGCCGCCTTCAACATCCCCGGCGTCGGCATGGACGGGATGGACGTCTTCGACGTGTACCAGAAGACGGGTGAGGCCATAGACCAGTGCCGGGCCGGCAAAGGG
>Ga0316628_100003845_pt1 | contig 11652 bp, 11 predicted proteins | sample OWC_Aug_M2_C1_D5_FD_207648 | JGI IMG/M metagenome (GOLD analysis project Ga0316628, IMG submission 207648) | Wetland soil microbial communities from Old Woman Creek delta, Ohio, United States - OWC_Aug_M2_C1_D5_C | ecosystem: Environmental > Terrestrial > Soil > Wetlands | place: USA: Ohio... | reverse complement strand
ATCTCTTCTTCGGGATCTGGGCAGCAGCGACGGTACGTTCGTTAACGGCAAGAAGCTCACCGGTGATTACACACTCAAAGATGATGACGTCATCCGCGTGGGCAAACACGATCTGCTTTTCACCCAGGAGATCGCTGTCGAGACTATCCGCGCTGAAGCCCTGGAAGAGATGTCGCAAGGAGAAGAGTTTAAGCTCGAGCCGATTCGCGAACTGAAATCGGGCTGGCTACAGTTAATGTCAGGACAGAATGTTGGCAAGACCATCAGCCTCAGCCGCAATCTCACCAATTTAGGTACGCCTGGCGTGCAAACCGCTGTCATTGCGAAGCGGAGTGACGGTTATTTCCTCTCTCACCTGGAAGGGGAGCATCCGCCGACTGTTGACGGTGTTTCTATCGGCGATTCAAGCTGGCATCTTCAGGATGGCAACGTTATCCAGATGGGAAACGTGAAGATGCAATTCTACCTGCAGTAGAATCGGTCCCTCTATTGCGAATACATAGCATCGAAAGTCTGAGCCACCTGAAGTGGTAGGTAGAGTTGAATCTCAGCGATTAAAAATTCTCGAAGGGGAACCGGCGCAAACTTAGTCAGGCGCAATCGTCTTTATAGATTGGCCAGTGCCTCGGAGAGGCGATTGACACCTATCACCTCCAGCCCCTCCAGCCCCTTCCTGGCAAGATTTCCCTTCGGCACGATGGCGCGCGTGAAACCGTGCTTGGCGGCCTCCTTCAACCGCTCCTGACCGTTGGGTACGGGGCGGATCTCACCGGCCAACCCAACTTCGCCAAACACCACCAGCCCCTCGGGCAGTGGCCGGTTGCGTAAACTCGACAACACAGCGAGCAACACAGCGAGGTCGGCACCTGTCTCAGTGACCCGTACCCCCCCTACCACATTGACGAAGACATCCTGATCATAAGTAGCGACACCACCATGACGGTGCAACACAGCCAGTAACATCGCCAGGCGATTCTGCTCCAGTCCGAGCGTAACACGGCGCGGATTACTCAAATGGCTTTCATCCACCAGTGCCTGAACCTCCACCAGCAGCGGCCGACTCCCCTCCAGGGTTACCATCACTACACTGCCCGCCACCTGCTCTTCATGGCGTGACAGGAAGATCGCCGATGGATTGGTCACCTCCTTGAGGCCACCTTCGGTCATGGCGAAGACGCCCAATTCATTGACTGCGCCATAGCGGTTTTTGAAGGCGCGGATCACGCGGAAGCGGCTGCCGCTGTCCCCTTCGAAATAGAGCACGGTATCGACCATGTGCTCCAGCACACGCGGCCCGGCCAGCTGGCCCTCTTTAGTGACATGCCCCACCAGAAACAGTGCGGTGCCACGCAGCTTGGCGTAGCGCACCAGCTGCGCGGCGCTCTCGCGCACCTGCGCCACCGAGCCTGGCGCCGACTGCAACAGATCGGTGTAGACCGTTTGGATGGAGTCGACCACCAGCACATTGGGCCGTTCACGTTCACAGATCTCGATGATGGTCTCGACCCGCGTCTCCGGCAGCAGACGCAACTCTTTCACCGGGAGATGGAGACGGTGGGCGCGCAGGCTCACCTGTTGGGGAGATTCCTCACCGGTCACATAGAGAGTCGGATAGCGTTCGCTGAGTAGCGAAAGGGTCTGAAGCAACAATGTCGATTTGCCGATGCCCGGATCGCCGCCGATGAGCACCACTGCGCCTGGCACCAATCCGCCACCGAGTACACGGTCGAATTCACTAATGCCGGTGGAGACGCGCGCCACATCATCGGCAGGAACATCGGCCAATGGCTGTACTGCAACTTCACCTGCTGTGCCTGCATAACCGGCGAAGCGCCCGGAGCGTGGCGCCGCACTGGGGGCAATCGCCTCCACCAGACTATTCCACTCACCACACTCGCCGCACTGCCCCGCCCACTTGGGGCTCAGTGCTCCGCACGCCGTGCAGCTATATTGAACCTTGGCCTTGGCCATCGATGCCCCCTGTCTATCATCCCTGCTAATGGCTTACGCGCACTGTCTCGGGGAAGAGCTGACGTAATGCCTGTAGTGTCGTTTGATTGATCGGCCACTGCTCCAGTTGCGCCAAGGGAATCCAGCATGCCTCGCGGGCATCATCCCCTGCACGCGGCTCACCCGACAGATACTCGGCCGCCAGATCGAGCACCACATAGTGAAACAGCACCGTGCCATCGTGATTTCGTTCAATGTGTTCGAAGGTGAAGACGACTTCACCGGCTTTGATATGGAGCCCGGTCTCTTCCAGGATCTCGCGCTCGGCACCCTGTTGCAGCGTTTCACCGAGGTTGAGCCGGCCGCCGGGGATCGCCCACTGATTTTCGTTGGGCGGCGTACCACGCAGTACCAGCAGCACCTCATGATCGCGTCGCACGATGGCACCGACGGCAACCACGGGGGCAGGGCTCATGCTCACTCCTTGACGATGACAGGCACGCGGCGGGTGATTCGGCAGAGCAGATCGTAAGAGATGGTGCCCGCCGATTCAGTGATCTCCTCCACCGGCAGCCCATCGCCCCACAGCACCACCGGATCACCGACGCGGGCGTTGGGTTGTGAGCGCAGATCCACGGTGATCATATCCATGGAGACTCTACCAATTAGCGGTACTCGCTCGCCGTTGACGAGCACCGGTGTACCAGTCGGCACATGACGTGGATAGCCGTCGCCATAGCCGATGGCCACCACGCCCACTTTCATCGGTTCTGGACAGGTCCAGCTGCCACCGTACCCGACCGCGTCGCCCGTGTTAAGCGCGTTGACGGCAATCAGCTCGGAGTGGAGTGTCATTACCGGCCGCAATCCCTCCTGCGCGCCGGTTCTGCCGATGAAGGGCGACGCCCCATACAGCATGATGCCGGGACGCACCCAGTCGGCATGGCTTTGTGGCCAGCCCAGCAGACCGGCAGAGTTGGCGATAGCCCGTTCACCTGAGTATGAAGCGGTAGCCAGGGCAAACTGCTCCAGTTGGCGTAGTGTCGTCGGATCGTTGCGATCGTCGGCGTTGGCGAAATGGGTCATGAAACCGCGCAGACGAATGCGTTCACCGAGTGCCAGTAGCCGTTCACGCACGCCCGCCACCTGTTCGGGAGGAAAGCCGAGACGATGCATGCCGGTATCGATCTTGATCCAGACGGTGACAGGTAATGGTATTGAATTAAATCGTTCCAAAGCTTCGAGCTGTGGCAGGTGGTGCAGCGCCACCTCCAGACCGTGATGAGCGATGGGCTCCAACTCATCAGCGTGGAAAAAACCTTCGAGCAGCACGACAGGTTTGGTGATACCGGCTTCGCGCAGCTCCAGCGCCTCGTTGATGGCAGCGACGCCAAAGGCATCGGCGTCATTCAACGCCCGAGCCACGCGCACCAGGCCATGACCATAGCCGTTAGCTTTGACCGCCGCCATGATGCGGCTATGGGGTGCGGCCCGGCGCGCCACACCAAGGTTGTGACGCAATGCGCCGAGATCGATGACCACCCGGGCGGCGCGGCCCGGGAGTACCGAGCCCGAACTCATTCGCTGAAGTCTCCCCACGTGGAGTGGGCGAGATTCTCGAAACGGGTGTACTGGCCGAGGAAGGCAAGACGGGTGGTGCCGATGGGACCATTACGCTGCTTGCCGATGATGATCTCGGCGGTACCTTTGTCGGCGCTCTCTTCGTTGTAGACCTCATCGCGATAGATGAAGACGATCAAGTCGGCGTCCTGTTCGATGGCGCCCGATTCGCGCAGGTCGGACATTACGGGGCGCTTGTTGGGGCGCTGTTCCAGCGAGCGGTTGAGCTGTGATAGCGCAATCACCGGCACGTTGAGTTCCTTGGCCAGCGATTTGAGGTTGCGCGAGATCTCCGAAATCTCGGTGGCGCGGTTTTCCTTGGCGCCGCCCGGGGCCTGCATCAGTTGCAGGTAGTCGATGACGATGAGACCCAGCCCATGCTCGCGCGACAAACGGCGGGCACGTGCGCGCAATTCGGTGGGCGTCAGGCCAGGGGTGTCGTCGATGTAGAGCGGTGCCTCGGAGAGGATACCCACCGCCGAGGTGAGGCGCGGCCAGTCGTCATCCTCCAGCTTGCCAGTGCGCACCTTGTGCTGGTCGATGCGCCCCAGTGACGACATCATTCGCATCGCCAGCTGTTCACCGGGCATTTCCATGGAGAAGACCGCCACCGGTACCCTGTACTTGATGGCCGCATTCTCGGCGATGTTCATCGCAAAGGTGGTCTTGCCCATGGAGGGGCGGCCGGCAATGATCACCAGGTCAGAGCGCTGCAGGCCAGAGGTCTTGTCGTCGAAATCATCAAACCCGGTCGGCACGCCGGTGATGGCGTTCTCCTGTTGATAGAGGTAATCGATGCGATCCACCGCTTTGACCAACAGGTCCTTGATACCGGTAAAACCCTTACGGCTGCGTGCCCCCTGGTCGGCGATCTGGAAGACGTGCTTCTCCGCCTCGTCGAGCAGCTCCTCGATCTTGCGCCCCTCGGGGGTGTAGGCCGAATCGGCGATGGTGCCCGCCACCTGGATCAGCTGGCGCAATACCGAGCGCTCGCGCACGATGGCGGCGTAGGATTTGATGTTGGCGGCACTGGGAGTGTTATTGACCAGCGCGCCGAGGTAGCTGATGCCGCCGGCGCCGTCCAGTTCGCCCTGCTTGTCGAGCCATTCGGCCAGGGTCACCACGTCAAAGGGCTGTGCCTCCTCGGCGAGATGGCGGATGGCACGGAAGACGAGGCGGTGATCGCGGCGGTAAAAATCCTCTTCGCCCACCACGTCGGCGACGCGATCCCAACTCTCGTTGTCGATCATCAGACCGCCCAGCACGGACTGCTCGGCCTCGATGGAGTGGGGAGGAACCTTGAGGGCCTCGGTAGCGGCATCGCGACCGAGTTTGACGACGGATTCTTGCATGGGCGCGGCGTGCCTAATAGTTATGGTCAGAGTCCGCTTCAAGCATGCCCAAGAGCAGGCGCCATGATAAGAGCGCAATAATCGTGCCGCCCCAAATTTGCGGGGCAGGCACGAGTATCACGAGAGAGCGGTGTTACTGGGCGACGATCTGCAGCTTGACGGCCTGTACCACATCACTGTGCAGCTGCACATCGATGTCGTACTCACCCAGCTGGCGGATAGCGCCTTCCGGCATCTTCACTTCGCTGCGAGCCACTTCAACGCCGGCGGCGGTAATGGCATCGGCGATATCCGAGGTGCCGACCGAGCCGAACATTTTGCCTTCATCGCCGGCGTTGGCGCCGATGGTGATGGTGCCAAGAGCAGCCAGCTGCGCGGCGCGCGCCTGGGCCTTGGCCAGATTGTCGGCCGCCTTCTGTTCCAGCTCGGCGCGGCGCGCCTCGAACTTGGCGATATTGTCCTTGGTGGCCATCACGGCCAAGCCGTTGGGGATCAGGTAGTTGCGGCCATAGCCGGAACGGACCTTCACGGTTTCACCAAGACCACCCAGGTTACGCACCTTTTCCAGCAGAATTACTTCCATCGTAGTTACCTCGACTTGTCTATCCTGTCTTCACCGGGCTTGCTGCCACAGGAAAACTATTGCTTCGGCTTTTCGCCAAAAATCGTTCTGAAATCGAACCAGTTATCTGTAAAACCCGCCACCGCAAGGGTTAGCGCTGTCTGTGGCAATGCAAATACCAACAACAGGTAGAGCACCACCAACCACCTTGCATTTGCTCCGGCCTTGGCTACCATACCGTGGCTGACGGCAAGCCCCTGAATCATGTAGAGCATCACCATCACCATCAGCAGATCGATCGCAATCGGCATGGACGTGCTGCTGGAGATTAACAGCAGCACGCCGGCCACGAGTGTGGCACCCGCGAAGCGACGACCTAACCGTAACTGGTAGAACTCACTCCGAAACCCACCAGGGTTATAGAGTAAGGCTTGCCACCAGCGTGCGATGAAGAGGCAACCCAACAGGGTCAACCCCATCAAACCACCCATCAGGCCAGTCATCAGCTTGGCGATTTGAGCCACAGCCGTGGTCATCTCGTCGATGCGTTCTTTCGCGGCACCTTCGAGTGCTGGGCTCAGTGCCGTCTGCAGGGATTCTTTCCACCAAGTGACCGGATTGTCGGTCGCCAGGTAGATGCCTATCACCAACATTGCACCAAACAGCCCCGCCAATTTGACACTCTGGGCCAAATCAACACTGCGCCGCAGATTGGCAGCCAAAATCCACACTGGCACCCAAAGCACCAAGGCGAAACCGATGCCGGGAAGCGGATTCCCAAGAATCACGCCACACAGCGCAGCCAAGGCCAACATCGCACCGGCAATCACACCCAGGCCCTGCTTGGGACCAATGCGGAGCGTCACCAGACCTACCACTGCACCACTGAGATAGGCCAGCAGCGGCAGCAGTAGCGACAACAATGCCGTGACTGCAGTCACCAAGATGGCCTGCATGCGGCCGCGCATCACATAGTCTGCAAGGAACCGCATGGTCACACCCTCACGGTCGCGGGCCGCAAAACGGCCGCGACCACCTCAACACCTCTCTCAGTGGGAGTCGGTGTAGGGGATCAGGGCCAGATAACGGGCACGCTTGATGGCCGTGGCCAGCTGACGCTGATAACGGGCCTTGGTACCGGTAATGCGGCTCGGCACGATCTTGCCGTTTTCAGTGACATAGGCCTTCAGGGTGGCCAGATCCTTGTAATCGATCTGCTTTACGCCTTCAGCGGTGAAACGGCAAAACTTCTTGCGACGGAAAAAACGGGACATCTCTAATTACTCCTACTCATTATCATGGGGCGCTGTGAGGTTGCGGCTTCAGCTTGATGGCCGTGGCATGCAGTACCAGTCGGTATTCGCCTGTCCTGCTGTTGGCCCGGCCGATAAATCCGGCCACACTCACTTCACTCCCCTGATGCAATTGCTTTATCGCTTCCTGCAATCCTGCTCCGGTGGCCACTACACCGATGGTGCACTGGATTTGGCGGCGCATGCCGGCTTCGGATTGCTCGGAGCGGTGCCTGAGAACAAAACGGCTGATGGGGATGCCGGCGGGAGTAGTGCGGGTCTGGGGTTTGCTGTCCACGACACCGCTGATGACCAGCCGGTTTTCCACACGACTCAACCGTTACTCGGCGCCTGCCTCCTCCATATCGGAAACATCGCTGTCGAAGGAGTGACGGCGCTCCTCCTTCTCGTCCTTGCTCTTGGCCATCGGCGACGGCTCGGTAACGGCCTCGTCCATGGTCAGGATCAGGTTGCGGATGACAGCATCATTGAAGCGGAAGGCGTTCTCCAGCTCCTTCATCACTTCAGTGCCGCACTCGATGTTCATCAGAACATAGTGGGCCTTGTGGATCTTGTTGATGGGATAGGCCAACTGACGGCGACCCCAATCTTCGAGGCGGTGAATCTGGCCGCCCTGGGATTCGATGGTCGAGCGGTAACGCTCGATCATGGCAGGAACCTGTTCGCTCTGATCCGGATGGACCAGAAACACGATTTCATAGTGACGCATTGTAAAACTCCTTACGGGTTACAGCCCTGGACCCTATGCCCAGAACAAGGAGAAGTTGGCGGCATGCCGCCTTGAAAGACCGCGCATTGTACTTAACCGCACTGCGCGATGCAAATGGCTGTTTCGGTTGGGAAAGCGTCTTAGCGGGAGGGGCCAGCGGCGCGCTGGCGCGCTGCCTCAAACAAGGCGATGCCGGTGGCCACCGAGACGTTGAGGCTCTCCACCAGACCGTGCATGGGGATATAGACCAGCTCATCGCAGTTTTCGCGGGTCAGGCGGCGCAGCCCCTGCCCTTCGGCGCCCAGCGCCAACGCCAGCGGGCCGGTGAGCCGGCCCTGGTAGAGCGAGCCGCTCGCCCCCTCCAGCGCGGTACCCACCACCCAGACACCGTTGTCGCGCAGCATGCGCAGGGTGCGCGCCAGGTTGGTGACCTGGACGAAGGGGACCGTCTCGGCGGCGCCGCTCGCCACCTTGCGTACCGTGGCGTTGAGGCCGCAGGCGCGGTCGCGCGGTGCAATCACCGCATGGACCCCGGCGGCATCGGCGGTGCGAAGGCACGCCCCCAGATTGTGGGGGTCGGTCACCCCGTCGAGCACCAGCAGAAACGGGGGAACTTCGAGTGTAGTGAGCAGCTCTTCGAGAAACGCCTCGCTGCGCGGCTCGCCGCCGCGGATCTCGGCTACTGCGCCCTGATGGCGTCCCTCCTCGGCGAGCCGATCCAGCGCCTTGCGCTCGCTCCAGGTGACAGCCACTTTCGCCTTTTTGGCCATCTCGGCCAGTTGTAGCAGGCGCTGGTCCTGGCGTGCCGTATCGAGCCAGAGGCTGACGATGCGCTCTGGTGATTGCGACAGTACGGTCTGCACTGCATGCAGTCCGTAGAGGCGCGAAGTATCACTCACTTGCGGCGTCTCCGGTTACGCCGTTTTTTGCCCTCGCCCTCACCGCCCTCGCGCTTTTCCGTGGCGGGAGCTTTGGCTTTGGCCGGTTTATCGCCGGCATCGGCCAGCTCAAAGTCGAGCTTGCGTTCATCGAGATCGACTCGCATTACCTTTACCCGCACTTTGTCGGCGAGGCGATAGATGCGGCTGGTGCGTTCACCCAGCAGACGGTGTTTAGCCGGGTCGAAGTGGTAGTAGTCGCTATGCAGACTGGTGATATGGACCAGCCCTTCCACATAGATCGATTGCAGTTCGACGAAGATGCCGAAGCTGGTCACACTGCTGATGATGCCGTCGAACTCCTCGCCCACCTTGTCGAGCATGTACTCGCACTTCAGCCAGTCGAGGGCATCGCGGGTCGCCTCGTCGGCGCGACGCTCGGTCATGGAGCAGTGCTCACCCAGCACCAGCATATCCTCGACGCCATAGCGGAAGTGCTCCACCTTCTTCTTGCCGAGCAGATGGCGGATGGCGCGATGCACCAGCAGATCGGGATAGCGGCGGATCGGTGAGGTGAAGTGGGCGTAGGCCTCGTAGGCGAGACCAAAGTGACCCTTGTTATCGGGCGAATAGACTGCCTGCGACAGGCTGCGCAACATCACCGTCTGGATCAGATGCGCATCTGGACGCGCCTGTACCGATGCAAGCAACTCGGCGTAGTGCTTGGCTTCCGGCTTCTCGCCACCGCGCAGACTCAGCCCCAGTTCGCCGAGGAATTCGCGCAGTCCGGCCAGCTTCTCCTGCGACGGCGGCTCATGCACGCGATAGAGCGCCGGGATCTTGCCCTTGGCCAGGAAATCGGCGGTGGCCACGTTGGCGAGCAACATGCACTCCTCGATGAGGCGGTGGGCATCGTTGCGCACCACCGGCACGATGCGCTCGATCTTCTTCCCTTCGCCGAACACGACGCGTGTCTCGGTGGTGTCGAAGTCGATGGCGCCACGCTTGGCACGACGTGCATGCAGCGCCTTGTAGAGCTTGTAGAGATTATCGAAGTGGGGCAGCAGTGCGCGGTACTCCTCACGCAGCGCCGGGTCATTGTCCACGACAATGGCCGCCACCTTGGTGTAGGTCATGCGCGCATGGGAACGCATCACCGCCGGATAGAAATGATAATCTCCCAACTCTCCCTTGGCGCTCACCTGCATGTCGCACACCATGCAGAGGCGATCCACATCGGGATTGAGGGAGCAGAGAATGTTGGAGAGTCCCTCGGGGAGCATCGGGATGACGCGCCCGGGGAAATAGACCGAATTGCCACGCTGGCGCGATTCGGCATCGAGGGCGGTGCCCGGCTGCACGTAGTGGGAGACGTCGGCAATGGCCACCACCAGGCGCCAGCCATCACCGTCGGGTTCGCAATAGACGGCGTCGTCGAAATCCATCGAGTCTTCGCCGTCGATGGTGACCAGCGGCATTTTGCGCAGATCTTTGCGCCCCTTCTTGTCCTCCTCTGCCACCTGCATGGGCAGGGTTTCGGTCTCCGCCTCCACCAGCGGCGACCACTCCTGCGGCAGCTGGTAGGCGCGGATGGCGATATCGATCTCCATGCCCGGCGCCAAATGTTCACCGAGGATCTCGATCACCCGTCCCAGCGCCTGACGGACCGCGCTCGGATATTCCATGATCTCCACCACCACGAACTGGCCGTTGCGGGCACCGTAGTTCTCGCCGGTGGGGATAAGGATCTCCTGGGTCAAGCGCTTGCTGTCGGGGGTAACGAAGCCGACCCCGGCCTCTTCGATGTAGCGCCCCACCACGCGCTTGTTGCCACGCTCCAGGATCTCCACCACCGAGCCTTCGCGGCGGCCGCGGCGATCCAGTCCCGAGACGCGCGCCACCACCCGGTCGCCGTGCATCGCACCTCGCATCTCACGGGCCGAGAGGAACAGATCGCCGCCCCCCTCATCAGGCACCAGAAAACCGAAGCCTTCGGGATGGCCGATGACCCGGCCGCGCACCAGATCCATCTTGCGTACCAGCCCGTAATCACCGCGCCGGTTGTAGATCAATTGACCGTCGCGCTCCATCGCCCGCAGGCGGCGGCGCAATGCTTCGATGGATACTTCGTCTTCAAGTTTGAGAAGTGCCGTGATCTGCTCACGGTTTAGAGGACGCCCCTCATGTTCGAGAAGCTCCATGATGAATTCGCGACTAGGGATGGGATTTTCGTACTTTTCGGATTCGCGCTGCTGGAAGGGGTCTTTTTTGGGAAAACGTTTTGACATGCCTGTATGGGTTCCTGTGCGGTTGCCAAGCAGGGCAACCTCTGATAGGCGCATATTGTAGCAGTTTGGAAGGGATTTTATTGCTCTACTTCACCACGCCGTTGACAAGCCAATGGGCAGACGGTAAAGTGCGCGGCCTTGGGAGTACATCGAATTATGTACAACCTGCGCCGAGGTGGCGAAATTGGTAGACGCGCTAGTTTCAGGTACTAGTGGGGCAACCTGTGGAGGTTCGAGTCCTCTCCTCGGCACCAAACATCAAAGGCCCGCTCAGTGAGCGGGCCTTTTTCATTTTCGGGCCTGCAAAAAGAAAAAGCGGGGTTGCCCCCGCCTCTTCATAGTCTCTCCGATCGTATAAATCAGGCGAACGGATCGCGCAGCACGATGGTGTCGGCACGGTCCGGGCCGGTGGAGATGATATCGACCGGCACGCCCACCACCTCTTCGATCTTCTTGATGTAGGCCTTGGCGTTGGCAGGCAGATCCTCGTAGCGGCGCACGCCGACGGTGCTCTCCGTCCAGCCGGCCACTTCGATATATTCCGGCTTGCATTGCTCATAGGCATCGGCACCGATAGGCGGTGCATCGAGGGTCTTGCCATCGCAGCGGTAACCGGTGGCGATGCGCAGGCTTTCGATACCGTCGAGCACATCCATCTTGGTCAGGCAGATGCCGGAGAGGCTGTTGAGCTGGACCGAGCGGCGCAGCGATACGGCATCCAGCCAACCGCAGCGGCGTGCACGGCCGGTGGTGGCGCCAAACTCATGGCCCTGCTTGGCCATGTGGGCACCGATGGGATCGTTGAGTCCGGCACCATCATAGAGCTCTGTCGGGAACGGGCCAGCGCCGACACGGGTGGTGTAGGCCTTGGTGATCCCGAGCACGTAGTCGATGTCACGCGGGCCGACGCCGGTGCCGGTGCAGGCGCCACCAGCGGTCGGGTTGGAGCTGGTGACGTAAGGATAGGTGCCGTGGTCGAT
>Ga0316628_100003843_pt1 | contig 11653 bp, 9 predicted proteins | sample OWC_Aug_M2_C1_D5_FD_207648 | JGI IMG/M metagenome (GOLD analysis project Ga0316628, IMG submission 207648) | Wetland soil microbial communities from Old Woman Creek delta, Ohio, United States - OWC_Aug_M2_C1_D5_C | ecosystem: Environmental > Terrestrial > Soil > Wetlands | place: USA: Ohio... | reverse complement strand
CTTCGGTAATTAAGAGTTTTGTGTTTTTTTCTTTCGCAATTTCGGTTGCTATGTCCAGGAAATATTTTGAAGGCCAATGATTCTTATTGGTGATGACGGTCACATCCATCCCGACCAGGGTGCATCCCAGCATGTAGGAATGGGTGAGGTTGTCGTTTCCATCCCCGATGAAAACAAATTTTAATCCTTTCAATCGATGTTTTTTCTCTTTGATCGTGGTCAGGTCAGCGAGAATCTGGGTCGGATGTTCATCGATATCTAAACCATTGATGACAGGGATTGTCGCATGACGTGCAAACTCATGGAGGTCCTTTTTCTCAAGAGCCCGATACATGACGATGTCCGCGTACCGCGACATAGCAAGAGCGATGTCCTCCACCGTTTCTCGCGTGCCAATCCCAATGTCTTCCTTGGTGAGCGAGATAGCGATGCCACCGAGCATTTGGATGCCGAATTCGAAGCTTACCCGGGTTCTTACCGAGGTACGTTCGAAGATCATGGCGAGTCGTTTCCCTTTGAGGTATCCGATGTCTTTTCCGTTCTTGTAATCCTTTTTTAATTGAATGGCAAGTTCGAGTAATTCGTCAATCTCATCTTTCACATCAAGGATGGATAAAATATTTTTATTCATGGGCTCTCCCGAAGAAATCTAGATTATAAAAACTTTTACGTTTTGGTTGAATCTGCAGGGTGACAATTGAAAGAGAGTTTATATGATATTGATGCTATTCATTAGCAGCGTCCGATGTTAAAAAAATTGCTCGACAAACTCTATAATATATATGAAATCATATTTACAAATATATCTTTTTTTTCGTTTTTATACCTGAAACTCCATGAACCCTCCGTCAAGAAAGAAATCGCCATGGCAGACATGCACCCCTCCGACAAAATCCTCCATATCGGCTGCGGAGCGATCCCCTATTCACTCATCATTTTTTCAAAAGAAACCCACGCACAAATAATAGGGATAGATACCCAATCACGAAGCATTACCTCAGCAGAAAAATACATCAAAAAATACAAAAACATTCACGTCCAAAAAGCCGCCGGAGAGACCTATGATGTCTCGTCCTTTGATATTATCTTAATTTCCTATGGGGTTGGTGATATCGAAGCAGTATTAAAAAACGCTCTTGAACATCTGAAAAACAGTGGAAAGATCATTTTGAGAAAACCAATAACGGAGACAACCGATTACATCGATTCTGTTCTTGCTACCTATTCCATAAAAAAACTTAAGTTATTATTAACCCAGGAATCCTATCTCCTCATGAAGAAACCTGTCCCTTAAGGAGTTCTTCGGATCTCTGATTCTTTTGGGATTGTTGATAAATCGAGACGTTTCAGACGACAGGAGAGCTTTGGCCTTGGAGCAAGCTGCACGGTTGTGGTCAGCTGCTTTCGGAGCGCATGGAGATCAAACGTGACAGACAGACCCACACCCTTTGGTGGCGTGAGGAACTCGAATGTCACCTCATTATGTCCAAGCAGAGGTGCTTGACGTAAGGGAACTATTTTGCATTCACCTTGCAGGGGAACCGTCCGTTCCTTATCGGTGAAGGTGCCTTCCATACGACCCGGGAGCTCACTTAAAATAAATGCCTTGTAGAACCTTCCTTTCTTATAGGGGTCGATATACTCATATGTATCCGTGGTCGCCCAAAACCGCAGTTGGATTGTTTTATCCCCAAGTTTTCCTGTTAACTCAAAATCCGAAGGATAATACAAATCAAATTCTTTGACATAGAGCACTTTGTTGTATTTGAACCAGACATCACAGAACTCCCAATAGTGTTTCCCGTCTTCAGTGAGGTAAAACGCACCAATCGAAGGGCCCTCCGAAACCCAGAATAAGGAATTCCCAAAAAACAGACTCCAAGAGTTATCACAGATACCCCAGACCCAATCATACCCAAACGGGTTGTTCTCCGAGGAAAAACTGATGCGCTTTGGGATCTTGAATCGATGATGAGACAGCCACCAACGAGTCAGATGCCCGTACGTTGCAAGGGTCCGATGCGCTCTGGAGATTGTCTGCAGCGGGTTCTGATACGACCAGTTCCCATATGCATGTTCCAGATACCCTTTTCCTGTTATAGAAAAGGATTCTTTCCCTAAGTTCATCGTCCCGGTGATATCACAATGAGGAAGGAACCCATACCGGTAGAAATTCAATCCGATTGGGAGATTTCCACCCGTGGTGTCTTGTGCGATCCAATGAGGTAACGCACGAGCAGAGTAATCAGCATCAAGGAGGAGACCTTGGGATGGGTCCTCGACATGAAGATGGTATTTCGGATATAATCCCTCAAGAGAGGAGGCCTCATAGCGTAGACTCAGTCTGTTTTTCACATGAGCCAGTTTCGTAATCTCATCATTGAGGTCTTTATGCGCCACCCATTTTTTTGAGCTGATATCAAACAGGACATACTGGAAAAAACACGAGGGAGTCTCTTGTTCCTTGGCAAATGAGATCATGAGGTTCCATCGCCGATGGTCCTCCTTTGTTTGGAACAGCAGTTCGCAGGTCCACCATTCCCTCATCACCGGATCATGGTCTCCTTCTTCCTCCGGGGACCATGGATTCGTGGGATTATCTGTCACCATACGTCAAACCTATCATTGTTTCTACTCTGGATCTACCTCAAAGCAATCCATCAGGGAATTATAACCTTTGTTGACGACCTAGGTCTTAAAGGTTTAAATGTGGTTATTCAATTCCTACAAAGAATAACAAAGCAAGTGGGATTCCTTGCTTCCCTTCCCTCACCATGTTAAAGAAAATATTTTCCCATCTGGAAACCATGCGACCGTATACGCTTCTATGGTGTGGCCTGGTCAGTCTTGTTGGTGCATCGCTCCGATATGGAGACATCCCGCCACTCAAGACCTCGCTCCTTGTCTTCTTCATCCCGATCCTCGGTTGGATCGCTGGGCTCTACCTCGCAGATTACTATGACAAAGGACTCGATGCTATCCAAAAACCTCATCGACCCATCCCCTCGGGTAGAATTTCTCCTCGTGAGGCGTTAATTGTTGGGGCATCCTATGCACTCATAGGTTTAGGACTTACCTTCCTCCTTCCGCTGATGAACATCGCGTTAGTCTTCATCGCAGGGATCCTGGTGTTAAGTTATGCAAAATTCACCAAAGCAAAAGGGCTACTTGGAAATTTCAACAGAGGTGCGATGACCGTAATAACTTATCTATTTGGGGTGGTCTCTATCGATTCCAACACCACAATCCCGATAGCAATCTGGCTTCTTTCCGCGGTGTTCTTCTTCCATGATACGAACAGCAACATCATTGGAGCTATCAGAGATGTCCATGGAGACAAAATTGGGGGGTACGCGACCACCCCTGTGAAATATGGGATTCGACGCACTCTGATAATCTCTGTCCTACTCAGCATCATCTACCTCATGCTGACCGCGGGAATCACCTCGTTTTACCCATTGATTGTCTATCCAACCTATTTCCTGTTGTTATTCGCAATCGGAATCATTATTCTCTGCATCATGTATCTCATTTTGTTCACTTCCATCAAGACCCTTACCCAAAAACAATCACTGCACGCACATGAATTGTTTGTCGCAGAACGCATCATCTTCTCCACAGCATTCATCGTCGGAATAGCAAGGCTTCATCTCCTTTCATTTACCATCTGCATCGTCTCATTAGCCTTAACATTACTTTCTCAGCATCTCCTCAGAGAACGATACGAGTTAACGTAGAGAATATGAACTGCCTTGTCACCGGAGCCACTGGCTTCATAGGATCATCACTCGTCAAACGACTTGTCCAAAACGGTTATCATGTACGAGCAATGCTGCATACCACTACCCCGACACAGCGAGAAAAACACGTCCAGTACGTTACTGCTGATCTAACCGATCCTGCCTCATTACCTCCTCTCGTCCATGATATCGACACTGTATTCCATTGTGGTGCGCTCGTGAAGGATTACGGATCGAACAAAGAAATCATGAATGTGAATCTCAAAGGAACACAACAATTAGCCCAAGCATGCAGCAACAAGATTCACCGGTTCATCTTCCTCAGTCATCTTCATGCCACTTCTCCGAAAAACATCGGAGCCTACACCTCCTCAAAAGGACTTGCAGAACACTCCCTTTTACAACACCATCAAACCAACCAATTCCCCGTGGTAATAATCAGACCAGGGAGCGTATTTGGACCAGGAGCAGCCACATGGTGCCTACGCCCACTCCAAATAATCCAACAAGATAGCATCGCACTTATCGATCATGGGGCTGGTCTATTTCTCCATACATTCATTGAGAACCTTCTGGACGGGTTGATGTCTGCGCTCACTGTACCACAGATCGAAGGAGAGATCATCGAAATCACAGATGGCGATAACACCACCACCTGGAAAACCTACCTAAACGACCTTGCCGCTCTCGCTGGAAAACCACCAATCAAGCGGAATATTTCGAAAACCACTGCCTCATTGATAAGTCATGCGATGATGATCCGATACAACCTCTTTCATACCCCACCACTTCTCACGCCCACAGCAGTCCACCTCTTCACTAATCATCGAACAGTCTCACTTGAAAAAGCACACCAACTCCTCAAGTACTCTCCGATTGTCGACTATGCTGAAGGAATGAAACGTATCGCACAATGGTTGAAAAACGAACACTACATCTAAGAAAAAGAACATGCTTTTTTAAGTTGATCAGAAGTGAAAATCTCTCTTGTAATACCGTCGGAACGTGTAATTCGTACCCGCTGGCAAGACCGCAGGTAGATTCCGGACGATCGCGAACGTCCGCAACGCACGCATAAGAACATTCGGCATGCTGTAGTACTGTTTTGCGACCCTTCGACTCCCCTCAAAGAGTTCTTTTTCTGTCATATGTTTTGGTTTGAACACCACATCGACTTGGTTGTACCGTTTCCAATCTTTACTGATGATACGTCCTTCCCGTTCCAATCGATCATATAAGGGTGTCCCAGGGAATGGCGTCAAAATATTGATTTCTACAGCATCCAATTCCCATTCATTCATCTTCTCTAACGTCAAATCAAAGATATCTGGGGTATCCTGATCGAAACCAAAGATGATACCTCCTTGGACAGCCATCCCGTGTTTATGGAGCCGCTTAATGGTTTTTTTAAAATCCTCAACTTTATTGACAGTTTTTTTAATCCCATTGAGCGATTCTTGACTGACAGACTCAAAACCCACAAACCATTCAACGCACCCGGATTTTTTTGCAAGATCTAAAAATTCATCATCGATTTTCCCCAGCACGTTTGAATTCCCATTCGATACCCATCCTTTATGCACTTTCTGTCTGATAAGTTCCTTGAAAAGTTCTCGAGAATAAGAAGGATTAACCGTCAGACTCGGGTCGTGGATAACAAAAATCCGATTTGGCATCTGGATGATTTCGTCAACAACGTTTTTCACAGGACGGTGTTTCACCGCATGCTTACAGAAACTTGCGATTGCACAAAACTCGCATTGATTCGGACATCCCCGTGTCGACTGCACTGCCCCGATCATCGGGTTCTGACGGATAAGGTCACGTCTGATGGGTGGGATTGCAGCCATATCGAAATCAGGGTTCGGCCCATAGAATTGTTTCAACACCCCTTTCTCCACATCATGAATAAGTTCAGGCCAGGTCAGCTCAGCTTCCCCAAGAACCACGCTATCAGCATGCTGGATAGCCTCTTGCGGCATCGCAGTAGGATGGTACCCGCCCAGCACCACTTTTTTTCCTCGTCTGCGAAAGTCATCTGCAATCTCGTATACTCGTGGAGCAGTCATCGTATAACTCGTGATGCCTATGAGGTCGGTTGGTTCATCAAAATTAATATCCTCATAGTTCTCATTCACTATTTTCACGGTATGCTGTCGTGGGGTGATCCCTGCGAGATGCGGTAAGGTGATGATAGGATATCCAAAGAGAATCGAGCTCCATGAACCTTTATCGGAATAGGTGGTTGCTCCATGTTCAATCCGGGGGAAAATTAGTAGGATTTTCATAGGTCACCTTGGTATGAGATATCTCTGTATTTAACACTTTTGAAACAGTGGCAGATCAAAAGAAACAGATGCACTAACTTCTTGTTCATTGAATGCTTCTTGGTTCTTTCCCTTTGTAGACTGCCTCACTAAAGTTAATCTGACGCATACGAGGTTGTGATGCGACTTCCTCGAAGTAATGAGCGGAGAGCCCCGCGATTCTCCCATAGATGAAAAATGCTTTCGCCATAGTAGGATCCAATCCCATATCTGCAACGATTGCCCCGATGACGCCATCGACGTTGATAGGGAGACTCATCCCACGTACCTGTTCAAATATCGCACTGACCTTCTTAGATAACTGAACATGTTCACCAGCGATGCCTGTCTGAGATGAAAAATTCCAAAGAACGTCACGTCGCGGGTCTTTCGTATGAAGCCGATGGCCTAAGCCTTCTATGCGTTTTCCCTCTTCGATGTATTTTCTCAGTATCTCTCTGGTCGCTTGGGCGATGTCGATGTGTTCCTTTTTTGATTTCATGATACATTCGCTGAAGAGCGCTGCAGCCTTCGCACCAGCCCCGCCGTGTACATCGGTTATCGCACCAATGCCCTGAGCAACCGCTACCTCATAAGGTGCCCGAGTGGATGCAGCGATAAGGGTCGCCTGGGCTGATGGCGGTGTGACTCCATGGTCGACGCAGGCGACGATCATCGCCTCGATCATACGGGAATGCTGTTCATTCACCGTCGTATTGCCTGTGATCGCGCGATAAATCACATGGGAAAATGGTTCATTTCCAGAAAGCCTCTCCATCGTTTTTTCCGTACCGAGTATTCCACTGAGATATCGAGCGGTCCTGCCGATACCAAAGATGGTTTTTTTCACTGCTCCATTCGTCCCTTCCTCAGGATACTGTGCGAGCTCCTCATCAAGAACAAAATACTTGACCAATGTTTTTGAGATATCTTCTTTTTTCGACCGGCTCACCTTCGGAGCAGGTTTTTTTGCTGCGTCTACCGCGATCTTTCGCATCTCTTCATATGTTCTCCTATCAGGGAATTCTCCTTTTACAAGGAGATATGCCGTCTCAAGAAACCCTTTCTTTTCGACGATGTCTTGTAAGGGGTACCCGGAGATCAACAGATTATTTGGCATTACTTTCGTGATGAGTGTTCCCCAGCCAGGTTTCTTAGAAGGGGCATCCCAGATCGTTTTCATTTTCTTATAATAATTCTCAACATCAAAGTAGATTTTTCTTTGTAACCTTTTTTGGACTTCTGTGATGAGATCGTACTGACTGTTCACGACTGGTACACCAACACCTTCAAGTGCTTGTTTTTTTGATTGGAATGTTCCATAGACCTGCCCTGGGGAGACGATCGCTCCTGCATGACCCATGGTTTTTCCTTCAGGAGCATGTGCCCCAGAAATTAAAGCAACCAGAGGTTTTGGATATTTCTTAGGGTTGTTTCTAATATCGTCAGCAAGGAGTTCTTCTTGGCATCCACCGATTTCACCAGCGACAACAACAAGATCCGTATTGCTGTATGCCATCGCAAGAGGAACGAGGTCGCGGAATGTTGAGCCTATCGCACCGTCTCCACCAACACCAAGAACCGCGTTTTGTGCGATCCCAACGCTTGCTAATGCATCAGAGAGATGATAGAGGATGGCCCCACTGCGAGAAATGATGGTGACACCTTTCGGTCCAAATTCTTCAGAAGAAACCTCCTCGGGGTAGAACACATCAGGGAGCATGCCTGCTTTGATTCCTTCTGGAGGAAAAATAACACCAGGGGTGTTCCCCCCGATGAGTACTGTTTTTTGTTTGCGAGCAGCGACAAGGATATCACGGACATCCTTCAAGGGAATCCCTTCACTGATTAGTATGATTATCGGGATGCCTGCTTCTATTGCTTCTATCGTCGCATCCTTTGCTGTCGAGTAATGCCGCCAGACGCTTGCGACCGCGATATTCGGATGTTCTTTGAGGCATTCGCTAATCGTGTCATATACCGGTATCGTCTCCAAGAGTCTCGTCCCTCCCCGTCCTGGGGCGATACCCGCGGTTATCGTCGTCCCATACTGCTGCATGAGGTCCGCATGTCGTGTTCCTTGTCCTCCAAGACCGACCACAATCGTCTCAATAACCCCGGATTGTTTGATTTTTTTCGCAAGATCCGGTCGTTTCTTCTCTATGATGAAATACAACATCCCTTGATCTGGGGGGACTGGTTTCATGGTTTCCACCCTCTGGCTTCAAACGCTTTTAAAATCCCCTCTCGGATCACATCAGCCATGATCCGCTGGTTTCCTACGTAAATGGTGACGTTTTGTAACGCCTCAGGGCTCTCTGTCTTTGCTTTTTCTAAGAACGCCCGCGCACTGGGAAGATCAGTTCCAACCATTCTACCAAAGATCGGAACCATTCGCTTCCCACTTTCATAGCGTTCTTTTACTGCTTGTATCATGCCGCGTATAAAAATATCACAGCTTGAGATGCCACCGAACCGTGAGGTAACAATGAGATCCACCACAGGATAGTCCATGAGAAGATGGAACATCTCAGCAACCCTGTTTTGTGGAGGACCACCACCGCTATCCATGAAGTTGACGGGAACTACTCGATCATGGAAATAGCGATTTCCAATCGTCGACACCTCATCGATAGAAAAAATCCCGTACCCAGCACCTCCGGGGATCAGGCCGACGTATAATTTTTTCTGATCTTTCGTGAAGGGTTGAGGCAGTAGATCGATGTACGGAAACCCAGCGGATTGAGCCCGGAGCTCGTTCTTGGTTCGTTCCGCCACATCATGTCGTTTTTCTGTGACGCCTAGCATCTCTAATAGTTCAACCTGTCTGAAGAGTGCATTGTCATCAAGAACAAGCTTTGCATCTGCTGCAACTGCACCCTCCGAGGTGATAATCAACGGGTTGATCTCACAGAGTCGTGCATCAAATCGTTGATAGGTCGCATAGACTTTTTCGATGATTTCCGCAAGGATTTCTGTGCTCTTATTTTTTCCTTTTAAGGATTTGTTTAAAGACAATGCAAGGTCCCATGCTGTTGTTTTCGAAAGTTCTTTCCTATTATCAGGAATCTCTTTTCTCAGAATAGCTCCTGGGTTTTTCGCTGCGACCTGTTCAATGTCAACTCCGCCGGAAGCGCTGATGATGACAACGTTGTTAAATGTCCCAGGATCCATGGTGATCCCAACATAACAAGCCCCGATTTCTGCCACAGCCTCCTCGAGAAGAATACAATCCACGGGAAATCCTTTTATTTTGAGTTTAAACAAAACCGCAGCAATTTTTCGTGCTTCTTCGATATTGTTTGCTTTTTTGATTCCACCCGCTTTTCCTCTGCCACCGACAAGAACCATTGATTTCAGCATGAGGGGGAATTCCAGTTTTAATGTATCAAGTTCTTTTAGGGAACGAATAACACCGTACTGCTTTGGGATAGGAATACCCATCTTCTCGAATACTTTCTTTGCTTCAAATTCGTACAGTTTCATTTGAGTCGTTCTCCGTTCTTTTGTAACGTCTTCTTTATCTCAAAATCGATAAAATCGCAATGATGAATGATGATTGCCTCTGGTGTCCTATTCATGCTATCACCTTCATGAGAATGTGCTGCGATGATATGAACGATTTCTTTGGGAAGGCCACATTCATCAGCAAGTTGTGCACCAGCCGCGGGATGACGTATTTTCTCTCCCAATGTGCTTTTGAGAATTTTGCCATCTTTTAACTCATATTCAAGAAGTTTTCCGACATCATGGAGGAGAGCTCCTGCGATGAGATAGTCTTTGTTAAGAGGCTCTTGTCGTGCATTACCGACATTTCGAACTAGTGTTGTTATCCGTTTGGTATGGTCGACAAGCAGCCCTGAGTTCTCGAAGATTAAGGTAAAAGGGATCTCCTGGAGTGAATGCCATTTTCCTCGATCAGCAGCGGTTTTCCATACCTTCACGACTTTATTTCTGAGATTTTTATCCTGTATCCAGGTAAGTTCAGGAAAACAGTCCTCTATGTCGTTTTTTTCTATCATATACTGCCTCCGAGCGTGTTTGGGTGGTAATTGTACTGTATTATAAAAATTTGCGCGTGGAAGGAATGGGTAATGACTGTAAAGAAAACTATTAATATTCTCCTATACGACCCAGAGTACAACGATATCGTTTGGTGGAGAATGAAATTCAAAAAGATTGATACAGTTATCATCGTCGTACTCATCGTTACTACGACACTTTTTTTAGTCAAGGCAGACTATATCAGCATGATTCTCCCAAATGTTCATACGAATCCCCCCGGGAAGAATACTACTACGGGCACTCCGATGCCGATAGAATCGGTTCCAGCTCCACCGACCTCTCTTATTCCCGCCTACCGTCGAGATGTTTCTCCTGAAGATGAAGGTGTACATTTTAATGAGATTCAGACGTCCCGGGAATGGTGGTATTTTAATGCAGTTTTTTCTGATGCCTCCAGTCAGTTAAAAAATTGGGCGGTTGCAGTCAGTTTTAACCATATGGCTCGAGGTGATCTGTTCGGGACCAATAAACCTGATCTGCTGGTCGTCAGCATCCTTGGGAACAACACTGAATCCTTCGGTGGGATGATCAACAAAGAACATTATCTTGGGATTCTAAGGGAAGGAACCTTGATTGCTGGTACTCCTGGGGTGAAAGTCGAGTTTGATGACTGTTGGGCTGAGGGTTCCTACCCAAAATGGCACGTTCACGTACAGAACAGCGATGTCGACCCCGCCCATGAGATCGAGATTGATTTGGATTACACCGCACGATCACTCCCCGTCTGGGCTCTCGGGTCCCATGTGATTGAAAAATCAGACAGTGAAGTGGCCAACTATGTGACACTTGGTTGTGAGGTATCTGGTAAGATCACGATCGATGGCGAAACGTTCACTGTAAAAGGGACTGGTTCCCATGAGCATTCCTGGACGCCCAATGCGATCCGGAAACTGTTCATTGGAGGCTGGGATTGGTTCTCGTTGACGCTGGATAACGGCTGGGATATTTACGCCGCAAACTATCTCCCAAGTCCGCAGGCAATCTCCGGTGCATTGTCGTCTGTTGATCCTTTTGGAACACTACTCATCACCACGAATCATGGAGAGACAGTTACCGAACTGAAGGATGTGAATCTGAAAATCACGGCCAGGGACGAAAAGGTGTTTCCCCTGGTACGACTCCCCTCAGAGTTCAGCATCAAAGCTGACCCCAGCATCAATCCATTATATCTCATCAGTCAATCTCTCTTGTATGGCACAAAAACGACGTTGAATGGAGATATCTCCATTACTCATGCCACGAACCAAATCTGGAAATTCCCAACCTACCTCGGAATGAAAATCGGGTATTGTGTTATTGACGGGATGATTTCTTGGACTGATGATGATGGCGATCATCAGGTTCCGATCCACGGGATCGGAGTCTCCTGGAACATGCGTGCATTGCTGTAAAGGTTACTTTGCTATTTCAACGGTTGCAGCATCCGCATTTAAAACAACTGTGTCTCCATCCTTGATCTGGTCAATATCGATTTTATCAACGCAGGGGATTCCAGCAAGGATGACTCCGGTTGCGACAATGGTTTCTGTCTCTTTATTGATA
>Ga0316628_100003842_pt1 | contig 11655 bp, 11 predicted proteins | sample OWC_Aug_M2_C1_D5_FD_207648 | JGI IMG/M metagenome (GOLD analysis project Ga0316628, IMG submission 207648) | Wetland soil microbial communities from Old Woman Creek delta, Ohio, United States - OWC_Aug_M2_C1_D5_C | ecosystem: Environmental > Terrestrial > Soil > Wetlands | place: USA: Ohio... | reverse complement strand
AGCTCGCGCGCCCGGCGCAGGCCCGCCACCGCCTGGCGCATCGCCTCGACCTCGCCCGGCGCGGCCTCGCTGCGGCGCAGGGCGCGGAAGGCCAGGCTGGGGTCGATCGCCAGGGCGACGCGGCGGCAAGTCGGGCAGGCGTCGAGGTGCTCCATCGCCTCCGCCAGACCCGCCGGCTCGCTCGCTGTCGGCTCGAACCGATGGGCGAGCAACGCCTGCCAGCGCGCGGTGTCCGGGCAGCTCATGGCTCCCCTCCGAGGCCGCGCGCGGCGGCCGGAGCGTACTCCGGGTAGCGCTCGAGCAGGGCGCGCCGCAGCAGCTTGCGCGCGTTGAACAGGTGGTTGCGCACGGTCGATTCCTGGCAGCCGACGATCGCCGCCACCTCTTCCGAGGACAGGCCTTCGACCTCACGCAGCAGGAACACCGTGCGCTGCTTCTCGCTCAGCTCGCCGGACAGCTCCTGGAAGATCGCCTGCACCTCGCGCTGCTGCAGCTCGGAAGTCTCGCGCTGGAAGCGGTCGTCGCCCACCCGGCGCAGATGGGCGCGCACCGGCTCGGTGGCGCGCTGCCGGCTGCGCCGCGAGCGCAGGTGATCGATCGCCAGGTTGGTGGCGATGCGGTAGATCCAGGTGTTGGGACTGAAGCGCGAGTCGTAGCGATCGCGGTGGTCCCAGAGACGCAGGAAAGTGAGCTGCACCACGTCGCGAGCGTCGTCCTCGTCGCCGACGATGCGCGCCGCCAGGACCAGCAGCGGCCGCGTCTTGCGAGTGATCAGCTCGTCGAGCGCCAGCTCGTCGCCGCGCGCCAGGCCGTGCAGCAGGTCGGCGTCGCTCGCCTCCGTCCAGGCGGCGCGGCTTTTCGAGCGGGAGTAGACGAGCTCGGGTGTAGGCATGTCTCGTGCCGGTATACGGGCCGGCTCGTCGGGACGTCTAGTCGAGTCGTCGGGACGGTCGTCGTCGCTCACGAGGCTTCCACAGGATGCCGGTAAGTTATTGATTCTTCGAAATCAGCCGGCCGCGCCATTATACTGCGCGACGACCATGTGGTGGCTCTACCAGGCGGCGATGGCGGGGGCGCTGCTCCTTGCCGGGCCGTTCCTTCTCATTTGGCGCGGCCGGCACTACCTCGAAACCCTCTCCGGGCGGCTCGGGGGCGGCAGCTCCGCAGTCCGGCCCGGCGCGCTGTGGATCCACGCCGTCTCGGTCGGGGAGGTGGGCGTCGCCGCAACCCTGGCGCGCGCCCTGCCGGCCGACATCCCATTGGTCGTCACCACGGTGACCCCGACCGGCCAGGCCCGGGCCCGCGCCGCGCTCGCCGGCCGCGCCGAAGTCGCTTATCTGCCCTTCGACCTCGGCTTCGCGATCCGCCGTTTCTGGCGGCGTTTCGAGCCCCGGGCGCTGGTGCTCGTCGAGGGCGACTTCTGGCCGCTGGTGCTGCGCACCGCGAAGCGGCGCGGCTTGCCGATCGTGGTCGTGAACGGACGGGTCAGCGACCGCGGCGTGAGCCGCCTCGACCGCCTGGGAGCCCTGCGCCGGCCGCTGCTCGGCCCGGTCGACCGCTTCGCGGTGCAGACCGCCGGCGACCGCGACCGCCTGGCAGCGCTCGGCGTCCCGGCCGAGCGCATCGTCGTCACCGGCAATGTGAAGTACGACATCCCCGCCCCGAGCGCGGCGCCGGACCTCCTCGCGCTCGTCGAGCGTCTGGCCGGGGAGCGACCGGTCCTGATCGCCGGCTCGACCATGGGCGGCGAGGAGGAGCAGGTGCTCGCCGCCTTTGCCGCGGCAGGTGGCGGCGACGCCGCGCTCCTGGTGCTCGCCCCCCGCCACCCGGAGCGCTGGGACGCGGTCGAGGCGCTGGTGCGCGCCGCTGGATTCGCGGTCCGCCGCCGCAGCGCGGGCCCCGGACCGGAGACCGAGCGTCCGGCGGTCGTCCTGCTCGACAGCATGGGCGAGCTCGCCGGCCTCTACGCCGCGGCGCGCGGCGCCTTCGTCGGCGGCACCCTGGTTTCAACCGGCGGCCACAATCCGATCGAGCCGGCGCGCTTCGGGATCGCGGTTGCCGCCGGCCCGGCGATGGAGAACTTCCGTGAGATCGCCGAGCAGTTCGACGACGCCCGCGCCTGGCGGCGGGTGGCGAGCGCGGCCGAGCTCGGCGAGGTCTTCGCGGAATGGCTGCGTGAACCCGCGCGGGCGCACGAGCTCGGCGCGCGCGCCGCGGCGCTGGTCGACAGCAATCGCGGCGCGCTCGAGCGCACCCTGGCCTTGCTCGCTCCCTACCTGCGGGGCAACGCCGCGTGAACACCCCGCCGCCGCCGCGCTCGCCCTGGCAGCTCCTCTATGGCGCCGCCCACGCCGTGCGCCGCCGCTACTGGTCGCGTCGCGCCGCGCGCCTGCCGCGACCGGTCGTCTCGGTCGGCAACCTGCACTTTGGTGGCGCCGGCAAGACGCCGGTCGTGGCGGCGATCGCCGCTCACCTGCGTGATGCCGGCTGGCGGGTCGCGATCCTGTCGCGCGGCTACCGCGGACGGGGGCGCGGCGTGCGGATGGTGAGCGTCGGCGAAGGCCCACTGCTCGGACCGCGCAACGCCGGAGACGAGCCCGTGCTGCTGGCCGGCGAGCTCCCAGGGGTCGCGGTCCTCGTCGGGCCCGATCGCGCCGCCGCCGGCCGGCACGCGTTGCAAAGGCTCGATCCCGCTCCGGACCTCTTCCTGCTCGACGACGGCTTCTCTCATCTGCGGCTCGAGCGCGACCTCGACCTGCTCGTCTTCCCGGCCGCCGACCCCTTCGCCGGCGGTCGGCTGGCGCCCTCGGGCCGCCTGCGCGAGCCCCTCAGGAGCGCCGAGCGCGCCGACGCCGTGCTGCTCACCGGCAGCGCCGAGCCAGGCGACGGCGCCGCACTGGCGGGAGCGCTGCGCCCTTACGGCTTCCGCGGCCCCGGGTTCGCGAGTCCGCGCGTCCTCGCGGCCCCGATCGGCGAGCGCGGCGAGCCGGTCGGGCCCGGCGCGCGGGTCCTGGCGATCGCCGCGATCGCCCGCCCGGAGCCCTTCTTCGCCGCCGCCCGCACCTGCACCGCGGTGGTCGGCGAGCGCGCCTTCCCCGATCATTACGACTATCCCGACGCCGCCCTGCGCGCGATCGAGCAGGCTTCACGCGAGCTCGCCGCGGACTGGGTGCTCACGACCGGCAAGGACCGCGTGAAGCTGCACGGACGGCTGCGCTGGCCGCTCGCCGAGCTGCCGCTGCGTGCCGCGCCCGAGCCCGCGTTCTGGAGCTGGCTCGACGGCCGCCTCGGACCACCACCCGCGGGCACGCACCGATGAGCGAGGTGCGAGCGCGCCACCACGTCGAGTACGCGGCCTACCGCTGGCTGCAGGGCCTGGTGCGGCTCCTCCCACACCGCGGCGCGCGCGCCCTGGGCCGCGGCCTGGGCCGGCTGGGCTACGGACTCGACGTCCGGCATCGCCGGGTGACGCTGCGCAATCTCGCCGCGGTCTTCCCGGAGCTCGCCGAGCCCGAGCGCCGCGCCCTCGCCCGGCGCTGCTTCGCGCACGTCGGCGAGGTGCTCTGCGACGTGCTCTCCGCGGCACGCTTCGACCCGCGCCGGCTCTGCGCCCACGTCACGCTCGATGGCTACGAGCACCTGCTCGAGGCCGAAGCCGCCGGCAAGGGCACCCTGGCGATGTCGGCCCACCTCGGCAACTGGGAGATCGCCGCCCACCTCGTGGGCCTGTACACCGGCGATCTGCGCGTGGTCGGCCGGCCGGCCGACAATCCGCTGCTCGACCGGGCGCTGGAGGCGGCGCGCACCCGCTACGGCAACCACCGCATCGACCGCCGTGGCGCGGCGCGCGTCATGCTGCGCCTGCTCCACGAACGCGGCCGCATCGGGATCCTGATCGACCAGCGCGTGCCGGCGCGGCGCGAGGGCATCCTGGTGCCGTTCCTGGGCCAGCCCGCCTGGACGACGCCGATCCTCGCGCGGTTGTCGCTGCGCACCGGGGCGCCGGTCGTCCCGATCTTCGGCTTCCACCGGCCACCCGACCGCTACGTCGTGGTGTTCCGGCCGCCGATCTGGCCCGGCGACACTCCGGACGACGAGGCCGGCCTCGCGGCGCTGACCCGACGTCACCTCGCCGCGGTCGAGGAGGAGATCCGCCGTACCCCCGAGCTCTGGCTCTGGCAGCACGATCGCTGGCGCGAGCCGCGGCGCTGAGCCGCTGGCGTCGTGGGGCGCGGTTGACGCGGCGCGCGCCGCGCGCTAGGTCCGGAACACCGAAGCCGTCCCAGAAGTTACAGGCGACGTCGTAACCAAGGCCGTCGTCCTCGCGCGCGAGGCCGGCGGCGTGCACCGCCCCCAAGCGGGCAAGAAGGAGGAGTCGCATGTCGTGGAGCCTTCGCAAGACGTGTGTCCGGGCCCTGACCGTCGTCGCGCTGCTCATCGTTGCGGCGAGCGCCGCGATGGCGGGCGTCGCAACCGAGCTCGCCGTCGACCGCGTGATGATCGGCGAGCGCGAGGACGTGGTCGTGCACTTCGCTTTGCGCAACGATTCGGCGTCCGATCTCTACGTCGTGTACTGGCTGACCCCGGCGCGGGGCGTGCTCGCCGACCTGTTCGACGTGCGCGTCGACGGCCAGCCGGTCGCATACGTCGGTCGCGAGTACAAGTGGGCCACGCCGCAGCCGCAGGACTTCGTTCGCATCCCGGCCGGCGGCGCGCTCGAGCGCGACGTCGAGCTGTCGGCGCTGTACGACATCGCGCGCAGCGGCGAGTACACCGTGCGCTTCCGGGTGCCGAGCGGCGTACCGCTGCTGGCGTTCCGCGACCCCAAGGCGCCCGTGGACTACGCCGACCTGCGCTCGAACGCGGTCGATCTCGCGATCGCGCGCGACCCCGCCGACGTCGCCGAGCGTGCGGCGCGTGCCGCCGCCGAGGCGCAGGCGATCGGGCGCTACGTCACCCCCGGCTACGTGAGCTGCTCGAGCACCCGCCAGTCGACGCTCCGGAGCGCGCTCGGCGCGGCCGAGACGATGTCGGGCAAGGCGCGCACCTATCTCCACGCCGGCACCGTGGGCTCCGGCTACACGACCTGGTTCGGCGCCTACACCGCGTCGCGCTACTCCACCGTGCGCAAGCACTTCGACAACATCTACACCGTCTTCAACGCGAAGACCGTCACCTTCTACTGCGACTGCACCGACAGCGCCTACGCGTACGTCTACCCCAGCCAGCCGTACAAGATCCACCTCTGCAATGCTTTCTGGAGCGCGCCGCTCGTCGGCATCGACTCCAAGGGCGGCACCCTGGTGCACGAGACCAGCCACTTCACGGTGGTGGCCTCAACCGACGACTGGGAGTACGGCACCGCCGCCTGCCAGAAGCTGGCGAAGTCGACGCCCAAGAAGGCGATCGACAACGCCGACTGCCACGAGTACTTCGCCGAGACCAAGTAGAGCTTTCCGGGAGGCGGGCCGCGTGCCCGCCTCCCACCGGCGCTCCGCCGCCCGCCGCTTGGGGCAGACCGGCATCGTTGATACCGTTCGGCGGTGCGCACCCTGATCGTCGTGCCGCAGTGGGTCGGCGACTGCGTCATGGCGTTGCCGGTCATCGAGGCCCTGGCCGCCAGCGGGCGCGACCTCGTCGTCCTCGCCAGACAGCCGCTCCATCCCCTGCTGCGCCTCGCTCCCGGCGTGGGCGAGCTCGTCGAGCGCGACGCCGACGACCGGGCCACGGTCGAACGGCTGCGCGCCGCGCGCTGCGAGGAGGCGGTACTCCTCCAGGGCTCGGTGCGCGCCGCGCGGCTCGCGAAGCAGGCCGGCATCCGGTATCGCTGGGGCTACGCCGGCGCCCTGCACCTCGAAGCGCTGCTGCGCCGGCCGCTGCCGCACGTCGGCCGGTTCGTGAGCTGGGCCGCCTCCGCCCCGCTGCGGACGGCTCTCCTGGCGCCACCCGTCCCCCATCCGGCGACCCGGCGGCGGCCGCAGGTCGAGGATTTCCGCGAGCTCCTGGCGGCGATGGGCGTCGCGCCGCCGTCGAGCTGGGTGCCGAAGCTCGAGCTCTCGCCCGCGGTCCGCGCAGGCGGCGCCGAGCGGCTGGCGCGCGGCCACGTCGAGGTCGGTCGCGGCCCGATCGTCGGCCTCTTCCCCGGCGCCGAGTTCGGGCCCGCCAAGCGCTGGCCCTGGCGCCGCTTCGCCGAGCTGGCCCACGAGCTGCGCCGCGCCGTGCCGGGGGCCCAGAACGTGATCATCGCCGGGCCCAAGGAGGTCTGGCTGGCGGTGAGAGTGCACGAGGAGAGCGGCAAGATCCACCCGGTCATCGGCCCCGACCTCGATCTCGCCGGCCTCGCCGCCGTGCTCGCGCACCTCGAACTCCTGGTCACCAACGACTCCGGGCCGATGCACCTCGCGGCGGCGCTGGGGGTGCGCTGCGTGGCGCTCTTCGGACCGACCGACGCCCGGCGCACGGCGCCGGCCGGCGAGGGCCACCAGGTGCTCGGGAGCCAGCGCTGGTGCGTCCCCTGCCTGCGCCGGCGTTGCCCGCTCCTCCACCAGGGCTGCCTGCGCGACACCACGGTCGAGCAGGTGCTCGCCGCCTGCCGCACGGCGATCGACGAGCGCGCAAGCGCCACTGCCGGGCAAGGCGGCAAGGGACCGCTGAACCTGTGATACACAGAGCCCCATGAGCGAGCGCACCAGCCGGCAGGACCCCGTCGAGGAGTTGCAGTCCCGCCTGCAGGCCGCCGCCCTGGGGGGCGGCCCGGAGCGCATCGACAAGCAGCACGCGTCGGGCAAGCTGACCGCCCGCGAGCGCATCGAGCTGCTGCTCGATCCGGGCTCCTTCGTCGAGCTCGACGCACTGGTCACCCACCGCTGCCGGGACTTCGGGATGGAGAAGCAGAAGGTGCCGGGCGACGGTGTGGTGTGCGGCTACGGCACGATGTCGGGGCGCCTGGCGTACGTCTTCGCCCAGGACTTCACGGTCTTCGGCGGCTCGCTGTCGGAGACCAACGCCGCCAAGATCTGCAAGCTGATGGACCTGGCGATGGAGAACGGCGCCCCGATCATCGGCCTGAACGACTCCGGCGGGGCGCGCATCCAGGAGGGCGTCGCCTCGCTCGGCGGCTACGCCGACATCTTCCTGCGCAACACGCTCGCCTCCGGGGTGGTGCCGCAGATCTCCGCCATCATGGGCCCCTGCGCCGGCGGCGCCGTCTACTCGCCGGCGATCACCGACTTCATCCTGATGGTCGAGGGCACGAGCTACATGTTCGTGACCGGCCCCGACGTGATCAAGACCGTGACCCACGAGGAAGTGACCAAGGACGAGCTCGGCGGCGCCCACACCCACGGCGGCAAGAGCGGCGTCGCGCACTTCGTGGTGCCCAATGACGCCGCCTGCCTGGCGGCGATCCGCGAGCTGCTCTCCTACCTGCCGTCGAACAACCTCGACGATCCGCCGCCCGGCGACTCGCAGGACGACCCGGACCGCGAGGACCCGGCGCTCGATCACCTGATCCCCGCCGAGCCCGACCGCCCGTACGACATCAAGCGGCTGATCCAGGGCGTGGTGGACGACGGCAAGTTCTTCGAGGTGCACGCCGAGTACGCGCGCAACATCGTGGTCGGATTCGCGCGGCTCGGCAATCACTCGGTCGGCGTGGTCGCCAACCAGCCGGCCTACCTCGCCGGCGTGCTCGACATCGACGCCTCGCTCAAGGGGGCGCGCTTCGTGCGCTTCTGCGATGCCTTCAACATTCCGCTGGTCACCTTCGAGGACGTCCCCGGCTTCCTGCCCGGCACCCAGCAAGAGTTCGGCGGCATCATCAAGCACGGCGCCAAGCTGCTGTACGCCTTCGCCGAGGCGACGGTGCCCAAGGTCACCGTGATCACCCGCAAGGCCTACGGCGGCGCTTACTGCGTCATGGCTTCGAAGCACATCCGCACCGACGTCAACCTGGCGTACCCAACCGCCGAGATCGCGGTCATGGGCCCGGAAGGGGCGGTCAACATCCTCTACAAGCGCGACCTCGACGCCGCCGGCGAGCGCGCCGCCGAGGTGCGGGCGCAGAAGGTCGGCGAGTATCGCGCCAAGTTCTCCAATCCCTACGTCGCCGCCGAGCGGGGCTTCGTCGATGCCCTGATCCTGCCGCGGGAGACCCGCCCGCAGCTCGTCCGCGCCCTGCGCCAGCTGCGCAGCAAGCGCAAGTCGACGCCGCCCAAGAAGCACGGCAACATCCCGCTGTAGCGCGCTGCCGCGCGTTTGACCAGGAGGAGGAACCCCGAGCATGTCTCACACGAGCCCCGTCGTCGGAATCCTCATGGGCTCCGATTCCGACTGGCCGGTGATGGAGGACGCGGCCAAGACCCTGGATCGATTCGGCGTACCCTGCGAGGTGCGAGTGATCTCCGCTCACCGCCGGCCCGACGACTGCGCCGAATACGCGCGGACCGCCGCCGCGCGCGGCCTCAAGGTGCTGATCGGAGGGGCGGGCGGCGCCGCGCACCTGGCCGGTGTTCTCGCCGCCCACACCAGCCTGCCGGTCGTCGCGGTGCCGGTGCCGACCCCGCTCGCCGGCGGCCTCGACTCGCTCCTGTCGATGGTGCAGATGCCGCCCGGTGTGCCGGTCGCGACGGTCGGCGTCGGGCGCTCGGGCAACGCCGCGCTGCTCGCGGTCCAGATGCTGGCGCTCGCTGATGCGTCGCTCGCCGAGCGCCTGCACGCCTACAAGCGCGAGCTGGCCGAGAAGGGGGCAGCCGCCGACCACAAGCTCCAGGAAGCCCGCCGCGGCCTCGCCACCCCGGGTTGACGCTTGGACGCCGCTCGGGCAAGCTAACCCAGACTGCGTGCCCGCCGCACTGCTCCGTTGTTGACGTGCCGGTTGCCCGGCACGCCGGGTTCACGCGAACACATCCACGCGAGTTTGGAGGAATGATGCGCGAGAAGGATCGAGAGCTCCGCCGGCGCCGCCAGCGCCGCCAGAAGCGACTGAAGAAGCAGCGCTCCGCGGTGCGTGCCGCCGCCGTGAAGCCCACCGCTTCGAAACGGCCCGCCCCCGCGCCGGCCGCCACCGAGGCGACGCCACCGGTCGCCGCGGCCGCCAGCGAAGAGGCCAAGCCGAAGAAGCCAGCCCGCAAGACGGCCAAGAAGGAAGAGGAAGCCGAAGGCGGCGAGCCGAAGGCCAAGAAGCCGACCAAGAAGGCGACCAAGAAGGCCGAGGAACCCGCTCCGGGCGGCGAGGAGACCGGCGGCTGAGGCAGCGCGGGCGCCCGGCCGCGGCCGGCGCCCCGAGGCCTGCCCCCCTGCCATGCGCATCGCTGCCGGGTCCGACCACGCGGGCTTCGATCTCAAGAACCGCCTGTGCCGCTTCCTGTCCGGCCGCGGCCACGCGGTCGAAGACCTCGGCACCTACTCGCCCGAGAGCACGGACTACCCCGACTGGGCGGCCAAGGTCGGCCACGCGGTCGCCGCGGGGCAGGCCGACTTCGGCGTCCTGGTGTGCGGCACCGGGGTCGGCATGGCGATGGCGGCCAACAAGATCCACGGCGTGCGCGCCGCCAACTGCAACAATCTCTTCATCGCCGGGCTCGCCCGCGCCCACAACGACGCCAACATCGTGACCCTCGGCGCCCGGGAAGTGGGCCCCGAGCACGCCGAGGCGATCGTCCTGACCTTTCTCGAGACGGCTTTCGAGGACGGGCGCCACGCGCGCCGAATCGCCAAGATCGCCGCCCTGGAGTCCTGATCCGATGACCCTCTACGAAAGCCTGCGCGCCGCCGACCCCGAGGTCCACGACGCGATCGCAGCCGAGCGCGCGCGCCAGAACGACGGCCTCGAGCTGATCGCCTCCGAGAACTTCGTCAGCCGCGCGGTGCTCGAGGCGACGGGCTCGGTGATGACCAACAAGTACGCCGAGGGCTACCCCGGCAAGCGCTACTACGGCGGCTGCGAGTTCGTCGACGTCGTCGAGCGTCTGGCGATCGAGCGCGCCCAGCAGCTGTTCGGCGCCGAGCACGTGAACGTGCAGCCGCACAGCGGCACCAGCGCCAACGTCGCGGTGTACTTCGCGGTGCTCAAGCCCGGCGACACGCTGATGGGGATGGACCTCGCCTGCGGCGGTCACCTGACGCACGGCCATCGGCTGTCCTACTCGGGGCGCGACTTCCAGGTGGCTGCGTACCCGGTCGACCGCGAGAGCGAGCGCATCGACTACGACGCGGTCGAGCGCCTGGCGCTCGAGCACCGCCCGCGCCTGATCGTGTGCGGCGCCAGCGCCTACAGCCGGACGATCGACTTCGCGCGCTTCCGCCAGATCGCCGACCGCGCGGGCGCGCTGCTGATGGCCGACATCGCGCACATCGCCGGGCTGGTGGCGGCGGGGCTCCATCCGTCGCCGATCCCGCACTGCCACTTCGTGACGACCACCACCCACAAGACGCTGCGCGGGCCGCGCGCCGGGATGGTGATGTGCAAGGAGGAGTTCGCCAAGGACCTCGACCGCGCCGTCTTCCCCGGCATGCAGGGCGGCCCGCTGATGCACGTCATCGCCGCCAAGGCGGTGGCCTTCAAGGAAGCGCTCGGCGAGGGCTTTCGCGCCTACCAGGCGCAGATCGTCAAGAACGCGGCGCGGCTCGCGGCGCGGCTCCAGCATCACGGCTTCCGCATCGTCTCGGGGGGCACCGACAACCACGTGTTCCTGGTCGACGTGGCGCGCGCCGGCACGACCGGCAAGGCGGCGGAGAAGGCCCTCGAGCAGGCAGGGATCACGGTCAACAAGAACACTATCCCCTTCGATCCCAATCCGCCGATGACCGCCTCGGGGATCCGCATCGGCACGCCGGCGATCACCACCCGCGGCATGGGTGAGGCGGAGATGGACGAGATCGGGGATCTGATCGCCGAAGCGCTGCGCGCCGGCGAGGACGGCGCGGCCCTCGCCCGGGTGCGCCAGCGGGTGCACGCGCTCTGCCAGCGCTTCCCGCTCTACGACCCGCTCGCCTGAGCGCCGCTCAGCCGGCGAGGCGCGCGCAGAGCGCCGCCAGCGCCGCGCCACCGCCGACCGCCAGCCATCCCCAGATCCGCGTCGCGCGGAGCGAGCGCGCCTCGCCGCCGAGACTCGTCACGAGCGCGCGACCAACCGGCCACAGCGCCCCCGCGGCGGCGCCGAAGGCCGCCGCCAGCCACCAGGCGGCAGGCGTGCGCAGGGCCCGCGCCGCGATCCAGAACAGCTTGGGCTCGAAGCGCCAGTACGCGAGCGGCGCGTAGTAGCGCCAGTCCCAGCGCGCCACGTCGAGGTAGCGGATGCCGTACACGTGCCGCAGCGCCTGGTGGAAGTCGGTGTATGCGACCAGCGTGCCGGCGAAGGCGATCACCGCCGAGAGCGCGAGGCAAGCCCAGCCCAGGGCCCGCAGCCAAGATGGTCCCCGGCGCTCGGCGAAAAACGGCGCCACCAGGAGCGCCAGCAACGGCAGCACCGGCACCAGGAAGCGCGGGCCGAAGCACCAGCCACCGTCCCAGCCGTGCCAGCGGCAATACAGGCCGAGCAGCGCGGCGAGCGAGACCCAGGTGAACACCGTCCACTGCGGGGCGCGGCGGTATGCCGCCGGCGTCATGGCAACCGCCACCAGCACCGCCGGGAAGTACGGCAGGAGGCCGCGGCC
>Ga0316628_100003841_pt1 | contig 11656 bp, 20 predicted proteins | sample OWC_Aug_M2_C1_D5_FD_207648 | JGI IMG/M metagenome (GOLD analysis project Ga0316628, IMG submission 207648) | Wetland soil microbial communities from Old Woman Creek delta, Ohio, United States - OWC_Aug_M2_C1_D5_C | ecosystem: Environmental > Terrestrial > Soil > Wetlands | place: USA: Ohio... | reverse complement strand
ATCTTCTGCTAATTGGTCGAACAGTTCAATTATCTCAGCCTCTAAATCTATTACTGAGCAAGTTGCGAGTCCGGCAATAACAGCAAGTCCAAGCATCTCTTGATCAGTTAGATTGTCGAGACTGATTGTCATAGCTACTCTTCCATATTTGCATCTTTTGGCCAATACAACGCAAGCAGCAATATAACTGCGAGTGTTACTGCACCAATAATACCGTATACTACAAGTTTATCTTCCATATTGCTCTCTCAAAAAATACTGTTAAATATTTATGGGGTATGCACCTTAAAACCCGGAAAGTTCGTGGCGAACTCGAATAAGTGCCTCGCCAAGCCAGTTTGTGCCCCACTTGTCGAAGTTTTCCATTGTGTGTTCTTCGTCGAAACCAATACCCCAAATTGCATCATGTGGTGATGCCTCAACAATGTACTTGTTCCCTGTCATCAACAGTTCACGCAGCAATTCTGGATTCTGCATGTACTTGAACAGGTTACCGGTGTACACGATAGTAGGAGCATGAAACTCCCACAAATCCTTGTTGAAGTTAGCAATTTCACGACCAAGCGCTTTTTGTTCGCGAGGATTCTTGGTCGCCAAAATTTTCTCTGCTGTCTTCTTGTCACCAAACAGCTTTGCTTTGGAGTACATCATGTACTGTTCTGCGGTATTAAACACAATACCAGGACATGACGGTACAGTAAAATCACTCTTGGCCCACTGAGAAAATGGGCCACTCCAGAAAAAGTGGTAGTTGTCTTTATTCATCTTCTTCTCCCTTAATAGTTCCAATGATTTTACCGTCTTCCTCGGTAATAGTCAACCTAGGAGTTGGTATTCAGTGAAATCCGACTCACCCATAAATAAGGTAATATAGTCTAGGAGACAACAATGGAAAAACTATGCAAAAGGTGCGATACTGTAAAATTATTATCAGAATTTTATCCAGATCCGACACATAGCGATGGAGTACACTCAACGTGTAAAGTGTGCAATAATGCATACAGTAAACAATACCGTGAGCGCAACAAAGACAAAATGAAAGAGTATAAGCAAATTTTAAAACAAAATAATCCAATTAAATATCTACTTATTCAGGCAAAAGCTAGATGTAAGCACTTGGGTAGTAATATTCCATTTGATATAACTCCCGATGATGTAGAGTATGTTACTCACTGTCCGGTGTTTGGCGTGGAGTTAAAATACAATTCTAAACAATCCAAAAGAGGAATGGTGGTAGATGATGCCGCTTCTCTTGATAGGATTATACCCGAATTGGGATATATTAGAGGTAATGTCCGAATTATCAGCTGGAGAGCAAATAAACTCAAAAGTGACATTACCCCTGACGAAATGAAAGCAATGATTGTATATTACTCGTCTATTATTAAGTCTTCGGGTTTATGAATATAGGCAACAATTTCTTCATTGTTGTTTTGTTTAATGGTACATGCACCGTTAAAAAGTAAGGTGGCCTTGGTGTGAGGATTATCGGGAGTTTCTCTGGTTGAAAAGCCTATTCCAGGGGATACCTCTACGTGGTTAACGTAAAAACTCTGTCCCTTCACTTTAAGAACCCAAGGAGGAATACTCTGATCCTCATTGTGTTTTTTGTTGTAATGGAACACAACCCGACTGGCTTCAAATTGTTCGATGATCATTTGTCAGCCCTCCACATCTTGAAGTTAGACAGCAGTTTCTTTCTGTTGCGTGTTAGCGGTTCAGTCGTGATTGACGAATATCCCATGCCGTTATCAGGCTCAAAGAACATATGGTAACGAATATCGTGATCATCAAGAAACCTAGCAATGTCACTGAGATGATCCTTGTCTTCTGCATCGAGAAGAATAAGGTTCGAGATAATGTCTGGAATTTTGAATTCTGCACCTGCTTCCAGTGCGGAATGACAGGCTTGAACTAATTGGTGCTGGATCGGAAGATCCCTGCGAATAAACGTGTAAGTATACATGATAGCTCCTTAAAAATAATGTTGGTTGAAATTGGTAACATATTTTTAAGAGCCTTAAGGCGGTTTTGTAATCTACAACATGGTAGTCTCCTTAGTAAGTTGTGTGTATTTAGTATTAATCGCCGCCACCGCAACCACCACCGCAGCTGCTGCCGTGCCCACCACCGTGCCCACCGCCATCACCACCTCCAAAGCAGGAGAAGATGCTATCGTTGTCTGAACGAGATGATGAGCCAGAACGAGACCTGCGACTGCGTCTGCTTCCACTTGCCCACAGTTCAACCAGCAATGCCACCGCAACGATTGCGATAATTGCTACGCAGATACAAACTATTATGGCGATTCCCGACATACTATTTACTCCTTAAAGTTGGCGGTTGAGGTGGGAATCGAACCCACGACATTCGGTGTTAGAAGCCGCTACTCCACCATTGAGATACTCAACCAAATTCTGGTGGCTAAGACGGGGCTCGAACCCGCAACTGGCGGTTTTAGGGACCGCTGCTCTACCAATTGAACTACTCAGCCAGTGAAGAAATTGTACCCGATACTTTAGCTTTCGTCAACAGGCGAAACGTACGACGAACAACCACTGCCTCCCGCATCGTTATTTCGACGGCACCATACTTCACAGCCAATGTGCGTTTAGAGATACAGATATCGTAGTGATCGCCCTGAAACCATTTACGGTTGACGCCTATCTTATCAGCCATTGCATGGAGCTCCTCAACAGTATCCGCTAACATATGACACATGATCATACGTCGGAAAGGAGCTCTCATATCGTCAACATAGACAGCCATCAGATGAATTTCCCGACATTTCGCTTGAAAATTACAAAGCGCAGATCAGGGGAATCCTCAGTCTTGAACACTTGATTGACAGCAAAGAACTTCATCAAGTAGTCTGTGGGGAAGAATTTATCACAGCTAAATTCCTTGTTGATTGTAGTGATGTACGCTTCAGATGCCATCGAGATCCCTTCGCGGAAGATAGCATCGCCACCAATGATAAATGCTGTTTTTGCATCATCTTCGGTTGTCAGATGTGTTTCGATATCGAACACACCTCGAATAACAGTGGCATTGGTAACCATTGCTGGATCAAGCGTATTGGACACAACAAAACATTTACGACCTGGCAGTACGCTTTGTGCAGCTTTCTCGCCCAGTCGTTTGTTGATGTCTTCGTATGTTCCACGCCCCATGATGCATATTTGGTTCATGGTGCGTTCTTTAAACCACTGGAAGTCTTGTTTGTAGTGCCAAGGAATCTGACCATCTTTGGATAAGCCGCCAAGCAGATCTACTGCCGCAATGACAGCGTACTTGCGTCTTGGCATTTCGTCGATTGCTTTCTGACGTTCTTGTGCACGAATTTGAGCACGACTAGCTTCAGCTACAATTTCTTGCTGCTTTTTCATAGCTTCTTCGTACAGTTTGCGGTATGCTTCTTGATCCTGTTGCTGCTTTTTATTGTCTGCCATGGCATGACTCCATAAATGAGGTAACGGAATTCTACCTGCATTTCAAATCTAGGGCAACTGATTATTTGTGGATAGCAAATGGATCCATGAATACAGGCTGAACACCATATGGTGTACGGCGGTATAGGATGTTGTTGTAGTGAAGATCGTAATGGTAGACTTTTTCTAGGTCTTTTAGCATCTGGACAGCTTCCATTAGTGTGTCATCTATATTGATGTGTGGCAACTCTTCTCTTTTCTTGCCTGATAAGAATTCGCGCCATGTTTGTTGCTTAGGACGTTGATATCCTCTTACTTCTTTGACAAGACTAATATAGTTTTCTCTATCGCCAAGTACTAAGCTGCGAATAGCAGCAGCAAATAGCAAGACACACATAGCTTGATAAGGAATTTTACGCCATTTGGCTGCTTCTTGAATATGGCGCTGCACCTCTTCATCTACTGGAAACATATAGCGTTCTACGAGAGATGTTGCTTGTTCTTCACTGAGGGAATCGTATGAAACCAGCTTTTCCATCTTTGCTGCATATGCCACCATATCGTCGTGTGATACAAACATTTCGACGTTGGTAATTTGTGGGAAAAAGGGATTGTGTTTGTCGTGAACAACTTCTAGCCACGCCAAATAGCCTTCCATAGGCTTTCTCGTTTGTGGGTGGATGTGGGTTGGGATACTAACTTTTTGCGCTTGAGGAACAGCGCCAGGTTTGTGGTAAACAGTACCATATTCGCCTTTCCCGAGTTCTCCGTGTTGTGCAGCCTTCTTGTGGGTGGCAGCAAGACGTTGTTTCAATTGTTCCGCAGAACCAACCTCACGCCTTTGAATAACCTCAAGTAATTTCACGAATAACCTCACGATAACATTGTGGACAGTATTTATACTTTTGCCACAATGCTATCGCAGGATTTAGTTTAGACGGCCATGTCGGCCTTGATGGTGGGATGGCTAACGTAGTTTTCGAGCCAGATATCTTCAGGTTTAATCAGGTTAATATCGTAGTCGATACCAACATTATTGTGGATCTTCAATTGACACAATTGCATAGGTTCGCGACTCAATTGCTCCATGCACTGATCTATATGATTCTCATAGACGTGAACGTCTGCCAAGAATCCCGTCAGAGTTCCAACATTATAGCCCGTAATGCGAGCCAAAATGTGAAGCAGTGTAGCATATGATGCAATGTTAAAAGGCAACCCAAGAAACACGTCAACTGATCGCTGATTCCAAAGAAGATGCATGGTTTTGGTTTCTTGCTCAATAATCACTTGAAACGTATAGTGGCAAGGTGGCAATGCCATTTGATCCAACTCGTCTGGCCGCCATGCAGTTACTAGGAGACGTCGAGATGTTGGATTCGTTTTGATCTGTTCAATCAAATTGGCAAGTTGGTCCAAACATCCACCACCTGTATCCCACGTCCGCCACTGCACACCATAGATTCGTCCGAGATATCCATCGGCAGGATCTTTGTGGTATTGTTGGTAATGATAGCTGTTAACCCAGCTTGGTGCAGTTGCATTAGCATCCCAAACTTTACACCCAAGCTCGTTAAAATCTTTGGCTGTGTTGCAACCACGAGCAAAACCCAATAGCTCGCCTACAACAGACCTATAGGCGAGCTTCTTGGTTGTGACTGCTGCAAAGCCATGGCGCAAATCGACCTGAAACATTGCTCCAGGTAGCATCTTAGTTGCGATCCCGGTACGATTTTCTTGCCATGAGCCATATTCGAGCACATTTTGCATTATGTCTAGGTATTGCTTCATTCTTGCACCTCGTACAGATCGCTGTCTCTCACCCACTTTTTCCAAGTTCCGATATCGGCATCTTTAGGTGTAACTTCATTCAGCACATCGAGCTTTCCGCTGGCAAGTGTTTTTCTTGCTTGCTTACCAGTCTTGATAACTTCTACGTTATCGTACACGTATGTTTTTGAACTCATTCGTCCACCTCCGGTACCAAATGTTGTTCGACGTAAACACGATCTTGCGTAAAGATCGGAATTTCTCTGTCAATGAGTGTTGGAGAACTAGAATCGAACTTGTTTGGGTTACTTACCACACAGGCACCACGCTTCTGCCATGTTGGGATATCGTTCCAGTTCACGCCCTTTTGCAACATCAGCATATCTTGTACTTCGCTGTTGTTCTTTGCATGCATTTCCTTCTGACTGAAATGAAAGTGCCCAAGCATTTGAACAGAGTTGCGTGATGCGTCTTGCTGTCTCCAGATGAAGTAGTTTGTGACCTCTTCTTTCGGAATGTTGTATATCCGTGAGTCGAAGTAAGCTAAGTCACCAGCATACGTAGGCGATTTAACCTGTGTGCCGTAAAAATAGTTGAATCCGCTTGATGCAATGCTTGCAGATGTGGACACCATCTTTTGGACGTTCCCATCGAACCATTGCTGAGTTTCATGCGTATCCCAGTCGCGAAGCAATAGCGAGATTTCATCTGATTGTGTGTACGCAAACACACAGTTTTGGATGTTGCGGAATAACCAGTCAGTAGTAGCCGTCATGCAGTCATGCATCTTTGGGCTAAATGGTGAATTAGCCACGGCAGGATCTACGTACTTGAGTCGCTTGGTAAACGTGTGGAATGCCTTGCCGTCCAAGCGAATAATGACGGGTGTTCGTCGTGTTAAGTGAAGTTGTGTTACACTCTCATAGCCCTTCATGCGTTGGCCAAGAGAATCTTTTTCGTATTTTTTAGACATAGTTGTAGAAACCTTTCAAAAATAAGGCTCCACTATAATACTATGTTTTGTGCGTTACGACAACGGAGTTTGGTGTTTCTCGGTGGCATCGCTAACAGGCATTCTTTTAAATTTTCCTGTTGCCTCACCAACCGCAACTACAACTGTGGTTGCAATCTCAACTAACGTAGCATTGGTCTTAGTCATCAAACACCACCACCAATGAATAATATTGAGGGATGCTACGGTTAGACACACTGCATAAAATATTACCAATACTGTAAAAGCCTCATTAAATGCAGAATTTAGTTTCCCACCACAGCACAGAAACATCAGTATAGCCACATTATACGCCCAAAGGAATGTTATCATGTGTATATCTGATTCTCTATGCCACATATCACTAATAACCAAATAGCTATAGAACAAACCAACAAACACACCCCAAGCCAAGGTAATACTGGTCCATACTTGAAGAATATGGGGAAGAACTACGATCACTCGTTCTTTGGTGGTATCAGTGACAGGATGGGTTTGGTCTACATTCTGTAGTTGGTGAGTTGCGAGCGCGACATATGCTGGTGATGGTGAATAATGATCGCTTAAATTCGAAATCAGCAATCCTCCAACAACAATTCCAGCTAGTACATATGCACAACGTGCGAGAAGCCGTGCGATTATGCGGTTCATAGAATAATCTCCTTTGACATTATGTATTTATCTTTTAATGGAGAAAAAGGGTAAAAAAGGGTTGTGACCCATAAATATTAGTATGAATAGGAGAAACAAAAATGCGTAAAACAGACCCAAAACTAGATAAGACAGAAGACAGAGGAGTTCTCAGACTCCCACAGTCGCTATCGTTCAAGGACTTGATCACGATAGTGTCGGTTGCCGTGTCGTTGACACTGGCTTGGGGTGTGTTTAGCACTAGAATTGCTGTACTTGAGCAAGAAGTAGTTACAGCACAACAAATCCACGAACGTGACTTGGGCGAAATACAGAAACTGCAAGCTGATGTTAATTCGTTGGAGGTCAGACTAAATGACCACGTTGTAGACGATAGTTATGTAATAGCTGGTAAGCGTCCTCCAAAACACCACTCGCGAGACATGGACTGAGATAAAACCTGCACTTTAAAAGTGCAGGTTTTGTTTGCACTTATCCCCATGCCATCGTGCATAATTGCCTTTATCTGATAAAGCGCCACAGTGTGGACATTTAATTTTTTCGCGATTAAGTGCAATTTTGGACATTTGCTGTTTTGTTTCGTCTGAATGGTGACCTCCTTTAAATGATGGTATAATTCTTTCGCCATTAGCACATTGCCTACGCCTGGAAGCCGCAAGTTTTTTCCTGCCATCATCAGATATTCTGATCCCAGTTCTACCCTCCGAAATATTGAGTTTTGCCTGATCTGTGCGAGACTGACCTTTTGTTGGCGATGGTCGACCTTTTAGTTTAGCTGCTCGTTTTGCTATATTAGCTGGGTCGTTGTTTGGATTATTTTGTTTGAACCGTAAGGAACGTCTCGCTCGTTCTTCTTCGTTAGTCGCTGGGTTGTATTCGCCACTACCAAAACCTATAGGACGATCATTGAAGTTCATGCACCCAGGAGTACCTATGTGTTGATGAATGTAATATTGTTCGCGTTCGAGTAGCTGTTCGATTGATTCACAATATTCCAATATTTCGCGAGTTAATTGGGTGGTATCTTTAATAGATCGAACCCACTTCCCCGAGCCAAAATATCCGTCGTTTATGTTATTTGTTGTATGTCGCCCGATGTAATACTTACCCGATGATGATGTTGTTTTGTATATAAAATGATACTTCATGTTGTCCAATCCTTCACTATCTTGTATTTATGAGTAAGTAGTAAAGGATTGGATATTTTGTGTTATAAATTTAGACCATCTCGTGCAATTATCCACTCGCGCACAAATTGTGACCGTACGATATCATGGTGTGTGAACGGAATAACGCTAAATCCACGCAGTCTTTCAATAACACTCAAAGCATTACCAAAACCTGATTGTTCACGCTTCAAGTCTTGCTGGTGAACGGTATCACCGCACAGAATAATACGAGAATTTTTGCCTAGACGTGTGATAACACTGTCGAGTTCCAGCCAGTTCATGTTTTGGACTTCGTCGATAATCACAACAGCATTATCCCAAGTCAAACCACGGATGAATGAAGTTGTGCAGAATTGAACAAGCCTTGTATCTTTCATGTCTTGGTAGCTATTACCATGTCCTAGAAATTCTGCGAACATATCTTTGTATGGTAGTTCATACAGGGCTGTCTTCTCTTCCAGTGTTCCTGGCAGGTGTCCAACATCGCGAGTTGGGACTGCAGAGCGAACAATGATAATTTGTTCAGTGTCTGTTTTTGGGCTGAGTAAGTCATTCAACGCCAGATACACTGCCAAGTACGATTTACCTGTACCTGCAGAACCATGTGCGCAAATGTGTTGGCCTTCGAAATACTCACGAAACATCTCCTCTTGTGTTGCGTTGAGTGGCCTAACGGTTTTCAGATCATGGATCGACCAGTGCTTGCGCTTTGGGCCTTCTTCCATTGCTCTTCCATTGTCAATTAGAGCACATTCAAGCTCTAAAGTTACATCGCGCTTATTCCCTCTCCTGCTACCTTTTACGCGTTTATTAGGTACAGTTCTTGACGAAGTTCTAGACATAGGAATACTCCCTGAAAAAGTTAAAATTGATGACACGAGGATAGGACACTGTGGAGAGGAGTCCACTAAAGAGGTACTGCTGAAAAGAAAAACCCTACTAACTAAAATCATTTACTCAGGCCGAATGTGGTTAATCGGAGGCTGAATGTATTTATAGATAGTAGGGTAAAAGAGAATTAATGCTGCATTAATACAGAGTTACTTAGACCAGTTGTCCTTTGCTCCTAACGAATACACTTTATCGAAACCAAATTGACGCACATAATTCACCGCTGCAACGAGGTTTTCATCGTCATTGCTTACACCAAACAGGATGACGCATGTGCTCTTTGGATGCTTGATCAGCTCAGAAATCCTGCGTAGTGGCATATGGACAGCACCAGGAATAGTACCATCTCTGTAAGCAACAGCATCACGAACGTCGATCAACATTGCACCCTTTGAAACCAAGTTTTGTGCCTTCTTCTTGTCAATAAGATTTTGCTTCATTTTGTTTCTCCTTGAAGCCGGTGTTACTCCTTAAACACTGGCTCCTTCCAATTTACATTCTTCAAAAATTTGTCTTTGCGGTACACTTTACCGCCAACTTCTTGTTCTTTCAGCGAATACACAATAGCGTACTCGCCGGAATTGAGACTGCCATCTCCACCAAATATGCGGGCATAAACTTCAACACCTTTGTCGCGGTAATACTTGAGAGTTGCATTCATATCGGCCGCTGAGTGGCACACCTTGCTCATATTCGACTCGTATACAGCATGCATATCTTCTGTTGCATCCCTACCAATGAAGTGGTGAGCTCCAAGACTGAATACGTTGATGTCACATAGTGCATCGCGAACTTCATTGATGTCTCGTTTTGCAATAGCTTCCATCAGTTCGTCATATTCGTCCTTGATGTTCTTGGCTTGATTCTCCAATCTTGCCCAGTCAACATTGTTACGATCGCCTTGAGGATTGCCGAACGTAGTATTCATATCTGCTACTTCATCAAACATTGTTTTGTTCATTCTTATTTTTCTCCTTTATGTACTATTGCGTAGGTTAGTGTTATGTTTGCATAACCAGCATTGCTCTGGCTATTCCAATTGCTATACTCTGTGTCCAGGTTTGTGATACAGGCATTGGATATTTTAAGACCAACATAGTCAATGGCTATGTCTATGGGCTCTTTGGCAAGCACCTGATCTTTTAACTTGAGTAGTTCTCCGAACTCGCTATGCGGAAGGGTAAATTTTATAGTTGGCATAGATTCCTCCATCTGAAATTATACAACAGAAAAAGAAAAAGGACACCGAAGTGTCCTAATTTGAGCGGTAGATGGGAATCGAACCCACTTACATTTGCTTGGCAAGCAAAGGCACAACCAATATACCACCACCGCATGTGAGGAGTATTTATACAAACACCCCTCGAAGATACCAAAAAAACAGTTACACCTTCTTAACAACTGGGTTCAGCAGTCGACTGTTGTTTAAAATATTTTTATTTATGGTTACGAAAAATTCCATTAAATCAGATTCCCTTATAAATACCTCCATGTTTATAAGGGAGTTTGATGATGGATAATATATTTTATGTTTATGTGTACGTAGACCCACGGAAACCTACGACTATGGTTGGCGGTTACAGTTTCGATGGTGAGCCTTTTTATGTTGGCAAGGGTAAAGATAAACGTGCTTGGGCACACTTACAAGAATCAGCGACTAGAACACACAATACGCTCAAATTTAACAAAATCAAACGCATTCAAGAATCGGGAAGTTCACCCGTAATAAGTTTCATACAAACAGATTTATCGGAAAGTGATGCTCTCAAATTAGAACAAACACTAATCGCTGCAATAGGTACTAAGTGGACTATCACTGGTATCCCACGAGGACCGCTCTGCAACATGACATCGGGAGGCGAAGGACTTGTTCCTGCTGATGAATTAAAACAAAAATATGCTCACCCTGGTGAGAAAAATGGCATGTACGGAAAACATCACACTCGACAAGCTCGAGACAAAATAAGCGAGTTTAGGAAATCGTTTAGACACACTGATGCCACAAAGCAGCAAATGAAGGAGAGCCGTAGTGGAATGCATGCGCACGGATTAAAACAATGGAAATTGTTGACGCCCGATGGGACTATTATACTAGTAGATCATTTACGCAAATGGTGCCAGGAACGTGGGCTAAACTACAACACAATATTTAACACGCTCAAAAAGATGACTCCTGTTACTAGTGGACCAGCTCGTGGGTATAGACTATTAGGTGCAGTGGAATAAAAGAAACCGGATTGCTCCGGTTTCTTAAATTACAACATTGGTTGAACTTTACGTCGACGAACAGCGGGAAGTTTATCCGGTGTTACAGGATTTTTGAGACGACTTTCCTCACTAACATGCGACATCAGGAAGCTCATCTGGTCCGCAAGTATATTCCTATTCATCAGAATCAAATGTTCAGCCCTTGTAGGCGTGTAAGGCAAGTACAGCAACTTCATACCAGCTTCTTCTGGCGTCATGTTGTCTTTGAACTTGTTGCAGCTACCACAGGAAGCAACAACGTTGGTCCACTTATCAGGACCTCCACGCGAACGTGGGTGAATATGGTCACGCGTTAAGTGGTCATGGCTGTAAGTCTGGCCACAGTACGCACACATATTCTGGTCTCGACGGAACAAAGCACGGTTTGTCAATGTTGGAGGACGGTACAGATGCTTGTCGCCCATGTCGCCCTTAACAGCGATAATCGTGCTCATGTCCAAGAAAGAACGTGCGTTTGTAATGCGGTTTTGGCCGCCATACACAGT
>Ga0316628_100003840_pt1 | contig 11657 bp, 7 predicted proteins | sample OWC_Aug_M2_C1_D5_FD_207648 | JGI IMG/M metagenome (GOLD analysis project Ga0316628, IMG submission 207648) | Wetland soil microbial communities from Old Woman Creek delta, Ohio, United States - OWC_Aug_M2_C1_D5_C | ecosystem: Environmental > Terrestrial > Soil > Wetlands | place: USA: Ohio... | reverse complement strand
CCGGGTGGCCGGAGGCCGCATCCTCTCCCGCAACTGTCCCACCAGGCTAAACTCGGCGGAACCGATACTCCACCAGCAGGGCTCCGTTTTGATGGTTGCATTAGGCCTTCGACCTGCGTTACGGTAACCTCGCTCTCGTGGCATCCTCATACCGTTTCCGGGCCTCTCGGAGGCGCCCATGAAACAGGATTCTGCTCCCCACTACGGGCCGGAGATTCCGGATCTTCCACCTCACGAAGTTTCGGAGAAGGTGCCGGTTGTCTCCACTCTCGATGAGTTGGACAGGATCCTCGCCAGTCCCCCATTCACCCAGGCACAGCGATTGAGCCGGTTCCTGCGCTACGTGGTCGAGCGGCTCATCCACGGTGAAGGGGATTCCCTCAAGGAGTATCTGCTCGGGACCGCGGTTTTTGACAAGGATGAATCCTTCGATCCGCGCACGGATCCAATCGTAAGAGTGGAGGCCGGGAGGCTCCGTGCGAAGTTGAAGGAGTACTACGCATCCGAGGGCCGCGACGACCCGATCCTCATCGACCTGCCAAAAGGCAGCTATGTGCCCGTCGTCCGGAGAAAAGGCGCCGCGATTCCAGAAGCAGCTGAAGCCGCCACGCCGGTCGGCCCGAACCGATGGAAGGCTGCGACGATCTCACTGGCGCTTCTGCTTGCCGTCGTCTTCTTTTATTGGGGGGCCGCCGAATACAGACGCGGCCGCATCGCGAATCCGGACGTGGAACCGTCGAGGACGCTCGCGACCCCGCCGGAGCTGCTACCGCTCTGGAAGCCCTTCATCGCCCCGGGGAGCAAAAACTACGCCGTCTTCGGCAGCCCGATATTCTTTGCCAGCCCGCGGTACAGTCTCTTCCTGCGACCGCACCGGATCAATGAAGCCGCGAACCTGACATCCGATCGCGAACTGCTCCTGCTGCAAGAGAGATTCGGGCCTCTGGCGGGACCGCGTTACGACTATGCCCTCATGCGCGACGCGATCGCGCTGCACCGGCTGACGGCCTTCCTGGTCGGCAACGGCGTGTCTCTCGCCGCAATGGCGGCGCACGAGGCGGTGTGGGATTCCATCAAGGACGGCAACATCATCTTTCTGGGCGCGCCGCGCATGAATCCGCTCATGCAGCACCTGCCGGTACGTCAGGATTTCGAATGGGACGCGGACCAGAACATACGCAACCGCAATCCGCAGCCGGGGGAGCAGGAGATTTACTCGACTCCCTCCCACGAAAACGTTGTCAGCTATGCCGTCGTGGCGGCACTTCCCGGCTTGCGCCCGGACCGGGAGATCCTGATGCTCGCGGCGCACGGCGGACCGGGCACCCAGGCTGCCGTAGACTACGTGACCCGGGTCGAGACCGTGCGGGCCATCAACGACAAGCTGAAGCTGAGCGACAAAGGAGAACGGAAGCACTACCAGATGCTGCTCCGCATTTATGTCGACCAGGGGGCCCCGGTCAAGACCGAGTACATTACACACCACATGATTCCCTGAGTCTCCCGTACGCCTGTCCGTACAGGCAAGTACGAAGCCGCAAGAATCGCTGGACTCACTAATCTTCATGCCGGCGTTAGATCGTCGCCCGAGGGAAACCTTCATTATTGTCGGATACTCAACAGTATTCGGCGGAGGCGAAGCCGAAATCAGACGCATGTTCATTTTGTTACGGTGACGCTGGCAACCGAATCTTGTGAGTGTAACAATTCCGATTTGGAGCGATTATTTGAACACGACAACCTCAGGCTCACGGAGTGCAAAAATGATCCGATCATTCGTCATCGCGATTCTGGTCGTCTTAGCGTCATTCGCGCCTCTCGTTCCGGCACAGTCCGGCGCAACTCCAACTGTCGAACAATGGGTCAGCAGGCCGGACAAATCGGCGCTCTTCATGCGACAGACAGAGACTCTCGCCTTCAGCAGCGACAACCGGGGTCGAGGCCCGACCATCGTGATCGACGAACAGATGCAGATGCAATCGATCGACGGATTCGGTTTCGCACTTACCGGGGGCAGCGCCGAGTTGATGATGAAAATGACTCCCGCCGCTCGTGCCGGACTTCTCGACGACCTCTTCAAGATTGATAACAACAGTGCCGGGGTGAGCTGCATCCGGCTCACGATCGGCGCATCCGATCTGAACAGTTTCGTGTTCTCGTACGACGATCTGCCCCAGGGGGAGAGCGATTTCGAACTGAAGCGTTTCTCGCTGGCGCAGGACCTCAAGGACGTGATCCCGGTGATGAGGGAGATCCTGAAACTCAACCCGAGCATCCGAATTCTGGGCTCGCCCTGGTCGGCTCCGGCCTGGATGAAGACCAACAACAACGTGCGTGGCGGGGCGCTCAAAAAGGAGTGCTACGGATCCTATGCGCTCTATTTCGTGAAATACATCCAGGCGATGAAGGCAGAAGGAATCACCATTGATGCCGTTACCGTTCAGAACGAGCCGCTCAATTCGCGCAACACGCCCAGCATGCAGTGGTACGTGGAGCAGGAAGCCGAATTCATCAAAGGGCATCTCGGTCCCGCCTTCGCCAGGTCCGGAATCACGGCAAAGATCGTGCTGTTCGATCACAACCTCGACCGCCCGGATTATCCGCTGGCCCTGCTCAATGATCCGGCTGTGGCGGCCTATGTCGACGGATCGGGGTTTCACCACTACGGCGGCGAAATGTCCGCCATGAGCACCATGCACGCGGCGCGTCCCGACAAAAACCTCTACTTCACCGAGCAGATGGTCATCGAGAATCCGAAAAGCGATACCACGAACATCGCCGAGCAGGTGAAGCGACTGATCGTCGGCGCAACCCGCAACTGGAGCCGCAACGTCATCTTGTGGAACGTGGCGGCCGATCCGAACGACGATCCGCACACCGACAACGGCGGATGCCCGATGTGCCAGGGCGCCGTCACCATCGACGGCGACAGATTCACGAGGAATCTGGCTTACTACGTCGTTGCCCACGCCTCCAAATTCGTTCGCCCGGGCTCGATACGCATTGGTTCTACGGGTCCCGGGGGCCGGGTTGTAAGCGTGACGCAGGACGAGGAACGTCCGGGCACCTTCAGGGTGGCGGAATACGAGAATCCGGACATATTGCCCAACGTGGCTTTCAAGACTCCCGACGGGAAAACCGTCCTTGTGGCTGCAAACGACTCATGGGACGTCCGCTCCTTCACAATTCAGTACCGCGGCCGGTTCGCCCAGGTGCGATTGCAGCCGGGCGCAGTCGGAACCTATGTTTGGTGAGGCCGGCAGCGCCGCGAGGACAACGGAACGCTAATGGTAAAAGGGATAGATCACCTTGCCGCGTACTGCCCGTCCGAAGTTGGTTCGACGGCCACCGCCGGTACTCAGCAGTTGATTGAAAACGCCATAAATGTCGCTCCCGATTTTGGGAATGATGTGGAGTCGCACGTAGACGTTGGCCACTCTGGTCTCGTTATTCCACTGAGTAAAAACCTGAATATTCGCCCGGTTGCTGAAAGCATACACAAGGCGGGAAGTGAACTCGTGCGTCGTGAACCGGGCCCCCCGATAGTCCGCCAGGCTTGTGGCATAGCTGCCGTTCACGTTGAAACGGCTCGTGATTTTGAGGCCGCCTTCAACCTCGATCTGCTTCATGTCACCGCTGTAGTAGCCTCCCCATCCGGCTGCAGCTCCGACCTGCCAGCGCCGTTTGGAGGATGTCTCGATCTGCAGTTCGTAGGTATTCCACCAGTACCGGCCTCTCGGTATGACCACATCGCCGAATATATTGAAGTCCTCGTCCAGACGGTCGAAGCGGCGAATAATATTGAACTCGAAAGCATCCCCGGTCTGGAAATCAAAGCCGATCGGTCGGAATTCCTGGGACAATGACTCCAGTTCGCGGCTGGGCAGCGAATTGTAGACATTGATGTCCAGGGGCTTTATGTACATCTTCCGGATCCATTTGTCCCATGGGGCATGAGGGCGGGGCTGGAAGCGCCAACGCGCCGAGTATTGTTCTACCGATCCCCTTTCCAGGAAACCCAACTCGGGATTGAAGTTCTTCTGGATGAAGCTGTAGTTGAACCACGCCTCCACCCAATCATTCGGAAACGAAAGCCCGAAGTAGCCTGCACTGCGGTCGCGCTTCAATCCCGGAGTGGAGGTCTGGGCAATCGAAGAGGAAATCGAAAGATTCTGCCCAAAGAAATTGGAGAACGAAAACACGCCGTCGAGTCCATACGCCTGGTTGCGATTCCCCTCCGCCGAGTCATAGACATTGGTGAAAATCGCGCCGATATAGGACTTCTTGAGGACGCCGTATTTGGGACGGAAGGCTGTGTAGTTGCCGGCGGATGTCAATCCTTCCGACCGGGTTTGGACGTTGATGAGGCCGAGATCAAACCGGCCGATCTTACCCGTAACCCGGCCTCCGACATCGATGGGTATTGGCTCGCCTTTTTTCGAGAGGCCGATGCGGCGGCTGAAAAAGAGACTGTTGTTGCCGGAAGAAAGAAAATCAAAAAACCCCGCGTTTTCGAGAAAAAAATCCCGCTTCTCCGGAAACCGGACAGGGAACCGGGTCAGGTTCAAAACCGCCTGGTCGACCTCGGTTTGCGCGAAATCCGTGTTCACCGTGATGTCTGCCGCAAGGTTTTTTGCAAGCTTGATCTTGCCGTCGAAGCCGACCTTTTCCTCGTGATCGCGAACCATGCGCAAAGGATCCTGGGTCGGCGAAGGGTATGTCTCCGTCAGGCCGAAGGAGAAATATGGCCGAATCTCGAAACGGTGGGCCTGTTCGATCCTGGGTATATCATCGAGCAACCCCGCTTCAGCGATTCTGAAGATTCCCGCATTCCTGCGATATGCCCGCCAGAGCACCTCCTCGTTCTTCCGGCGGATCATCCGGCGAAAATTGACACCCCACTGCTGCTGGTCGGTCTTGAATCGGAGAGTATCGAAAGGAATCATCACTTCGGCCTGCCATCCCTTGTCCGTTCGGACGGCTTTCACATCCCAGACCCCGTTCCAGTTCACATTGGAATCCTCATTTTCATCGACGATGAGGGCGTCCTTTCTGGCTCCGTTGGAATTAAAGGCGAAGTAGAAGGCGTTGCGGTGATCGAGGTAGGTGTCCAGAACAATGGTGATGCTGTCGTCCCCTTCAACATCACCGTCACGCCTCATTTCCTTGGCGACGATCAGTTCCGGATCCGAATCGGCGCAGACAATGCCGATATAGATTGCTTTTTGGTGGTACACCACGCGAATTTCGGTTTTCTCCGTCGCCGCCTCGCCCTCCCGCGGATCACGCTGACGAAAGTCGGAAATAGCCGAAGCCTGGATCCAGCAAGGCTCAGTCAGCAGGCCGTCGAGCGCGATCGTCCCCGGGCAAGGGTTCATCTTGATTCGATCCTGCGCGAGACCTGAGGTAAAGAAGGTCCAGAAGATTACCGGATAAATGATCGCGGCCCGCATGATTTCTTCCGGGTAAACCCCAGCTTTGCTGGGGGACTCTCACAGTCTTACGGTTCCGGGAGGCAAACAATGGCCCACGGATGAACACGGACGCACACGGATCTTACGTTGTCGGGTATAGCATTCATTGTTGCGTGTCTGAAATGCAAAAATCACCTCCCCGGAGTTTTGCGCTTTTTTTTGCCCTTGGACACGACTTCCTCAGTAAAGAAGTCATTTACGTTCTGATCCCCCCTGGTGCAGGGAAAATCCACTAATTGGGAGCGACTGTTTTGGCCTACAATGCCGCTTGTGATCGGCTCGAGTTTCGGACGACCTCGGCATTCCGGTCGACCCTGTCTGGGGCCCCGAAATAGCCGGTCGGCCCAAGCCTTGAATCCTACATCCGAGTGGGGAAGGATAGTACCTACATGAAAGCTGGAAGCGCGCTCCCGGCGGGCTTTTTGATCCTGAGTCTGGGTTCAGCATTTTTCGAAGGTTGCGCGGGCAGGCCGGGTACGGAGGGTCCGGCGACATCCCAACCTTCGGTCCATTCGGCCTCGGCCATAAGGGCCCCGAAAGACGTCACCCTCGGATTGTCCATGTACACTCTCGGCGCCCCTTATTTTGCCGCGCAGGCCAACGCGGTGAAAAGAAGGGCTGCCGAGCTCGGGGTGAAGCAGGTAATCGCCACCGAGGCCCACGACGACATGAACAAGCAGTTGGCCGACGTCGAGGACCTCCTCTCCAAGAACATCGACCTCCTGATATTGAATCCCAAGGACCCAAAGGGACTCGTGCCGGCGACAAAGGCAGCGACGAAGGCAGGAGTGCCGGTCGTCATCATGGACAGCACGATCGATTCCTCCGCCGACTTTGTCACACTCGTGCAATCGAACAACCAGGCCAATGGCGAATTGGTCGGCGAGTGGCTGGCAGGGCAGATGAGGGGGAAACCGGTCAGGATGGCGCTGATCAGCGGAACCCAGGGAAACCCGGTGGGCAAGGAACGCCGGCAGGGCGTATTCCGCGGCATAGTCGAGCAGCAATTGCGCGACGGCAATCGGGCGGGCTTCGAGATCATGACGCAGGGCTGGGGTAACTGGGCACACGAGGGCGGACTGAAGGCAATGGAGGACATTCTGGTCGCCCAGCCCGATGTCAACATCCTGCTGTGTGAAAACGACAGCATGTGTCTCGGGGCGATGAAAGCCATCGCCGAGTCGGGCAGGAGTGGAAAAATCCTGGTACTTGCGGCCGCCGACGGGCAAAAGGAAGCCTACGAGGCGATCATGAAAGGCCAATATGGCGCCACAGGATTGAACAATCCCACCCTGGTCGCGAACGCTGCGGTCGAATCTGCCCTCAAATACCTGTCGGGCCAGAGAGACCTGCCGAGACTTCAGTACACGCAGGCCGCGGTAATCACCAAGGAAAACGTGGACAAGTTCTACAGGGCCGACAGTGAGTTCTGATCACATTCGAACCGAGACACGATTCCGAACGCGGATCGCTGCATGACCTTTCCTCCCAGTGGGGGACAATCGTCTTCATCGCCGTTTTGGAAATGGGCATGCCCGAAAGCACCCTGGTCGAAATCAGACATGTGAGCAAGTCCTTTCGGGCGGTCCATGCTCTCAGGGACGTTTCATTCAACGTCAGGCCGGGTGAAATTCACGCGCTCGTCGGTGAGAACGGGGCCGGCAAGTCCACGCTGATGAAGATCCTGTCAGGGGTCTATCGCAAAGACAGTGGCGCGATCCTGGTGGACGGACGGCCGGTGGAGATCCAGAGTCCCCATGCCGCCCGCAGGCTCGGCATCGGAATCGTTCATCAGGAACTCGCCCTCATCCCGGATCTCTCGGTCGCCGAGAATATCTTCATCAAGCGATTGAGCGGCCGTCTGGGATTCATCGATTGGCACGGACTCTATCGCAGGGCCGGAGAGCTGCTCGGGAGCCTTGGTTTCGACATCGATCCTCGCGAGAAAGTGGATCGTCTCAGCGTCGCATACCAGCAAATCGTCGAGATCAGCAGGGAACTGTCCGAAAACGTGCGCGTCCTGGTATTGGACGAGCCGACCTCGGTCCTGGCACCCAAAGAAGTGGAGCAGCTGTTCGCCGCCCTGCGAAACCTCAGGGCCCACCGTGCGGGTCTCGTTTACATCAGCCATCGGCTGGACGAGATATTCCGCATTGCCGACCGGATTACGGTACTGAAGGATGGAGCACTCGTCGGGACAGTCTTGCCGACGGAAGTTACTCCGGACGATTTGATCGGCATGATGATCGGGCGCAGGCTGACCGCGATGTTTCCAAAGCGGGGTTGCACGATCGGGGAGGAAGTGTTCTGTGTGGATGGATTGAACCGGGGGAGAAAGGTCAGGGACGTTTCTCTTTCCGTGAGAGCCGGTGAAGTGCTGGGGATCGCAGGATTGGTCGGCAGCGGCCGAAGCGAGATCCTGCGGGCCATTTTCGGAGCGGACTTGAAAGAGGGCGGGAAGGTCATCATGGCGGCTCGGCCCCTGAGGATCAACTCGCCGAGGGACGCTGTGAGGAGCGGCATCGCGCTTGTGCCGGAGAATCGCAAAGAACAAGGAGTCATTCTGAGCATGCCCATCCGCAAGAACATCACGATGCCCAGCATCCGGGAGGTCACGGGCAGCCTGGGCGTCATACGGTCGCGCAAGGAGCAGAGACTCGCGCAGCAGTACGTCGATAGTCTCAAGATCAAAACCCGGGACGTGGACCAGGAGGTGGCCGATTTGAGTGGCGGCAATCAGCAGAAGGTGGTACTGGCCAAATGGCTGACCACGAATTGCAGGGTCATCCTTCTCGATGAGCCGACGCGGGGTGTCGATGTCGGGGCCAAAGTCGAGATCTACCACCTCATCAACGACCTGGCACGATCGGGCCTGGCAATCGTGCTCGTCTCGTCCGAAATGATGGAGGTCATCGGCCTCAGTGATCGAGTGATGGTGATCCGGGACGGCCGTGTCGCGGGTGTGCTCGAAAAACCTGAGATCACCGAAGTGAACATCATGGGACTGGCAGTCAGAGGATCCACCGCCGGTGCGGCGGCTGCGTCGCAAACTTGCCGGCGCCGGGGGGAAGAGCGATGAGTCTGCGGCAGACAGAATCGGGCGGGAGTGCGTCGCAGGATCACACCCCGGCATCCGGCCGCCCCTGGCACAAGGCGATCGCGCTCGTGCTCGAGTACAACACCGTTCTGATATTCGTCGTCATGCTCGCGCTTGCCGCCTCGGTTTCCGACGTCTTTTTCACCGAGAAAAACATCTTCAACCTCCTGCGCCAGGTTGCCGGGCTTGCCGCGATCGGGCTTGGCATGTTGCTGGTGATCCTGACTGGAGGCATTGACCTTTCGGTGGGCTCGCTGACCGCATTGGCCAGCGTGCTGGTGGCCTTTTTCCTCGGGAGCATGCCATTGCTGCCGGCGCTGATGCTCACAGTCGCGATCAGCACCCTGTGCGGCGCCGTCTCCGGTTACCTGGTAGCCGCCAGAAATATGGCCCCCTTCATCGCGACTCTTGCCATGATGACCATTGCGAGAGGTTTCGCATTCATCATTTCGAAAGGATCGCCGATCATCATCGAGGATCCGATGCTGAACGGCTTCGGATCGGCTTACTGGCTGAAAGTCCCGCTGCCCGTGTTTGTGATGGCCGCTATCTTTGTACTCGTGGCGTTCATCCTGAAGTTCACCGTTTTCGGAAGGATGACTGCCGCGATCGGGAGCAACGAAACAGCTGTGAGGCTTTCCGGAATCCGGACCGGGTGGTACAAATTTGCCGTCTACTGCGTCTCCGGCGCCTTTTGCGCCGTCGCGGGAATCATCAGCACATCCCGCACGGGCGTGGGCTCGCCTATTGTCGGCGCGGGATCGGAACTCGACGCGATCGCGGCCGTCGTCATCGGAGGCGCAAGCCTGAGCGGGGGCAAAGGCACCGCAATCAACACCCTGCTGGGCGTGCTCATACTGGGAATGATCGGGAACATCATGAACCTCATGAATGTACCGGGTTATCCGCAGCAGGTGATCAAAGGTCTGATCATCGTGTTCGCCGTGCTTTTTCAGGGCTGGCAGCGCCGCTCAGACGCTTGAGGCCCGCTGACGGTGTCGATCCGCGTTCCGTTGTTTTTTGACTTTAGAAGGTCTTGGTGGTTCCGCTCTTTTAATCTGTACGGAGGAGAGAAATGAAGCGGCTCACGCTTGAAGGCAGGGTGGCGATTGTCACGGGCGGAGCCCGCGGAATCGGCAGAGCGATCTGCGAACGTTACGCAGCCGAAGGCGCGACGGTGGCCGTCGCCGACGTGTCAAGAGACTCGGCTCAAAATGAGGCCGAATCGTTGGGGGGATCGGCGTTCGCCGTTGAACTGGACGTAACGAAGCAGGATTCGATCGATCGAATGGTGGATGCCGTGGTCCGACGCGCCGGCGGCATCGACATCCTGGTGAACAACGCGGCCGTATTCGACATGGCGCCCCTGCTCGAGATCACTCCAGCGGGCTTTGATCGGGTTTTCGCTGTGAATGTAAAAGGACTCCTTTTCACGCTCCAAGCCGTGGCGCGGCAGATGGTCCGGCAGGGACGGGGTGGAAAGATCATCAACCTGTCCTCCCAGGCCGGCAGGCGCGGTGAAGCGCTGGTGGCCGTTTACTGCGCAAGCAAGGCGGCAGTGATCAGCCTCACCCAGTCGGCAGGCCTGGCGCTGATTGCACACAGGATCAACGTGAATGGCATTTCGCCCGGAGTAGTCGATACACCGATGTGGGATGAGGTGGACGCTCTGTTCGCCAGGTACGAAAATCGGCCCGTTGGCGAAAAGAAACGTCTGGTGGGTGAGGCGGTGCCCTTCGGACGCATGGGACTCCCCGAAGATCTTGCCGGGGCGGCCGTATTTCTGGCCTCCAGCGACAGCGATTATGTAATCGCTCAGACCCTCAACGTGGACGGCGGCAACTGGATGAGCTGATCCGAAGTGCCGGGAGCGGCGGAAGAGCGTGACGCCCGATGACGGATGCCGGAGACAGGATGGTTCGCCTGAATCAATCCAGCCTGATGCTTCTTTCGGACAGGGTAAGGGTGCCGGCATACGGGCGTCACGACATCGCGCGGAGCATCGTTCATATCGGCGTGGGCGGATTCCACCGCGCCCATCAGGCCGTCTACCTCGACGACCTCCTGCACGAGCCGGGCAACTCCGGGTGGGGCATCTGCGGAGTGGGGCTGTTGGAACACGATGCCCGGATGCGGGATGCACTGCTGCCGCAGGATTGCCTGTATACCGTAGTGGAATGCAGCGCCGCGGGCGAGAAGGCGCGCGTGGTCGGATCACTCATTCATTTTCTCTTCGCGCCGGACGACCCAAACGGCGTGATCGAAACAATGGCTTCCCCGGAGTGCCGGATCGTCTCGCTCACCATAACCGAGGGCGGCTACTACTTCAATCAGGGGACCGGCGAATTCGACGACGGTCATCCGGACATCGTCAACGATCTTGCTCATCCGCACGAGCCTCGGTGCAGCTTTGGTTATCTGGCCGAAGCCCTCGACCGTCGGCGCCGGCGCGGTCTGCAGCCTTTTACGGTCCTGTCGTGCGACAACCTGCAGCACAACGGCGATGTGGCAAGGAAGATGATCCTGGCATTTGCCGAATGTCGAAATGCGGAATTGCACCGATGGCTTGCCGGGAACTGCGCCTTTCCCAACAGCATGGTCGACCGCATCACACCCTCGACCACGGACGAGCACCGCGCGATGGTCCGAGAAAAATTCGGCATCGACGATGCATGGCCGGTGGTCACCGAGCCGTTCAGACAATGGGTCATCGAGGATCGTTTCCCGGCCGGCCGGCCCGCATGGGAGCGGGCGGGAGCGCAGATGACGTCGGATGTGCTGCCCTATGAAAAGTTGAAGATCCGCCTGCTCAATGCAGGCCATCAGGCGATCTGCCATATAGGAAGACTGCTGGGATATCGGTATGTTCACGAGGCGATGGCGAATGAGCGAATCCGTATGCTTGTCCGGACACTCATGGATCAGGAGGTCACTCCGCTCCTGCCCGAGGTCCGGGGTATCGATCTTCGGGAGTACAAGATGATCCTGCTCGAGCGCATCGGCAATCCGGCCATCAATGATCAGCTCGAGCGCATCGGCATGGAAGGGTCTGCCCGCATGCCCAAGTTCATCCTGCCGTCGATCAT
>Ga0316628_100003839_pt1 | contig 11657 bp, 10 predicted proteins | sample OWC_Aug_M2_C1_D5_FD_207648 | JGI IMG/M metagenome (GOLD analysis project Ga0316628, IMG submission 207648) | Wetland soil microbial communities from Old Woman Creek delta, Ohio, United States - OWC_Aug_M2_C1_D5_C | ecosystem: Environmental > Terrestrial > Soil > Wetlands | place: USA: Ohio... | reverse complement strand
AGTATACAAACACAAGGGATTCTGGTCATGCATGGACACCCTGAGGGATGTCGACTATCTCAATGCGTTGTGGGATCAAGGCCAAGCGAAATGGAAGGTGTGGTAGTCCAACATGACGGCATCTCTTCGCGATTTTTATAAAAACAAGAAGGTTTTGATCACCGGGCATACCGGGTTCAAGGGTTCCTGGCTTTCTCTGTGGCTTTCCGAAATCGGAGCTGAAGTCATCGGATTCTCCCTCGATCCTCCGACGAGCCCGAGTCATTTCGAAATCTGCGGTTTGAAAAAGAGGATGGTCCCGATACGTGGCGATATTCGCGACCTGGGCGCACTGCGACGCGTTGTGAGCGACTATTCCCCGGAAGTGGTCTTCCATTTGGCGGCGCAATCTCTGGTAAGGCGTTCCTATCGGGAACCTGTCGATACCTTCGGGACCAATGTGATGGGCACGGTCAATCTCCTGGAGGCCTGCCGGCAGACGTCGTCGGTCCGGGTGGTCATCAACGTCACCAGCGATAAGTGTTACGAGAACAAAGAATGGGTGTGGGGCTACCGGGAAGACGATGCGATTGGAGGGCATGACCCTTACAGCGGCAGCAAGGGGTGCGCCGAGCTTGTGACGACGGCCTATGCACGCAGCTATTTTCATGAGGCGGGGCAGCCGGGTCCCCGCAAGGCCCTGGCCACGGTGAGGGCCGGTAACGTCATCGGCGGCGGGGACTGGGCCGAGGACAGGCTCATCCCGGACTGCATCAAGGCGTTGAGCGCTCACGCTCCCATCATCGTCCGCAACCCCCTGTCCGTCAGGCCGTGGCAGCACGTGCTGGAACCGCTATACGGGTATCTTATGTTGGCGGTCAGGATGCACGCCGCACCGGCTGAACTCTCCGGCGCATGGAATTTCGGCTCGAACGACGACTCCTTCATCACCGTGGGCGCCATGGTGGAGCAGGTGGCGCAGCAATGGGGCGAAGGGAACATCGACTCCCGCCCCCCCAACCCGGCTCTGCATGAGACACACGTCTTGAGGTTGGACAGTTCCAAGGCCAGGACCCTCCTGGGGTGGAAACCGCGCTGGGATGTCAGGACGTCGATTGCGAAAACGGTTGAATGGTACAGGCGGCATCTATCGGGTGAAGACATGCTCGCGGTTTCGAAAGATCAGATCGCCGCGTATTCAGGACACTGACGGGTTGGATCGGATCGCATGACAACGGGACCGGAAATATTGAGACGGGAAATAGCCGAGCGGGTCCAGGCCTATTATGAATCGGCCTTTCCGCCGAGGGCTTTTGTGCCGGGTGAAACGCATGTGCCGGTTTCCGGAAAGGTCTTCGACGCCCGGGAACTGCAGCACCTGGTGGATTCGGCGCTGGACTTCTGGTTGACGAGCGGACGGTTCGCCAACGGCTTCGAAAAGAAATTCGCCGCGTTCATCGGAGTCAAACACGCCCTTCTGGTCAATTCAGGCTCGTCCGCCAACCTGCTGGCCGTCAGCGCCCTGACCTCCCCCCGTCTCGGGAAGCGCCGATTAAAGCCGGGGGATGAGGTCATCACCGTGGCCGCCGGGTTTCCGACGACGGTCAACCCGATCATCCAGAACCATCTGGTCCCGGTTTTCGTCGACGTGTCGTTGCCGACCTACAACATCGATGCCGATGCGATGGAAGCCGCGCTGAGCGAAAAGACCCGGGCGGTCATCATTGCGCATACCCTCGGAAACCCCTTCGATGTCGCGCGTGTCGCCCGTTTCTGCGAACAGCACGGGTTGTGGCTGATCGAGGATTGCTGCGACGCCGTGGGGTCCCGCTATGCCGGCCGTATGACCGGTACTTTCGGCGACATCGCGACCTTCAGCTTCTACCCCGCACACCACATCACCATGGGGGAGGGCGGCTGTCTGGCGACCGACAATGCCCGGTTGAAGGTGATTCTGCAGTCCTACCGGGACTGGGGGCGTGACTGCTGGTGCGAACCCGGGGCCGACAATACGTGCGCCAAGCGGTTCAGTCGCCAGTTCGGCGGTCTGCCGGCCGGCTATGACCATAAATACGTTTACTCTCACATGGGATACAACCTCAAGGTTACAGACATGCAGGCTTCTGTCGGCCTGGCGCAGCTGGATAAACTGCCGGAATTCATCAGCCGCAGAAAACGCAATTACCGATTCCTGCGTGACGGGTTGCGGTCTCTGGACTCGCTTCTGATTCTCCCTGAGCCAACCCCGCATTCCGAGCCTTCCTGGTTCGGCTTTCCAATAACCGTCAAACCGGATGCCCCGTTCAACCGAAACGACCTGGTGGCGTTTCTCGAAGACCGTCGGATCGCCACGAGACTGCTTTTCGCCGGGAACATGACCAAGCAGCCCGCGTATGAAGGCGCGCGGTATCGGGTGTCCGGCGGATTGGAGCAGACCGACCGGATTATGAATTCGACTTTCTGGATCGGGGTTTACCCGGGTCTGTCAGAAGAAATGCTCGACTACATGGTGGCCCAGATACGCGGCTATGTGAATCGCCAGATGGACCACAAAGGAAAATCACATGAAGCACAGGCTTGACGAACCGTTGTTCATTTTCGAAATGGCGAACAACCATATGGGCAGCGTGGATCATGGGCTGGCCATGATCGAGGCCTTTGCGGACGTCTCGAGGAAGTTCCCCTTCCGGTTCGCTTTCAAGTTCCAATTCAGGGATTTAGATACGTTCATCCATCCCGGTTACCAGGCGCGCATGGATTTGAAGTATGTCAAACGCTTCCGTGAAACCCAGTTGTCGCGGGAACAATTCCAGCGGCTGAAAGCCGCGGTCGAATCGCACGGATTTCTTTCCATGTGTACGCCCTTCGATGAACCGTCGGTCGACTTGATCGAGGAGATGGGCTTCGGCGTAATCAAAATCGCCAGTTGTTCGTTCACGGATTGGCCGCTTCTCGAGAGGATCGTAAAAACGGACAAACCCCTCATCGCATCCACTGCGGGGGCCGGCCTTGAAGAGATCGACAAGGTGGTCAGCTTTTTCCAGCACCGGGAAAAAGAATTTGCCCTCATGCACTGCGTCGGTGAGTATCCAACCCGAATCGACAGCTTGCAGATCAATCAGATCGAGTTGCTGAAACAACGCTACCCGGGAGTTCCCATTGGCTATTCGACACATGAGGAGCCCGACAACACGGAATCGATCCAGTTGGCCATCGCCAAGGGGGCAAGCATTTTTGAAAAGCATGTGGCCGTCGAAACTGAAGAGTTGAAGAAGAACGACTACTCGGCGACACCCGGGCAGGTCAGTCGATGGCTGCTGTCTGCGGATCGAGCCTACAGAATCAGCGGAGTGTCGGGTCGGAGGTCGCAGGCGACCGAAAAAGAACTGGCCGATCTGAGACAGTTCAAGCGAGGGGTTTTTGCGAGTCGAAAGATTGCCAGAGGGGAAAGAATTGACACGACCAATACGTTCTTTGCCTTCCCGAATTCCGAGGGTCAGCTTCTTGCCAATGATATGTCCAAGTACATCGAATACATCCTGGAGCGCGATGTTGAAAAAGACGGTCCCATTCCATCCAACGGGCTTACGAGTGTCGACAAGAGAGAAAAAGTTTATGGCATCGTCCAGCGGGTCAAGAAGATGCTGACGGACCGGAATATCGTGGTGCCCGGCATGGCGACGCTCGAAATATCACACCATTATGGACTCGACCGGTTCGAAGAGGTCGGCTGCACCATCATCAACGTGATCAACCGAGAGTACTGCAAGAAGCTGATCGTCATGCTGCCGGGCCAAAAGCATCCCGAACAATATCACAGGATCAAGGAAGAGACCTTCGTCGTCCTTGACGGGGACGTCAGGCTGACGTTGGACGGTACCGTAAAAGAGTGCTGGCGCGGAGACGTGGTCACCGTCAACCGCGGGACGAAGCATCCGTTTTCGAGCGAAAACGGTGCCATCATCGAAGAGATCTCCTCGACCCACTATAAGGACGACTCCTACTACACCGACGAGGCCATCCTCCGGAACCGGGATCGCAAAACCGTGCTTTCTTACTGGATGGAATGAGCGTCGATATGCTCCCTTCGGGACCAGACAGTCCAGGGCCGGGTGAAGCCATGATAACCATCGTGTGGGACATCGACGATGTATTGAATGACCATACACGGGCATGGTTCGAAACCGCATGGCTTCCCCTGCATCCGGATTGCCGCCTTGGATACCATGATCTCAAGGCCAATCCTCCCCATGAACTGCTGGGAGTGTCAAAAGAGGAATACCTCGCATCGCTGGACCGCTTCAGATTGTCTCGGGAAGCCGCGTCCAGGGCGCCCGATAAAGCCTTGGTGGATTGGTTTCGTGCGCATGGGGATCAGTATCGCCACATCGCCCTGACTGCGCGAGCGAGGGAAACCGTTTGCCCGGCGTTTCATTGGCTGCTGGGTCACTTCGGCGAATGGTTTCAGACATTCGGTTTCGTACCGTCGAAAAGGCCGGGACAATCCTCCGGACAGCCTGACCGCAGCAAGGGCGACTACCTGGCCTGGCTGGGCAAGGCCGACTTCTTCATCGATGACAGTCCGGATCATTGTCTTGCCGTGGAAAAGCTGGGAATCGGATCTTTTCTTGTCGCGCAACCGTGGAACGAAAGCCGGTTGACGGTGCGTGATATTCTGGGGCTCATTACCCAACGCGGCAGGGCATAGGCAAGGAGCGCCGACAGGCGGAAAGCGGGAAACAAGAATGATCAAGCTGTCTGACTATGTGATGCAGTTTATCGCCGGCCTTGGCGTACGGCATGTGTTCATGCTGCCCGGCGGGGGTGCCATGCATCTGAATGATTCGCTGGGCAGAAACAAGGACCTGACCTACATCTGCAATCTGCACGAGCAGGCATGCGCGATCGCCGCGGATGCGTACAGCCAATATACAAATAACCTGGGCGTCGCTCTGGTAACGACAGGACCCGGCGGGACCAATACCATCACGGGTGCAGCCGCCGCATGGCTCGATTCCACGCCGGTTCTGTTCCTATCGGGCCAGGTAAAGCGGCCGGACATGAACGGCGGCCGCGGCGTGCGCCAGGTGGGATTCCAGGAGATCGACATCGTAAGCCTCGTTCGGCCCATCACCCAATATGCCGTAACCATCATGGAGCCTTCCTCGATACGCTACCATCTCGAGAAGGCCGTGCACCGGGCAAAGCAGGGGCGTCCTGGACCCGTTTGGATCGACATCCCCCTGGACGTGCAGGCCGCAATGATAGACGAACACGACCTGCCGGGCTTTGATGAATCTGAAAATCCGCCGCGCAGCGAAGGACCCGGGCTTGCGGGCGCTGTCGGCCGGGCGATCGAACTCCTGGAGCAGGCCGAACGTCCGGTCATCCTCGCGGGAAACGGAATACGGCTGTCGAACGCCTTGAAGGAGTTCACCCCACTGATCGAACGCCTGGGCATCCCGATCTTGACAACCTGGAAGGCAGCCGATTTTCTCCCTGAGGACCATCCGCTTTATGCGGGCAGGCCTGGCGCCGTAGGACAGCGGGGAGCCAATTTTACCCAGCAGAATGCAGACTGGCTGCTGATCATTGGAGCGCGCCTGGACCTTGGCCAGACCGCCTATGCCCATGCGAATTTTGCGCGCGGGGCCGTTAAGATCATGGTGGACATTGATGCCGCCGAGATTCAGAAGATGCAGATGAAAATCGATATCCCGGTGAATTCGGATGCCGGTGATTTTCTCCGCGAGTTCAACCGGCAGCTGCCGAAGACCGGAAAGAAAGACCGGTCACCGTGGCTGATGAAATGCAAGGAATGGCAGACAAGGTATCCGGTCATCCTCCCCGAATATTGGAATGACCGCGGGTTCGTCAACGATTACGTCCTGATCGATGTACTTTCCGACGAACTCTCCGCTCATGACCTCCTGATCCCGGGAAGTTCAGGCGCATGCAGCGAACGAACCATGCAGGCGATCCGTGTCAAGGCCGGCCTGAGGATTTTCAACAGCCAGGGACTCGGCTCCATGGGATTCGGCATCCCCGCAGCAATGGGCGGGTGTATCGCCAGTGGCCGGAGGCGGACGGTTTGCATAGAGGGTGACGGCGGCTTCGCCATGAACATTCAAGAACTGGAGACCGTCAGACGCCTTGGCCTGCCCATTAAGTATTTTGTCCTGAACAACGGGGGATACGGCTCGATCCAAGCGACGCAGAAGAATTATTTCGGCGGTCATTATGTTGCCAGCACGAGCACGAGCGGCCTCACGCTGCCTGATATCACAGCCGTCTCGAAGGCATTGGATATCCCGTCTGTCAGGATGATGAACCACACGAGAATCCGGGAACAGGTTCGGGATATATTGGAAATGGAGGGCCCGTGCGTTTGCGAGGTCATGGTCTCGCCCGAACAAATTACGGCTCCGCGGGTCTCGTCGCGTCAGAGAGAAGATGGTTCCATGGAGTCGATCCCGATGGAAGACCTTTGGCCATTTTTGGACCGGGCAGAATTCAGATCCAATATGTTTATCGGACCTTTTCACGAGCAATAGACGATTGAGTTTTATCTCACTCCGATGAATTATCTATAACCTGCCCTGCGTGCGGATAAGAAGTGGGCATAAAATAGCATCTTTGAATTGCAGCGAAAGCGCAGGGATGCAAAGAAAGGGTATATTGATCATGGCAGCGGACCCGCCCAAAAAAGAGGAAGCATACAACAAGAGGACCAAGCTGAAGAAGGAAAAGCCTTATGTTTATGAAAAAGTCATGAAATTTGAGGAAAAGCTGAATCGGGGAGAAAGCATTGCCATTATCCAGTTTCAATATAACTACACCTGCAATTTTAGTTGTATTCACTGCTCCGTAAAAAGGTTTCAAGGGAGAAACGATAGACGGTCGTTTACCATGGATGATGTGAAACACCTGTCGCGACAGGCGGATGACATGGGCCTTGCACGTTTTGTCATTACGGGCGGGGAACCGCTGGTGTTCAAGGATTTTGACGTCTTGGTGGAGTCGATTGACCCTCAAAGATTCTATATTAACGTGGATACGAATGGATGGTTTTTGGATGAAAAGAGAGCGAAACACCTGAAGACCATCGGTGTCGATAGGATCCAATTGAGCATAGACAGCCTTGACGCTCATGAGCATGACAATTTCAGAAAAGCCAAGGGCTCACATGAAAAGGCGATGAGAGCGCTTCGTGCAGCATTGGATGCAGGCTTGGCCATTTTCATTCAAACTGTGGTTACGAAACAAAGGCTTCATTCCGATGAGTTTCTCGAATTCGTCCAATATTTCAACCAAAACGATGTAGGGGTATTTGTAACCTATGCCAAGCCGGTCGGCGCCTGGGAGGGCAATTTTGATGTTTTGGTTGACAAAAATGACATGAACTACATGAGAGAGCTCGAGAAACGACATAACGTCTATACACATTTAACTCCCGCCTATGGACTCGACATGGGGTGTATCGCAGTCAAGGGAATGGTATCTGTAACCCAATATGGCGATGTGTTGCCCTGTCCCTATATTCACACCTCGATCGGGAATGTCTTTGAAGAGTCTTTGAAAGATATCCTTCAAAGAGGGTTGGATATTAAATACTTTGGTGAGCATGTTGACACCTGCCTGATCGCTGAAGACAGAGATTTCATTCATAAATACATATTGGGCCGCGTTTACCACAAGCCCTTGCCGGTTCCCTGTTCCGAAGTCTTCACGGATGAGGATAAAACGCGGAAGCGCTTTAATGGGGGACGGCATTTTGGGAACGATTAACTTGGCTGCATGGATAGAATAGCGAGGATTCTTGAACGTCGCAAAGGCTATCGCATCCCTTGTCAAGCAGGTTCCAAATCCATCCATGGGTTTGCCGGATGACGTGTTCTATTACATCAGCCGAACGACTCCGCTCGTAAACGTAGACCTTTTGATCAAAGATGAAAATGGGCGCACGCTATTATCGTGGAGGAATGATCGATACGCCGGGAAAGGATGGCACGTACCCGGTGGGATTGTAAGATTCAAAGAAACCCTGGAAACAAGGATACATCAAGTTGCCGTAACCGAAATAGGGGTTCCCATCATGTTTGAGCCCGTGCCGATCGCTTTGCACCAAATGATCCACCAGGATCGTGATATAAGGGGCCATTTTATTTCGCTTTTATACAAGTGTTTTCTCTCCGGCAACTTTGTCCCGCATAACAAAGGGCTATCCATAGAGGACCCCGGGTATCTGATGTGGCATGATCATTGTCCCGATCATTTGCTGAAATGCCAGGATATGTATCGAAAACAAATATAAATGAGCTTCCGATCAGGTGCCTTATCATGAAAGCAAAAATACAATCCCAGGTAGGTCAGGAACGATTAGCACTCGAAAGAGATATCCCGCTTGCTACGCCACTTGTTATTTACATCGAACCCTCTGGCTATTGCAACCTGCGATGTAAATTCTGCCCCCATGGGGTCGCAGGAAATGCACTCAAGAAAGATTTCATGTCGGATCAATTATTTCACAAACTGATCGATGATCTTTCTGAATTTCCAGACAAAATCAAACTCTTGCGCATATGCGGGAACGGCGACCCCCTCATGAACAGGGATCTTCTTGTCATGCTGCAACGGGCGCATGAACAAAAGGTCGCGCATAGGATAGAGTTGCTTACGAACGGTGCTTTATTGAAACCTGATTTGGTTCAATCTCTGCCACGATTCCTTGATCGAATCGTTTTTTCCATTGAGGGATTGTGTTCCGAGGATTATCAACGCATCTGCAGTACAAAAATTGACTTTCCACATTTATTAGACAACCTGGACGCTTTATATGCCTCGAGAGGCAAATGCGTGGTTCACATTAAAATTCACCATGAGGCTGTTTCTACAGAAGACAAAGAAAAGGAGTTTTTAAAGGTCTTTGGCGGCCGTTGTGATGAAATCTTTATTGAAAAACTAGTTCCGATGTGGCCCCAACTTCACACGGAATACTCTTCCAACGAGTTTCGCTGGGGGAATGCCAGCGTCACGAGCCGCCACATTTGCGCACAGATATTCAAGGGGATGCAAGTCCAAGCGGACGGTGAAGTGGTCCCCTGCTGTGTGGACTGGAAAAGAGTCAATATTCTCGGGAACATGAACACGGACTCACTGCGTGACATTTGGAATGGATCCAAGTTGAGAGAATTACAATTGGAACACTTAAGCGGAAACAAGAAGAATCTTGAACCTTGTAAAGATTGCACCATGAATGATTATTGTGAAGTCGACAATATAGACTCCCATGCAGAGGCATGCATAAACCGTTTGAAGTCGAAGGTCTTGCAATGAAAGCAATGGATATTCGTGGGCAGGCACCGGGAGGAAAAAGGACCAAACTTGCAGAAGTACTTCCTTTGGCCACCCCGCTTGTGGTGCAAATGTTTCCAATCTACGCATGCAATTTCACCTGTGAATATTGCTTCCATGCGGTGCCGAGGAAAGAGCGCGGGTTTGTCTCGGACTGGCCGATCATGAAGATCGATCTGTACAAAAAATGCATCGATGAACTGGCGCTGTTTGGGGATCAACTCAAGGTGCTGCGCTTTGTCGGCATGGGTGAGCCCCTTTTGCACAAGAACATTGCGGAAATGGTGGCCTATGCGGTTTCCAGGAATGTCGCCCTCCGGGTCGAACTGCTGACCAATGGTTCCCTGTTGACCCATCAGATGTCGGACAAGTTGATTGCAGCCGGGCTTTCGCGCCTGGTTGTTTCCCTGCAGGGAATATCCAAAGACAAGTACCGCCGAATTAGCAAGGTGGAGATCGATTTTGAGAATTTCGTTGCGAATATCGAGTATTTTTACAGGCAGAAAACCGGTACGCATGTGTACATCAAGATCGTCGATTATGCCCTGGATGAGGTGGATACGGAGCAGAAATTCTACGAGATTTTTGGCAATCTCTGCGATTCCATCGCTATAGAAAATGCCGTACCGATCATGCCGGGGGTCGACTACGAAAAAGTGCTGAAGACGTCCGGTGGAAATGCGACCCAATTTGGCCTGCCCCTGTCGTCTATTCAAGTTTGTCCGCAACCTTTTTTTACGATGCAGATCAATCCGGATGGGAAGGTGGTGCCCTGCTACCAGATTTCCTATCCGGCGATCATGGGCGATGCCAACCATCAGACCCTACGGGAGATTTGGAATGGAGATGCCTATCGCAGCCTTCGTCGTGCCATGCTGAATGGCCGGAGTACAGCGAACGATGTATGTGCAGGATGCAATTTCATCCAGTTCCGGTTGTTTCCAGAGGACGATTTACAGGAGGCGGCAGAACGTTTGAAAGGCGTGTATCAATGAACATTGCCATCATGGGCGCCACATCCCATATCGCCAAAGGCTTGATCGACAGGTTCCTCCACAAGGGCGTTGATCACCTGTATCTCTTTGCGCGATCGGCAGATAAAATCCAAAACTTTCTGACCGCGATCGGCGCATCAGGAAACGACCACTATACGATTTGCACGAATTACAGGGCTTTTTTATCGTTTTCGTACGATGTGATCCTTAATTGCGTCGGAGTAGGCACCCTGAACAAGCACCGGGGTGATTACACGGCATACTTTATGGTTACCGAAGAATTTGACAACCTGGCGATTGGCTATCTTTGCAAAAAACGGCCCCATGCACTCTATGTCAGTTTCAGCAGCGGTGCAGTTTATGGGAGAGAACATTCGGCACCCGTGGAGGAAAACTCCGTTAACCGTGTCAACGTGAACCGTATAGCGCCTCAAGATTACTATGCCATCGTCAGATTAAACGCGGAGGCAAAGCATCGAGCCTATCATCGGTTGAACATTATTGATCTGAGGGTTTTCTCGTACTTCAGCAGGTTCATTGATCTGGCAGATGGTTACTTCATCACGGAAGTGCTGAATTGTATCCGGAGCCGGAAAGTCCTGGTCACGGATCCTGAGAATATGGTTCGTGATTATCTTCATCCGGACGATCTTTTTTCAATGATTCAGAGATGCATGGATGCCAGAACGATCAATGCGGCCTTTGACGCGGTGAGCTCCAAGCCGATCGAAAAGCAGGAAATGCTCGATTATTTTTCATCGGTATACGGTTTGAAATATCAGACCCGCCAATCTTTAGGCAATTGGAGTGCGACAGGTTCTAAACGTATTTACTGCTCTGTGTCTAAAGCGGCCTCAAAAATCGGATACCACCCTACGTTCAGTTCCCTGGATGCAATTAACGATGAAGCCAAGCACATTTTGTCGCCCTCCGGGGAAAGGAACGCATCAGTACTTACAAGAAAAGGAATATAGAAGTGTATACGGAACCCATCATAAACGACCCCAGCAAGCCCCTCGTTAGCGTATGTATTTTCAATTATAATTACGGACGGTACCTCAGGCAGTGTTTTGATAGCGTCTATGCCCAAACCTACGACAACATCGAGATATGCTTTTCAGACAACGCATCCAATGATGATTCTTGGGACATCGCGCTCGAATATGCCCGTAAATACCCGGGGACGATGACAATTACCTGTACTCGAAAAAACTTTGGAAGCGATGCGAATTTTGCAAACTGCAGATTAAATGTTCGGGGTAAGTATCTGATTGAATTGTGTTCAGATGATGTCCTCATGCCGGAATACACGAAGGAATGCGTAAAGGC
>Ga0316628_100003838_pt1 | contig 11658 bp, 9 predicted proteins | sample OWC_Aug_M2_C1_D5_FD_207648 | JGI IMG/M metagenome (GOLD analysis project Ga0316628, IMG submission 207648) | Wetland soil microbial communities from Old Woman Creek delta, Ohio, United States - OWC_Aug_M2_C1_D5_C | ecosystem: Environmental > Terrestrial > Soil > Wetlands | place: USA: Ohio... | reverse complement strand
GCCTGCGACTTCTGCCCTTCGACGCGGAAGGCGTAATCGCCCGCCAGATAAAACCCGTGCCGCTCGCTCATCTCTTCGGTGAGCCGCGCTGCGTCGTTGTAGGTTCCGCGGACCTGGAGGAGGCGCGCTCCGTACGACAAGGCCTGGGCCAGCTTGCCACTCGGTGTGCCTTCGGGCACGAGCACGTAGCAGGTAAGTCCGGCGACCGATGCATAGGCGGACACGGAGGCCGCCATGTTTCCGGTCGAGGCGACGCAGACTGCCTTGGCGCCCAACTCCTTCGCCTTGGTCAGCTCCACCAAGCTCCCGCGATCCTTGAACACGCCCGTCGGGTTCGCCCCCTCGTTCTTGATGTAGAGATCGCGGAACCCCATGCGCTCCGCCAACCGGGTACAGCGGTACAACGGGGTGCCGCCTTCGTTCATGGACACGACCAGGTCCAGGTCTAGGAGCGGATAGAAGTCCAGGTACTTGAGGGCCTTGACCGGCGACGTCTTCAGCGAATAGCGGTTGAGTCTGGAGCGGATATAGGCGTAGTCGTACCGCACGTCCAAGGGAGACCGGCAGACGGGGCAGCGAGTGCTCGTGTCCTTCTCGCGCACCACTTGCCCGCAGGAAATGCAGCGGAGCTCGTAAAAGCTGGTCCCGTTCCTTCGGCCTTTTCGCACCACCCCCCCCTCTCACGAGAGAACCCGGCGGAGTGTATAGGTATGGAGGGGCGGTGTCAAGGATTGAACCGCTCTGCTTTTCGATGGTATCGGGTCGAAGCGGGAGATGTCCGTCGTTTTCACCGATCTGAGGAATGCTTATTTTATGATTGATTACAGATAATATCGGAGAGCACACATCAACTCATTGCGCGGGGATGAGACATCCCGAGGCATGGCGTCGACGCGACCAAGATGATGTGCCGTGGGGTGCTTCAGCATTGCGGGGATCGCGTCGCAGGTATCTCGCCGAAGGTCGGGGTCGTCAGAACGAGCGGTACCGCCGCCATCCCCACGGCACCGTCCGTCTCTTGAAGAACCCGATGAGCATGCAGCCCGCAGCGAACCCGCCGATGTGCGCGAACCACGCTACGCCGCCGCTTTCCGCGCTGAACGTCACGAGACCGTTGAGGAGTTGTATGACGATCCAGAACCCCAGAACGAACGCGGCGCGGATTTCCAATAGCTGGAGGAAGAAAAAAATCGGCACGAGGGTGAGAATGCGCGCGTGCGGGAAAAGCAGCAAATATGCGCCGAGCACACCGGATACCGCGCCGCTGGCCCCCACCATGGGGATGCGCGATCCCGGGCCCATGAGGATTTGCGCGTACGCGGCGCCGAGACCGCACAGGAGGTAGAACACGAGGAAGCGAAGCGTCCCCATGGCGTCCTCGACGTTATTGCCGAAGATCCAGAGATACAGCATGTTGCCGGCGAAGTGAAAGAACCCCGCGTGGACGAACATGGAGGTGAGGAGCGTGACCTCGGGGGAAAAGGCGCGCCCGGTCACCTGGCAGCTTCCGGTCAGGCTGCAGGGAATGAGTCCGTAGTACAAGAGATACCGCTGCCCGGCATACGGCCCCATCCAGAACAGCCAGAAGAACGCATAGGCGTTGACGCCGATGAGCAGAAGCGTCACGAAGGGAGCGTGGCGCGTCGGTAGGTTGTCTCTGAGCGGGATCATGATCTCGCGTTGTCCACAGCTGCCGGCAGAGTTCGGTTCACACGCCGTCGTCCGAGGGCCCTCGGCTTTCGGCGGAGGCTGGCTCGCTCGCGGCTTGGCCAACATAGAGGTACCGATCCAGCGCCTTGTTGAAGAGTGTCCAGCCCGGATGCTGCGGATCGGGATAGCGCTTGGCGAAGCTCAGGAACGAGTTCACCTTGCCGTCGAGGTTTTCCGCGTAGTGCAGGACGATCGCCTCCAGAGTCTTGGGGCGCTTGGGCGACCCCCATTCCAGTTCGCCGTGGTGGCTCAGAATGCAATGGAGGAGGCTGTTGGCCAGGGCCTCGGGAAAGTCGGGGATGGACCGTATCCGCTCCTCGATCATGAGCGCGCCGAGCGTGATGTGCCCCAAGAGGCGCCCCGGGTCAGTGTAATCGAAGACGCGATCCCAGGTGAGCTCCTTGATCTTGCCCAGATCGTGCAGCATGGCGGCCGTCAGGAGGAGATCCCGATTCACGGCCGGATAGTAGTCCGCCAGCAGCCGACAGAGCCCGACCACGGAGACGGTGTGTTCCAGCAGGCCGCCCAGCACCGCGTGGTGAATCGCCTTGGCGGCCGGCGCCGCGCTGACCGCGGCGCGCGTCGCCGAATCCGCGAAGAGTTCGCGCAGTAGCCGCTGCAGGTGCGGCTCGCCGATGGCCTCCACCGCCCCGTCCAGGGCGGCCAGCATCGCCGCGGGGTCGCTCTCGGCGCGCGGGAGGTAGTCGTCCAGCGAGACTTCGTCCGGGTTGGCCTTGCGGGCTCGGGTCAGCGTCAGCTGCGGTTCTCCGTGATAGGAACCGAGAACGGCCTGGACCTTCACGATGTCCCCGTCCGCAAGGCTCCGCACCGACTCGTCCACGCCCTCCCACATCACGGCGGGCAGCTCGCCCGTCCGGTCGGCGAGGACCAGCGTCACGTACGGCTCGCCACTCCGCCGCTGCCGCACCTGGACCTGCTTGGCCAAGAAATAGGAGGTGATGGGCTGACCGTCCCGGAGCTCGGCAATGAAGGCCTTGGCCATGAGCCTCCCCTCAATTTATTCTTTGACAACGGCTCACCCCCGCGGGGTGTGCCGGCTCAGCGCCGCGGCTCCACCAGCGGCACGAACCGCACGGGAATGACCACGCGCGTGACGAGCCGCCCCGCCGTCTTTCGCCCCTGAATCAACTCCTGCGTGCCAGAAGACTCCCCGACTGGAATGACCAGGCGGCCCCCCTCCGCGAGCTGCGTCACCAGGGGTTCGGGTATGTGCGTTGCCCCTGCCGTGACCACGATGGCATCGAACGGGGCCGCCTCGGGCCAGCCCCGGTAGCCGTCGCCCGCCCTGACCGCGACCTGCGAATAGCCGAGATCCTTCAACCGCGCCGCCGCGCTCGTCGCCAGGCCGGGGAGGATCTCGATGGTGTGCACGCGCGCCACCAGTTCGGCCAGCACGGCCGCCTGGTATCCGGAGCCCGTCCCCACTTCTAGGACTCTTTCGGCGCCGCCGAGCTCCAGCAGCTGGGTCATCAGCGCGACGATGTAGGGCTGAGAGATCGTCTGTCCCTCGTCGATGGGGAGCGCGCGGTCGGCATAGGCCTGGGATGCCAGCGCCGGGCTCACGAATCGATGACGCGGCACCTTGGCCATGGCGCGCAGCACCGCGGCATCGGTGATGTCCCGGGCCTTCAATTGCCGCTCGACCATCTGCCGCCGGGCGCGCTCGAAGGCCGCCTCGTCGGCGGCGCCGGCGTGCAGCGGGATGAGCAGAAGCAGGCAGCCGACGAGGCCGGCTCGCTGAAGCCGGCGGAGTACTGTGAGCGTCGTCGTGCGGGTAGCCGGAGCCATCGGGGCCCCCATCACGTCGCGGACCGGAGCTCGGCCTTCAGAATTTTCCCGGTCACCGTCCTGGGGAGGTCCGCCACCACCGCAACGCTGCGGGGAACCTTGTAGTTCGCCAGCCGCTGGCGGCACCACTGGAGGAGGTCCAGTGTCGCGACCTGGTAGCCGTTCCGGAGGATGACGAAGGCCTTGGGCGCCTCGCCGCGGATCGGGTCGGGCACGCCCACGACCGCGGCCTCCGCCACGGCTGGATGGTCGGTCAACACCGCCTCGACCTCGCGAGGGTACACGTTCAAGCCTCCGACCAGGATCAGATCCGTCTTGCGGTCCACGATGTAGTAGTAGCCGTCGTCGTCCACGCGGCCCAGGTCGCCCGTGTGATACCACCCGTCCCGCAAGGCCTCCGCGGTCTCCCCCGGCCGGTTCAGATAGCCCCGCATGACGTTGGGCCCTCGGGCCACGATCTCCCCCACCTCCCCCGGCGGCAGCGCGTTCCCCTGATCGTCCACGACGCGCAGCTCCACCTGCGGAATCGGCGGCCCGACGGAGCCGAGCTTCCGTTTGCCGAAGGGCGGGTTCACCGTCAGAACCGGCGCGCACTCGGTGGGGCCGTATCCCTCGTAGATGGGGATGCCGTACTTCGCCTCGAAGGCCTCGGCCACCGCCACGGGCAGTGGCGCGCCCCCGGAGATGCAGAGCCGCAAGCTGGAAAAATCGCCGGTGGGCCGCGGGCTCGCGGCCAGCACCGCGTACATGCTCGGGACCCCCGCGAAGAGCGTCACGCGATGCTGCACCATGGCCCGCAGCACCGCCTCGGGGAGGAAGCGCGGCTCCACCACGATCGTCGCGCCCATCGCGAGCGGCTCCAGGAACAGCACCGTCGCGCCGTAGGCGTGGAAGAACGGCAGCACCGCCAGAAACACGTCGTTCTCGCCGACGTGGAGGACGGTCCGAAAGCTCTGCACATTCGCGATGAGATTTCCGTGCGACAGCAGCGCCCCCTTCGGCCGTCCGGTCGTCCCCGACGTGTACAGGCACACTGCCACGTCCTCGGCCGATCCGGGCGCCGCCGCGGCGCCGACACCGGCCCGAACCGCCTCGGGCAGGGACGCGTCGGCCGTCTCGCCCGCGGCCGGCCCATCCAGGGACAGGATCGGGCAACGGCGCCCCAGGCCCGCGCGGGCCGCCCGAAGCAGCGGCAGGCTCGCTTCCAAACCGACCATGGCCTCCGCACCGGAATCCTCCAGGACGTACCGCACCTCCTCCGTCTTGAGCATTGGGTTCAACGGAACGACGGTCGCTCCCGCCATAAGGATGCCGAGGTACCCCGCGCCGAATTCGGGGACATTGGGACACATCAGGACGATTCGGCTCGCCGTGCCGCCGCCCATCTCGCGGAGGAGCGCGGACACGGCAGCTGCCAGCCGGCCCAGCTCCCGGTACGTCAGGCGCCGATCGCGAAATAGCATCGCGGGCCGGTCGGGAACGCGGCGCTCGCTGGTCGCAAATAGATCCACGAGTGTCATGGAAGCATCCCTGGAAGTCCCAAGACGCGTTGCCGATGGCCGGTCGAGCGGGCGCGGGCCTCAGATCTCGGAATGACTCTGCATCATCCCGACGAACGCGCTGACGAGGTTCGCGTCGAACTGCGTCCCGCTGTGCTCCTGCAATTCCCGCAACGCGGCCTCGCGGTCGAACCCGTGGCGGTAGCTCCGGTCCGCGGTCATCGCCTCGAACGCATCGGCGATCAGGATGATCCGCGAGGCCAGCGGGATCGCCTCCCCCCGCAGACCATCGGGATAGCCGCTGCCGTCCACCCGCTCGTGATGGTGGCGGATCACATCCGCGACCCGGCCCAGCTCCTCGATCTCGCCCACGATTTCGCCGCCCTTGACCGGGTGGGCCATCATCACGGCGAACTCCTCCTTGGTCAGCGAGCCGGGCTTGGTCAGGATGGAGTCGGGCACGCCGATCTTGCCCACATCGTGCATCCAGGCGGACAGCTCCAGCACGTAGCGCTCCTCGCTGGGGAGCTGGATCGCGTCCGCCAGGAGCAGAGCCAAGCGGGTCACCACGCGCGAGTGACGGGCGGTGTAGCGATCCTTTGCGTCGACGGCCGACGCCAACGCCTTGATCGCCGCGAAGAGGACCTGCGCCTCCCGCTCCTGAAGGCGCGCCACTTCCAGCCGGCGGCGCGTCAGATTGCGCTCGACCAAGATGGGGAGCTCCCGGATGTTCACCGGCTTGGTGACAAAGTCGCTGGCGCCCCGCTGCAGGGAGTCCCTGGCCAGCTCCACGTCGGTGTGACCCGTCAGCAGCACGACGGGCATGTGGGGGTGCATCCGCGAGACGGCATCGGTGAGCTCGAGGCCCGACAGTCCCGGCATCGCCTGGTCCGTCAGCAGCAGGTCGAAGCGTTGGGTCCGCAGCAGTTCGAGGGCCTCGCCGCCCGACGCCGCCGACACGACCTCATAGCCGCTGAGATGCAGGCACTGCACGAGTGCCATGCGCATGGCCTCCATGTCATCCACGACCAGCAGGCGCCACGGTTGGGGTTTGATCGGCTCAGTCATCGCGTCGGGATCCTCGTCGACTCGCCGCTCAATTCAAGAACTCCTTGAGGTGCCGCGTTCGGGCCATCAGGCGAAGCCTCTGCTTGGAGCGCTCCTCGATCTGCCGCACCCGCTCGCGGGACAGCTTCAGGCGCCGCCCGACCTCTTCCAACGTCTGCGGCTCCTCGCTGCCCAAGCCGAACCGCAGCTCGATGACGCGTCGCTCCCGAGGCTTGAGGTGGTCCAGCATGCGCTGCACCTCGTCTCGAAAGGCTCGTCGGATCAGGTCCTGATCCGCCGACGGGATCGCACTGGTCTGGGCCAATGTGAGACTGAGCGGCTCGCCGCTCTCGCCGTCGGTGGTGAGCGAGGCCTGCGTTCCAACTCCTCGCAGGATTTCCTCCATCTCGCCGGGGTGGAGGTTCAAGGCCTCCTCGACCGAGTCGTTGCTGGGCGCTTCCTGCTGCGCCTGCTCCATATCCGACCGGACCTCGCGGATTTTGGAGGCCAAGCGCGCTTTTCGGATCGGCAGCCGGACCGCCCCGCCGCCCACGGCGAGCGCCTGCATGATGGCTTGCCGGATCCACCACACCGCATACGTGATGAACTTCACGCCGCGGTCGGGGCTGTAGCGGCGGGCCGCTTCCAACAGGCCCAGGTTGCCCTCGTTGATCAGGTCCAGGAGCGACAGGCCGCAGCCCTGGTAGCGTGCGGCCACCTTGACCACGAAACGAAGGTTCGCCTCCACCAGCTTGCGAAATGCCCGCTCGTCCGCCCGCTGGATCTGTCGCCCCAGTTCCAGCTCGTCGTCCTTACTGAGCAAGGGAATGCGGACGATGCGGTGAAGATACGCGGCCAGCGTGTCATTTCGGATCCCCTCGTAGATCGAGGGGCTGCGTCGCGGCATGACCTGTCCTCGCGCGACCGAAGCCAACGGGCGCGGCGTTGCCGTCCGCTTACGGTTGCTTCGGGCTCACCACGACGAACCGCGAATTGCCGTCCCGCTGGACGAGCAGCAAGAGGTTACTTCCGCGGCGCATCTGACCGAGCAGACGGGTGAATTCCGCCGCGCTGCGCACCCGTTCGCGGTTGACTTCCGCGATGACGTCCCCGGCGCGAAGGCCCGCCTTCGCCGCGGGCCCATCGTCTTCGACACCGGACACCACCACCCCGTTGCCGGCCGGGACCTTCAGCTGTTCCCGCAGCTCCGGCGTGAGATCCTGGACGCTGAAGCCGAACCGTTCGGCCGTTTCGGCCGGCCCCTCGGATGGGGCGGCGGCCGTTTCCGCGGGCTGCTCACCGAGCACGACGGTGAGGTTCAAGGACTGTTTCTCCCGCAGCACCTTGACCTGTGCCGGGGCGTTGATGGGGCCCTGGGCCACCTCGCGCTGCAATTGGCGCACGCCGGTGATTTTCGTGTTGTTGAATTCCTGGATGATGTCGCCGGTCCTGAGCCCACCCTTCTCGGCGGGACTGTCCTTCATGACGTTCCCGACCAGCACTCCCTCCTCCGGCTTCACGCCGAACTGGGCCGCCAACTCGTCGGTCAGTTCCTGTATGCCGATGCCCAGCCAGCCTCGCACGACCCGACCCTGGGCGATCAGCCGATCCGTGACTTCACGGGCCATGTTGATGGGAATGGCGAAGCCGATGCCTTGGCCCGTCGCGACGATGGCCGTGTTGATGCCGATCACCTCGCCGGACATGTTGACCAAGGGGCCGCCGGAGTTGCCGGGGTTGATGGAGGCGTCGGTCTGGATGAAATCCTCGTAGGTTGTGATGCCGACGTCGGAGCGCCCGATCGCGCTCACCACTCCGACGGTCACCGTCTGGTCCAGACCGAACGGGTTGCCGATGGCCATCACCCATTCGGCGATCCGAATCTTTCCCGAATCCCCGAGCTTGACCATCGGCAGATTCTCCGCCGCCTCGACTTTGATAACCGCTAGATCCGTCTTGGGGTCTTTTCCCACCACCGTGGCCTTGAGCTTGCGCTTGTCCGAAAGCCGAACCTCAATCTCGTCGGCTCGCTCGATGACGTGATTGTTCGTGAGAATGTAGCCCCGCTTGTCGACGATCACGCCCGAACCCAGGCTGTGTCGCTCGCGCTGGGGCTGCTCCCCGAAGAACCGCTCCAAGAACTCGTCCCCGAAGAACTCGCGAAAGGGTCCCGGAAGGGATGGAGGCACCTGCCCGCGCCGCCTTTCGGCCGGCCGCGGTTTTTGAGTGGTGGCGATGTTGACGACGGCCGGCTTGACGGCCTGGGCGACCTGCACAAACGCATCCTGCAGGCTTTGCAGAACGCTGCGCGCGTCCTGCGCCCATGCCGGTGTTCCCACGACCACACAACAGACGAGCAGGACTGCCGCCAGCGGCCTGCCACCGAGCGTACCGCGCACATGGTGTGTCACGTTCCATCCTCCAGATTCGCGACGAGAAGCCGTGTCGCAACGAGTTTTTCTAACACATGCCCCTGGCAGTGTCAAACCAGTCCCGCCGTCCGAGTCTCGGCCTGGCCACGCCGGGCGCGTGCGGCCAGCGTGGCCGTGAACCCCCTTCACCGCATCCACGTAACGGCAGCGAAGATCAAGCGAGATTCCGCGTTGAGGATCCGCCACGCGGCTCTTCCGCCCCGCCCACGCCGTTACACGCTGCGCTACCCCCCGTTTGTCAACGTCCCTCGGCCGTTTCCAGGAGGACCCGGTCGCCGGGCGCGAGGCTCCACCGCCGAGCGAGATCCCCTTGATTGCAGAAGAGTTCCACGTACCCTGCGCTACCGAGTATCGCGCCCGTTTCGCCCGGCGGCACCTCTCCGAAGCAGCCGACCAGAGTCCCGAGCCGCCGCTCTCCCGCGTAGACCTGGATACTCCCGCCTCCGGCGTCGGCGAGAGACTTGACCTCGTTGTGTGCAATGTTGGTGATGCAGTTCCCGAAGCGGTCCACCCACATGACCGTCCCCTGGATCCTGCCGGCGGCGTCCACCCTCGGCCGCGGGATCTCAAGACACGCCGGATCGGCGATTTCCGGACCGAAGCGGGCAGGCTCCACGCCCGCAGCCAGATGGCCGGCCACGGGCGCAAAAATATCCCGCCCATGGAACGAGGTGCTCACCGGATGCCGCCAATACTCCCGCGCGACGAGATGCCGAACCCGCCTCCGTCCGGCAAATGCAAAGAGATGACTCAGCAGTCCGTTGTCCGGCGCCACGAACATCTGCCCGTCGATCTCGGCAAGGATCGGTCGCCGCGCTCCGCCGACCCCCGGATCCACAACGGCGACGTGGATCGTGCCCGCCGGAAACGCCCCCACCGCGGTCTGCAGCAGGAAGCTGGCCCCGAGAACGTCATGCGCCGGGACCTCGTGACAGAGATCGACCAGCGATGCGTCGGGACAGATTCCCAGGATGACCCCCTTCATGATCCCCGCAAACGGATCGCGTGCGCCGAAATCGGTGAGAAGCGTCACCAGCGGCTTCGCGCGCATGCCTTCCTCGGACGCACGACGGAGAGCGCGGTGCAGCTTCGGCACGCCGGACAGGCCCGGGTCGGCCTCGCTCCCATCGTGGTTTTCGGTTGACTTTTCCGGCCAGAACGACTAAAAGAAATCCCGCTGCCGAAGTGGCGGAACTGGTAGACGCGCTACGTTCAGGGCGTAGTGAGGGTATCCTCATGGGGGTTCGAGTCCCCCCTTCGGCACCACGCCTCGCTAACCGCTTGTTTTCCCTGCCATTATTTCTTCGCCACATGCCCGACGGGACCAAAAAGGGACCACAGCTTTGTTTTTGTGGCCCCCGTTTTCGTCTCCAAGCATTTTCTCACCATAGCCGACCAACAGGCCAAGCTCAAGCCTTCTCTTCCGCCCTCTGACCCCCCTGGATGACGCCCTGGTGTCCCTGGCCTACCATCCGGGGGCGAAGGCGCTGCCGTCCCGCCGTCTGACGCCGCCGGCTTGCCTCGTACGCCTGTGCCGCGGGCCCGACCTAGCGCTCGATCCGCCCGGCGCACCACCACCGCGCCGGGCGCTCCTGACGGCGTTCCCGGATCCGGCGCAGGCGGGGCCACTCCAGCAGCGCATCCGGGAGACGATCGCCCCACCGCGACGGGGAGGAGGTGGGCGAAATCGACCCAGAGAGCCTCATCCCGTTCTCCGGGGAGCGATGGCGGCTACGGGGTGTATCCGACGCTGCCACGTCGCGCCCGGCGTGGAAACCCGTGACCCATCCGGCCCACCACCAGACGGGTCCGGTCTGCGGAGCCAGGGCGCCGCGGTGAGTGCCGCAACATACGGGTCAATTGCAGCACCCCCAGTTGCGTCTACTCCCCAAGAGCAGCCTCGGCTCCCCTCCGAGCGTCCCCGCCGACGAGCGACCCCGGGGCCGATCTCTCCGCAAACTTTGCCCGAAAAATCCGGGAAACAACGGATAGGCAATACGGACCGCGGGGCACATATTCATTGGTAACTGCCGGGGTCTATCCAAAGAGGGCAACGCCCCTTCAGAGAGGGCGAGAATATGACCCCGTCCGCGCTGCTGGTGGACGAGAATCCGCACTTCCTCCGGATCCTCGACCGCTTCATCTCGGAACACAGCGAGAGTACGCTGCGGGCCGTGGGGTCCGTGGTGGGGGGGCGGGACACCGTGCCCCGGGCGGAGCGGCTCCGGCCCGACGTCATCCTCCTCGATCTGGCCATGCCGGATGTCTGCCGGCCGACGAGCTTGGGTGCGCGCCCCGAACCCGAGGGTTATGTCGCACACGATCAAGCCGGTACGGTGAAGTCCGGGGTTTCTGACTGTTCGCCGTGGGCGCCATTGGCGTTTTTCATCACGGTAAGGTGTGTAAGCGAATTGGAGCGCGCGCCATGCGGGCTGGTGTACGTGGTGACGCGCCCGATCCGCGACGCGGGGCAACACGCGCACGGGTCGGGAGGCTGCGCGCATGATGAAGCGAACGGCGTCGCGGATGAGGCCAGTCAAGACCGCTTGCGTGGGCAAGACATCAGGTTACCTGTCAGAAAACGCCTGACACAGGAATCAGGCTTTTCCTGATTTTCTCCGTGGCGTCGGCTGGTATGATTGTCGGCCGGACGTCGCGTGATGTCACGCAGGCCCCATTCTGACGGATGCGAAAGGAGGCGAATCGCATGGACGACGTGTGGGACGTCGGAGCCAGGATCGACAGCAAGCCTGGGGGGCGGCACCGCGGGTGGACGCGTTGGAACGTCGGGCTGATCGCCGTCTTGGTGCTGGGCGTCATGTCGCTGGCCGTGCTCATCTTCACGGACCAGATCAGCCAACGGCAGCGCCTGCACTACGAGCTCGGGAGTGCGATCGCAGACCTTCAGATGCGCGTCGCGACCACCCACCTGTGGCTGGAAGAGGCAACGGCCGACGAGGCGGCCAGCGGGAGAGGCGGCACGACGTGGCGGGAGACTATGGCCCGAGCCAAGGCGGACCTCCGCGACGCACGGATCGTGGCCGACGCAGTGTTGCACGGTGGGCCGGGTCTGGAAGGCGATGTCGTCGCCCCCACCCGCGACCCGGAACTACGCGCACACGCGGAACACGTGGTGCAACTCCTCACCGCCTGGGAGGCGA
>Ga0316628_100003837_pt1 | contig 11658 bp, 8 predicted proteins | sample OWC_Aug_M2_C1_D5_FD_207648 | JGI IMG/M metagenome (GOLD analysis project Ga0316628, IMG submission 207648) | Wetland soil microbial communities from Old Woman Creek delta, Ohio, United States - OWC_Aug_M2_C1_D5_C | ecosystem: Environmental > Terrestrial > Soil > Wetlands | place: USA: Ohio... | reverse complement strand
AAGCGGGGTCTACGAGACGAGTTTCGCAACTGGGTCATTCAAAATGCGGCCTAATTGAGCGGCCCCGACCTCACTCTCCGCAAGCTGTTGCGAGTTTCAGCGTCTCCATCCGATTACACTATACGGGAATCAACGGAACTCGTTGGAAGGTAATAAACTGAAATGCAACCAACTTTATCCCCTGACGTAGTAGAGAGTGTGAACGAAACGGAGTTCACCGTACGATGAAATATGAGGCAATGTGCGTTGCGATTCTGATGTCCTTCATATCGATGTCACATATCGACGCACGAGAGCATGATTTCCCGGTACTCAAAGGCCCGTACCTGAGCCAGATACCGCCAGGCGAATTGCCCGAGGCTTTCGCCCCTTCGATTATTTTCTCTGATAGCGCAGTCCATGGATGCATTGCTTTCTATCCCGACGGGAATGAAATTTACTGGATATTCCATCCGTCGACACCCGGCCAAAACCCTCCGGCAATCTGTTTCATCAGACAGATAGACGGCCAGTGGACGGAACCGGAAATATTGGAGTTTTCCAAAGAATACGGGGCAATGAGCCTCTGCATCTCACCGGATGGAACAACGCTGTTCTTCAACTCAAGAAGGCCATGGCCGGATTCGTGGGGCAAGCAGCCTGGCTGGAATACTCTGGAAGCGTACAAGATCTGGTATGTTGAGAGAGTCGGATCCGGATGGGGAGCACCGAAGCCTCTTGACAAGGGAATAAACCAGAATCTCGGGGGAGTGTCTTGCACAAATGACGGCACGCTTTACACGCAGGGAATCAAGAGGATTAGGGCCAAAGACCACCAATACATGCAACCGGAGCAACTCGGTCATCCCCTCGATCTGGGCAGGATTCCCGGCGGGAATCCTTACATCAGCCCGGATGAAAGTTACATTCTCTTCAACAAGAAGTGGCCTGGCAAATTCGGCTACGGAATATTCGTCAGTTATCGGACCCGAGACGATCGTTGGACGGAACCGGTGAATCTTTTGGAAAAGGTAAACGCAGCTAGAGGAGGTTCCCAGCCGACTGTGACGCCGGATGGTAAGTATCTTTTCTTCTATTCAGGAGGCAGGTTTTGCTGGATGGATGCCAAAGTCATTAACGATTGTGCTCCCGAGGGACTAAGGTAAGGGAATGATAAGACACAGACCCGTATTCGTTGCAGTGATATTGCCCCTTCTTTGGGTATCGGCCGGTCACGCCCAAGAGAATAGTCTCCCAGCTATTGGGGGCCCCTATCTCGGCCAGAAGCCGCCGGGTGATACCCTTTACTCTTTGCTCCTGGCATAATATTTACGGGCAAGGAACATAGCGCCGCCATGTTCGCGCCGGATGGCAATGAAGTATGGTTTGGAAGGTTGGTCCCGGCAGTAATCTATTACCTGCAAAGAATCGGAGAGGAATGGGCTGAGATTCAAATTGCGCCCTTCTGTGATACATTCAACTATCTATATCCGGTTCTGGCGCCGGACGGAGGCAAGATTCTCTTCTGATCGTCCCATCAAACAACAAGACATGCATTTTACCAGAGGCCAAGTGGACGTCTGGATGGTTGAAAGAACGGCCCAAGGGTGGACTGAACCGGTGCGATTGAATGACAACATCAATATGGGGCGGGGCAACAGTTGTGGTTCGATAGCCGGCGACGGTAGTCTGTATTTTACCGCGAAGACGTCTGACAAGCCGATAGATGTTTTCTGTTCAAAACTTGTGAACGGCATCTATTTCGCTCCTCAGAATCTCGCCGGGGTTAACAGCCCCGACGCGGATCACGCTCCATTCGTTGCACCTGATGGGAGCTACTTGATATTCTCGTCATTTCGGGGCGGGCAGGGACGGTCCGACTTGTTCATCAGTTTTCGTACTGACGACGGCGCCTGGTCAGAACCATTGAACATGTGCTCGAGAATAAACTCCGCCCAAAAGGACGAATACCCCCATGTGACCCGGCTGGCAAATACCTGTTCTTCAATAGCAACCGTCCATCAGCTCTGAATCAGAAACCTATCGAAGATGGCTCCGGTAATATCTACTGGCTCAGTAGTTCAGTGATCGAGGAATTGAGAAAGGTCAACTCAGATGGAGATTAGACGACTTACCGCTGTCCTGGTGGCAATCTTCCTGACAATCGCGCCTGACACTCATGCGAACGATCTGTCAGAGGAACTTCACGCCTATCTCACAGCCGCCCATGAGCAGGGTGTGTTCAACGGCGCCGTCCTTGTCGCAAAAGCAGACAGTATCCTGTATACGGGTACTTATGGGTTCGCGGACATGGAGGAGAGGGTTCCCATCACGGTCGACACCAAGTTCAAAGTCTGCTCTCTTACCAAGCAATTCACTACGGTCATGATATTGCAGCTTGTCGAAGAAGGTAGGATCAAGCTTGATGACAATATCTCCATGTACTTGCCGAACTACCGACGGGATACGGGGGAGCGGCTCACTGTTGATCACCTCCTCAAGCAAATGTCGGGAATTCCAAGCTACACCAGCCTTGAGTTCTGGACCAAGTATTCACAGACTGAGTATTCCAAAGACGAGTTCATACGCCGGTTTCTGAGCGGTGATCTCGAGTTCCCGCCTGATTCAACTTATCGATACAGCAACTCCAACCACTATCTCCTTGCTGTGATTATCGAGAATGTGACGGGAGAATCGTACGAGACAAACCTCAGGAAACGAATCACCGCACCGCTGTCCATGGACAACACCGGCTCAGGATTCTCTGATCCTTCGATCCAGGGGTTGGCTCAAGGATATATCAAACGTTTGAACAGGTACATCCCCCAACCGTATACCCACTCGTCGAGCACACTTGGCACTGGCAGCATATACTCTACGCTGATGGATTTCTTCCGATGGAATCGTGCATTGACGCCAGGTGTGCTATTGTCGGATAGCACTATTACCAAGATGTTCACGCACTACTTCAAGATCAACCGTTTCTACGGGCACGGCTACGCCTGGGATATCTATACGATGCGCCTGCGAGATTCAGACAGCTTGATATGGCTGGCCTCCTACAATGGACAGTTGTACGGTGATTTCGCAGCTATGACAAGAGTCATGGAGGAAGGTTATCTCATCGTCGTCATGTCCAACACCGGGCAGCCGCCCGTCACGGCCGACGAGATCGTGAATATCCTGCACGGTCGGCCATACGTATTGAGAGTACCTATCAAGGACGAGCTTACCAACATCATTGTCGACTTTGGTCTGGACAGTGCGCTGGCCGCATATCGATTGGCGAGGGAAACTGATACGACGTTCTTGATGCGCTCCGAAAGAGGAATAAACGACCTGGGCTACGATCTCCTGTGGGAAGGCAGGATTGACGAAGCCTTGGCGATATTCAGGCTCAACACAGAAGACCATTCCGAATCATGGAATGTGTGGGACAGCTATGCCGAAGGGCTCCTGGCAAGCGGCGATACGACAGCTGCTATAGCGAATTATCGGAAATCCCTAGGGATGCACACGTCGAACACGAGTGCACAGGTAATACTTGAACGACTGCAGAAGAAATAGGGTTTCACGTGACCTCGCGTCTGATCTTCTCGTCCCTGGTTAGGACGTCGTCCAGGGAAATGACTGTGCGCGTCGCATTCTGGGTCTCAGGTCTAGTGATCTTGATAGCTGCGGAGGACGCTGGCACCACTACGTACTGAGCGGCTTGACTGTGACGATCTTCTGTGTACAATAGACCGTCCGAGAACTGGACTCACTTGTCACCTCGGCATGCGGACCGCCTAAGAGTAGTCGAGCCTGCAATTCACATGAAGAAGGAATCTGAAGAAGAAAAACCGGCGCACTTCTGCCGGTTCACCAAATATGGCGGGCCGTTACTGACAGCCTTGGAACCCATCTGACGTCCCTGGCGAATGACGTGATGATCTCCTTGGTGGCGTGCATCGAGTCTCTTTCTGCTTGAACCGGCGTGGATTGGGTGGATTCAACCGCGGCACCGAACTCACTCTCTTCAAACTCCTTTGAAATTCGATTTTGAGGTCCGAGTTGCCTGTTCTATCGTAATCGGAACGCGATGGAAGAAGACCAGATAAGGCGGCCAACCCCTCTGAAACACTCATGTGCAATCTCGCGTAGACCTAATATGATAGCACGAGTTAAGTAAGGCGGAGAATGTATACTATGAAAACGATGCTTATTCTGACATGTCTGACTATTTGCACCACTATCCCGGTGCTGGCGCAGTCGAATGCACCGGGCGGGGTCGACTTGGCGAGAGCGAGCCTCGATACGGTCTGGCAGACAGTATATGAATACCACTACGATTCGACCTTTGGTGGGCTCAACTGGAAGGAGATCCATGATCGATACTATGCGTTGGCAGCCGCGGCTGAAGACGACGACTCCTTCATTAAACTCATGAACCAAATGCTGCTGGAACTGAAGCTGTCCCATTACGCCGTGTTCCGGATGGAGGATAAGACCGGTTCCGGTTCCCCGCTGCTGTCTGAGGGGAGCATCGGTATTGAACTAAGACTGTTTGGGAATGAAGCGGTCATCACCGCTCTGGACTCGGACTTCCCTGCCGCGCAGGCTGGAATGAAACCAGGTTATCAGATAAAGAGTCTTAACGGTATGTCTGTTCAGCAGATATTGAGTGGCGCTGAAGCAAAGCATATTCCCCACTTCAATGAACGCTACAAGATCAGCAGCATGTGTGATGAAGTCATGAGCTACTGCTTCGGGCAGCCAGGAGATACCGTCGTGATCTCATACGAGGACGGAGCTGGGAACTCTCATGGCTTGACGCTTCAAATGAAGCAGCGAACCGGCGGTACTAAGATTGCGGAACAGTTCCCCACGGTATTTGTCGATTTCAGGGCGGAAAGATTAAGCGGCGATATTGGCTACATCTACTTCAGTGCGTTCATCCCCTCGGTAGACTCTTTGTTTCTTGCCGCAGTGGATTCAATGAGTAGTATTCGTGCGCTTATCATCGATATTCGCGGCAATCCTGGCGGTATGCATGAAATCGGCGAAGCGATCGCGTCAAAACTGGTCAGCGAGAGTACCTTATTTTCCGTTTTCCGGTATCGGGACAGTACACAGGAGGTATCGGTAGACCCTGATCCACCTGTCTTCGAAGGACCAATTGCGATCCTGATCGATGTTATGAACGGGTCGGCCAGCGAGCGTTTCTCAGCCTGTATGCAATCAATTGGGCGCGCGAAAATCATAGGCGAGCGGAGCCCTGGCTCAGTCGGACCGTCAGATATCAAAGAACTCCCCAACGGTGCTTCGTTTATGTATCTGGTAGCGCAGTCTCTGACGCCTGACGGGACCGTGCTGGAAGGCCACGGGGTTATCCCGGATATCACCGTACCGTTAGACAGGGCAGCATTGTTGAAAGGCGTGGATACGCAAATTGAACGGGCGATTGTCTACCTCGAGAGCGAAATAAAACTGAAGTAGCTTCTAGGATAGAACGAACAGGAGTAAGTCAGTGCGCGACAATTGCTTATGGCAATGGCGGCCCCAACCTCACTCTCCCCAGACTTGTGTGAGCTTCCAATGCGCGATCCGGACACGCTATGCCGTCACCGGTAGAACCCGCTGGAAAACAATCAATTGCCCAGATTGATGAGAATGCCGATGATCCAGGTCGGGCTCGTGGGGATGGGAGTGAGTGAAGGCCCTGTGCCGATGTCGGTGAGAGTAGCCGCTGGAGACTTCACTCTCCGCATGGTCGTGATCATGGTGCAGATCATTATGGCGGTGCAGGTACTGATGTTCGATTGCGCTGCGGGAATGCTCGTGCTCACGCTTTTCGCGGAAAATTAGTGGAAGTGCACCTATCAATACAATGCCGGCAGCCAAAGTGGGTCTCTCCGGGTTGAAGATACTGCCTGGGCACCCGGGGAAAGACGCATACAGGCCACCCGCGCGATATCACTCTCTCTGGATTTCTATGATATTCACCTTTAAGATCACAATAATTATTCCAGTGCAACCCGGACCCTCACCGGCACAATTCAAGCGCGAAGAGAATTTCAGCGTTCCCATCGAAGTCGTAAGACTTCAGCTTGTCGTACGTCATCGGATAATGCGGCCTGAGGACCCGTCCCATCTCAGGGTCGTCATGGAAGTATATGTACTGTTTGTGTGAAATAGTGCCAGTTAGTCGAGAGTGTCGGAGCTCGAAACTGAAGGCCTCGCCGAAGCAGTTACCTGCTTGCGCCGAAGGAGTACCCACTATCTTCGCTCCAGCCCGGTAAAGGTAGTACATCAGCGTGTAACCGGCGCTGAAAGTCTGAGGGGAGCTCAGTACCATCACATTGGCGGGACGGTAGTATGCCTCGTACTTCCCTGAGCGATACTCCGCGGCGAATGTCGGCATCCGATCCATTTCGAGCTCGAATTCGGCTTTGAGGGAATCGATTGCAGACGGATTCCCCTGGCTGCGGCTGTACCAGTCGCCGCTGAAGTCGTAATCCGTCGTAGTAAGTGGAACCGCCCGCCCTCGATTGAGTCGCTCGAATGCCTCCGGGGATTGCGTTTCAAAGTCATATTCGGAGTAATGTCTTACCTCGGTATCCTGCAGTTTGGCGCGCAAGAGGACGTCCCGGCCGTAGAGGAAGTAAAGCAAGAAGTTATACATTTCCGAGTTCCCGCCATCGTTGTATCGCAGATCGACCAGTAACGTCTTGGTCCCAGCCTGTCGCATCTCCTCCACGAGAGTTCTGAACGTGTCGGTCGCTGATGGAATGCCGGCAAGCACTGCCCCAAGAGCTCCCGGTGCATCTGACTGGTGGAGCCGTCTATACACTTCCCTGGCGGCGTTTTCACCTTCCGCCGGATTCGAGGCAACCCATCCTTCGAACATCTCCCGGTAGCTCTGCATATCGTCTACAACCAGCAAGGCGCTGGTTCGTGCAGAATCAAGGAATGTATGCGTGAAACCTTGCGGATAGGGACGTGGGCGCTTGATGCGGGAACCGGGATGGACCCATTTGCCTGGAAGCTGGGAGGGCACTGGAATGGCGTATTCGGCTTCGTGCCCGTCCTTGTCGCGAAGGACGACCCGCACCCGACTCTTTTCCCGCCACTCTGGAACCAGATCGGCAAGGAACGAACGGTCCATGAGGATTCCGCTATACGCCAAGTTGCGCAGAAGCTGATACTCGTTTTCCGCGCTGACCATGGGGCGCGCCCGGGCCAACAGGTCCCTGCTGGGCACGTCTTCGACGGAGATCAGCAAGGCTCCAATCAAGGGCCGGTATTGCTCCTCGGGGACGGCGAGCACATAGAGATCGGTACCTACCACACCGAAGTACAGCGGGATCCCGCCGGGCGGACCAGGGCTGTCGTCGTACGCGTCCCGCAACCAGGTATGGGCATCGCCGATCGCCGTGACGAATGGCCGGAGGAGCCGATAGAAATCTGGGCGTGTCATCCCCTGAGCGGGGATCGCCTCGAGTACGGACTGCACCTTACGATGAAAGGCTACCTTACCACCGACGTTTGCATAGGGATCGGGGTGGATACTTTCGATCATGTCGGCGAGCTGGCGCACATCCGAGACCAGCGAGTCGTGGTCCAGCCGGTCGGCTTGGCCGACAGCCGGACTGGCCAGCGATGCAAACAGCGCCGATAGAAGAAGAAGCAACGAAGCTAAGTGCTTTCCCACAATGATCTCCTTCTTGGTTGGTCAAAATAACCTTAGGCTATCGTCACATAAGCTCTACGTATTTAGCCGCTATAAGTTCCGTGATGCTCTAAGTGCCGCATACAAAAAGCCCTTCAGCATCATCGCTGAAGGGACTCAAACTCAACAATGGCGGGGTTATCTATTCAATACCCAGAACTTTTCGGTTTTCTTTTGCCCTATAATATGAATAGAGGGGCGGAGGGGCCCTCCCAGACCCATTGTCACAGCCCATTGAACGTCAATTGAATCATTGTTGTCCCGTAAGAGGAAAACGACTTTCCATTATGTGTTTGTTTTTGTCTGGTTTTATCTGTTTTGGCCAAGCGCAGGCACAGAACAGATACAAATGAAAGGAGACCGGTTCGTCACCGATCTCCAGGCTGCTTTCCCGGTATGGTGACTCATGTTCGCAGGCAACACGGCGCCGGGCCGCCGCAGGATCGTCTGGACTGAGACCGCGAAGTGATTGAAGCCTTAACCCAAGTCACTGATGAGAATCGTCGCCAGGGGTTCTGTGTGAGCCATCAGCGACCGCGATTGGCGGGATATCGATGGAATTGCAAACACCTGTATCGCGTGTATGGCGAGTCGGACTTGAAGCGGCGGCGTCAAAATAATCCTTGACAAAAGATAGATTAGCTTTCAAGTATATGTATAGTACACGACGACATTGCACTTGATCAGAGGCTTGCAATGGGGTGTATGATTTTGGCCGGATTTAGTGGCTAATCAGCATTGCATCAGTCCTATTTCTCGGCGAGACATCGGAAATACTCTATTCGGCAAATGCGTAGGCTGACCCGTGTCTGACGGGTTGCCTCTCTTTCCAATAAGGAGGTAGTATGCGTTGGCTGAGAACGTGTGCCATCATTTGCTGCACGGCAGTCTTCATGGCGACTGTGACGGCAAGTGGCGAGCCCATTGATCCCCTGTTTCGAAATCATGTCGTGGGTAATTCCGCCGAAGTCGCATTCCTGACGGCTGGACTCGCCGGCACCAATGCAGTACTGGGACACATCTGCGATTACAATGGTGCCCTCGCCGTAACAGCAGGGGCGACATTCTTGCCAGATGTGGAGGGATCGAATGAGTGGAAGATCTTTGACATTACATCAGGTGATTACGATGGCAACGGCAGGGATGAAATCGTTTTGGCCTTTTTCGATTTTGTTGGCAATGGCTTCTATACTAGAATGATAATTTCCAGCATTAATGATGGGCTTCTCACGTGGAATAATGTCTATGACACGATTATTTCCGGCTGCCAGGTCGATGATAATTGGAGAGGCGACCAAAATCATATACAATTGACAACTGGCAATTTCGATACCGATGCGAATCGAGAGTTCGTACTTGCTTTCTGGAATGGGGATAACAATCTAATCTCCCTCAGACTATACGAAGCCGATTCCCTGAACTCGCCCCAAGTGGCGGCAAGTCTTGACGGCGAGTATTTGAGCGAGTTTGTTCCCGAGGCGGCCCGACTGGATGTGGAAGCGGGAGATTTTAGCGGCGATGGCATAGATGAACTGGTCCTGATCGCTACCGATAGCGTCAGTTCCCAGTTATGCAGCCTATATGTCAGAGTCTACGAATGTAATGCTGGCTCAGGTATTATAGTGCCTCACGCGAAAAAAAGCATTTTTGCCTATGGGGCTTCCGAGCATCCGTTAGGCTTCGAATCTCGGATTGAGCGCGTTGCTGTCGCCACGGGTGATCTTAATAATGACAAGAGGGACGAAATCGTGGCGGCCTGGCAGACCAAGGACGGCTACTGGGTAGGCAACTGGCCATGGTGTGTCTATCAATATAAAACAAATACGAAAGCTTTCATGCAAGCGATCAGAATCAGCCCGGATTGCGACTCAATTCTCTATGACTCCCTGAATAGAGAATACCACGACTTTGAAGCGGATCATACACCATGCAAGGATAACTTCTATCCGATTTGGCAACCTGGTCCATCAATGTCCGTGACCTGCGGCGATTTGAATCTGGATGGCAGAGACGAGATCTTGTGGGGCCATGTGGGGGAGTCAACGTTGGACGATGCACATATATATACTGTCAATAACGCCTTGCAGGTGACCGAGGCGGCACAGTTGGTACGTCCTATCAATTTCCATAATCCCAGCACCCACACCATGGCAATTGCCGATCTTGATGCCAACATGAACGACTCCATTTGGAGGCCGGAAATATTGGTTCTTGATTGGGCCAGCGGACAACAGCGCCTTAAAGTTTACTCGCCGGTCGTGGTGTCGGGTGTTCTGACGGGTGTGATGGCGCGTGATTCCGTTGATTTCGGTCCCGCTCAAGGCATGGCCGCCCTTACGGTGGGCGACTTTGATGGTGATGGTGTCAAGCTGGGGGCACCTACATATAGTCATGTCGACGGGATTATTCAGCCGACAGTCGTTGTTCACGCTCCGCCGGCCCATTTTGACGTGTTCAACGGTATCACGTATGATATTAATGAATGTTTCGGGCAATCCCTGTGCTCCTCTTCTGCCAAATATTCCGTCACCGCTGGAGGCTCTCAAGAAATCATTACGGAAGTCAAGAGTGACTGGGGTTTCAGCGCCTCACTGACCTATAACTACGGATGTTTGGTGGCTGGAATCGATTTCAATTTGGGACTTAATTATGGTGAGAATTTTTCTTCCCTAAATAAGGCTGTTTATACTTTAGAATCGGGGAGCAATGAAGACGCCTGCACACAAGATATAACACTGGCCACAAGAACCTCATACGATATTTGGGAGTATCCGGTATTTTCACAAGATTCTGCTCTCGGCCATATGTTGGTAGTGAGTCCCACCAAGGCGCAGCGGGAATGGTATTATACTGACACCTGGGATGACCAGAAGCATATTTGTGATCACGAACCGGGCAATCTCATGTCCTATCGATATTACTCTGATATCCGTCTCGAGGATGAGAATATCGACACCCTGATTCACCTGTCCGAAGCGAAAATGGTAAATGATGAACAGTCGGAACGATACTGGTACTTAGAGAGAAGCAATTTTACCGAAAATGGGATATCGACTGGCTGGGATTTTGGACTGGAATTTGGGGTGAACGCATATTACGGTAGCTGGGAAGCCGGAATAAATGGATACTATGACAATTCTCAGATCAAGACTCATAGAACGATTTTCAATGATAAGCTGAAACTCGAAACGTGGCTGGGCAAGACTGGCTCAAGTGTGGATGCCCCGTACAGAGTGACTTCATATGCCTATCGCGCCAAGAATGGCGCCCTGGTACTGGATTATAGCGTCGAACCTATCATGGATATCGAGGGTATCCCGACCTTCTGGGGGAACTACTATGGCCAACAGCCCGATTTGTCCTTTGTCCTTCCTTGGAAATACTCTTTGGAAATGGGAGAGCCCTCAGACACTGCCCTGCGAAACTGCACCCACGACATAATTATTCTTCCCGTCAGGCCGGAACCGGGCCAGGATGCAACTCTGACGGCTCGTATCCGCAATTTCAGTATGGTTGACTTCGATGGTAGTTTGGAAATTAGATTCTACCATAATGATCCTGATAATGGTGGCACAATGATAGGTAGTCCTATTGTGGTCGATACTTTTATCGCTGCCCGCAGGTCCGTAGATATTGGATTGACATGGACAATCCCGGAAGATATACCCAAAGAATCAAGGATCTATGCCGTTCTCGACCCTGGCAATGAAGTAGCAGAAATCCATGAAAACAATAATAAGGGGTGGGCAAGATTACTTGTGCCCGAAGGAACTCCCACGACGGTTGAAAATGAACCGAGTACTCAATTACCGGACCGGTTTATCCTCCAGCAAAACTACCCCAATCCCTTCAATCCAAGTACAAATATTGAGTACAACCTGCCCCGCCGTTCCCATGTTATGATCGAGATATTCAATATCCTTGGCCAAAAGGTGCGGACGCTGGTTGACGGCGAGAAACCGGCGGGT
>Ga0316628_100003836_pt1 | contig 11659 bp, 22 predicted proteins | sample OWC_Aug_M2_C1_D5_FD_207648 | JGI IMG/M metagenome (GOLD analysis project Ga0316628, IMG submission 207648) | Wetland soil microbial communities from Old Woman Creek delta, Ohio, United States - OWC_Aug_M2_C1_D5_C | ecosystem: Environmental > Terrestrial > Soil > Wetlands | place: USA: Ohio... | reverse complement strand
CGCGAGGGCGGCCGCACGGTGGGCTCGGGCGTGGTCGCCCGGATCATCGAGTAGCGGCCGATCCTCCTCGCCAGGAACCAACCCTAAGGCCGCCGGCTCACCCCCGGCGGCCTTTTCGTGCCGGGGCTGTCAGAAATGTCATGACTGCGATTTAAGCTGCCACGCTGGATAGGCGGGACTAGGTTCCCCGGCGTCGGGAACAGGGGACTGGTCCATGCGTCGAAGCCTCGTCATCGCCGCCGGCGCGGCCGCCGTCGCAACGGCGGGCGCCGCCGGCGCGGCCGATGCCGCGTCGATCCAGATCCGCGACGCGGTGGCGCGGGTGACGGTAGTTCCGGAGGACCGGAGCGACATCAAGGTCGAAGTCCTTTCGCCCAATCCGAAGCTGCCTCTCGAAGTCCGCAGCGAGGGCTCGGACGTGGTGATCGACGGCGGTCTGAGGGGAAGGATCTGGGGCTGTCGCGGCACGAGCGAGCATCCCCGCGCCTGGGTGACCGGCGTCGGCTCCGTGGACGGCGGCGCCATCCCGCTCGTCGTCATCCGAGCGCCGCGCGCCCTGGCCGTCGAAAGCAGCGGTGCCGTTTTCGGAGCGATCGGCCGCTCGAGCGGGGTCAGGCTCCACGATTCCGGATGCGACGCCTGGACCATCGCCGACGTCCAGGGCGACGTGGCCGTCGAGGAGTCCGGGAAGGGCTCGGTGCGGATGGGCGCCGTGGGGCGGCTCGACATCCGGCTTTCCGGAGCCGCCAACGTGCATGCCGTGCGTGTCCGAGATGGGATGTACGCCCAGCTCTCCGGGACTGGCGGCGTGCAGGTGGAGCAGCTGGCCGGCCCGATCGAGGCCCAGGTCTCCGGGCTCGGGCACGTCCGCGTGGCGGGCGGCCGCGCGAGCCATGTGCGGGCGCAGATCTCCGGCATGGGCGGCGTCGAGTTCGGCGGCTCGGCCGAGACGCTCGACGCGGCCGTTTCGGGCGTGGGTTCTGTCCACGTCAAGCAGGTCACCGGTCGGGTGACGAAGTCGGTGTCCGGGATCGGCCACGTCACCGTCGACGATCAGCGGTCGTGAGCCGCACAAGGAGTGCTCAGATGCGTCTTCCCGTCATCCTCGCCGCGACCGCCGGGCTGTGCGCCGCCGCCGGCGCGGCCCAGGCCGCCTCCGTCGAGGTGAAGGACGCCGTCGCCCGCGTCACCGTCGTTCCCGAGAACCGCGGCGATGTCCGGGTCGAATTCCTGTCCAGCAATCCGCGCCTTCCCCTGCGGGTCCGGACGCTCGGCGGACGCACCGTCGTCGACGGCGGCCTCGACCACCGGATCCGGGGCTGCCGCGGGGCCAAGGACAGGCCGCGCGTGATGGTGGCCGGCGTCGGCGAGGTCGGCTTCGGCGACATGCCGCAGATCGTGATCCACACGCCGCGCGACGCCCAGGTCCAGGCGGCGGGCGCCGTGTTCGGCTCGGTCGGCCGCTCGGCCAGCCTTGAGCTCGGCAACGCCGGCTGCGGGGACTGGACGGTGGCCAACGTCGAGGGCCAGCTTCGCGTCAATGAGGCCGGCTCAGGCGACGTGCACGCGGGCTCGGCAGGCGAGGCCCACGTCCGCGTGGCCGGTTCGGGCGATATATGGGCCACGGACATCCGTGGGCCGCTGGGCGTCGAGATCGCAGGATCCGGAGACGTGACCGTCGCCTCGATCGGCGGTCCGTTGGACGCCCGGATGGCCGGCTCGGGAGACGTACGCATCCGCGGCGGTCACGCGAGCAGCATGACCGTGTCGATCGCCGGCTCCGGGGACGTGGACTTCCGCGGCGTCGCCGACAGCCTGAAGGCGCGCATCATGGGCTCCGGTGACGTACGCGTGCGCGAGGTGCGCGGGCCGGTGTCCAAGATGGTGATGGGCTCCGGCGGGGTGACGATCGGACGCTGATCCGCGCGTGAGCCCACGGCGCGGCCTTGACGTGGGCGAGTCGCATGGGTATCTACGCGCCTCCTGTTGGACCGGCCGTAACCCCTCGGGGTTAGACGCGGTCCGCAGAACGACCTGAGACAGTGCATTCGTAGCGTTTCGGGATTGGGCCCTCGCGGGTGTCGCGCGGGCCTAAGTCGTTTGTGCGGACTTTCGCGTTCGAGCCCTCGCCTGGGGGGTTCGGTCGGTCTTTGAAATGGTCGAGATCACGCGGGCGGACCGCCGTCTGTAGGGAAACGAAAAGAGCGATATGGATCGTCAGAACATCCGCATCCGGCTCAAGGCCTTCGATCACCGCGTGCTGGATCATTCCACCCGCGAGATCGTCAATACGGCCAAGCGGACCGGCGCGACCGTGCGGGGGCCGATCCCGCTGCCGACGCGCATCGAGAAATTTACCGTCAATCGCTCGCCCCACATCGACAAGAAGTCGCGCGAGCAATTCGAGATCCGCACGCACAAGCGCGTGCTCGACATCGTCGATCCCACGCCGCAGACCGTCGACGCCCTCATGAAGCTCGACCTGTCCGCCGGCGTGGACGTCGAGATCAAGCTCTGAGGGGATGCGTCCGATGCGAACCGGCGTGATCGCCAAGAAGCTGGGCATGACGCGCTTCTTCGACGAAGCGGGCAGCCATGTGCCGGTGACCGTGCTCAGTCTCGAGGGCTGCCAGGTCGTCGGCCAACGGACGGCCGAGAAGGACGGGTACGTGGCCCTTCAGCTCGGCGCCGGCGCCAAGAAGCCCAAGAACACCACCAAGGCGCTGCGCGGGCACTTCGCCAAGGCGCAGGTCGAGCCGAAGCGGACCGTGGCCGAGTTCCGCGTTAGCGAGGACAACCTGATCGACGTGGGCGCCGAGATCACGGCTAACCATTTCGTACCCGGCCAGAAGATCGACGTGACCGGCACGACGGTGGGCAAGGGCTTCGCCGGGGCCATGAAGCGCTGGAACTTCGGCGGCATGCGCGCCACTCACGGCGTGTCCGTCTCCCACCGCGCCCACGGCTCCACGGGCAATCGTCAGGATCCGGGCCGGACCTTCCCGGGCAAGAAGATGGCCGGCCATCTCGGCCAGGAAACCGTCACCACCCTCAACCTCACGGTCTGGCGCGTCGATGCGGAACGCGGCCTCATCCTGGTGAAGGGCGCCGTCCCCGGGTCCGAGGGATCGTTCGTCAAGATCCGCGACGCCGTGAAGTCGGCGCTGCCCGCCGAGGCCCCCCAGCCCGGCGCCTTCCGCAAGGCCGGCGAGCCTGCCCCCGCCGGGGAAGAATCCGCCGTCGACGAAACGCCCGACACGGTCGGCCAGGAGGCGCCCGTCGAGGCGGCCGCCGCGCCCGAGACCGAGGTCGAGGAATCCGCCGCCCCGGAAGCCGCCGCTCCGGAAGCGCCCGAAGCCGGGGATGAAACCCAATGAAACTCGACGTCATCAAGCTGGACGGCGGGAAGGGCGGTTCGATCGAGCTACCGGACGACATCTTCGGCATCGAAGAGATCCGCTCGGACATCCTGCAGCGCTGCGTCACCTGGCAACTCGCCAAGCGCCGGGCCGGCACCCACAAGATCCAGGTTCGCAACGAGGTCTCGCGGACCGGCAAGAAAATGTACCGCCAGAAAGGCACCGGCGGCGCCCGCCACGGCTCTCGCCGGGCGGCCCAGTTCGTCGGCGGCGCCAAGGCCCACGGCCCCGTCGTGCGCAGTCACGCCTTCGACCTGCCGAAGAAGGTGCGGGCGCTGGCGCTGAAACATGCGCTTTCCGCGAAGGCCAAGGCGGGCTCGCTCATCGTGCTCGACGCCGCGGTCGTGAAGGAGTCCAAGACGGCCGCCCTTCGCGCCAGCCTCGAGAAGATCGGCGTCACCAACGCGCTGCTCATCGCCGGAGCCGAGGTGGACTCGAACCTGAAGCTCGCCGCGCGCAACATCCCCAATGTGGACGTGCTGCCGAACGCGGGCCTCAATGTCTACGACGTGCTGCGCCGCCAGACCCTCGTTCTCACCAAGGACGCGGTCGATGCGATCCGGGTGCGCTTCCAGCCTGAGGAGGCCGCGTGATGGCCGAGCAGCCCACCGTCCGCCACTACGACGCCATCGTCGCCCCCGTGATCACCGAAAAGGCGACCCTGCTTTCCGAGCAGAACAAGGTGGTCTTCCAGGTATCGGCCGACGCGACGAAGGACGAGATCGCCGCCGCCGTCGAGGCGCTGTTCAAGGTCAACGTGACCAAGGTCAACACCCTGAACGTGAAGGGCAAGACCAAGCGGTTCCGCGGCATCAAGGGCCGCCGGAGCGATGTGAAGAAGGCTGTCGTGACCCTGGCCGAGGGCCAGTCGATCGACATCACGACGGGGCTTTGATCCGATGGCCTTGAAGCAATTCAATCCGACCTCGCCGGGCCGCCGCGGCCTCGTGCTGGTCAACAAGACCGAGCTGCACAAGGGCCGGCCGGAGAAGTCCCTCGTCGAGGGCCTGACGAAGAACGGCGGGCGCGGCGGCGGCGGGCGCATCGCGGTGCGTTTCCGCGGCGGCGGCGCCAAGCGGCTTTACCGCGTCGTGGACTTCAAGCGGCGCAAGCTCGACGTGCCGGGCCGCGTGGAGCGCCTGGAGTACGATCCGAACCGCACCGCATTCATTGCGCTTATCCGCTACCAGGACGGCGAGCTCGCCTACATCCTGGCGCCCCAGCGCCTGCGCGTGGGCGACGAGGTCGTGGCCGCCGAGAAGGCGGACGTGAAGCCCGGCAACGCCATGCCGCTGCGCTCGATGCCGATCGGCACCATCATCCACAACATCGAGCTGAAGCCGCTCAAAGGCGGCCAGATGGCGCGCGCGGCCGGCGCCTACGCCCAGCTGGTGGGCCGCGACGCGGGCTACGCCCAGATCCGCCTGAATTCGGGCGAGCTTCGGATGGTGCAGGATGGCTGCATGGCCACCGTCGGGGCGGTCTCCAACCCGGACCACATGAACGAGGTCCTGGGCAAGGCCGGCCGTAACCGCCATCGCGGCAAGCGCCCGCACGTCCGCGGCGTCGCCATGAATCCGATCGACCACCCGCACGGCGGCGGCGAAGGCCGCACCTCGGGCGGCCGCCACCCGGTCACCCCCTGGGGCCAGCCCACCAAGGGCCACAAGACCCGCAAGAACAAGGCGACGGACAAGTTCATCATCCGCTCGCGTCACGCCAGGAAGGCTCGCTAGGCATGACCCGCTCCGTCTGGAAAGGTCCGTTCGTCGACGGATACCTGCTTAAGAAGGCCGAAGCCGTCCAGGGCTCCGGCCGCAAGGACGTGATCAAGACCTGGTCGCGCCGCTCGACCATCATGCCCCAGTTCGTGGGCCTGACCTTCGGCGTCCACAACGGCCAGAAGCACGTGCCCGTGCTGGTCAGCGAGGACATGGTCGGCATGAAGCTCGGCGAGTTCGCGCCGACCCGGTACTTCCCGGGCCACGCCGCCGACAAGAAGGCCAAGAGGAAGTAGCATGAGCAAGAAAGCCAAGGCGCGGCGACTTTCGGCCGCCGAGGCGGTCGCCAAGGTGCGCACGCTGCGCACCAGCCCGCGCAAGCTCAACCTCGTGGCGTCCTCGATCCGCGGCCTGAAGGTCCAGCGGGCGCTCAACGAGCTTGAGTTCAGCCCCAAGCGCATCGCCCGAGATGTGCGCAAGGCGCTCTACTCGGCGATTTCCAACGCCGAGAACAACCACAACCTCGACATCGACTCGCTGGTCGTGGCCGAGGCCTACGTGGGCAAGAACCTGGTGATGAAGCGCTTCGCCGCCCGCGCGCGCGGCCGGGCTTCCCGCATCGAGAAACCGTTCAGCGAGATCACCATCGTGGTCCGCGAACTAGGTGAGGCCGCCTGATGGGTCAGAAAGTCAATCCGGTCGGGCTCCGCCTCGGCATCAACCGCACCTGGGACTCCCGGTGGTTCGCCGACGGCGCCGACTATGGCCGCCTGCTGCACGAGGATATCAAGATCCGGCGCTGGCTAAAGAAGCGCCTGTACCAGGCCGGCGTCTCGCGGATCGTGATCGAGCGGCCGCACAAGAAGTGCCGCATCACCATCTACGCCGCGCGCCCGGGCGTGATCATCGGCAAGAAGGGCGCCGACATCGACAAGCTGCGCAAGGACATCGCCGCCATGACGGAGGGCGAGGTCCACCTCAACATCATAGAGGTGCGCAAGCCCGAGACGGACGCCCAGCTGGTGGCCGAGAACATCGCCCAGCAGCTCGAGCGTCGCGTGGCCTTCCGCCGCGCCATGAAGCGGGCCATCCAGTCGGCCATGCGCCTGGGCGCGAAGGGCGTCCGGATCAACGTCTCCGGCCGTCTTGGGGGGGCCGAAATCGCGCGCATGGAATGGTACCGCGAAGGCCGGGTGCCGCTGCACACCCTGCGCGCCGACGTCGACTACGGCGTCACCGAGGCCAAGACCACTTACGGCGTCATCGGCGTGAAGGTCTGGGTCTTCAAGGGCGAGGTGCTCGAGCACGATCCCATGGCGCTCGACAAGCGCCTGGCCGGCGAGAGCGGGCCTGCGGGCGAGGGCGGCGGGCGTGAGCGGGGCGAGCGCTCCGAGCGCGGTCCGCGCCGCGAGCGCCGCGGCGAAGCGGCGAACGCCTAAGGGTCCGAACCGATGCTGTCTCCGAAGAAGACCAAGTACCGCAAGCAGTTCAAGGGCCGCATCTCGGGCATGGCCAAGGGCGGCTCTTCCCTGACCTTCGGCTCCTACGGGTTGAAGTCCCTGGAGCCGGAGCGGGTCACTGCCCGCCAGATCGAAGCGGCCCGTCGCGCGATCACCCGCCAGATGAAGCGTCAGGGGCGGGTCTGGATCCGCATCTTCCCCGACGTGCCGGTCACCGGCAAGCCGGCGGAAGTCCGCATGGGCTCGGGCAAGGGCTCGGTGGAGTACTGGGCCGCGCGCGTCGAACCAGGCCGGATCATGTTCGAGGTGGACGGCGTGCCGGACGACATCGCCCGCGAAGCCCTGCGCCTCGGCGCCGCCAAGCTTCCCGTGAAGACGAAGATCGTCGCGCGCATCGACGTCGCCGCCGCCCAGGAGCACGCGTGATGAAGATCGACGAAGTCCGCGGGCTCACGCCCGACCAGCTCAACGATCAGCTGACCAGCCTGAAGAAGGAGCAGTTCAACCTGCGCTTCCAGCGGGCGACGGGCCAGCTCGAGAAGACCCATCGCGCGAACGAGGTGCGCAAGGACATCGCGCGCATCAAGACGGTTCTGCGCGCCAAGGCGCAGGCCTGAGGAGACCGCATCGATGCCGAAACGAATTCTCGAGGGCGTGGTCGTCTCCGACAAGGGCGACAAGACGGTGGTGGTGAAGGTCGAGCGGACCTTCCTGCACCCGGTGCTGAAGAAGACTGTCCGCCGGTCCAAGAAGTATCACGCCCACGACGAGGCCAACGCCTACAAGACCGGCGAGGTCGCCCGCATCATCGAGTGCGCGCCGAAGTCGAAGACCAAAACCTGGGAAGTGCTGCCCAAGGGCGGCGCGGCCCAAGCCTGAGAGATCGCTAGTCATGATCCAGATGCAGACTAACCTGGACGTCGCCGACAACTCCGGCGCCCGCCGGGTCATGTGCATCAAGGTGCTCGGCGGGGCCAAGCGCCGCTACGCAGGCGTGGGCGACAAGATCGTCGTCTCCGTCAAGGAGGCGATCCCGCGCGGTCGCGTAAAGAAGGGCGACGTCCTGCAGGCGATCGTCGTGCGCACCAGCCAGAGCATCAAGCGCAAGGACGGATCGGTGATCCGCTTCGACAAGAACGCTGCGGTGATCGTCAACAAGCAGAGCGAGCCGATTGGCACGCGCATCTTCGGGCCGGTTCCGCGCGAGCTGCGCGCCAAGAACCACATGAAGATCATTTCGCTCGCGCCAGAGGTGCTGTGATGGCTGCGAAGATCAAGAAGGGGGACCGTGTCGTGGTCCTAACCGGCAGGGACAAGGGCCGCGAGGGCACGGTCGCCCGCGTGTTCCCCAAGGAGCAGCGCGTGGTGGTCGAGGGCCTGAACATGGTCCACCGGCACACCCGGCCGACGCAGTTCGATCCGCAAGGCGGCATCAAGAACAAGGAAGCGCCGATCCACGTGTCGAACGTCGCCATCGTCGACTCCAAGGGCAAGCCGAGCCGCGTCGGGTTCCGGATGGAGGGCGATAAGAAGGTGCGTTTCGCCAAGACAACCGGCGAGGTGATCAATGGCTGACGACGCTTACGAACCGCGGCTGAAGACCGACTACAAGCAGCGCATCCGCGCGCAGCTGAAGGAGCGCTTCGGCTACAGCAACGAGATGCAGATCCCCAAGCTCGACAAGATCGTGATCAACATGGGGGTCGGAGAGGCCGTCGCGGACTCGAAGAAGGTCCAGTCGGCGATGACGGACCTCGCCAAGATCGCCGGCCAGAAGCCGGTCCCGACCAAGGCGCGCCAGTCGATCGCCTCGTTCAAGCTGCGCGAGGGCATGACGATCGGCGCCAAGGTGACGCTGCGCAAGGACCGGATGTACGAGTTCCTGGACCGGCTGATCACCATCGCCCTTCCGCGCGTGAAGGACTTCCGCGGGCTGAAACCCACCTCCTTCGACGGCCGGGGCAACTACGCCATGGGCCTTCGCGAGCACATCGTGTTCCCGGAGATCAACTACGACCAGATCGACCAGATCTGGGGCATGGACATCATCATCACCACCACTGCGAAGACCGACGAGGAGGCGCGCGAGCTTCTTCGGGAATTCCAGTTCCCGTTCACGGCTTGAGGAACGGGAGGGAAGAAAGACATGGCCAAGAAGAGCGCCGTCAACCGCAATGAAAGCGTCAAGAAGCTGGTGAAGCAGCAGGCCGTCAGGCGTCAGCTGCTGAAGGACATCGCCAATGACGAGTCCCTGCCGCTCGAAGAACGCTTCGACGCCCGGCTGAAGCTGGCTCAGATGCCGCGCAACGGCTCGCCCACCCGCGTCCGCAACCGCTGCGAGATCACCGGCCGGCCACGCGGCTATTACCGCAAGCTCAAGATGAGCCGCATCTCGCTCCGCGACCTCGGGTCCGCGGGCCTGATCCCCGGCCTCGTCAAGTCGAGCTGGTAGGAGGGGATCATGGTCAACGACCCCATCGGCGATCTGATCGCCCGCATCAAGAACGCCGCCCTGCGCGGCCGCTCGAAGGTGACCACGCCCGCCTCGAAGATGCGCGCGCGCCTCCTCGACGTGCTGCTCGACGAAGGCTACATCCGCGGCTACCACCTCGTGGAGAAGCCCGGCGCCTTCCCCGAGTTCGAGATCGAGCTCAAGTACTTCGACGGCCAGCCGGTGATCGTCGAGATCTCCCGCGTCTCCAAGCCGGGCCGGCGCGTCTATTCGTCGATCAAGGACCTGAAGCCGGTGAAGAACGGCCTCGGGATCTCGATCCTGTCGACGCCGAAGGGCGTCATGTCCGACACGGCCGCCCGCGAGGCGAACGTGGGCGGCGAAGTGATCTGCCGGGTCTACTGAGATGTCGCGTATCGGCAAGAAACCCGTCGAGCTCCCGAGCGGCGTCCAGGCGACCGTCGAGGGCCAGACCGTCACGGTGAAGGGCCCCAAGGGCCAGCTCGCCTGGACCCTCGCGGAAGAGATCGAGCCAAAGCTCGACGGCCAGACGATCACGCTCGCCAAGCGCAACGAGGGCCCGCGCGCCCAGGCCATGTGGGGCCTCTCGCGCACCCTGGTGAACAACATGGTGGTGGGCGTGACCAAGGGCTACGAGCAGACGCTCGAGCTGGTGGGCGTCGGATACCGCGCGGCGATGAAGGGCCAGTCGCTCTCGATGCAGCTCGGCTTCTCCCACGACGTCGACATCAAGCCGCCGGCGGGGATCACCTTCGCGGTGCCCCGCCAGACGGAGATCCGCATCTCCGGCATCGACAAGCAGCTCGTCGGCGAAATCGCCGCCCGGATCCGCCGCGTGCGTCCGCCGGAACCCTACAAGGGCAAGGGCGTGCGCTATGCGGGCGAGCATGTCCGCCGCAAGGAAGGCAAGAAGAAGTAGTCATGGCGCTCTCTCCTCGCGATACCGCCAAGCGTCGGGCGCAACGCAACCGCTCCCGCCTGCGGAAGGTCGGCGACGGCCGCCCGCGGCTGTCGGTGTTCCGCTCGGCAAAGAATATCTACGCCCAGGTCATCGACGACGAGCGGGGCGTGACGCTCGCCGCTGCCTCTTCGCTGGAAGGCGAGGGCAAGGGCAAGTCCAAGTCCAAGGGCTCGGACAAGGACGCCGCCGCCCGAGTCGGGGCGCTGGTCGCCCAGCGCGCGATCGACAAGGGCGTGAAGGAAGTCGTCTTCGATCGGGGCGGCTATCTCTATCACGGCCGGGTGAAGGCGCTGGCGGACGCCGCGCGCGAAGCCGGCCTGAACTTCTAAAGGATCCTCGATGGCTCGCAGGACTGAAGAACGCGGCGACCGCCGCAGTCGCGAAGAAGAGCGCGACAGTGAAATCGTCGAAAAGCTGGTGCACATCAACCGCGTCGCGGCGACCGTGAAGGGCGGCCGGCGCTTCTCCTTCGCCGCCCTCATGGTGGTCGGCGACCAGAAGGGCCGGGTCGGTTTCGGCCACGGCAAGGCGCGCGAGGTGCCCGAGGCGATCCGCAAGGCGACCGAGGAAGCCAAGAAGTCGATGATCCGCGTGCCGCTCCGCGAGAGCCGCACCCTGCACCACGACGGCGCCGGCCGCTGGGGCGCGGGCAAGGTCCTGGTGCGCGCCGCGCCTCCCGGCACCGGCGTGATCGCCGGCGGCCCGATGCGCGCGGTGCTCGAGACTCTCGGCGTCCAGGACGTGGTGGGCAAGTCGATGGGTTCGTCGAACCCCTACAACATGGTCCGCGCGACCTTCGAGGCGCTGAAGGCCCAGGCCTCGCCCCGCCAGGTCGCGGCCAAGCGCGGCAAGAAGGTGTCCGACGTGATCGGCCGCCGCTCCGACGGCGCCTCGGCGGCCCAGGCCGCGGCGGACGCGGAGGCCTGAGCCCATGGCCAAGATCACCGTCCGTCAGACCGCCAGCCCGATCCGCCGGAGGAAGGACCAGCGCCAGACTCTCGTCGGCCTCGGCCTCAACCGTGTCGGCCGCACCACCACGCTCGAAGACACCCCCGCCGTCCGCGGCATGATCGCCAAGGTCGCGCACATGGTGGAGGTGGTGGAGGGGTAGCCCTTTCCCTCCCCTTCATGGGGAGGGACAGCCCGGCGAAGCCGGGCAGGGTGGGGAAGTCGGGTTCGAATACAGAGTTCGATCCTTGATCCCCACCCGGCTCTTGCTTCGCGCGAGCGATCCTTCCCGTTAAGGGGAGGGAAATTCGAAAAAGCCGAGTCCGGCGCCGCCGGGCGATTGAACTCCGAGGGAGAGGCAGATGACCAAGCTCAACGAACTGGCCCCGCGCGAGGGCTCCACGAAAGGTCGAATGCGGGTCGGCCGCGGCCCCGGCTCCGGCAAGGGCAAGACCGCCGGCCGCGGGGTCAAGGGTCAGAAGGCCCGCAGCGGTGTCGCCATCGCGGGATTCGAAGGCGGGCAGATGCCGCTGCACATGCGGATGCCTAAGCGCGGCTTCAACAAGCCGTTCCGCAAGGTCTTCGTGGAGGTGAACCTCTGGCGGATCGAGCAGGCGATCGCCGCCGGCAAGCTGGACGCCAAGAAGCCGATCGACGCCGAGGCGCTGCTGGCGGCG